>Ga0105245_10003025_pt1 | contig 15075 bp, 9 predicted proteins | sample KBSM54metaG_FD_81523 | JGI IMG/M metagenome (GOLD analysis project Ga0105245, IMG submission 81523) | Miscanthus rhizosphere microbial communities from Kellogg Biological Station, Michigan, USA - KBS M5-4 metaG | ecosystem: Host-associated > Plants > Roots > Rhizosphere > Soil | place: Michigan... | reverse complement strand
TTGGCTTTAAAACGCCGGCGTCCTGGCTCCGTATAAAAGAACGGGCGAACGCAGCATTCCGCCTGAAATAGCGATTGCACGTAATATTCACAAGTAAAATTATATTCTCTAATGAAAAACATGATATAGGATTTGCCAAATACCGGTTCACTTTACTGAGTACCAGCTCAATGCTTCTACAGACCGGTTCGATAGATTGGGCGCCCCTTCGCGGGTCGCCAGATTCTGATGGAGGAAACCGATTTCACCGGGCAAAAATGTGCCCATGCCACCCCGATCCAGCGCGCCCGCGATTCGTTTTTATATCCACGATCTGGATTTCATATCTGAGTTTATCCGCTATGGTGCCACGCTGATGACGCACCGCCGTCATCCGCTTGGCGTGCGCCTCCGTCGCGCGCGCCACTCAGTATGAAGGAGAGCCGATGCGATTCATCCCAGCGAGACTGGCCCCTACCCTGCTCGTAGCCTGCGTGGCCTTTGTGGCCCAGGCTCCGGCGATAGCGGCGGCCCAGCCCGTCACCGTGCAAAGCCCCGACGGCAAGCTGCGGGCTGAGCTCAGCACTACCGGCGGTACTTTACGCTATCGCATCCTGCTCGACGGCAAGCAGCTGCTCGCCCCGTCCCGGCTCGGCATCAGGACCGATGGCATCGAGCTCGGCATGGATGCGACGCTCGGCACATCCAAAACAAAGCTGGTCCATGAGACCTATCGCTTCTGGGGCGCGCACGCGTTGGCGGTGAACGACGCGCGCGAGGCGAGCGTCTCCGCCATGTCGCACGGCCAGCCCTATTGGATCGATGTGCATGTCGCCAATGACGGTGTTGGCGTCCGCCTCCGCCTCCCCGCCAAAGCGGGTCGGAAGATCGAGGCTGACCGCTCTTCCTGGATGATCCAGGGCAACCCGACGATCTGGGCCGATACGCTCGATGGCTCTTATGAAAGCCGATATCAGACAAAAACGCTGGCCGAGCTCGGCAGCGGCGCGTACGGTATGCCCCTGACGATGCGGCTCGGCGGCGCCTATGTCGCCATCACCGAGGCCGCGGTCACCGATTATGGCGATCTCGCGCTGAAGAAAGGCGCGGACGGCGCGCTGGATGGCGAGCTCTATGCTGATCCCAAGGGCTGGGCGACCGACAAGGCGGTGACTCAGCCCTGGCGCGTCACGATCGTCGCGCGCACCCTCACCGCCCTGGTCAACACCACGCTGGTGCAGAATCTGAACCCGCCGGCCGATCCGCGGCTGCTCAAGGCCGACTGGATCAAGCCAGGCCGCTCGAGCTGGCAATGGATGGCGATCGGCGACCCGAAGCAGGACGATCAGGAGCAATGGGTCGATTGGACCAAGCAGCTCGGCTATGAATATTATCTCGTCGATGAGGGCTGGGAGCATTGGACTGATCCCTGGCCCTCGCTGGCAAAGGTCGTTACCTATGCCAGAACGAAGAATGTGAAGATCTGGCTCTGGGTGCACAGCAATCAGGTGTTCACGCCCGAGGCGCGCCAGGCCTATTTCCGCAAGGCGGTCGAGGCGGGTGTGGTCGGCGTCAAGATCGATTTTCCACAGGCAGCGAACCGCGAATGGGCCACCTGGTATACCGATGTCGCGCGCGACGCCGCCGCATCCAGGCTGATGGTCGATTATCACGGTGCCGCCAAGCCCACCGGCATGGAACGCACCTGGCCCAACGTGCTGACGCGCGAGGGCGTGCGCGGGCATGAATGGCACATGACGCGCTATGGCCGGGTCCAGGAACCGCAACATGATACGATCCTGCCCTTCACGCGCTATCTGGCGGGCCCTGGCGATTATACGCCGACCGTGTTCGAGGCGAAGGAACTGCAGGGGATTTCATGGCCGCACGAGGTCGCCCAGGCGATCAGCTTCACCTCTCCCTTCCTGTGCTTCGGCGGCCATCCGCGCGATTTCGTCGACAATCCCGCGCGCGACCTGCTGATGGCGCTGCCGCCGATCTGGGATGAAACCCGGATCCTCAAGGGCAGCGAACCCGGCAAGGTCGTCATCGAAGCGCGCCGCCGGGGCGACCAGTGGTTCCTGGCGGTGATGAACGGTGGCGAGACGACAAAGCTCGACGTCCCGCTGGCTTTTCTCGGCAAGGGCCAATGGACGTCCAGCCAGTTCTTCGACGTGCCCGGCAAAAAGGATGCGTGGGACCGCAAGGAAATCCGCGTGACCGGCGCCGACCATGTCCGGCTCGATCTGGCGCCCCGTGGCGGTTTCGTCGGCTGGATTCGGCGGCGCTAGCCCGGCACTTCGAGTCCGGCCCGAGTGCGGCGTGGCGGCCGCGCGGGCGGGGCGGGATTAACTTTTATGGCCCGGAATCACCCGAATTGATGAGGGCACGGAGCGGAATCCACGGCTATTCGCGAAAGGTCGATTAACCCTTTCCCGTTACGGATGTCCCCCTGAAAAGGGATAAACCGGAACCGATCCGCGCCAATGACACGTACGCGTTTGAAAGCATTTGCAGCCACACTGCTCGTCGTCCTGGGGTCGCTGTTCTTCGCGCCCGCGGCGATGGCCGCCAGTTGCTCGATCGCGACTTCGCAGGGGTCGACCGGGCCGACGAGCTGGCAGACTTATTGCTGGATCGACTTCTCCACCTACAACGACACCACCGCGCGTTCGGGCTCGGGCCAGAATATGAGCCTGACGCTGCAGGACGGCACGGTCGTGAGCTTCAACCTGAAGGTCACGTCCGGCTCGGCGCTGGACACCTTGGCCGCTCCCTCCTGGTCGGGCGCCGCGATCGGCAACACCGCCTTTCTCGGCATCGCCGGCCAACCGGTCATCTACCAGACCGCCGCCGGCACCTCTACCGTCACCATGTCGAACATCGTGCTGACGCCGCCGCCAGGCGCCACCCGCGGCACTCAATATATGATCGTCGCTGCGGACGGGGAATCCACCAACGACGCTGAAACGCTGAAATTCGTGACCAATGGCGGCAGCTGGACCATGCTCGATCAGGTCGGCCCGATCAGCGGCTCGACCTATCCCACGCAATCGGGGACGGGAACCAACACCTTCACCGAAACCGGGGTTACCGGCACGGTGGGCGCCTATATCGTCGGCAGCGCCACTCCAACCACCGTGACCACCACGCTCGTCGGCGGGGGGCTCGAAGGCGCGATGTTCGCGGTGCGCTACGCCTCGATCCGGCTCAACACCGTGATTTCGGGCACACGCATTAACGCGGCCGATCAGTTCGCCTTTTCGATCAACTCGACGACCCTAGGCACCGCGCTCGCCGCCGGGGCGACCAGCGGCAGCGGCAACGGGCCGTTCACCGCCGCCGCACTGTCGACCGCGTCGGCAGTGCCCGTCACCCTGGTTCAGTCAATGGCGAGCGGCAGCGTCAGCACCATCTCTCATTATCGATCGTCACTCACCTGCACCAACGGGGTCAGTTCCTCCACGCCGCTGCCGAGCGCCGTCATCACGTCTTCCTATAGTTTCGGTCCGCTGTCTTATGGCGATGTCGTGCAATGCACCTATACCGAGATAGCGTTTCCGCATCTGACGCTGAAAAAGCTGCTGGGCGCCGGGGGCCGCCAGTTTGCGAGCGATCAGTTTACGATGAATATCGATCAGGGCGCGACCAACATCGCGACCACCACCACCACCGGCACCGGTTCGACCGTCACCAACGGCTCGACCGCGCAGACCCAGGTGACCGCCGGCACCGTCTATGCGTTCAATGAGGTTGGCGCAGGGGGAACGGTCCTTTCGCAATATACCGCGAACATGGCCTGCACCAACAGCAATGGCGGATCGGCGACAACGTTGCCGACCACCCCGGGCGGCACGATCACGCCGGCGCTTGGCGACCTGGTGACCTGCACCATCACCAACACCAAGGTCGCGGCCAATGCGCAGCTGACCATCTCCAAGACCGCGGCTTTGGTGTCGGATCCGGTGAACGGCGCCACCAACCCGAAATTGATCCCCGGCGCGATCGTCCGTTACACCTTCACCGTCACCAATACCGGGCCTTCGTCAGTGACCAGCAACTCGGTCTGGCTGATCGACACCCTGCCCACCCAGCTGCGGGTCGGCACATCCTCCTCGCCGGTCTTCACGCAAGGCTCGCCGACCAGCGGGCTGAGCTTCACCGCGGCCACCGACATCAAATATTCCAACTCGGGAACCGCACCGACCAGTTTTGCCAACTGCACCTACAGCCCGGTATCGGCCTATGACCCGGCGGTGAAGTTTGTGTGCCTCAACCCGAAAGGCACCATGGCGGGATCGACCGGGACCCCGCCGAGCTTTACGCTGAGCATCCAGGCGCAGCTGCAATAAGCCGCGCCGCCGGCGGTTCGAGGAGTGAGCCGGCGGCGCGGCGGCCGGCAGGCATTGTCATCCTGGTTGCCGCTTTATCGCCTCCGTCAGCAGCGCCATCGCGCTCGCACCGCCTGCCCCGCCTACCAATGCTGCGCCAGAACCCGCTGGCAACGCCAATGCTCGCGCCGGTTCCCGCGCTCATGACCGCGTGCCAGGTTGCCGGCGATGATCCGGCTCGCATCGAGGAGTTCCCGCGCGCCCGCGTCGGGAAGTTCGGCGGTCCGCAACCGGCGCAACAGAAGCGACGCGGCAAGGCATCGCGAGACGAGATGCAGGACAGGGCTTTCGGCCATGGTCGCGAATTCCCGCTGCAACGGATACCAGTTTATGCCGATCTCGGTGGCCGTTTTCGCCTCAGCCATGGCCTCGAGCGCGGCCCGGGTCCGTTCGAGGGCGGCCGGCGTTGCGCGCCTGGCGGCAAGGCCGATCATCTCGACATTGATTGCGCTGAGTATGCGATGGCATTCGTCAGTCGAGACGCCACTCGTCGCGAAAAAAGCGTTGGCCATGTGCGCCACCTGGCTCGTCGAGCCGGTGGTCGCGAAGACGCCGCCCGCCCTGCCCCGCCGCAACGCGACCGTCTGGCGATCTTCGAGAAGGCGAACCGCCTCAACCGCGATCTCGAGGCTGGTGTCGTGTTGCAGGGCGATCGAGTCCAGCGAACCGAGGAAGAGCGCATCCGGCGCTGACGGCGTTTCCCGCATGCGCCGGGAAAGCTCTTCGGCCAGGCGCCACGCCTGGCCGCCCGACTGCATCCTGACACCGTCCCGCGCCGCCCCGGATTCGAGGCATGTGAGCGTCCCGCGAAGCAGCCCGGCGAGCGGACCGCTATCCCCGGAGATCAGGGGCAGCAGGAAGGATCGCGCGTCATCGACTGCCCGCCGGTCGCTTTCGTGCCGGACGGCGTCGGCAAGCGCCTGGGCCACCTGAATCGGCTCCGGCATCGATGGCTTCAGCCCCCCGGTACCGCCACCGCCGCGCTGCGGCCTGGCAACGCCGCGCTGCTGAAGCAGGCGACTGGCCTGCCGCACCAGCCTTCGGCCGACACCGAAGGTTCGCGAGAGTTCCGCTTCGGTCGCGGGCTTTCGGCAGGGCTGGTTGGAGAAGTGCTCGGAATGCAGGTACTGCTCGATGCGGTCGGCGAGGAGTGATGCGCTGGGCGGCGTCCGGTCTTCGGTAGCGGCGACATAGGCGAAGAGCTGGCGCGATCGCTCGGCGACTGGAGAGTCGACCTTTTGGCGAAGGGGCGGCGGCTCGCGCAACGTCTGCGGCATCCTCACTGCGAAACATGTTTTTATCGGGCCCAGCTTAGCATCGATCGGCCGTCCGAAATAGGCCGCTATTTCCCGGCCCACAAAGCGCCGAAAGAGGCGAAGTCCGACAAGGACTCTGTCGTGTCGCCGCGCAGGCGGGCGGCGGGCGGGCGGGCGCGGCCCACCGTCCTCGCACGTCTCGCACGAACGAACAGGGTCGGGCCAGACACGACAAAACGACAAAATTGGGGGAGTTCATGATCAGATCATTCAAGTTCACAGCGGGGCTCCTGACCACGGTCAGCGCGCTCGCCATTCAACCCGCTTTCGCGTCGGATACGGTGCCGGCTGCACCCGTACCGCAGGAGAGCATGCCGACCGACAAAAGCGCCAGTGACGGCGTGGCGCCGGGCGATATTGTCGTCACTGCACAGCGCCGCACGGAGAATTCGCAGAAGGTCGCGATCGCGCTCACCGCCATCTCGGGCGACGAGCTCGCCGACAAGGCGGTAACGGTGCAGCGCGATCTCCAGAACATCGCGCCCGGCCTGACGATCACCAAGGCGGGACTCACCGAATCGATCAATATCCGCGGCATCGGCCTGTCGAGCGGCTCGCCGCAGGTCGCCAACGGTGTCGCCACCTATGTCGACGGCCTGTTCCAGCCGCCCATCACCCAGAGCTTCGGCCTGTACGACATCCGCAGCATCGAGGTCCTGCGCGGGCCGCAGGGCACGCTGGTCGGGTCCAATTCCACCGGCGGCGCGATCTTCATCAATTCAAAACGGCCCCAGCTCGGTGAGCTGGGCGGCGATGCGACGCTCGAATATGGCAGCTACAACAGCGTGAAGGCCATGGGCGCGGTCAACATTCCGATCGGCCACGATCTCGCGATCAGGTTCGCGACCAACCAGCATTGGCGCGATTCCTATTACAAGGACCTCGGCCCTGTGCGGAACCGGCCGGACAGGGTGGAGGAGCATGACGAACGCCTGTCCGCGCTGTACAATTCCGGCGGCTTCTCGGCCTATTGGAAGGGCGAACTCGCGCAGAAGCAGACTGGCGGCTATGCCTATCAGCCCATCCAGGGGACCGCATTTTCCGCCGGTCGCACGGGGCAACTCTACACTGTCAATTACGACAGCCCAGCGACCAATTTCGAGCGCGCCTTCACCACGGCCCTGGAACTGAAATACGAGACTGACGGCGGCCTCGTCATTCGCTCGCTTGCCGGTTATCAGAACAAGCGGATCTGGAACACTTACGATCTCGATGGCACCAACATCGCGACGACGCCCGCCATGTTCGGCCCCCAGACCGAAGACCAATATGTCCGCGAGCGCGAATATACCGCCGAGGTCAATATCATCTCCCCGGACAGCAAACCGTTCAATTTCATCCTGGGTGGATATTATCAGCACAACAAGATCGATGTCCTGCTGCACTTCGCGGGAACGGCGCCGTTTCCGATCGTCGTCGGCCCCAACAACGACAAGGTCACGCTCGGCGCCTTCGCTCAGGCTAACTATCGGATCAGCCCGAAGTTCGAGATCCAGGCCGGGCTTCGCTATTCGCACTTCCATGTCGAGGGCGCCGGCGCCGTCTATCTCGGCGGCACGCCGCCTGCCGCCTTCCTCACGATTCCGCAGACCGGAACCGAGACCGACGGCCGGCTCACAGGCAAGGTCTCGCTCAACTTCAAGCCTGACGGCGACAATCTCTTCTATGTGTTCGCCGCACGGGGCTACAAGCCTGGCGGTATCAATCCGCCGGGCGGCTTCTTCGCGCCGGAGACCGTCTGGGATTATGAGGCCGGCTGGAAGTCCAGCTTCCTCGATCGCCATGTGCGGACGCAAATTGGCGTCTTCTACAACAAATATGGCAACTTCCAGATGGACGTGATCAGCCCCCTTTCGGGCCAGAATGGCGTGGTCAATCTCGCCAACGCGACGATCAAGGGCTTCGAAGGGCAGATCCAGGCGCATTATGAAGGCTTCGCCTTCGACGCGGGCGTCTCCTATGTCGATTCCAGCCTGAGCAGCGTCACGGTGATCAACAAGTGGCAACCCGGCGCGGCCAATGCGCAGCTACCCGCCTGTACGCCTGTCCTCGTCTCGGGCTGCTTCCCCTACCAGTTCATCACGACCAGCTCCGGCCCGAACCTGCTTTCGCCGAAATGGACGTGGAATGCAGGCATTCACTATACGATGAAGCTCGGAGAAAAGGCCAGCCTGACGCCACGCATCAACTATAGCTATGTCGGATCCCAATGGGGCTATGTCACCTATCTGCCCCAATATGACCTGATCAATGCGCATCATCTCGTGAACATGAGCGTCTCGCTGGACTGGAAGAATTACAAGCTCGAGGGGTTCGTCACGAACCTCACCAAGGAATATTTCGTCACCGGTCAGTCGGGGCTGAACGAATTCTATAGCGCCCCGCGGGAGTTCGGAGTCAGATTCGGAGCGACATTCTAATGGCACCGAACCCGACGAGGCTGGCGCTCATCATCATCGGCGCCCTTATCGCTTCCGTTGCAGGTCTGTGGTTCTCCGCCCATGTCCAGGCAGGGCGGGGTACCATTGTGGAGACCGTGTATTTCAAGGGGCAGTCGGGCGCGAACCAGCGCGCCCTGCTGTTCCGCCCGGAGAGCGCGACGGCGGCGAAGCCCGCGCCCGCCATCCTGGCAATCCATGGCTATCTCAACAGCGCGGAAATGCAGGGCAATTTCGCGACCGAGTTCGCCCGGCGCGGTTATGTCGTCCTGGCGCCCGACCAGCGAGGGCATGGCGCCAGCGACGCGCCGACCTTCGCGGGCGGCTACGGGGCTCCCGATGCGCTGGCCTATCTGCGCTCACTGCCTTTCGTCGACCGCGACAATATCGGGCTTGAAGGGCATAGCATGGGCGGATGGGCGGTCCTCTCAGGGGCGGCCGCCATCCCTGATGGGTACCGCTCGGTCGTGCTGGAGGGGTCCAGCGTCGGCGCGCCGTTCGCGCCGCCGGGGACCGCCGGTTTTCCGCGAAATCTGCTGGTCGTCTACGGCATGCGCGACGAATTCGGCGGGCTCATGTGGGGCCCGGAAGCGCCTGTCCGAACTGGCGCGACACAGAAGATCATGACCACCTTCGGCGTGAAGCAACCGGTGGAGGCTGGGCGCCTCTACGGCAACATCGCCGCCGGCAATGCCCGAATGTTGCTGACGCCGCACGTCGTCCATGCCTGGCTCCACGAATCCCGCGCGGGCATCGCGCCGGCAGTCGACTGGTTCGGCAGGACGCTCAAGGGTGGCCGCGCCGTTCCGGCCGATGATCAGGTCTGGCCATGGCGCGAGGCCGGCGCCACGCTCGCGCTGGTCGCGATCCCCGTCCTGATCATCGGCATGATGGGCCTTGGCTTCTCCCTGTTGAGCCGCGGCCGGGAGCGGGTCGTCGAGGCCGCGCCGGCGATTGGCGCACCGGGTCGCGGAGCGGTGGGCGCCATGGCCGCGCTGTCGCTGGTCCCTGCGCTGCTCTACCTCCCGCTTGCCATGGTCTCGGAAAGCTGGATCGGCCAGAACAGCCTGCTGCGCCAGACCTACAGCAACCAGTTCGCCTTTTGGGCATTGGCCTGCGCCGGGCTGGCGGTCCTTTCGGTGCGGATCGGCGGGCACGGAGCGGCGCCGCTGATCGGCGGCTGGCGATCCGTAGCCGCGGCGGTGTTTGCCGTCGCCACGGCCTTCGCGCTCGTGTTCCTCGGCGATCTGCTGGGCCATGTCGACCCCTCCTGGTGGTTCATCACCATCCGGCCGCTGACATTGACTCGGTGCCGCGATTTCCTGGTCTATCTGCCCTTCTTCCTTGCCTTCGCGGTGGCTTCGCTGCGCGCACTGGATACGGTTCGGCCGCTCGATCAAGGCTCTACCGCCCGTGCGCTGTGCGTCGCCATGGTGACATTGAGCGGCGGCTTCATCCTGTTCCTGGTCCTCCAATATGGCGTGCTCGCTGCGCGCGGGACATTGCTGGTCCCGGGCGAGGGGCTCCGCACCATCATGGCGATCGGTTTCGTACCGATGTTCGCGACCGTGGGTGCCTTCGGCGTCATGTCGCGCCGTTGGACTGGGTCGATCCTGACCGGCGGCCTTGCTTCCGGCCTGTTCGTGACCTGGGTCCTGACCGCGACCCAGCCGATCGGGGCCTAGGCCAGGTCGAGGCTGGGAAACTGGTTATGTGGACCAGCCTCATAGGCTTCGGCCTGAGATCCGCGCTCAAAGGAGTCTAAAATCCCCGGCTCATCACAAAGCGAGTCATGTCGCGGCCCACGATCACCTCACCCTTGTAGATCGCGGCGATCCGCGCCTTGAGCTTTTCGGCGACCGCGGGATCGTCGGGCACGACGAGGTGAGTCAGGATGAGCGTCTTCACCCCGGCCGCAACCGCGAGCTTCGCTACGGCCTCGGGGCTGAGATGCTCCTGGCTCATATGCTCGGCGAGCTGGGCGGCAAGGCTGCCCGGCGCGGGCGGCGGCGTGCCGGGCTTCGGCGCGGCGGCGAGATAGACTTCGCTCACCAGCACGTCAGCCCCCCTGGCGAGCTCTGTCACGGCCGCGCTCGGCCCGGTGTCGCCGGTGACCACGACGGAGCCTGAGGGAGTCTCGAAGCGATAGGCGAGCGACAGGTCCCGCTGGCCATTCGGGCCGGTCGAGACATGGCCGAAATGGCTGTTCTCGATATCGCGCACCATGATCCGCGCGTCCCGGAAGGCCACCCCGCACCGCCCGTCGAGATCATGGGCGCGAACCATCGAGGCCGTGGCCGGCAGCTTGGGAATGCCGGCGCTTGGCGACCTGGTGACCTGCACCATCACCAACACCAAGGTCGCGGCCAATGCGCAGCTGACCATCACCAAGACCTCGGCCTTGGTATCGGACCCGGTGAACGGCACCATCAACCCCAAATATATCCCGGGGGCAATCGTCCGCTACACCTTCACCGTCAGCAATACCGGCCCATCGTCAGTGACCAGCAACTCGGTCTGGCTGATCGACACCCTGCCCACCCAGTTACGGGTCGGCACCTCCTCCTCGCCGGTCTTCACGCAAGGCTCGCCGACCAGCGGGCTGAGCTTCACCGCAGGCACCGACATCAAATATTCCAACTCGGGAACCGCACCGACCAGTTTTGCCAACTGCACCTACAGCCCGGTATCGGCCTATGACCCGGCGGTGAAGTTCGTGTGCCTCAACCCGAAAGGCACCATGGCGGGATCGACCGGTACACCGCCGAGCTTTACGCTGAGCATCCAGGCGCAGCTGAACTGAGCCACAGGAAGGTGCGAGCGCAGCGCATGGCCTGGCGGCCGAACCTTCGCGCGTGCCCGGCGTCTTTCGATCTCTCGAAGAAGATTTATTTGTATTTCAGAGCCTTGCGATGGCCTTCCGTCTTTGCCGGCCGCATTTGGATTCAATCAAGGTACCGGCCCCGCTTATCCTTGAACATCCCGGACACCAGTGAACTGAGCCGTGATGGCAGCGGAGTTGGAGTGCGGCGAGCCAACTCGAAAGGACCTGCTTAAGGCCCACCGGTCAGCGCCCCGAAATAGAACCGGATCCGATCAAATTTATCCAGGCAGCGCGATTGACGATGTCAAATACGCCGTACAAGTTGCGCGAACCAGATTCGCGAGGTTCATCGCGCAATTGGCTGAAATGGGGGGGATAACCGCATGCGTGCGCGTTGGCTTTTGCTGTGTGGCGCCGCGCCCGCAGCCCTGGGAATCGCGACCGCCGCGCGCGGTTCGGAGAACACTGTTTATACCTATGATGCGCTCGGGCGGCTGGTTGCGACGACACGCACCGGCGGGCCGAATAGCGGCATCGCAATGGCGACCTGCTTTGATCCGGCGGGGAACCGCTCGACCTATTTCGTTGGAACGACCGGCGCGCCGACTTGTGGCACACCTACGCCCACACCAACTCCTACTCCAACGCCCACACCTACTCCAACGCCCACCCCTACTCCAACGCCCACACCTACTCCAACGCCTACTCCAACGCCTACTCCTACGCCGACGCCGACGCCGACGCCGACAAATAGCCCGCCAGTGGCGGTGACGGACAATTACAGCCTTACCTGCAACTCAGGGGGCGGATTCAACGTGCTGGCCAACGATACGGACCCGGATGGGGATACGCTGACGCTGTCATCCGTCCATTCGAACGGTGGCGTGACCATGTCGGTCGGCAACGCGACACTAGGCATTGTGGGGATCGGCACCCCATCGACGACCGGCAGCTTTAGCGGCAGCTATGTCGTGACCGATGGCACTCACAATGTCACGGGCGTGATCAACGTCACTGTAAACCATGGAGGCCCGGGCGGTTGCTGATCGCCTTGCGTTCCGGGCGCAAGCCCTCGACCACCATGCGCCCTTTCCGGCGCACGCCTCAAAGTTTCGATTCAGGATCGGCTATCAGGATGTTGATGATGTTTCGCAGCCCGACTTTCAAGCATCGCCACATGGCCCGCCTTCTGCTGCTCGCGAGCGCGGTCGTGCCGGGCCATGCGTTTGCACAAGCCTATGCCCTGACCCCGCCCGTGTTCGAGGTGGTTGACGAGAATCTTGTGAGCATGATGTCAGGCCGGACTCAGATCCAGGTTCCGCTGGTCACCATTGGAGGCCTGACGTTCAAGACGGCCAACACCACCGGCATTGGCCTGAATTCAGTTTATGACGACAATTACGGACGCGTGATCTCATGCCTCACGCCGACGCAATATGGCGGCAGCCCCGGAATGGTGGGGGAGTGCGCCGGCGGAACCCAGTATCCGACGGTACAGGCCATATTAGGCGCAGAGCGTTCCAACTTCAGCTACATCAACGGCCAATATATTCCCGAGCAAAATACCGGGGAGACCCTTGTCGATGCCAATAACGGATACTGTACATGGACCCGCAAGGACGGAACTCAGATCATATATTATGATTCCTCTCCCGGCGACCCGGTGTGTAGTGCAGGCAATGTGGCCAAAGTGATCGCGCCAAACGGCAAGATCACAGACTATCATTATTACGGGTCCGCTTCGACGACGCCATACCTTCCTATCCTTTCGTTAACGTCAAACGATGGCTTCATGCTGAAGTATAATTACCCCTCGACCCCAGCGATTGGTGCGCAGAGCAGCGTCGTCGGTATCAACCGAGCGTTCCAGGCGTGCGACCCCGACGCGCTGACCTGCGCGACCAGCTTGGCCTGGCCGACTGGAACGATCGCTTTTCAGGCAGGCTCCGGTGGCCTCGAAATCAACAAGGTCGTCATGACCGACCAAAAGCAGCAGAAATATATATTCGGCCTCGACTATAATTATCGCCTCATCAACTATCGGCCCCCAGGCGCCGATGTGCCCCTGTACTCCTATTTGCTATGCTCGCGTGGATATTATGATCCCAACACGCTCACTACTACCACTTACGATTGCGGGGCGCCCGGCCCCGGTTTTTATTATAATCTCTGGAATGTACCCGAACCGCCTTTCGACTCGGTTACCACCGTAACCAAGAACGGTCAGACTTGGCTATACGGGGGAGAGCTTAGCACGGTGGGGAATTATCCATCGTATATGCAATGGACTCGCCGCTCCACCTCACCTCTAGGTATCGTAAAATCTGCGGTCGGTAGTTCTACTCCTAATGACTGGCGCATGGGAGCGACGGGGGGCATGTCGGATGGAACAGGCACTTCCTACGGGTTCGCCGCGAGCCTCAACAACCCGCTCGTATACCAGACCAACGCCGATGGTGGGCACCTTGAGTTCGGTTACGACGGCCGCAATAACGTCACCAGCATTTCTCAATACCCTTCCTCGGGTAGCGCGCCTGCCTTGGTCCGCACCGCGTCCTACCCAGGGAGTTGCACGAACATGAAGACGTGCAACCAGCCGGATTATTTTATCGATGCAAACCACAACCGTACTGACCTCACCTATGATGCCAATCACGGCGGCGTGCTGACCGAAACCGGGCCTGCGGTGAACGGCATCCATCCGCAGAAGCGCTACACCTACGTCCAGCGCTATGCGTGGTATCTGAGCAGCACCGGCGTGATGACAAAGGAAACGCGCCCGATCTGGCTGTTGAACAGCGAGAGCCATTGCATCAGCGGCGCTCCGGCTGCGTCCGGGACCGGATGTTCGCTCGCCAATGATGAGGTGGTCACCACCTATGATTACGGGCCGGATTCGGGCCCGAACACTCTGCTGCTGCGCGGCCGGGCAGTGACATGGAACGGACAGACCCGACGGGTATGCTATGGCCATGACCGCAATGGCAACAAGATCTGGGAAAGCGCGCCGAACGCGGCTCCCGCAAGCTGCCCGGCCTACTGATGGCCATGATCGAAAGCCCACGCACCCAAGCCAAGGGAAAACGGCCAATGCGAACCATGAGCCGTGCGTCTTTGGCGCTTTCCGTTGCAACTCTGGCGATGTGCGGTGTCAGCGGAACGGCGTTGGGGCAGAGCGCACCCGCAGCCTACACCAAGGCGTATCGCTACGATGCGGGTGGTCGCGTTCTGGGAACGATCAGCGCACCCCCGACGCCGACTGCCACGTCGAACTTCCTGGTCACCCGCAACACCTATGACGCAAACGGGCGGCTATATTCGGCCGAGACTGGTGTCCTGGCGGGATGGCAGGATGACACGATCCTACCCAGCGCCTGGTCTGGGTTTTCACTCAACTCCATCGTCACCTATTTCTACGACGCGAACGGCCGCAAGATCCGGGAGAACGTCGCCGGTTCGGACGGGGTTGTAAAAGGCGTCACTCAATATTCCTATGACGCGTTCGACCGGTTGATCTGCACGGCCGTACGCATGGACCCCGCACAGTGGAGCACCCAGTCCGACGCCTGCGTGCCACAGACGACCGGCCCGCAGGGGCCCGATCGCATCACACACGCTACTTATGACAATCTGAACCATCCTCTCCTCATCCAGCGCGGCTATGGCACCAATCTGCAACAAAACTACGCGACCTACACTTACAGCGTGACCGGGAAGCCGACGAGCGTCACAGATGCCAACGGCAACAGGGCTGAGTATCACTATGATGTGTTCGACCGGAAGGACATCTGGTACTTCCCATCGCAAACGACGCCAGGCGTCGCAAGCACGACCGATTACGAGCAATATGGCTATGACGACAATGGTAACCGCAAGAGCTTGAGGAAGCGGGACGGGCGGATCATCAACTACACATACGATGCCCTCAATCGGATGACGGTGAAGGCGTTCCTGAATGGCGGCGGGTGCGTGTCACCTTATGCCTGTACTACGCCCCCGCCGGGCTCGGTGCGCGATGTCTATTACAGCTATGATCTGCGCGGGCTCCAGATCGACGCGCAGTTCGACAGCTACAGTGGCACAGATGCGGTGATCAACAATTATGACGGGTTCGGGCTGCCGACCTC
>Ga0105245_10003020_pt1 | contig 15095 bp, 18 predicted proteins | sample KBSM54metaG_FD_81523 | JGI IMG/M metagenome (GOLD analysis project Ga0105245, IMG submission 81523) | Miscanthus rhizosphere microbial communities from Kellogg Biological Station, Michigan, USA - KBS M5-4 metaG | ecosystem: Host-associated > Plants > Roots > Rhizosphere > Soil | place... | reverse complement strand
TAGATCTTCCACCTGCTTGGGCGCCAGCGCATTTTGTGGGTACACGAGCTTGAGTTCGTCGCCTGAGCACTGGACGAGCCTCGCTCCAGCCTTAGGGCTCACTCAGATCCAGTCGATCACGCGCGGGACAGGCAACGTGCCATTGGTCTCGATGGCGACTTCGAAGCCTACCTTGTGCAGAGCATCGATCAGCGGCTCATCGACTTGCAGCATCGGCTCTCCGCCGGTCAGCACGACATAAGGCGGCGTTCCCGAATTGCCGCGCCACCTCTCGCGGCAAGCCCCGGCGAGACTTTCTGGTGTGGGAAACCTTCCACCCCGCGGCCCATCAGTACCGACAAAATCAGTGTCGCAGAAATTGCAGGTCGCTTTCGCGCGATCCTGTTCACGGCCGGACCAGAGATTGCACCCTGCGAAGCGGCAGAATACCGCCGGGCGGCCGGTCTGGGCGCCTTCGCCTTGCAGCGTGTAGTGGATTTCCTTGACGGCATACATGGACAGAACTTGGCGCTTGCCGGCACCAAGAGCAAGACCGACTGTGCGTGTGTTGCCATTGTGCGTGGGCCAAAGAAGGACTTAAGGACGGCGAGGATGAACCCGGATCCTGAGCGCGGCGGGGGCCAAGTTCTGGTCGACCTTGCGTTGCAAGGCGGTGGCGCGCACGGAGCCTTTACCTGGGGCGTGCTCGACCGCCTTCTCGATGAGCCTTGGCTCTGCATCGAAGGCATATCCGGCACCTCGGCCGGGGCAATGAACGCCGCCATTCTCGTCGACGGCTATGCCGAGGGAGGCGCTGAGCCCGCCAAAGCGAGACTAGAATTGTTCTGGCAAAGTGTTTCCCGCGCGGCCCTGTTGAGCGCGTTCCGACGCACGCCTCTCGACGTCATGCTAGGGCGTTGGACGATCGATACATCGCCCATCTTCATTGCTTTCGATCTCGCCGCGCGCGTTTTCTCGCCTTACGATCTCAATCCGCGCGGTGCGAACCCACTGCGCGAAATCCTGGCCGAATGCATCGACTTCAAGCGCGTTGCAAACGCTGCGATCAAACTCTTTGTGACGGCGACCAATGTACGCACTGGCCGTGGGCGTGTGTTCCACAACGCGGAGCTGACGCCTGACGTCCTGCTTGCTTCGGCATGCCTGCCCACTCTGTTTCAAGCCATCGAGATCGACGGCGAAGCCTATTGGGATGGTGGTTACGCCAGTAATCCGACGATCACACCTCTCGTCCGCGAATGCATCTCGAGCAACACGATCCTGGTGCAGGTCAACCCCGTAGATCGGCCCGGCACACCCCGCAGTGCACGTGAGATCCTCAACCGCATCAACGAGGTCTCGTTCAATGCGCCGCTGCTCAAGGAACTACGGATGATTGCTGTGCTGCAGCAGGCGTCCGATCCAGGACATTCCGAGGGAGCGCGTTGGGCAAAGATGCGCATTCATCGCATCGCCAGCGAAATCATGACGGAACTTGGTTATTCATCGAAGCTCAACGCCGAGTGGGACTTCCTGTGCATGCTGCGCGACGAGGGTCGCCGGTCGGCCGAGGCCTTTCTCACAGCCCATACCGCCGACTTGGGTGTCCGTTCGACGTTCGACGTCGCGGCTTTGGGCGAATTAAGCTGACCGCATGGGCCTTCTCGGGATCCTCGCTGGGCTCGGATTGCTTGTCTGGCTCTCCTTCCGCGGCTGGAGCGTGCTCCTTCTCGCGCCAGCCGCAGCCCTTATCGCCGCAGCCTTCGCACGCGAGCCGCTTCTCGCACACTGGACCCAGACCTTCATGGTCGGAGCCGCGCACTTTCTGGCCCAGTTCTTTCCGTTGTTTCTGCTCGGTGCCGTGTTCGGAAAGCTCATGGACGATAGCGGCTCCGTCTCAGTCATTGCCCGCTTCATGACGGAACGTCTTGGCGCCACCCGCGCCGTGCTCGCCGTCGTCCTGGCGGGCGCTATCGTCACTTACGGTGGCGTAAGCCTGTTCGTCGCCATTTTCGTGATCGTGCCGATGGCGCAGGGACTTTTCAAAGCCGCCGACATCCCACCGCGCTTGATGCCTGCGGCCGTCGCGCTCGGCACGATGACGTTCACCATGTCGGCACTGCCCGGCACGCCGGCGCTGCAAAACGCCATTCCCATGCCGTTCTTCGGCACAACACCTTTTGCCGCGCCCGTTCTCGGAATCATCGCGGCCACCATCCTGCTCGCCTTCGGGCTATGGTGGGGCTGGGCCGCGCCGAGTCCGCGGCGCGTTCTCGGGGCGAGGGCTACGGCAGAGCCGAAGGCGCCGCCGGGTCGATGCAGCAAGCTAAAGAACGTGAACGCGCAGTGATCGCGAGCGAGTTCGATCCCGCTGAGATCGAACATGGAGCCCACGCAGGGACGGACCCCACCGTGTTCGCGGCTTTGCTTCCGCTCATCGTGGTCATTCTCGTCAACCTCGCCATGAGTCTCTTCCTGCTGCCGCGGCTGGATACGACGTTTCTTGCCGAGGAGCGCTGGGGTGCGATCTCGCTTTCTGCTGTGGGCGGCGTCTGGGCGGTGGTGGTCGCGCTAGCTGCCGCCATCGCCGTCACGATCGCTTTAAACTATCGCCGGCTGCCGTCGCTGCGGGCCAGCCTCGATGCTGGCGCCAACGCCTCGGTACTTCCGGCATTGAGCGTTGCAAGCCTCGTAGGATTCGGGGCGGTCGTGGCTGCGTTGCCGCGTTCGCTATGGTGCGGAATTTTTGTGCTGTCGATCGAAGGCGGCCCGCTCGTGTCTCTCGCCCTGGCTGTCAATGTGCTCGCTGCGCTAACGGGCTCCGCCTCAGGCGGCCTGACCATCGCACTCGACGCTCTCGGCGAAACCTACCGGCAGCTCGCCGTAGCAACTGGCATGGACCCGGCGCTCATGCATCGGGTCGCGGTGCTGAGCGCAGGGACTCTCGACAGCCTACCGCACAATGGCGCCGTGGTGACGCTGCTGTCTGTGTGCGGGGTCAGTCACCGCGAGAGCTATTTCGACCTCTTCATGGTGGCCATTGTGGGAGCACTGATCGCGCTCGCAGCCGTCATTGTGCTTGGGTCGGCGTTTGGTTCTTTTTAGGGGAGCAGAATTAGCCGCTCAGACGCTGTCGGCCAGCCTGAGCGCGCGAGGCTTGCCACTCGGCGAATCCGCGAGCACGGAGCTCGCAGGCAGGGCACTCGCCGCAGCCATAGCCCCAGTCGTGACGAATGCCTCGCTCACCCTTGTAGCAGGTGTGAGTTTCTTCAAGAATCATCTCGACCAGGTCATTGCCTCCGAGTTCTTGCGCGAGCGTCCAAGTCTCGGCCTTGGTTCGCCACATCAGCGGCGTCTCGATCGTGAAAGGAATTTCCGTGCCGAGCCGGATGGCCTGCTCGAACGCGCGCAACGTAGCATCGCGACAATCGGGGTAGCCCGAATAATCGGTCTCGCACATGCCGCCAACCAACACATGGAGTCCAAGCCGGTAGCCGAGCGCCGCGGCATAGATGAAGAACACGAGGTTGCGGCCCGGCACGAAGGTTGAGGGAAGGCCGGAGGCAAGCATCACAATCTCCGTGTCACTCGTGAGCGCCGTGTCGCTGATCGCGCCGAAGCTCGACACGTCCAGCACATGGTCTGGTCCGAGCCTCTTGCTCCAGGCAGGGAAGCGCCTCGCCATTTCCTCTCGCACGCGCTTGCGGCACTCGAGTTCAACGCCATGCCGCTGGCCATAGTCGAAGCCGACGGTCTCGACCCTTAGGTAGCGGCTCAGCGCATAAGCAAGGCAAACGCTTGAGTCCTGGCCCCCCGAAAACAGCACCAGCGCGCCTGGACTTAGCCCTTCCTTAACCCACGTCATTTGACTCGCCTAGTAATTGTCATGTGTATAATATTGCTACTTATAGGGGAGGCCAAGCTTTGGTGGGGGCTGGCCCATGGCTCGGATTAATCACGTAATCTGCATCGTTTCCATTCTTCTTCCCGGTTGCTCGACAATCGTAAAACGAACCGAGCAACAGATTTCCGTCAACACGCCTGGTGTGCCGGGCGCTATGTGTCAGCTTCAATCGCCCGCAATCGGAACCCGCATGGTGCAAACGCCGGCCAACATAACTCTACCGAAGAGCAAGCATAACGTGACCGTGTCCTGCACCGCCCAATGCTACAGCCCCGGCGTTAGCACCCTTGCCTCTCACACGGAGGTGATGACAGCGGGCAATGTGGTTTTCGGCGGCCTCATCGGGCTTGGCATTGACGCCGCGTCAGGAGCTATGAACACCTAGGACCCGAACGTCGAAGTGATCATGAGCCCGCTGCCGGGGTGCGGCAGGCCCCCGCGCAAGGCCAAGGGAGTGCCGATGGCAAGCGCGCCGACGGGCGCGCGAGGCTAAAGGGGCATCTACAAGATATCGCCTTCCGCTCAAACGAAGGTTCAGCTAAGAGGGCCGCACATTCGGGAAGGGCCCTCTACGCATGACAGCGATCGCCACCATCGTCGGCCGGGAAATCCTGGACAGCCGCGGTAACCCGACCGTCGAGGTCGATGTGGTGCTCAAGGACGGCGCCTTCGGCCGCGCCGCGGTCCCGTCTGGCGCGTCGACCGGAGCGCATGAGGCGCATGAGCTCAGGGACGGCGGCAAGCGCTACGAGGGCAAGGGCGTAAAGCGCGCGGTGGAGGCCGTCAACGGCGAAATCCGAAACGGGCTGCAAGGTTTCGATGCCGACGATCGGCGTGGGCTTGACCAACGCTTGCGCGACCTCGACGGCACTTCAAACAAGAAGCGGCTCGGCGCCAATGCTATCCTCGGCGTGTCACTTGCCGCGGCAAAGGCTGCGGCCAGAACGCATAGTCAGCCCCTCTACCGCTATCTCGGCGGCCCTAAGGCGACGCTCCTGCCGGTGCCGATGATGAATATTGTCAATGGCGGCGCGCATGCCGACAATCCGATCGACTTTCAGGAATTTATGATCGCGCCGGTCGGGGCCCCGAGCATCGCCGAAGCCGTGCGCATGGGAGCGGAAGTGTTCCATGCGCTGCGCAGTGCCTTGAAGCAGGCCGGCTACACGACCGCGGTGGGTGACGAAGGAGGTTTTGCTCCCGATCTCGCTTCGACGCGCGCGGCGCTTGACTTTGTGATGGCGGCGATCACTGCCGCCGGCTACCGGCCAGGAGAGGACATTTATCTCGCTCTCGACGTGGCCGCGACCGAACTGTTGCACGACGGGCGCTATATCCTCGAAGGCGAGAAGCGAACCCTCACGTCGGCCGAGATGACTGCCTATTACGCCGAGCTCGTCGCGAGCTACCCGATCTTCTCGATCGAGGACGGGATGGCCGAGGACGATTGGGAGGGCTGGCATGGCCTGACCGCGGCCCTCGGCGATCGCTGCCAGCTCGTCGGCGACGACCTTTTCGTCACCAATGTCGCGCGGCTGAAGGAGGGGATCGACAAGGGCATCGCCAATGCCATCCTCGTCAAAGTGAACCAGATCGGCACCTTGACCGAGACACTTGACGCCGTGCGTATGGCGCAGCAGGCGGGCTATGCCGCGGTGATGTCGCACCGCTCCGGCGAAACCGAGGATGCCACCATCGCCGATCTCGCGGTTGCCACCAATTGCGGGCAGATCAAGACCGGCTCGCTCGCACGCTCTGACCGCGTGGCAAAATACAATCAGCTCATCCGCATTGAGGAGGAGCTTGGCCCATCGGCCCGTTACGCGGGGCGTTCGGTGCTGAAGCGGTGAGTCGGTAACGACCAGTTAACGCCGGCAGGTGATTCTATCGAGCCCTGTCATGACCCGGATAGACCGGGCAGCCAGCAATCCCTGCGTCCGTAGATTAATCGAGGCGTCGGTGGCTACTGGATTCCTGCTTTCGCGGGAATGATGGAAGTTGGGGGGAGTGATGCGGTTCACGGCGTTCATCTTTCCGCTGCTGGCCTGCGCGGCAGGCGGTTATCTCGGCTACAATTTGCAAACCGGCGAGCATGGTCTCAAAGCGCGCGCCGATCTCGAGCGCCGCCAGGAAGTGCTCGCTGGGGAGCTCGCCGGGCTGAAGGAGGTAAAGAACCGCCTCGAGCGGGATGTCGCGCTGCTCAGGCCCGAGAGCCTCGACCCCGACATGCTCGATGAGCGCGCCCGCGCCATTCTCAATCTCGCCCATCCCGACGATCTCGTGATGTTGAAGCGCCGTCAGCCTGCCCCTGATCCCGCTGCGGCCATCGGCACACTTCCCAAACGCTAGAACAGCTCCCTGTGCACAGCTGCAGCGTTGCAGGAACGGGATAGTGCTGCGTGCCACGATCTTCCGTGAACCGCAAAGCACGTGCTAGCGTTTGTCAGAGCGCGGGGCAGTCAAGGAGATAGACTTGAACAGCGCAAGCCCAAGCCTCACGCCCGGGTCTGCCAATCTCTGGCTCGGCGATGGCAAGGCGGGATCGATCCCTACCGGCAAGCCGGGTCTCACATCCGAACAGGAGCTGTCGGCCTATCGGCTGATGCTGCTCATTCGCCGCTTCGAGGAGAAGGCCGGCCAGCTTTACGGCATGGGCTTCATCGGCGGCTTCTGTCACCTCTATATCGGCCAGGAGGCTGTCGTCGTCGGCATGCAGATGGCAATCGAGCCTGGCGATCAGGTCATCACCGCCTATCGTGACCACGGGCACATGCTTGCAACCGGCATGGAGCCAAAGGGCGTGATGGCCGAGCTCACCGGGCGCCGCCACGGTTATGCCAAAGGTAAGGGCGGCTCGATGCATATGTTCTCGGTCGAGAAGAACTTCTACGGCGGCCACGGCGTTGTCGGTGCGCCGGCGCCGCTCGGCACTGGCATCGCCTTCGCCAACAAATATCGCGGTAACGATCGCGTCTGCCTCACTTATTTCGGCGAGGGCGCAGCCAATCAGGGGCAGGTCTATGAGAGCTTCAACATGGCCTCGCTGTGGAAGCTCCCCGTCCTCTACATCATCGAGAACAACCACTACGCCATGGGGACTCATGTCGGACGCGGCAGCGCGCGCGCCGAGGAGCTCTATAGCCGCGGCTCGGTATTCGGTATTCCCGGCGAGCAGGTCGACGGCATGGATGTTGTTGCGGTGAGAGATGCCGGCGAACGCGCTGTCGCACGCGCGCGGCGAGGTGAGGGGCCGAAGATCCTCGAAATGCGTACTTATCGTTATCGTGGCCACTCGATGTCGGACCCAGCCAAATACCGCACGCGCGCGGAGGTGAAAGGGGTGCGCGAGCAGCGCGATCCCATCGATCTTTTGCGCAAGCGCATCATCGAGGGGGGCCGCGCGAGCGAGGACCAATTGAAGGAGATCGACCGGGAAGTTCGCGCTCTAATCAACGAGGCTGCAGAATTCGCCCAGCAGGATCCCGAGCCCGACAGCGCCGAGCTTTATTCTGATGTGACAGCTGAGCCCACCTAGATAAGAGTCTGATGGCAACAGAAATTCTCATGCCGGCCCTCTCCCCGACCATGGAGGAGGGCAAGCTCGTCAAATGGCATGTCGGCGAGGGCGATTCCGTGCGCGCTGGCGACGTTATCGCAGAGATCGAGACGGACAAGGCCACAATGGAGGTGGAAGCCGTCGATGACGGGCATGTGGGGAAGATTCTCGTCGCCGAGGGCACCGAGCATGTGCCAGTGAACCAGCCGATCGCCGTGCTCCTGACCGACGGGGAGGGCGCTCCGGCGGCCTCATCCTTCGAGACGCGGGCGGCCGTTCCTCAAAACGAGGATCGAAATCGCGTCGAACCTCCAGCCGAGGTGCAGGAGACCGACCTCGGGGAAGTGCGGCCTGAAGTCGAGAAGGCGCCGGCCGGAGGACCGCAAGTCGCGCCGCAAGAGCCGCAGGTTGAAGCAGAAGTTCCGCCCGGTACCGAGATGGCCTCGATGACGGTGCGCGAAGCGTTGCGCGACGCCATGGCCGAGGAGATGCGGCGTGATCCCTCCGTTTTTGTGATGGGCGAGGAGGTCGCCGAATATCAGGGCGCCTACAAGGTGACGCAAGGACTGCTCGATGAGTTCGGTCCGACCCGCGTCGTGGATACGCCGATCACCGAATATGGCTTTGCCGGCGTCGGCATCGGCGCAGCGTTCGCCGGACTTAGGCCCATCGTAGAGTTCATGACCTGGAACTTCGCGATGCAGGCGATCGATCACATCGTCAACTCCGCCGCCAAGACGCTCTATATGTCGGGGGGCAAGATGCGCTGCCCGATCGTGTTCAGAGGGCCTAACGGCGCGGCCGCGCGGGTCGCGGCGCAACATAGTCAGGACTACTCTGCGTGGTACGCGCAGGTGCCAGGCTTGAAGGTCATCGCGCCTTACACCGCCGCAGATGCCAAGGGTCTGCTCAAGGCGGCGATCCGCGATCCAAGCCCCGTGATCTTCCTGGAGAATGAGATTCTCTACGGCCAGAGTTTCGAGGTGCCCAAGCTCGATGATTTTGTTCTCCCCATTGGTAAGGCACGCATTGCACGAGAGGGAAAAGACGTCACCATCGTTTCTTACTCGCGCGGCATGGCTTACGCGCTTGACGCGGCTAAGCGCCTTGCCGAAGAGGGCATCGATGCGGAGGTGATCGACCTCCGCACGCTCCGCCCGCTCGACATCGACACGGTGGTTGCCTCGGTGAAGAAGACGAACCGCCTTGTCACGGTGGAAGAGGGGTGGCCGATCTGCTCGATTGGCTCTGAGGTTGCCGCGCGAGTCACAGCTGAGGCCTTTGACTATCTCGACGCGCCGCCGACAAAGGTTACAGGCGTCGACGTCCCTATGCCCTACGCCGCCAATCTCGAGAAGCTTGCGCTGCCATCGGTCGATCAGGCCATCGCCGCGGTCAAATCCGTCTGCTACCGGGAATAAGACAAATGGAGCAGGGTCCGATGAACTGGAAGACCGGCGGCTGCCATTGCGGAATGGTCCGGTTCGCGGTGCTCGCGCCCGATGTCATCGAGGTCAAGGAGTGCAACTGCTCGATCTGCCGCCGGACTGGCTATCTCCACCTCATTGTGGGCAAGGAGCGTTTCCGACTGCTCTCGGGCGAGGACAAGCTCACCACCTATCGGTTCAACACCGGCATCGCGAAGCACCACTTCTGCTCGCTCTGCGGCATCAAGAGCTTCTATGTGCCGCGTTCTAAGCCCGACGGCTTCAGTGTGAACGTGCGCTGCCTCGATGATGGCCAAGTTACCATCTCGCGCGTCACGTTGTTCGACGGGCAGCATTGGGAGGAGCAGATGGCGGCGCTCGCCGAAGCAGAGGGCCATCCGTCGTGAGCACGCAGATCCTGATGCCGGCGCTGTCGCCGACCATGGAAACCGGCACTCTCGTCAAGTGGCATGTCAAGGAAGGCGACGCCGTCAGAAGCGGCGATGTCATTGCCGAGATCGAGACCGACAAGGCGACCATGGAGGTCGAGGCAGTCGACGAAGGGACGATCGGCAAGATTCTCGTGCCGGAGGGCAGCGAGCAGGTTCCGGTCAACAAGCCAATCGCGCTTCTTTTGGAAGAAGGGGAGACCGCGCCTTCCACCGCAGGAGATGTCGCGGCGCGAGCCGAAGCGGGTGAAGAGGACGGCAAAGCAGCCGAATCTTTGAGCCCACCACCCCAATCCCGTTCACAATCGGTAGCGGGCGAACAGGCGGCAGCCGAAAAGGTCATGGACGAAATCGCCGCGCAGATCAGGCGGAATGGACGAGACCGCGTCTTTGCTTCGCCCCTGGCGCGGCGGCTCGCGCGTGAACGGCGGATCGATATTCGGACCATCAACGGCTCGGGCCCTTACGGCCGCATCGTCAACGCCGACATCGAGCGCGCGGCAGGAGGTCCGGCGCAAGCCCCCAGGCATGCAGATGCGCCTTCCGAGTCGGAAAGGGCCCCGAGAGCCCGCCTGCAAGAACTCGTCAAACGTGAGGCACCTGCTGCGCACGGCATGTCTGAACAGCAGGTGCTCGCGCTCTACGCGCCTGATTCCTACGAGCTTGTGCCGCTCGACACGATGCGGAAATTCATCGCCGAGCGGCTTACGCTGTCGAAACAGACCATCCCGCATTTCTATCTCAATATCGACTGCCAGCTCGACGCCGTGCTTGCCGCCCGCGCGCGTCTGAACGGCATGGCACCGCAGGATGGGCCGCGAGCCTTCAAGCTCTCGGTCAACGACTTCATCATCAAGGCCTTTGCGATGGCGCTTCAGGCCGTGCCCGGCGCCAACGCCACCTGGACAGATGCGGGATTGCTCCGTCATCGCGCTTCCGACATCGCGGTGGCGGTGGCGCTCGAAGGCGGAGGACTGCACACGCCGGTCATCCGCAATGCTGAGGTGAAGAGTCTCTCCGAGATTTCCAACGAGATGCGCGATCTCGCCGCCCGCGCAAGATCAAAGCGCCTCGCGCCTCACGAATATCAGGGCGGCTCGACCACGATCTCAAATCTCGGCATGTACGGCATCGACCGCTTCGATGCCGTGATCAACCCGCCGCAGGCCTCGATCCTTGCGGTCGGGCGCGGCGAGAAGCGCGCGATCGTGAAAGATGATGCGCTCAAGATCGCCACGATTATGAGCGTAACTCTTTCGGTCGATCACCGCGTCATCGACGGCGCGCTCGGCGCCGAGCTGCTTGCCGCCTTCAAGGCCTATATCGAAGACCCGGTGACCATGCTGGTGTAGGTTCGCCTGGATGGCGACGCAAAAGCCGAGCTTTCGCCCTGCCACTAAGGCAGACGCCGCCACGCTCGCGGTCCTGGTCGATATCGCCGGCGAAGGCATGCCGTCCTTCATGTGGAGCACGCTGAAGGTGCCCGGGCAATCGGTGCTCGAATTCGGCCGTGATAGGGCGCGACGTGACACGGGAGGCTTCTCCTACAAGAACGCGGTTATCGCCGAGACCGACGGCGAGATTGCCGCGGCCCTCGTCGGCTATCGACTCGATGACCCTTACGATCTTCAAGGCAGTCTCGCAGAGGCGCCGGAGATCGTGCAGCCGCTCGTGCGTCTCGAGGCTAAGGCACCGGGTTCGTGGTGCGTGAATGTGCTCGCGACCTTCCCCGAATTCCGCCGCCGTGGCATTGGCTGTGAGCTGCTTGCCGTCGCAGAAACCAAGGCGCGAGAAGCGGAAGCGCCTGCCCTAAGCGTCATTGTCGGAAGCTGGAATGGGGGCGCCAAACGCCTGTATGCCAGCGGCGGTTACTTGGAGCTTGCCAATGAGCCTGCAATCCTATTTCCAGGAAGTCCGCATGAGGGCGACTGGGTATTGATGATAAAGTTGCTCAAGGAAACTGGCTGAGGGAAGGGCCATGCAGCGGGCCTATGCGCGTCTGCTCGTGACGCTCGTCGTTGCCGGCGCGCTGTCGTGCCTGGCCGGGCTTCTGTTTATACGGATCGTCGAGCGGATGCCGTGCCACGGGGAACGGCTCGCCTGCAACATCGACCAGGCCGTCGGCGCCTATGCCGTGCTGATCTACGCCGTGCTTGGGCCGATCATCTTCGCCGTAACGCTCGGCATCGCGCAAAACCGCAGGGCGCTTGCCGGCGCTACCATCGTTCTGCTCGCGCCGCTAGTCGTGTTCTTCTTCATTTCCTCGATCGAGAGCTGGCGTTATGTCGGCTTTGATGGTTACAGCGAGTGGCGGAAATTTCTGGTGACGTTCATGCCGCCTATTCTTACCGTGCTCGTGCAATCACTGGTGCTGCGCGTTGTGACGGGCCACGGCCACAATCTGCCTGATCCACCGAGGTCCACCGTGGAGCAACTTCCACAGAAATAATACCGACGGCGGATCGATCCGTTTCCCCACCGAGTGAGTTTCACCCTCATGTTTGCAGCGCCAGTTCGAGCATCTTTTGTGATGAGCGAAACACGTTTCGATTTCGCCGTTATCGGCGCGGGACCCGGTGGCTATGTCGCCGCGATCCGCGCAGCGCAGCTCGGGCTGAACACCGCCATCATCGAGCGCGAGCATCTCGGCGGCATCTGCCTCAACTGGGGATGCATCCCGACCAAGGCGTTGCTTCGCACCTCGGAGCTTTATCACACGATGAAGCGAGCCTCGGAGTTCGGCCTTGCCGCCGACAATGTGCGCTTCGATTTGGCCCGCGTGGTCGAGCGCAGCCGCAAAGTGGCTGAGCGGCTGTCCAACGGCGTTGCCTATTTGATGCGCAAAAACAAGATCACGGTGATCGATGGAACGGCGCACCTGAAAGGTGCCGGCCGTATCGCCATCACCGACAAAAGCGGGCAGGCGCTTCCTGATATTGATGCCAAGCACATCATCATCGCGACCGGCGCGCGCGCCCGGACTTTGGCCGCCCTCGAGCCCGACGAAAAGCTGATCTGGACCTATAAAGAGGCAATGGTGCCAGAGAGCTTTCCTAAATCTCTGCTCGTCGTTGGTTCAGGCGCGATAGGCATCGAGTTTGCGAGCTTCTACCGCACGCTTGGTGCAGAGGTGACCGTCGTCGAGATTCTCGATCGCATCCTGCCAGCCGAGGACGCCGAAATCTCGACGCTCGCGCGCAAAGCCTTCGCCAAGCAAGGCATCGCCATCCACACCGGTACGTCCGTAGAGCGCCTCGTCAAAGGCGATGGGCGCGTTACCGCGATAGTGAAGAAGCCGAACGGCGAGGCTGGTGAGATCACTGTCGAGCGCGTCATCCTTGCCATCGGCATCACCGGAAATGTCGAGGGGATCGGACTCGAGGAGCAGGGAGTCAAAATCGAAAAGGGCCACATCGTCATCGACGAATGGTGTAGTACCGGCGCACCAGGTCTTTATGCCATCGGGGACGTGGTCGGCCCTCCTTGGCTCGCACACAAGGCAAGTCACGAAGGAATCATCTGCGTGGAAAAGATCGCCGGCGTGGAAGGTGTGCACCCGCTCGACAAGACCAATATCCCCAGCTGCACCTATAGCGCGCCTCAAGTGGCAAGCATCGGCTTGACCGAAGAGGCCGCTCGCGGCGGCGGTTATGAGCTCAAGATCGGCCGGTTCCCTTATTCAGCCAATGGCAAGGCTATCGCGCTCGGCGAGACGGAGGGACTGGTGAAGACCATCTTCGATGCCAAGACGGGCGCGCTGCTCGGAGCTCATCTGATCGGGGCTGAGGCGACAGAGCTCATCCAGGGTTTTGGCATCGCCAAAACGCTCGAGACCACGGAGGCCGAATTGATAGCCTCCATATTCCCCCACCCGACATTGTCGGAGATGATGGGCGAATCGGTGCTAGACGCCTTTGGCCGCGCGATTCATATCTAGTGGTCGTGGCGAGCTCCGAGAATAGGGGAGCGAAATCATGAGCCTTATCATCTTTCTACTGGTCGGGCTGATCGCCGGCGTGCTGGCCTCCTACATCATGGGACGTCAGCAAGACCTGCTGCTGAATCTCCTGATCGGTATCATCGGAGCCGTGGTTGGTGGCCTACTCGCCGGCCTGCTCGGACTTGGCGCTTACAACATCATCGGCGAGATCATCCTCGCCACAATTGGCGCCCTCATCTGCATCCTTGTCTGGCAACGCATGCGGTGAGGTTTTGCATCCCTGGACCAGAAGACGATAGCGCCTATATGGATCATGGCCACCATTGACGGCGTTAGGCCGTATGCGGTGCTTGTCTAATCGGGAGGTCTCGATGAACAATGCCCAGACTTTGTTCTCCATGCCGGGTGTCGGATTTATCGGCATGCTCATCATCGGCATTCTTGCCGGTTACATCGCCGAAAAGGTCACCTCCAGCGATCACGGCCTTCTCACCAATCTCCTCGTTGGCATCGTCGGTTCGTTTGTTGGGGGCACGCTCGCCAATGTGTTGAACGTTGAGTTTTATGGATGGCTCGGCAATTTGATCGTTGCGACGATCGGCGCCATTCTGCTCCTGTGGATTTGGCAAAGCATTAGAGGTCCAGCTCGGCCGGTAGCCTGAGCTTGAATTTTAATGGTCTTGTTGGTGGATAATTTGAGTGCTGCGCGGCCGCGCCATCCTGAGAAGGCGCGGCTGGCCGACACCCCGGTTATTCCGAAGCCACCCTGGATTCGCGTCAAGGCGCCCGGTGCGCACGCGTTCGACACGACACGCGTGACATTGCGCACACATCGGCTCCATACGGTATGCGAGGAGGCCGCCTGTCCCAATATCGGCGAGTGCTGGGGCAAGCGCCACGCCACCGTGATGATCATGGGCGACACCTGCACACGCGCTTGCGCCTTCTGCAACGTGCGTACCGGCAAGCCAGGCGGACTCGATGAAGGCGAGCCTGAACGGGTAGGAGCGGCGATCGCCGAGCTCGGCCTCACTCATGTCGTGGTGACTTCTGTCGACCGAGACGATCTACCTGACGGAGGTGCCGCGCATTTTGCGGCGACTATCAGGGCAATCAGAGCGGCAACGCCTAAGACGACAATCGAGGTGTTGACGCCGGACTTTCTGCGCAAGGAGGGCGCGATCGAGCTTGTGATCGAGGCCAAGCCCGACGTGTTCAACCACAATGTCGAGACCGTGCCCGGACTCTACCGGCGCATCAGACCCGGCGCCGACTACCGACATTCGCTTGCGCTGCTCAGGCGTGCCAAGGAGCTCGACGGCAGACTCTTCACCAAGTCTGGCATGATGCTCGGTCTGGGCGAGAGAAGTGATGAGGTCGCCACGGTGATGGATGACCTTCGTGCCGCCAATGTCGACTTCCTCACCATCGGCCAGTATTTGCAGCCGACCTGCAAACATGCGGCCATTGACCGCTTTATCACGCCTGAGGAATTCGCTGCCTATGGCCGCGCAGCCTACGCGAAAGGATTCCTGCTCGTGGCGTCGAGTCCTTTGACTCGGTCGTCCTACCATGCCGCCGAGGACTTCGCGCGGCTGAAGGCGCTGCGCCTGGCGGGGCTTAACGTCTAGGCTCATCGGCTAATTCATCGCCCATGCACGTTTACGAGACCAGCCATCCTGTTGCGCATTCGGCCGACGACATGTTCGCGCTCGTCGCACGTGTCGAGGACTATCCCAAGTTCCTGCCGCTCTGCGAGGAGCTGACGGTGAAGCGTCGCGAGCAGGTCGAGGGGAAAGAGTTGCTGATCGCCGCTATGACGGTGGGCTATGGGATGATC
>Ga0105245_10003019_pt1 | contig 15095 bp, 17 predicted proteins | sample KBSM54metaG_FD_81523 | JGI IMG/M metagenome (GOLD analysis project Ga0105245, IMG submission 81523) | Miscanthus rhizosphere microbial communities from Kellogg Biological Station, Michigan, USA - KBS M5-4 metaG | ecosystem: Host-associated > Plants > Roots > Rhizosphere > Soil | place... | reverse complement strand
TCGAAGGCAAGGTTTTATGAGGACCCTAACTTCCCTGATCGCAAACAGGCTCGGCAGGCAGCAGAACGGGCCACCGTGGTGGACACGTCGGCGCGGCTGCAAACCCGCTTTGCCTTTCAAAATCTCTTGCTGCAGTGCATGGCCGAACAGCGGCTCGACGCGCTAGTCTCACCAATGTCCACTGTGCCGCCGCGCAAGCTGACGGCGCCGCGCGAACCAAATGCGAATGGCCGCTCTCCGATCGGTTGGTCGCTCATCGGGCAGCAAGGGTTCCCCGCTATCACCGTACCTGCAGGTTTTACAACCGAGATCTGGGATCGCGAGCGCGATGGTAATGGCGGCCCTCGCTTAGTCGGCCCCATCAAAGCTAGCTTGCCAGTAGGCGTCGACTTCCTTGCGCGTCCGTTTGACGAAGCGATGCTGTTCCGCATAGCCTCGGCTTACGAAGCGGCAACGCGGCATCGAAAACCCCCGCCGGACTTCGGACCAGTGCCGGGTGAACCGTAGCTGTTCCACCTAAGCCAATAGCGTTTCTTCCTAAGAACGGGGCTCGGTGGGTGTCTGGCTCATACGCTCCAGCATGGCCGCCAGCTCCGATGACTCCGGTAAGCGGAGTGCGAAATCGTTTTCCAATGAAGAGCGCAGGGCCGCGGCATCGGTCAGAGTTCGCCTTTCCGTTGCATTGTTCCGATGAATCGTGAGCGTGTTATTGCGCAGCGCATAGCGGCCGTGCGCAGTCGCTCGTGCACTGATAAGCATCTGTCGAAAGAAGGATGTGGGGTGGTGGCACAAGTACCAATTGGAGACTTCATAGTCAGCGGGGAGCTGAGGCTCCATCGTGAAGCGGTAAAGGGGCTTCCATTCGCCGCTCCAGGACATTTCGAGCACAAAGCCGTTTTCGAACGGCAATAGACGATGGAGTTCATGCGGCGTGGCCTGCGTTATGTGCGGTTCCAACCGAAGTGGAGCTGTAAGAACATTGCCGCCAAATCCTACGTCGGCGATGTAGAGCAAACCACCCACATCCACTAGTAGCAGCATGTGGCTGAGCGGACCTGTCGGACTGCCTGGCGCGGCATTCCATAGGACGCGCGCTGCCAGACTAATAACTGAAAATCCCAATGCCTCCAGTGCATAACGAAGTAGCGTATTGTGCTCAAAGCACCATCCGCCACGACCTCCCGCGACCATTTTCTCTTGGAGGGAATTCACATCCAGCGACACCGGCCAACCGAGAAGTGGATTCAAGTTCTCGAAGGCAATAGCCGCCGGATGTAGGGCGTGCACTGCCTGGAGAGTATCGAGCGTAGCGGTGCGTGGTCCGGAATAGCCGATGCGCGCGAGATAGGCATCCAATTCAAATCCGGTGGGCACGAACTTAGGATAGCTTCGCCGAACCGGAGAAACAAAAATGGCTCTGGATAACTTCCACTCGATTCACACAGATTATCCACAGCGGCACTCCGTCAAAGCTTTGACGCCGCAAGATCCAGATTGCTGAGGAAAAGATTCATTTTACCCTGGACCTTTTACAGCCCGCGGTGCATGATGGCTAGGCAGTCGGGCAACCCCTATCGGACGCGAAGGAGCTTGCCATGGATCGCAGCCGAGGCCAGCATCTTACCTCTAAATAGGATGTTGGCCTCTTTTCCCTTCGGTTTCCGCTGACCGCCGCAGCGGGTGGAGGATGCATTTGAACCGTATCTGGTGAAACCGATGAAGCGGATCTTCCCGGCCTTACGTGCGGCGACAAAAGCCTCCATGGCGCCACCCGCGGCTAATATACGGTCGACGTCCTCGAACCGGATTACTTCATGGTGCTGAAGAAGGTAGATCTCATTCAGCCCAGGCATGTTTCATGCGCTTGAGCGACCCAAACTAACCGTTGCCAAGTAACGCGTACGCACATTTCGCGATCTAAACCAAGGGGTGCTCGATGCCGGCGACTGTCTGGAAGGGCTTTTTGAGCTTTGGCTTGGTGTCTTTTCCCATTCGATTATTCTCCGCGGCCCGTGCGGATCACATTCACTTCAACATGCTTCATCGTAAAGATCTCTCACGCATCAAGGAAGTATGGTATTGCGCGAAGGAGGATAAGCCTGTCGACCGGCCCGACATCGTTAAGGGATACGAGGTCAGCAAAGGCGACTATATCGTCGTCGAGGATGAGGAATTAAAGAAGATCGCTCCAGCGACCGCAACCACGATGGAAATCGTGCAATTCGTGCGGGAGAAAGAGGTCGATCCGATCTACTTCGAAAGCTCCTACTACGTGGCTCCTGACGAAGCCATCAGCAAACCCTACGAGCTATTCCTTCAGGCGCTAACGGAAGCCCAGTATGTTGCGATCGCAAAGGTGACGATGCACAACCGGGAACATTCGGTGCTCATTCGCGCGTCCAAAAGCGGTCTCCTGTTACACACGCTCTTCTATCCGAACGAACTGAGAGCTGCTAACCAACCTGCCATGAAGCCCCGTAAAAAGTCTTCGGGCAAGGAACTGTCACTCGCCAAGGACCTGATCCAGCACCTGGCCGGCCCATTCAAACCTGAGCAACTCCACGATACGTACCGAGAAAACGTGGAGCAATTGATCGAGCAGAAGCGTAAGGGACAGAAGGTGACATCTATCCAACGACCCCGGAAAGCTCCCGTTGTCGATTTGATGGAAGCGCTCAAGCGCAGCCTGGAAGCAAGTCCCGGGAAGACGAAAGCTCCCTCTTCCAAGACGCCTCGAAGGCATCGGGCAGCCTGAAGCCCCCTCATCGCGGGGATACTACGATTCGATTGGCGACTCTAACGCGTGGCGAATCGGCCGCCTTCTCATGATGCGTTTCCTGAATGACGACCGATTCCGCTTTGCCTTGAATGGCCTGGCTTTCTGCGTCGGATTGAACCGTACCCTTCAAAGTAACGACGCCGTTCTCGATGGTCACATCCACGTTCCGGGAGGCGGGCGGCAGCGACTCGTCCTTGGCCACAGACTTTCGAATTTTCGAGACCAGCTCCTGCTCGGCTTTGGCGCTCCTTTCTGCAGGGCTCTCGGAAGATCCGAACAACCCTAGAGGCACCACTACGCATCCGATAATTACAGAGGTTCGACAATTTTTCAGCATAAGATTCACTTCGCACATTTTTGAGCACGTACCTTGCCGCAGATCACTTCTGCCGCGATGGTTTGAGTTTCGGTGGACGATTTCCACGCCGAGTGGCTCCCTGTACCGCGATGTAGGATAGTTCCTCAGCCGCCCGGGCGCAACGCAGCATCAATCCCCCGCGGCTCATGTCTCCGCGCCCGACGAACTCGACTGGGAACAAGAGTCGATCGCCCAACACCTGGAGTAGGGCCCGGGTGTATTTGTCCGTCGCTATGCTTCCGAGTAAAACGTACCTGCAATCGGGGCCGGCCTGCCGGTCTAGCAACGCGACGTCGCGAGTTAAGGGTTCGCTAAACGCCGGATTGTCCGCATCCACCGGCACGTTCGCGATATTCTGAAGCTGGTCATAGCTGAGAATCGTCTCGGGAGATACCAGTCCTATACCCGGAACGATTACCATCGCGGGCGCAACTCCCGGTGGCGCGGCGCCAAACACGCCGGTGTAGGCAAGCTTCCCCCGGAAATACAGTCCGCTGATGAATGCATAGACTTCTCCGATAGCTGCTGTGCCACTCCGGAGGCGAAGCGCCAGATCGAACTCAGCCTGCTCCTGCATCAGCATGAGGGAACGCGGTCCACCGATCCTGGCCGGCGACAGCAGGAACACTCGTTCAAACCGCATGATTCACACAAATATGGTTCACGCAGATATGGTTCACGCAGATTTGGATAGCAGGGTCAACGGCGATTTCGTGTGAAACTCGACTTGATCCATACGGCATTGTGAGGGCGCTTTATCGGGACGCCAGCGCATCAGTTTGGTGCCGTGGCGGAAGCGTCCCGCGGTGAAATGATCGTAGCGCACCTCGACCACCAGTTCGGGATGCAAGGGCTCCCATTCAGTGGACCGCTCTGAGCTCCAGCGGCTGGGACCGCCCGGCGCCCGGCCAGTGAATCCTGGAGGTTCGATCAGCGCCTTCAGCTTACGGGTAAGGGCCGGCCGGCTGGCGGCTTCGATTGATGAGGTGAAGCCCACGTGATGCAAGAGGCCTTCGTTATCGTACAAACCCAGCAGCAACGAGCCGACCACCTTGTTTTTCGAGCCGTAACGGAAGCCCCCGACCACGCAGTCCACCGTACGAAGATTCTTGATCTTCAGCATTGTTCGCTCGCCGGAAGAGTAAGGCGCATCGAGCGGTTTGGCGATGAGGCCGTCGAGTTGGCCGCGCATGGTCTTCAACCATTGGCGGGCGACTTTGATATCGGCGGTCGCGGGCGATAACAAGAATCGCGCATTCCCCCGCAGATACTTGGCAGCGAACGCTTCCAATGCTTCTCTCCTCTGTTCCAGCGGCTTTTCGATCAGAGACTGCCCCCGGCAATCCACCAGAAGGTCGAACAGCACCAGCCGCGCGGGCGTTTCATTCGATAGCTTCGCGACTCTGCTGGCAGCGGGATGGATCCGCTGCAGCAAATCATCGAAAGACAGTTTGTCCCCCGAAAGCACGATGATTTCGCCGTCCACGACAAACTTTTCTGCCTTCAGGCTGCTCAGCCCCTCCACCAATTCTGGGAAGTAACGGGTGAGCGATTGCCCGGATTTCGATTGCAGTTCTACCGAGCTTCCATCGCGGAATGCGAGGCATCGGAAGCCATCCCACTTAGGCTCGTACTGCCAGCCGGCGCCCGTAGGAATCTCCTCCACGCTTTTGGCCTCCATCGGAAGGAAAGGCGGCTTGATGGGAAGTTTCATAGGAACCGGCTTAAGTCAAAACGGCCTTTTTGCAGAAGCAGCGGACGGAATAGATCGCCTGTGCGCTTCAAGCGCTCCAGCATATTGTCTATACGGAAGTCCTGGATTTCGATGCCCCGTTCGATTTCCTCCCAGGTGACAGGAGCCGACACCGGCGCGTGCGGCTTCGGGCGTACTGAATACACAGAGGCGAGCGTCCGTCCCCAGGCATTTTGGTTGTAATCTACCAGAACTCGTTTGGGAGTTCGCTTCGCCACGCGATACTCAGACTCCAGCACTTTGGGATGCTTCTGGACTACACCGATCGCGAAAGATTTGGCGAAGGTCCACACCTCTTTTTGCATGGGTCCCCGGATGATCGGCACGTAGATATGGATCCCGCGCGAGCCTGTGGTCTTCGCATAGCTCTTGATTTTGTGCGCGTCGAGCGCCTCCCGGAGCAGCAAAGCTGCTTCGAGCACTAGCGGAAACTCTGCGCCCGGCGTGGGATCCAGGTCGAAGTGCAGATAATCCGGACGATCTACGTCATCACAAGTGGCGTACCACGGATTGAGATCGATGCAGCCTAGATTTACGACCCACAGTAATGCAGCCAGGTCGTTAATCACAGGAAAATCGACGAGGTTCGCGGAGGGATGCTGGATTTCACACACGGGAATCCATTCGGGTCGCGATTTTGGCGCGCGCTTTTGAAAGAAAAACTCGCCATGCGCGCCTTCGGGATACCGTTTCATCACCATCGCTCGTGACCGGATGTGCGGCAGCAGGTAAGGGGAAACGTCAGCATAATATCGGAGCAAATCTCCCTTGGTAATGTGGTCTTCCGGCCAAAACACTTTGGTGAGGTTGGTCAACGTGACGGTTTTCTTCCCCAAGCTCAATGTTGCTTCGTTTTGATCGGACGGAATTTTGACGGCCTGAACTGTACGCGTAGAGGCGGACTCTCGCAGCGCGACACCGTTCTTAAATTCGCTTCGATGCGTCTGGCGGGCTGTGCGTGTAGAGGCCATCAAGGATCACCTGTGCAGCTCGGGCGGCATTTTGTGTTCCTCTTCGCGATCGGCGATGTCCACGCGCTCCCGCTTGATATCGAGTCGCAGCCGCGCGAAGAAACTCATGTACAGGTTCGCAATCCACACCAAGGACAAAATGGACACCACATAGCCGCGCCATCCGGGATACAGAAGATGGAAACCAGTTACACCCGCGGCTAGTGTTGAAACGTAGAAGCTGAAGCAGAACTCACACGTGAAGAGGTAGAAAAACTTCCGCCTCAAAAGAGTATGGCAGGCCTGGCTGTTCCACCTGCACCAATCCCGCGCCTCGCGGAAAATCTCCTCGTGAGTTACAGTCCAGGCCACCGTTGCGACCGGAATCGCCAAGACAAACAGTTCGAATAGCTGCGCTCCGATGACTGGCACGTCTTTTTTTCTAAAGGGATCCTGGTGATAAGAGCCGCCAGCGTGCCAGCCGTTTCATTCGCGGGTTGCGGCCCCAGGGCTGTCAGCCTAGGGCGATCCCTAGTAGTGAGGAGGCGAAATTCTTCTCTAGGGTGGTAAGATCGTCGGAGTCTCCAGCGGGTGGTAAATGAAAGAGAAATCGCGTCGAGGGTTATCTAAGGCTCTAACAGGAATCAGCGGTCTGGATGAGATAACGCTAGGAGGGCTCCCTCGCGGCCGGCCCACTCTGGTCTGCGGCGGCGCCGGATGTGGGAAAACGCTGTTTGGCCTCGAATTCCTGGTGCGAGGAGCTACCGAATTCGGCGAACCCGGGGTCTGCATCTCCTTTGAAGAATCCGGCCATGATTTAGCAACGAATGTCGCCTCCCTTGGATTCGACTTGGAAAAACTCCAGCGGACCAAGAAACTTGTCATCGATCACATCTATATCGATAAGAGCGAGATTGCGGAGACCGGCGAGTATGACCTGGAAGGTTTGTTTATCCGGTTAGAAGCCGCGATCGATTCGGTGGGAGCCAAGCGAGTTCTTCTTGATACGCCCGAAGCCCTCTTCGCGGGCCTTTCCGATGTCGGCGTCCTTCGCTCCGAATTGCGGCGCTTGTTCGGCTGGCTCAAGGAGAAGGGCGTGACGGCGGTTATCACCGGCGAGCGTGGCGAAGGCACGCTGACGCGGCACGGACTGGAAGAATATGTCTCCGATTGCGTGATTCTGCTGGATCATCGCGTGCAGAACGATGCCGTCACGCGGCGCCTGCGCATACTTAAGTACCGCGGATCGACGCACGGCACCAACGAATATCCATTCCTAATCGACGAGCACGGCATATCGGTGCTACCCGTGACGTCGCTGGGGCTTACCCACGGCGCGTCTAAGGAGCGGATATCCACGGGCATTGCGGCATTGGATCACATGCTGGGCGGACAGGGCTATTTTCGCGGCAGCAGCATTCTGGTGACGGGATCGGCCGGAACCGGGAAAACCACCATGGGAGCGCATTTCGTCGATGCCGCTTGCCGACGGGGGGAAAGTGCCATTCTATTCTCCTTCGAAGAGTCCCCTCAACAGCTTATCCGGAATATGCGTTCCATCGGCCTCGACCTCGGCCGCTGGGTGAAGAAAGGGTTGCTGCACATCGAAGCTGCCCGGCCCAGCTCGTTCGGGCTGGAAATGCACCTGGTACGGATGCATCACCTGCTGGCTGAGCACAGGGCCAACGTGGTGGTGATCGATCCGATTTCCGCCCTGCTTCCGGGAGGCTCCGCGCACGATGTCCATGCGCTGGTACTTCGGGTCGTCGACTTCCTCAAGCAGAGCGGTGCCACCGGATTCTTTACATCGGTCGCCGTTGAAGAAGATATGCAGTCCACCTCGCTCAGCATTTCGTCGCTTGTGGATACCTGGATTCTTCTTCGCAACATCGAGGTAAATGGTGAGAGGAACCGCCTCCTGTATATCCTCAAATCGCGAGGCATGGCGCACTCCAATCAAATCCGTGAGTTCTTGCTAACGGCGCATGGTGTGCAATTGCGCGACGTATATCTTGGACCGGGCGGAGTGCTCACTGGTTCGGCGCGAGTCGCCCGTGAAGCGGAAGAGCGGCGGGAGTTACTGCGGCAACAGAAAACAGATAAAGATCGTCAGTTCGCCGTTAAGGTAGCCCTCCGTTCTTTGGAAGCCAAGATTGCGGAGCTCCAGGCGGAAAAAGTAGCGCGTGAAAACGAACTGGCCGCGGTGATCGGGGAAGACCAGGAGCAGAAAACAACGCGCCTCGCCGACCGCGATTCCCTCCGCCGCAGCCGCGGTATGATCGACAGTTCGGGCAGAAGTCCGCGGCCCAACGGTCGAGAAAGAAAACCATGAAGCCCGCTAAGCAGACCAAAGCGAAAACTGCCAACAAGACCAAGCCCGCTGAGCCGCGCTACGATCTCCGGTTGTATGTTGCCGGCCAGACCCCAAGGTCGTTACAGGCGTTAAGCAATCTGAAGAAGATTTGCGAGGAGCATCTGGCAGGCAACTATCGCGTGGAGATCATCGATCTGCTGAAGAAACCGCAGTTGGCGGCCGGCGACCAGATCCTGGCGATCCCGACTTTGGTGCGCACCCTTCCCAAGCCGGCGCGCAAGATTATCGGCGATCTTTCGAATACGGAGCGCGTGCTGGTAGGGTTGGACTTAAGATTGCTTCGCTAAAAGGCGATGGGCCTGAGGAGTATGTGGTGGGAACGAATTCAATGTCCAACCGGCGGTCGACGGTGCGAACGGGACCGCATGAACTCCGGTTGTACGTGGCCGGGTCAAGCCCGCGTTCCCTTCGGGCCGTCCAAAACGTGAAGCGCATCTGTGAAGCAGAGCTAGCCGGCAAGTATCACCTGGAGGTGGTCGACATTTACCAGGAGCCACGCCGCGCCACCGAAGATCAAGTGATAGCGATTCCTACCCTTATCAAGCAGGCCCCCGGCGTGATCCGGCGGCTGATAGGCGATTTGTCCGACACCTCGGTCTTGCGTAAAGGCCTAGGTTTATTAGACCCAGGTCCGGCATGACACAAGCATCCGACCGGCAAAATCCGTTGCTCGCGGCGGAGCAACATAAGATCGGAGATCTGCTGTCCCGCCTTTGGGAGGCCGAAGAAACTATCCGTGCGATTTATTCCGGCGAGGCCGATGCGGTGGTGGTCAATAGCCCGTCCGGGCCGCGCGTTTATACGCTCGAGGGCGCAGATCATCCCTTTAGGGTGATGGTCGAGCAAATGCATGAGGGCACTGTAACCCTCGACTCAAACCGCCTGATCTTATATAGCAATCCCCAGTTCGCGGCCTTGATAAGCGCGGCAGCAGAATCGGTCGCGGGATCGGACTTTGACCGCTTTCTGGCCCCAGCCGATGCAAGTCTCTTCGCGGGGCTGATCGAAGCCGCCGTGGCGGGCGGTCATAGTTCCGGGGAGCTTCATTTGTGTGATGTGAACGCTGCCACGATTCCTGTCCGCCTGTCGGTGAACCTGTTGGATGTCGCCGGGATGCAAAACCTGTGCGTCATCGCCAGTGACCTGCGGGAACAGCGCCGGAACGAGGCCATCCTCAAGGAAGGGCGGCTTTCACGGCTCATTCTCGAACAGGCCGCCGAAGCGATCGTGGTGATCGATCCGCGGGGACTCATCGTTCGCCGCAGCGAGTCCGCGAACCTTCTGGCGCGGAAACCTGTCCTGATGGAGTTGTTTGACGCGGCATTCCCCTTAACTGCCGCCGGGATCAGGCTGGATACGGACCGTATCCTGGCTGCCATGCGTGCAGGCGAAAAAATTACCGGGGTTGAGGCGCAGATGGCCCGGTCAGGAGTAGGAACCTTCGCGTTGCTGGTAAGCGCGAGTCCCTTGTCCTCCGATGGAAACGAGTTGCTGGGCTGCGTAATCACACTGACAGATATTACCGAGCGCAAACGCGCGGAGGAAGCCTTGGCCACTCAAGCGGATCAGCTTGCCCGATCTAACAGCGATCTGCAACAGTTCGCCTATTCCGCGAGCCACGACCTTCGCGAGCCCTTGCGCCAACTGGCTGTATTTACCGAACTTCTGCAGACTAGGTATCAAGACAAACTGGCGGCCGAAGCGGGCCTCCTCATTGAGCACGCGGTGAGTTCGGCCCACCGAATGGAAGGACTGATCAAGGACTTGCTGGCCTATACCCAAGCTGCGGATGCGCCCCAAGGCCCCGAAGCCTGTACCGACGCAAACGAGGTTTGCCGCAAGACGGTTGCCACATTTGAAACGAAGATAGCCCAAAGCGGCGCCAGCGTGGATTGTGATCCGCTGCCTCTACTGGCCGTTCACGAAGTGCATTTGACGCAGCTGTTCCAAAATCTGATCGGCAACGCTCTGAAGTATTGCGGTCAGGAGCCGCCGCGGATCCATATTTCGGCCCAACGCAACGACGGATTGTGGAAAATCACGGTTGCCGATAACGGGATCGGAATCGATCCCGCCTATAAAAATCAGGTGTTCGGCATTTTTCAGCGGCTGCATGGCGGCGGGAAATATTCGGGAAGCGGAATTGGGCTGGCCATTTGCCAGAAGATCGTGCAACGTTATGGTGGCCGGATCTGGGTCGAATCTGAGCTCGGGCGCGGTTCGCGATTTATGTTTACGTTACCGGAGAAGAAGAATGAAACGCGATAGCCTGGAGCAGCTCTCTCTGCTCGTGGTAGAAGACAGCCCAGCGGACGTTTTCCTCGTGAGGGAAGCGCTAAAAGAAGAAGGATTGAGCTGCCATCTCAAGATCGCAGACGATGGTGAAAAGGCCATCCATATCCTGGACGGGGTGGATGCGGGAGACCAGGACGCGCCCAGCCTTCTGTTGGTGGACTTGAACGTGCCGCGCCAAAACGGAGAGCACGTATTGAAACGCTTGCGGCGGAGTCCCCGGTATGGCAAGACACCCGTAGTCATGATGAGCACTTCCGACACGGCAGTCGAGCGAAAACGTGCTTTTGAGTTGGGCGCCACCGAATACTTCTGCAAACCGTCCACCGTGGCGGAATTCATGCAGTTGGGTAAGCTTGTCCGTAACTTGCTCGAAGCGCGCCACGGCACCGCAGCGTGATTTGCCCACTCCGAACCGGTGAGATCCTTAAACCCTGAAGCCTTAGAATTGTGCTTGAATCTCGGCCGATGCGCCTTGAGTGTAACGGCAGGCGGCCCTTATCACTCATTGTCTTGGGTTGGCGCGCGCAGTAGCCCCTGTCGGCAATCGGCCCGGAGTTGGCAGGTTGCGTGCACACAATTCGGTCGATGCGTAAGACTATTCATGACATTGCGGTAACGCTTTGCATCGTTGGCCTTATGTCGTTCCCATTATGGTCTCAACAGCCTGCCGGTCAGGCCGCCGGTCAACCGGCGGATAATCCGCAGATCGAGCCGGTCACAAATATTCAAGACCAGGACTCCAGGGATCGCGTGTTGTACTCGACGGAAACCGAGCGCTTCAAACCACTGACTCGGAAGCTGGCGCAGAACATTTTGATGGACCAGAAAGACATGTGGACCAGTCCGTTTCGTGTCCGCAACCTCCAGGATGCCCTCCCTTGGGTCCTGGTAGCCGGCGGCACTGCGGCGCTGATCGCCAGCGACCACTGGAGCTCCAGGCAACTACCGAATACGGTGGATCAAGTGTCCATCAGCCATGATGTCTCGCAGCTGGGAGCCGGATACACCGTGCTTCCGATTACCGCCGGACTATATATCGGCGGAGCAATCGCACATAACGAAAAGGCCCGGGAAACCGGGATTCTGGGGGGTGAAGCGATTCTCGATTCGCTGATCGTCTCGGAACTTCTTAAGGTCACCATACGCCGGCAAAGACCACTGGATGGAGACGGCAACGGAAAGTTCTTTCAAGGAGGCTCCTCCTTTCCATCCGGTCATGCCGCGGAAAGCTGGGCGCTAGCTTCGGTGGTCGCCCACGAATACAACAGCAACATTCTTTACCCAATCGCCGCCTATGGACTGGCCTCACTGGTCAGTTTTTCGCGGCTCAGCGGACAGAACCACTACCTGTCCGACGTGTTTGCAGGCAGCGCGCTGGGGTGGTTCACCGGCCGCTACGTTTTCAAGACCCACGTGGACCACTCCATTCACCGGCGTCCGGAGTCCAAGCTGAGCAGCCTGCGTCCCCGAATCATGCCGCAGCTCGACGGCACGACGCGAGGTGTCGTGCTCGCCTGGGGAGAGTAACCCGCCACTAAATCGACTAAGTCGGTAGGCCCGCTTCAGTCGTGTTCACGTCGCCAGTTAGAATTGCAAGAGACTCAAACCTCTTTTCATTTAAGAATCGAAGATAATCGAATTGGTCGTTTTCGATGGATTGGCAGGTGATCATTCGTTTGGTAATCGCCATTGGTTTCGTCGCTCTTGCCGCTGGGACGTTTCGAGGTCCTTCCCGTTGAAGACTCGAAGAGACGTCTCCTTTCGTCCCGCCAAGGCCGGAGAGATGCCCTCCATCCGAGCCCTGCTGAAGCTTTATCCCGAGCAGCTAGCTCAGCAGAATCTACCCGGGATTTCATCGTTCTTTGTCGCAGTCGCACGAGACCGGATTATCGGCTGCTGCGCACTGCAGATCTATTCCAAACGGCTGGCGGAAGTGCGGAGTCTGGCGGTGCATTCGACGTTCCGGAAACGCGGCGTCGCCTCGCGCCTAGTCGAGCTATGCAAACAGCGGGCGCGTGCCAGAGGAGTAAAGGAACTGTTCGCGGTTACCAGTCAGACCGGCTTCTTCGAGCGCGCCGGCTTCGCGACTTTCCGACGCGAGAAGACCGCAATGTTCTTCGACGTTGGATAGTCCTGGCAGCGGGTCATAGCGGTGCGACTGGGCCGCGCTTGACACACTCCCAAGCGAACAGGTACATGCCGGCCGACCACGCCTGATCCTGGGCTCCCATCGGCGCTCCAGTTTCACCATGGTGCCATTCGTTAAACTGCCCGCTTTGATTTAACTCGGCAAGCCTCTCCAACGCCCCAGCCGCGGCGGCTTCTCGACCCGTCTTTATCAACGCCGCGACGTAGAATCCACCCAGAAACGGCCACACACCGCCATTGTGGTAAAGATGCGGAGCGTTAAGCGATCCATAGTAGGGGCGCCAGTCTGCATCGCCAGGTTGCACCGCCGGTGTCAGGCTCACGATCGGCCAGCGATCGAGTGAATGTCGAGAGATAAAATCCAGGATGACGCCACTCTGCTCCTCATCGGCAACGCCCGCGAGAATGGCAAGGATATTGCCGAACGAATCGAACCACTCGCCTAAAGTGCGAAATCCAAGGTACGGCAAATAGTAGCGTTCATCCCTCAGATATCGCTTCTCCGGCATCTCCCGCTTGCGTCCCAACGAGTCGCGCAAAGGCGAGCCTTCGGTGCTGAACGAATTTGAAATGGAGCGCTCTGTATTATTGTCCCCGGAGTACCAAAAGTAGGTGTTGATCCGGCCAGCGGCCAAATCCGCCCGCTTGCGAAGACGATCGCGCTCGTCTACTTCAAACAGCTCCGCGGCGCGGCGTAGCGCCATGACGTATAGGCAATTGAGATACAAACCCTTGCCTCGCGTGCAGAAGAGATCTTGCCAGTCCGATGCTTCCTGCAGGCTGAGCAAGCCGCTCTGGTCCACATCCTGGTATTCGTACCATCCAAGAACCTCGCGAATTACGTCGAGATCCGGCGCCAGCAGCGTACTGGCTATGATCCACCATAGTCCCCCGTCGGCATAAGCACGAAAGTTCGGACGTAGCGTCGAACTGTCGACGTTGTTCGGAATCGCTCCGAGCGAACTGCGATTCGCTTTCAGCAGGGAAAGGCTGGCCCGAAGAGCTTCTTGAATTTGCTGGTCCTGAACGAAGCGCGCGCCCAGTGCCGCAATCATACTGTCGCGCGTCCAGATCTGATGGTGTCCTACAGGGCGGCCGGAGGCTTTAAGTCCGGCCGGACTGCAGCACAGCCGCATCGACGCAATGGCGTCGCCGTAGGTTGTATCCACTTGCGCCACGCAACATCTTCCTTTCGAGCTAGAGATGACCGACGGGCTCCTTTATGCTGGCGGTGGGAATCTTGCTGGTCTCGCGATCGAGCGAGCGGCTGACCAGTTCCTTGGACCCCAGACCAACGGCCAGCGCCAGCGCCAGAACGATTCCTCCGAACAGGATGCCGAATGCCAGACGAATAATGCCGCCACCGATGCCCAGTCGCTCGAGAGCAATGGTCACGGCGAGCACGGTCACCAGCCATTTCACGCCCACGCTGAGAAGCCGCGCATATTGCAGGTTCATATTGACGGCGCCGATCAGCACGCTGCGCGCGAGAAATCGCGCAATGATGCTACCCGCGACGAACGCTACGATCGCCGTCATCAAGTCAGGCAGATATGCAAACAGGCGAACTACGAATTGGGAAGGCAGCGCGCCGTCGAAGGCCGAGATCCCGATCAGGAACCCCATGAATACGATAATCCAGGCGATGGCACGCGTCAGCAGCAGCGCAGGACTGGACGAGGGCGACCACTCCGCTAGAGCCGCAAAACCCCACTGCGCAACCCGCCGGTCGAAGTCGAAACGCGCGAGCGAGCGCCGCAGAATCGCCGCAAGGGCCCACGCGATCAGTATCGAAATGACCAGCGCCGTCATCAGAGCCACGACGCCAGGCAGCAGACTCGCCAACTGGCTTAACATTTTGGTCATCGAAAGCCTGAGTGCTTGTCCAACTTGTTCCCACATAAACCCTCCTGAGCGTCACGGGTTAAATCGGTCGGGCCAACGCCAACGGGAAACCAGATAAGATTTGTTGTCCTCATACGCCTTGGACAAGAGTCCGATCCGCGAGTCGACCTCCGCGAGTCCTGCAGTTTGCGTCTCCAGCGCGTAGGAAGCAATCCATCCCAGGTACAGCGGCGTTATCGATCGTAGAAGATGGTCGCGGCTGATGGTCTGGAGACGGTGTGCCAGAGCGAAATCGTAAATGATGCGAACCCACAGTTGGTCGGGAAAACGGAACTGATCGTCCATCAGCCGCGATAACCGCCGCAATTCCAGCAGCGTGGTAGGAGGCAGAATGAGTCCCCAAACGTCCTGGAGGTTTTGCGCTCCCAATCGAAATGATTGGAGCATGCCGTGAATGTCCACCGGAGTCGCGTTCTCTGTCGGCGCGACTTCGGCCTGGCCAAATCTGGGTATTGTTTGCGAGCCCCGAATGCTCTGCCAATGGGCGGCACGCCCTTCCATTTCAAGAAACGCCGCACCCAGAATTTCCGCTA
>Ga0105245_10003018_pt1 | contig 15096 bp, 12 predicted proteins | sample KBSM54metaG_FD_81523 | JGI IMG/M metagenome (GOLD analysis project Ga0105245, IMG submission 81523) | Miscanthus rhizosphere microbial communities from Kellogg Biological Station, Michigan, USA - KBS M5-4 metaG | ecosystem: Host-associated > Plants > Roots > Rhizosphere > Soil | place... | reverse complement strand
CCAACCGGGAGACAACATTGTGTGGGCCAACAATGACTCTGTGCCGCATTGGCCCGGCGTAGCAGGAAATCCTGCTTTCTTCATGCCGAATCAGATTGCGCCCAACTCTTCTTCCAGTGCGTTTACTCCCACTGCGGTGGGGAATATTGATTACTTCTGCTCATTGCATCCCGATGAAAAAGGCATTATTCAGGTGATTGCAGCACCCGCAACCCCGGCTCCGGCAAACGATCCGGCGAAATGATGCCGCCTAAACTCTGTTCTATTCCAGCATTTCGCGCAGATGCCCCAAAGAAAGGATGCGTTATGACAAGCTGCCAGACTGTAATTGCTGAATGTACTCATGATGAGAAGGAAAAGAATCGGAGACGCCAAAGCACCGCTCTGTTTGCAAGCTGCGGCCTTTTCATGGTCCTCTTCTTTTTTACTCCCCGCGCCAACGCACAGGGGCCGCAAATTGTTAATTGCCCCAATCCCCTTGCCGGCCAGGCGCTTCTCACCGTGCCGGAGATCAAGAGCGAGAACGGGCGGCTGAAAGCTTTGCTTGTGCTAGGTGATAATGACAAGCGCGTGCTGTGGGATTCAGGGAGCACGCCGCGCTGTGCTACTCAGTTCATGAGGTTTTTTCATGGACGCAGCCTGTTGAAGTCGGGTCCGGAAGACCCCCTTTTTTCCAAGAGTGATCCCATTCCGGGTCCTACACTTCGTGCCAGAGTGGGCGACCTGATTGAGATCCAGTTTGAGAACCTTATCAATACGCAGCATTTCATCAACTCGCTTGACCGTGGGGACGGCGGTTGCGACATCACCTTTGCCGGTTCGGGGAAACAGTCCACAAACTTGAATGGTGACAAGATGCCGAATTGCCTGCACGGCTCCAGTACTGTAAACGTACATTTCCATGGGACGCATACCACTCCCAACACTACTGGCGATAACGTGCTCCTCTTCATTCGTCCGGCCCAGGCTCCACTGCCGCCTGACGGTCAGAAGGCCATCGACGCTTTCTTCACCGCGTGCGAAAAAACCGGCACACCCTCTTACTGGACCGATATGCCGTCCCCGTGGCAGGCGCTGCAAAAACAGTGGGTCACAAACTATGACAATTCAGCGCCCTATAAAGGACAGTCGCCGCCGAAGGGCGGTCCTCCAGTGCTGCCCAAAGACATGCAACTCTCTCCTGTCAACCAAACGGAGATCACAAACCGCATGTGGCCGCAATACCACATCGGATACTTTCCGTATTGCTTCAGAACTCCCACTTATGATCCAGCAAAGGTGAAGATGGGGCAGTCGCCGGGTACACACTGGTACCATGCACATAAGCACGGATCTACTGCCCTCAATGTAGCCAACGGCATGACGGGAGCTTTCATTATTGAAGGCAAATATGATGACGATCTGAACAAATTCTATAAATCAAATCCCAGCTGGAAGTTTGAGCAGCAGGTCCTTGTCATTCAACAGCTAACTACCGTGCTGAACCTCACCGTTCCCGGAGGAGGGCCGGGCAGCCGCTCTGTGCCACCACTGTCAGTGAACGGGCGTATTGCGCCCGTTATTACTATGCAGCCGAACCAAGTCCAGCTCTGGCGGCTAGTCAATGGCGCTGAGCGCGATGCAGCGCTCTTTCAAGGCTTCTTTGCGCGTGGATCCACCACAGCCTGTACTGGCACTCCAACCGCGACGTGCGTTCATTGGAAGCAGATTGCCCAGGATGGCGTCCAGTTCAAATATTCAAACTATGTTGGGACCGAGGACAGCCAAATTAACATGGCGCCCGCGAACCGTGCAGACCTGTTAGTGCAGGCACCCTCCACTGAGGGCACCTACGATCTCAAAGTCCAGGCTGGACTCTGCCGGCAGAACTGCGCCTCACGGACAGAAACATTGGTGACCGTGGTGGTGAAAGGCAGCGCCATCTCTCCCGCCATGCCGTTTATTTCGAACGAGTCAGACTTCCCCACGTTTCCTGCTTTTCTGGCTGACATTCCGGCCGGCGATGTTGTTGTGAGACGTGACCTTGTTTTTCATGACAATGTTCCTCTGCTGGAAATCAACGGCAAACAATTCAGTGACCACATAATCAACCAGGCCATGCTTTTGAATTCCACAGAAGAATGGAAGGTTTCCAATCTGGATGCCACCAAGGAACACCCATTTCATATCCATGTGAATCCGTTTCAAATCACAGAAGTATTTCAGCCGCAGAGCGCGGAGGCCAAGGACCCCAAAAACCCTTGTTACGCAGACCCAATGAAGCCTGAGACATGGAAGCCATGCCATTCTCCTGAAAAAGACTTTATCTGGTGGGACGCTTTTGCCATACCGGCGTCACGGGAAGATAATCTGTCTTCGAATGTGTGCACGGTCCTGAGTGCCTGTCCGGCAAACATCCAGAAGTATACGAGTTGCACCACGGGAGCCAGTCCCGTTTGCACAGTTACAATTCCCGGGTACTACAAGATGCGGAGCCGATTTGTTGATTATCCCGGCCAGTTTGTATTGCACTGCCACATCCTCACACATGAGGACCGCGGCATGATGGAATTGATAGAAGTGGTTCCTGATACCACGATCTACGCTCACCACTAAACTTCACGAGAAGCACGGTATGCCTTGATGGGTGATCCTGCGGCTGACTTGATTTCAGCGTCATCGCCGCACGGGCACCGTGCTTTTTACATTCCGGATTGACTGAACGGATCGGCCTTCCGCGTCCTCAAGTATGTCATTGCTGAATCAAGGTACCAATCGATTCTCCGTTGAGGGCGCGCGTGAGATTACCCGGCGTTAAGCCGTTGATAAGCCGAATGCTGCGCGCCAGTTTGGCACGTGTCAATAGATCAAGAACGACGGGTTCGATTGGGAGGGTGCGCAATTTCCGATCAATGATTTCCTGAGCACGTGCCTGCTGAATGAACTCCGCCTCTGGGTCCGTTTTTGGGTCGGCTGCATAGAGTCCATCCACATCCTTGATAAAGATCACGCTGCGCGCGCCAAAAACTTCACCCACCATATACGAGCCGGCATCGCTGCCATGAGGTGGCAATTTGCCGACAAGAGGTGGATGCTCCCACAGGGAGTAGGGCGGAATACCATTAAAGACGGCTCCACGTGCCGCTGCCAACATCGCTGGCAGCAATTGCACGACGAAGGGAGCTTCTAAATAGACAAATCCATGCTTCGCCAAAAGGCAGGAAACCATATACGCATTTTGAGCAGAATCTTTTGCGCTAAGGGCAGCCAGTGCGCCGGTAGGCAATCCCAAATCCAGTCCTACTGAAAAGATGTGCCGGGAGCGAATGCCGGCTCCAACGCCGATAATCATTCGGTGCTTTGCCTGGTTGGCTACGATCTCCTCCAATAGAGGGAGCAGCGCTGAACGGCCCCGGTCCATGATCGAATGACCACCAATCTGAATTACATTGACATCCGGCAAGATTGAAGAAACCGGAGCTTCTGTCCGGGCGATAACATTTTTGTCCACCAGTGATTCACGCATAAGGCTTGATGTAACGTGCTGTGATTTGGAATGGTCAAAGCTCACTCGGCATCTCCGTTTCTGTAGATGATGGTTCCCACGGGTTCTCCCTCCAGGGCGGCAGTGAGTTGACCGGGCTTTAAACCGTTAACAAATTGAATCTCGCGAATGTTACGCGCCCGCGCCAGGAACTCCAGCACCGCCCGTTCCACAATTAGGTCTTCCAAATCTCGCGTCAATAATTCCTCCACGCTAATGCGGGGAATATATTCAGATGATGGATGTTTTTTAGGATCAGCAGCGTAGAGTCCGTCTTCATCCTTTACATAAATCATCTTTCGTGCGCCAAACACTTCGGCGATCAGGAAACAACCCGTGTCAGTACGCTGCGGAGGAATGCGTCCAGCAACAGGATTAGGTTCCCACAGTTTATAGGGTGGCATTCCCTGGCAGACCACTGCGCCACGTTCTAGCAAATAATGTGGCAACGTGCTAAATCCTTCCGGCTCCACAAAAGGGATACCATACTGGGCCAGCAGATAGTGCAGCATTTGCGCATTCTGCCACGCCACAGCCGTGCCCAGCACAGTGAGAACTCCAGTGGGAAGTCCAAGATCAATAGCCAGGCTGTAAATATGCCGTGCGCGTGTTCCTGCACCCGTGCCCAGGATCATCTTGTGTCGGGGAAGGTTGTCCACGATTTCTTTAACCAGCGGATAAACCGCGGAACGACCACGGTCCATAATGCTTTGCCCGCCGATCTTGACAACATTGACCCAGGGCAGAATCGCGAAATCAGGTGTGTCTTCAGTGGCCTTTTGCACTGAAGCGTCTGTTAGTGAGTTCAAGACCAGTTGTTTCCCCAGTCCGGTAAGGAGTACGTTCTTGTCTTCCATTTCTTCCATGGCGTCTTTTCAAATGCCTTTCAGAATTCAAAAATGTCCAATTCAAAGCTGCGCTGTTCGGCTCGTCCGTTTTCCAATGACCCAAAGGTTTCTTTTGCCCACGCGCTTAGTTTTTGAAGAGCTTGCTCCTGCACATCAGGCGGCAATGCAGCAAAACGCGCCCCGGAACGATGGCGCGAGATAAACTCTTGCGCAGTTCCCGACTGGTTCCATGAAGCTACCTGGGAATGGATGTGCCGCGTGGCCAGAGACTTCAACCAATCCAGTGACTCTCGATATGACTCCTGTGATCGATGCCAGGGAATTCCCATTTCCTGCAGAATCATCTTCAATTGATGTTTTAACTGTACATTGATGCCGCTCTCAGAGCTGACCGTGCGACCGACTGCGGCAATTCCGTCAGCTCGGCAGACGCGCCGCACTTCATTGAGCATAGGCTGCCAGTCACCTGTTCCGCTCAGAACGTGCATTAGCAGCACTACGTCAAAAGCACCATTACGAAATGGCAATCGCCGTCCGTCAGCCTGGGCAAGGCATGCGTTCGTCGTGCTGTTTCGAAACTCCCGCAGCATGGCAAGAGATGTGTCAACTCCAACATAGTTATCCCCCGCCTCGACAAAGGTCCTTCCAATTCGTCCTGTTCCCGCGCCAAGATCCAGTATTTTTGCGGCTGATGAATTGCGAGCGGCTGCAAAGATCGATTTCCGAATTGCCTGAGGAACGCCATCAGGTAGCATGCGAAAGCGCTCGAAATTGGAAGCAACGGCGTCGAAAGCCGATGTCATCAGCGATAGCCCTCCGCCTGGAGTCGAAACAATTCGGCATACAGGCCATCCCTTGACAACAATTCAGTATGTGTTCCCTGGTCAATGATGGCACCGTTTTTAAGAACAATGATGCGGTCCGCCATCCGCACAGTAGAAAAACGATGCGAGATGAGAAGCGCAATCTGTCCCGAAACCAAATCGGCAAAACGTTTAAAAGTTTCATACTCTGAACGAGCGTCGAGCGCCGCGGTTGGCTCATCGAGAATGATGATCTGGGCCTTGCGTATGTAAGCGCGGGCTAGAGCAATCTTCTGCCACTCGCCGCCGGAAAGCTCAATTCCACCTTCAAATCGCCGGCCTAACATTTGCCCGTATCCTAATGGAATTTCTGAAGCTAGCGTATCCACTTGGGACTTTTCGGCTGCATCAATAATTGCTTGTGCAGTCTGTCGATTGTCCAGAGATGCCTGTACCTGCTCGATCGCGCCAACTCCAATGTTTTCATCGAGCCGCATATCGTAACGAACGAAATCCTGAAAGATCACTCCAATGGCGTGCCGCACGGATTCAAGGTCGTATTCACGAAGATCAATTCCGTCAAGAAGGATTCGGCCTTCCGTCGGGTCATAAAGCCGGGCCACCAACTTCGCTAAAGTTGTTTTACCAGCACCGTTCTCACCAACCAGGGCAATCCGTTCGCCGGGAGCAATGCGCAGATTGATATGGCGCAGGGCCCAGGCATCACTCAAAGGATATTGAAAGCCGATATTCTCAAAGACCAGTCCTTGCTTGAGCGGAGAAGGGACGTGGCGCGCGCCAATGCCAGAGACGATTGCGGGCTTCATCTCAAAGAATTCAAACAGATCGCGCATATAAAGCCCCTGTTCGTAAATATTGCCAAGAGCAAGCAATGACCGTTCTGTTGCGGCGCGGCTGCGCGCGAAAGAGGCTGCCAGAAAGGTGAGCGTGCCTATACTGATGAAGCCATAAAACCCGCGCCACAGAATCAGCACATAGCCGGCATAGTATCCGGCGATGCCAAGCAATGAAAACAGAATTGCAGCAACGCCTTTTCGCAAAGCAAGATTTCTATTGGCTAAATGTAAACGATGAGCCAGGTTCCGGTAGCGACTCAACAGCCATGCCGAAAGCCCGAAGAGCTGTACTTCCTTGGCCGCTTTATCATCGGCGCTGAGAGAACGCAGATAATCCAATTGACGGCGTTCCGGGGTCATTCGATAAAACAATGAATACTCAAGTCCACTGAAATGGGTTTCACTCAAGAAACCCGGTATGACTGCTATTACAAGCAGCATCAGCAGCCATGGACTGTAAATAGACACCGCTGCTGCCAAAGAGATTAACGTCACCGAGTCTTGCGCAACCGAAAGCAGTTGCGTTAACAGGCCGATACGTCCGGTGGTTTGCCTTTGGGCGCGTTCCAGCCGGTCATAAAATGCAGGGTCTTCGAAATGCCGGAGATCAAGGATAGCGGCGTGAGAAATGAGGCGTTCGCTCATGTGATTCGAGCAGAGTTCACTGAACAGGGCCTCAATGGCGGTGGAAGCTTTGTCAGAGATTTCGCCGATTGCAACGATAGCCAGTTCGATTCCCACCAGCAGCCAGAGACGGGAGATATCCGTCCGGCCTGAGCGTGCCGTTACCACGGCATCAATAATCAGCTTGGCCACCCAGAGCGTGGCGACAGGAACCACGGCACGCAACAAACGTAGAGCCACTGTCGCAGCCATATAGCCGTGGTGAGCTGCCCAGGCCATGCGAAGGAACTGCGGGATCGCACGCAGCGCAGCGAACTTATGGCGCCATGTGAAGGCGCTGTCCCTCCGGAACCCGCGATGAGATTGTGGCTTGGCGATTGTAGGTTCCAAAGTACTCGTATTGTAATCTCCCTCCGCATTCATCTTCTTTTTGACCGGCATATTAATGCCGGACGCGGGCCGACGAGGGTGTACACAAATTCCTGCCAATAGACAGCATTGGAACCTGAAATCAAGAGATTAATTTGTGTATTTGTATCAAATAGCAGCGGGAACTAGATACTTTTGTGGCGACGTCTCAAAGGCCTTCTTGCATCCGGCACAACAAAAATAGAACATCTTTCCCTGATGTTCCGTCTGATATTTCGCCCTGGTCGTGTCCACCGTCATCCCGCAGACCAGATCCTTCGCATCGGTATTCACGATTGGCAGCGTAATGGCCTTGTCGTTTTCCGGCCGCAGTGCTGCTTTTGCAGCGCCTGCGCGTATCTGGATAATCTCAGCCAGCACACTTACGGCAATCTCTTCCGGGGACTTCGCGCCGATATTCAGCCCCGCCGGCGCGCGCAACTGCCGCGCTTTTTCGGGAGTTATACCTTTGTGTTGCAGATATTGCAGCACCTTGCCTGCTTTGGTCTTGCTGGCAATAAATGCAACATATCCAGCGCCACTGTTTAGCGCCTGTTCCAGTGCCGCTTCATCGCCTTCACCTTGCGTTGAAACCACCACAAATGTTTCCGGCGTAACTCTGGTGTGCTCCAGGCTGAAATTGGACGACTGGATCATCTCTGCATCTGCAAAGCCTTCCGCCGCATCTTCCGTCACAATGGAAATCGCATAACCCACAGTGCTGCCAAGCTGCGCAAGAAACTGCGCAACAGGAGAACGACCAAGAATCAGGATTCGCGGCTTGGGCAATACCGGCTCCAGGTAGATGTCCAGCGCCCCTCCGCTGTGGCAGGTCATCGTGTAATCAACAACTCCTTCTTCCGGATTACTGGGCGACGGGCTGATTCGAACAAGCTTCGGCTTGCCCTCCGCCAACGTTTTCTTTGCTTCTTTGATCACCACGGGCTGCGCGCACCCGCCGCCAATCCACCCCCAGACAATTTCTTCGCCGCGAATAATAGCTTTGTCTCCGGGTTTTCCTGAGGTCGGCGGCTCGCAGCGGACGACCGTAGCCGTTACAAATGATTCTCCGTTGCCCACCAATTCAGCCGTCTTTTTAAGAAACTGGTCAAACATTGTGGATCACTTCATCTGCCCATTATCGTCTAAAACCTTCGTGAACGCTGTCGGTAATCAAACCATCCTGAGCTGTGTCTCAAGATTCAACAAGCTTTCCAGATTGTGCGCTGGAGCAAAGACATCAATATAAGGAAGCGCTGCACTCATCCCGCGAGTAATAGGCTCATAGTCATCCATTCCCAGCAGCGGATTGAGCCAGATCAATTTTCTTACCCGGCGCTTGATGTCACTCAATTCCGCCTTCAGCATCTCCGGATCGCCTGTGTCCCAGCCGTCGCTCAGGACCATAAACACCGTGTCACGTGAAAAAAGCCGTCTGCCATGCCGCAGATTCAACTCGTGCAAAGAATCACCAATCTTTGTCCCGCCAGACCATCCCGCAGCATGCCCAGCCAGTGACTTCAACGCATCGCGAAGGTGGCGAGCACGAAGCATCGATGTGATCTCAGTAAGCTGCGTGCTAAAGAGAAAGGTATCCACTCGCTTGAAATATTTCTGCAACGCGTAAGCAAAGCGGACAAAGAAAATGCTGTATGGATTCATTGAGCCGCTTACATCCAACACAACCACCAGCTTGAGTTGTTGCAGCTTTCGTCCGCGAAAATGCAGCTCGATCAAATCCCCACCGCGGCTGAGGCCATGCCGGATCGTCCTGCGCAAGTTGATTTTCCCCTGTGCCGCAATTGTCTTGGGCCTGCGTGAAAGGCGCAGACTCATCTGCTCCAGCAAACGAGCGGAGATCCTCTCCAGTTCAACAAGGTCGGTGTGTGTAAGCTGGGAAAAATCTGTCCTCTTCAGGCGATCATGCGCAGTCGCTCCCAGCACTGCCTTACCCTCACCTTCAACTGGTGCCGTATCGCTCTGGCCAATCAGCGGAAGACTGCCGCCATTGAGTGGCGAGCTGATTTCTAAAAAGCTTTTTGTGGTCTCATGTCCGTGTTTTAATCGCCGATTTCGGGCCTGATCACGCCAATAATCGTCAAAGATATCTTCAAACAGGTCCCAATCTCGTTTCGACGAGCACATCACAGCGCGCAGCGCGAACTTGAATCTCTCAGGTTCAGTAATGCCGATGGCTTCTGCCGCGCGCAGCGAATCCAGGCTTTCTTGTACACCGACAACCAGGCCATTCGCGCGGGCGAAGTGGCAGAATTCAACAATCGCCTGGTCGATACTTTTAGCTGCCGGCACGTTAACCAACTTCCGTCAGCATTTTCTCAATGCCCGCAGCTCTAATTCTGGCTGCATCCTCTTTGGATTTTGAGAGACAGCCCAGAGTGTCTTCCACTGCTTCAGCATCAAGCCTGCTTTTGCCCAGTGACATGAGCGCCTGCGCCCAATCAAGTGTCTCGGCAATGCCAGGGGCTTTCATCAGGTCCAGCTTTCGCACTGATTGGACAAACCCAACCACCTGTTTTTCCAGCGCCGGGCCAATGTCCGGCAGATGTGCGGTCACAATCTTCATTTCTTTTTCCGCGCTGGGATATTCAATCCAATGGTAGAGACAGCGCCGCTTGAGCGCGTCGCCCAGTTCGCGGCTGCGATTAGAAGTAAGGATGACTAGCGGCACATGCCTGGCTTTGAGTGTGCCAAGTTCTGGAATGCTGATTTGAAAATCGGAGAGCAGTTCCAGCAGAAAGGCTTCAAATGCCTCATCGGCGCGATCAACTTCATCAATCAACAAAACGGGCGAGGCCGACTCTTCCTGGACCGCCTGCAGCAATGGGCGTTCCAGCAAGAAATCGCGGCTGAAAATGTGCTTCTCCTTTTCCTCCACGGAGAGGCCGGTCTTCTCTTCAATCTTGATGGCCAGAAGCTGCTTCTGGTAATTCCATTCATACACTGCAGAGCTGATGTCCAGGCCTTCATAGCATTGAAGCCGAATCAGCCGAGTTCCCAGATGTGACGCCAGTACCTTGGCGACTTCAGTTTTGCCCAAACCAGCGTGGCCTTCCAGCAGCAAAGGCTTGGCCAGATTCACGGCCAAATAAATCGCCGTGGCCAGCGCAGGATCAGTGATGTAACCAAGCTTTTCAAAATTCCGGGCGAGTTCACCGGGATCACGAACAGCCTTACCTGCGGGAAGAGTTGGCGAGGGCATTTACTTTTTGCCAGGGTCGGATTCTGCCGAACCGTTGGATTTATCGTCGTGTCGAGAGAAAGAAGCTTTCAACGCAGAGAACGCCAGCCCTACTCCACTGATTGGCTTGGCCGCTTCTGCGCTCATGTCTTCTGGTGATTGCAATTGCTTTTTGAAATTATTCACAAACTGCTCAAACATAATGTTTGAAACTTCCGTGATGACGCGCGCTCCCATCTGGGCCAGAATTCCCACCACATTCAGTTCAGATGTGCTGACAACCTCAGTTCCGCCGTCAACATTACGCAGCTTTCCCGTCATCTTCATGGAGGCGCTGCCTTTGCCACGCACATCCTGCCCTTTGCCCAGAATCTCTATCTCATGGGCGTGTTCATCCAGGCGCACGACCTTCACTTCGCCTTTGAAATCAGTAACACTCGGGCCCACCTTGACCTTGATCGCACCTTTATAAGTTTTATTGTCCACCTGCTCCGTAATCTGTGCTCCGGGTACACACAAGGCAACTTTCTTAGGGTCGCTCAGAATCGCCCACACTTTATCGGCGGATTCGCCAACGCGGAATGTCTTCTCAATGGTTACAGCCATGCCTTAGCCCGTGAGTCCCTTTTCCTTCAAAATGTTCCAGACCTTCCATGGCGTGATGGGCATATCAATATGCTTCACACCAAGGTGCGAGAGCGCATCCACCACTGAATTCACAAATGCAGCCGGCGAGCCAACGTTCGGCGACTCTCCCACACCTTTTGCGCCAAACGGATGATGCGGTGACGGCGTGCAGGTCAAGCCTGTATCCCAGTGCGGCGTTTCCACCGCGGTCGGAACAAGGTAATCCATGAATGTGCCGCCGGAGACGTTGCCGTTTTCGTCGTAGCCAATTTCCTGCATAAAGGCGATCGCCAAACCCTCAGTCAACCCGCCGTGAATCTGCCCTTCAACGATCATTGGATTAATAACGTTTCCGCAATCGTCGACAGCAACAAATTTACGGACTTTAACTTCTCCGGTTCCCTTGTCGATATCGACCACGGAAATGTATGTGCCGAATGGGAAAGTAAGGTTCGGTGGATCGTAATAGTTAATTGCCTCAAGACCAGCTTCCAGTCCCGGCGGAATATTTGTGTAAGCGGCAAAAGCAATTTCCTGGATCGTCTTGGCTTTTCCCGGCGCGCCTCTCACAAAGAACTTTCCCGGCTCCCATATGAGGTCCTCCTCACTGGCTTCCAGCAGAAACGCGGCAATCTTCCTGGCCTTGTCGCGAATCTTTCTTGCCGCCATCGCCGTTGCTGCGCCGGAGGTCGGTGTGCTGCGGCTGGCGTAAGTGCCAAGGCCGTAGGGAGCTGTATCCGTATCGCCTTCTTCAACGATCACGTCTTTTGCCGGAATGCCAAGCTCCTGCGCCACAATCTGCGCGTAGGTGGTCTCGTGTCCCTGACCCTGGCTCTTGGTCCCCATGCGGCAAATGGCTTTGCCAGTGGGATGAATACGGATCTCAGCGCTATCGAACATCTTGATTCCGGCAATATCAAACGTGTGGGCCGGCCCGGCGCCAACAGCTTCAGTGAAACTGGAGATGCCGATTCCCATCAGCTCGCCTTTCTTGCGCTTTTCTTCCTGCTCTTTGCGCAGCTCTTTATAGCCGACCATCTCCAGCGCCTTATTCAGTGCGCCTTCGTAGTTGCCGCTGTCATACGTCCAGCCAAGCGGGGTGGCATAAGGAAATTTCTCAGGTTGAATGAAGTTTTTGCGGCGCAGCTCTGCCGGATCCATCTTTAGATCAAGCGCCAGAACGTCAACAGCGCGCTCAATTAGATATGCGGCTTCAGTAATTCGGAATGAACAGCGATACGCAATTCCTCCCGGCGCCTTGTTCGTATAGACACCATCCACTTCACAGAATGCGGCTGGATAGTCATACGATCCTGTGCAGACGCTGAACAGTCCGGCAGGAAATTTAGTTGGCTGGGCTGCGGCATTAAAGGCCCCATGATCGGCCAGCGTCTTCACGCGCATGGCTTTGATCTTGCCGTCTTTGTCGGCGGCCAATTCAGCCGTCATGTGGTAATCGCGGGCAAAGCCGGTTGACTGCAGGTTCTCAGACCGTGTCTCAATCCACTTTACCGGCACACCCAGCGTGAGTGAAGCTACCACGGCGCATACGTATCCCGGATAGATAGGAACTTTATTGCCAAAGCCGCCGCCAATGTCCGGCGACACCACGCGGATATTCTGCTCAGGAAGTCCCGCAACCAGCGCAAACAATGTCCGATGCGCATGCGGCGCCTGCGAGGTCAGATAAATCGTGAATCTCTCCGTAGCTTTGTTGTAGTCAGCCACGCAACCGCATGTCTCCAGCGGCGCAGGATGGCAACGCTGGGAAATCGCGTGCACCTTTGATTTGACCGCCGCATCGGCAAAAGCCTTGTCCGTTGCGGCTTTGTCGCCCACTTCCCAATGGAAGATGTGATTGCTTTTCTCTTCCCGGTCTTCACGCAGAATCGGTGAGGCTGGATCAGTGGCTTTGTAAGGATCAACCAACACCGGCAGCTCTTCATACTCCACTTCCACCAGTTCAGCTGCGTCGGCTGCGATGTAACGATCTTCGGCCACAACAAACGCTACTTCCTGCGCCTGGAATAAAACTTTTCCGGTGGCCAGCACCATCTGCTTATCGAAGAACAAAGTAGGCATCCATGCCAGATTGGCTTTGGCCAGGTCTTCACCGGTAATGATTGCCAGAACGCCGGGCAGCTTCTTGGCAGCTTCTGCATTGATGCTCTTAATGCGCGCGTGGGCATAAGGGCTGCGAACCATGTGCCCGTAAACCATATGGGGCAGGTTTACGTCATCAACATAATTGCCGCGGCCCTGGAGAAAGCGCGAATCTTCCTTGCGCTTCATGCGATGTCCCATCCCACTGACTTCAGGGCTCGTCTTTTCTACTTCCACCAATCCGGGGCTTGTCTTTTCCGCTGCCATTATTTACCTCCCTGCGCCATTTTTTTGGAGGCGTACTGCACTGCCTTCACAATGTTCTGGTATCCGGTACAGCGGCAAAGATTGCCGGAAATGCCCCAGCGAATCTCTTCTTCACTGGGTTTGGGATTTTTCTTCAACAACGCATATGACGACATCAACATGCCCGGCGTGCAGAAGCCGCATTGCAAGCCATGTTCTTCCTTGAATCCTTCCTGCAAAGGATGCAGAGCTCCATTCGATGGCAATCCTTCCACCGTCATGATCTCGCCGCCATCGGCCTGCACGGCAAACACTGTGCAGGATTTCACGCTCCTGCCATTTAAGATCACAGTGCATGCGCCGCAGTTGCTGGTATCGCAACCCACATGCGTTCCCGTAAGCCCAAGTTGTTCGCGAATAAAGTGCACCAGCAGCAGCCTTGGCTCAGCGGGAGCTTCGCGGTCCTTGCCGTTGATCTTGACGTGAATTAATTCTTTCTTCGCCATACGCATCTCCTCCGTCTGCTGCGGGGCTTATTTACTGGCCCGCTCTAGAGCGCGGGTAAGCGCGCGTTTGGTCAATTCCTTGATCAACCCTTTCTTATACTCTGCCGGCCCCCGCAAATCCGCGCTGGGATCAGCCGAATCCATTGCCAGTTGTGAAGCCTGGCTAATTAGTGCGGCATCCGGTTTCTTGCCACGCAATGCATCTTCCGCTGCTTTTGCGCGGATTGGTGTCGGCCCTGCATTGGTCAAGCCGATCCCGATCTGCTGGACCGCGCCTTTGTCATCCAGCGTGAGCTGGACCGCTGTTGCAGCCGTGGCAAAGTCGCCGACCTTGCGCTCCAACTTAAAATAAGCCCCGCTACTTTTTGGCGGAGGCACAGGAACACGGATCTCAGTAAGAATCTCATCGTGCTGCAACGCGGTAGTAAAGAGCGTGACAAAGAAATCATCAATCGGAATCACCCGCTCGCCCTTTGCGCCCGTGGCTACAACCTGCGCGCGTAGGGCCATCATCGTAGCTGGGTGATCATTGGCCGGATCGCCATGCGCAAGGTTGCCGCCCACCGTTGCCATATTGCGCACCTGGGGATCGGCGATCACCGTTGCCGTATCGAGTAGCAGTGGATATTTCTTGCGGATGAGATCAGATGCTTCAAGTTCCGCTTCCCGCGTTAACCCGCCGATCTTCAGAAATCCATCCTCTTCCTTAATATAAGAAAGTCCATTGACGCGAGTGATGTCAATCAAATGGCTGGGACGCGCCAAGCGAAGCTTCATCATGGGGATGAGGCTTTGTCCGCCACTCAGGATCTTGGCATCATCTCCATGTTGTTGCAGCATCGCTACGGCTTCAGGAACGGTTTTGGGCCTGAGATATTCGAAAGCTGGCGGTATCATGGTCCACCTCTTTCAATGTCAAACTACCAATAAGCGGAATTGCAAAATGAGATCGCTTTATCGGAGAGAATCCCGTTATACCACAGCGCCTGTATGAGTAAAAGGCTTGCCGGATCTAGCTTTGTAAAGCCATGACTTGCAACTCCGGATTTCATTGAACTGCGGAGCGAATGCGGCATATCATAAGCCAGAGCAACTCCAGAATGGATCTGTATACCAAAGCGGCCGAACTCGAAGCCCGTCACCAGCCTTTTGCCATTGCCACCGTAGTACGCGTAGAAGGCTCGTCATCTGCCAAGCGGGGCTCCAAGGCTTTGATTGACTCGCAAGGCAAGATTGTTATGGGCTGGGTTGGCGGTGGCTGTGCGGAGAGCGCTGTGCGGAGTGAAGCGCTTCGCTGTATCCGCAGCGAGAAACCTGAACTTATTACTCTGGACATGCAGGACGAAGTTCTG
>Ga0105245_10003017_pt1 | contig 15098 bp, 17 predicted proteins | sample KBSM54metaG_FD_81523 | JGI IMG/M metagenome (GOLD analysis project Ga0105245, IMG submission 81523) | Miscanthus rhizosphere microbial communities from Kellogg Biological Station, Michigan, USA - KBS M5-4 metaG | ecosystem: Host-associated > Plants > Roots > Rhizosphere > Soil | place... | reverse complement strand
GCTGCTCTACTTTGCCGCATGTAGCGGTGGAGACGATGGCGGAGGAGGCGCTCCGCCGTCCAACAATCCACCGACCGGTGCCGCCAATCAATTTGCCTATATTATTGCTTCCGCCTCGAGTGAGATCCAGGCTAATAGCCTGTACGGAAGCGGCAATATAACTCCTATCGGCGGCAAGATTTCCACAGGTGTCAACCCGCACCACGTCGACGTGGATCGTGGCGGACGTTTTGTCTATGTGTCGAACCATGACTCGTCATTCTTGTCCGGCTGGCTGATCAATCAGGATGGCAGCCTGAATCCCATGAATCCCGCAGCAGGCTCGCCGGTGACGGCAGATGTTGAGCCCCATTCCTCCGTCATCGACCAGACTGACGCGTTTCTGTACGTGGTGTCGGGCACCGGCGCCAGCACCCTGACGGCGTATACGATCAATACGTCGACAGGCCTACCGACACCGATTGCCGGGCAGAGTTTTGCGGTGGGAACCCACGGCCATAACGTCACTATCTCGCCCAACAATCAATTCCTCTATGTGGCGGCCGAAGGCTCGGGAGAGGTGTATGCGTTCAGCCGCAATACCACGACTGGCGCGCTTACAGCTCAAGGGGTCGTGAATGGCCTGATGACGTGTGATGCCGTTGTTGTTTCTAACAACAACGGATTCCTCTTCGCCGCGTATGAAAATGCCGTGGAAGTGTTTTCCATCGGAGCGAGTGGCGGATTGACGAGGATCACACCGGTCAGCGCGTTTCCCACGAATGACCATGGGGGTGGATCTGGTCCTCATTCAATGGCACTCCATCCTAATGGGCTAACCTTGTACACAGCGAACTTGAACAGTAACACGGTCTCAGTGTTCGGCGTGAATACTAACACCGGGGTACTCACCGAACTCCAGAGTCCACCGATTCCGACCGGTGCTAATCCCAACTTTGTGGCCATTCACCCGAACGGAAGTTTTCTGTTCACCGCTGACAGAACAGCAACCGGTCAGTTGAGCCGATTTGCGATCAATGCTGATGGGACGTTGGCGACGCCTCCGACCACCATTCCAAATACTGGTCCTGGCACTAACGGCATCGGGATAACGAATTTCTAATAAGGCTTCCCGCTTCACTCCGCTTGACGGCGAGTGAAGCGGGAGGCGGTAAGGGTTAGAGCGATCAAGGGCCTGTAGGTAGTGTTTCCCGAAGCAGTGCGTTTTCGGAAGAGCGGTGGGCGTCCTGACGAGCTGGTCGTGTCCTGTCAGCAGGCGACATCGACAGCCGGATCGCAGTATAGCGGTCCGACTGTCGGGGGCCTCATGTACTGTGTGGCAGGATCTCTGGCTCCCAGTGGACTGCTCAGGGCTGGACCGCCGGGCATTCCGGGTAAACCGCGTCCTGCACCTAAAAATACGGTCGTGTTGCCCGTCGCACCGGCACCTGATTCGAGCTGATTGGTCGTTGCAGGCGTGATGACGTTTGCTGGAAGTCCACGCGTGGGCACCGATCCCGGCTGAACGGGTGAGATGGTGACCGACGATGACGCCTGAGGATTTTGGGTTTGGCTTCCTGGTAATGTCTGGGCGAACCCCGGTGACAGAGCAAGTGACAGGAAGAAGCTCAGTGCGGCAATGTCCATCACACGTGGCATGTCGGTATTCTACCTTATTTGGTGCAATGAGCAGCACAAATTCACCTACCTCTCCATCCATCGGTATCGCGATCCATGGTCATTGTGCTCATGGGCGCCGCCGGTGCCGGCAAGACAACCGTGGGACGCCAATTGTCCGAAGAATTGCGATGGTTGTTTCTCGATGGCGACGACGTGCATCCTCTCGAGAACATCATCAAGATGGGTCGAGGCACGCCACTCACGGATGAGGACCGCCGTCCGTGGATCCAGGCACTGAGAAGGTCGATTGCCGAATGGCTCGAGCAGGAAATGAATGCGGTTCTGACCTGTTCACTGCTCACGCATGCGCACCGCGTTGCCGTCCTTGCGGGGTATGAGCCTCACGTTAAGCTCGTCTACCTTCAGGCCTCCCATGCGCTTCCTCACAAACGGCTGACTGCGCGCACCGGTCACTTTGCCGGGGTGGGGCTCCTCGAGAGCCAGATGGCGCTCCTCGAAGAGCCCACCCATGCGTTGACGCTCGATGCTTCCCAAGCTCCAGAGCGCCTGGTTCAGACCATCCGGAACACTTGGAATCTGTGAACCGCTTCAGTCTTTGGGATTGGCCGGTGTCTTTGTGGCCTCCTTGACCGGGGGTTCAATCTTGATCTGCGGCCCTTCGACTTTCGGCAGCAGACCGGCGCCGGGCTTTTCCAGCACCCGCCCGTCGGTAGCATTGCGAAGGTCCTGTCGCGAATGTGCATCATCGACCATCGCGGCTTGCTCGAGCGCCTTCGCGCCGGTCGCGTTGTGCTGACCGGGATCGTTTCCCAACGATTTGCCGGTGACCGGGTCGGTGGCTTTTCCCATCGGATAACCTTCGTGCTTCGGAAGCATGCTCGGATTCGCAGACGCGTATGCGGCGGCGACCATCAGTATCACGAGACTGAGTCCGATGGTTTTCAAGGCAGACATGTGGTCCTCCTTTCGCAAACGGCTTGCGGCGAAGTCGCCGGATGTCGGAGTTGTGGGATCGGGGGCCTGACCGGTGGCGTTGGGGGCTGAGGATCGGGCAGCGGAGGTTGAGGCGGTGGAAACGGATCAGGACTCGGCGGAGGCGGCGGGTCCGGATCAGGATTGGCTCGAGCGATGAAGACGGCTCGATTCATGGAAGAGTCAGGATAGCAAGAGCATCCATTCGGGAAGCCTCGGTAGTGCCCTAGTCGGATTGAACATCCTCGAGTGACATTCGAACAGGCCAGAGACTTCACCAGGTGCGTGCGCCGCGACAGTGGGATATGTGTACAGTCCAAGGAGGACGGTATGCCCAATCATAAACAGCGGAAAAAGAAGGGCGGGCGCAACAAGTCGAAAAAAGTCAAAGCCATGAGGCTCTCGGTCGAAACGCGGCGCGGAGAGCGACGGGGCGAATTGACGCGGGGGCGATTTAGGAAAGGTCTTGCGGATCAACCCGACCGCCAGGCATTCAAACCGGGCTCGGCCAACGACCTGTATAGCCGCAAAGCCGCTTGAGCAATATGGTGACTAAGAAGAGAAGAAAAGGAGACGATGATGGAACGATCACTCATGGAACAGGCAGGCATCACAGATGAGCAAATACGCAATGCCATTGACCAGGGTGCGATCACAAAACAATACTTAGCGCAACCGCAACATGTCGTCAGCTCATTGAATCGCCTCCGTTCCACGGAGATTGCGAGCTACCTGCAATACAAGCAGCACGGGTATATGGCTGTGTCGTTGCTCTCTCCCGGCCTTAAGGCGGAATTCGAAGCTCATGCAGAGCAGGAGTTGGCTCATGCCGACCGGCTGGCCACCCGCATTCAGCAGCTCGGCGGCGTCCCGATCTTTGATCTTCAAGAGTTGGCAGTAAAGGCTGCGGCGATCGGCGTTCACCCGGAACAGGGCAGGACGCTCAGCGAAATGGTCATCGAGAATCTTTTGCTGGAGCGGCGTCAGGTCGAGGCCTATACCGCGCTGATCCGCGAACTTGGCGAGAAGGATCTCATCACACGTGAACTTCTGCTGGGTATCCTGGCGGAAACGGAAGCTCACGCGAGCGAATTGGCTGACTTCCTCAAACGGACCAGCGACAAACGGTAAGCAAGCACGTTCCTAGGAATCCGTGAACTCTTCACCGGTCATGTTTCGATGCCGGGTCCCAGGCCGATGCGGGCTCTGAGCAAATCGTGACGGGTGACCGAATACGCGACTTGGCCTTGTTTGACGACGGGGATGTTCAACAAGTGTTTTTCGTTCATGAGTCGAATCGCGTCCCCAATCGTGGTGGATTCGTCAGCGACGTAATGATTTGTGTTCATGACCCTGTCGGCGGTGACTGTGCTGAGGTCCTGGCCCGATTCGATCGCTCCCAGCAGATCGAATTCGCTGACGAATCCCACGAACCTGCCTGCGTCGTTCACGATCGGCGCGCCCGTTTCATGCGAGGACAAAAGCTCGAGGGCGATCGCTAACGCTGTTTCCTGTGGTTGAAACCGCAATCCATTTGTCCCATCGATCTCACCCAATGTGCGAAATCCACCTGCAGGGACACCTTCCATCGTCATAGCGTCCTCCCTGGCTATCTATAAATGATGGAGGAAGGATGCCAGGAAGAAGAAACTTGTGACACTAGCACGATCCCGAGGGGAGAGGTGCGAGACCGTTTGCGGGGAGGCAGTTATTTCGAGGCAGTTTCCTTGTGAATAATGGAAATACGGAGACCAATGGTCTGAGTGAGACGCCCGAGTAGACTGCTACTTCTTGTTTTGGATTTCCTTTGCAAGGGCTTCGGCTGCAGCTCTTCGACCGGAAACATTCCAATGCGTATCAAAGGGATGATACAACACTTTCCCTTGTCGCGCTAAGGCTCTGAAAGCAGGCATCAGGTTTACCATTTGTACCCCCTGCTCCTGCGAGACGGCTTCTAGGGCGCCTAAAGTGTTCATGTCAAACTGAAGCTGCTCGCGTATTTTTGCTAGAAAGCGACTACCGCTCTGGTGATCGAATTGGGACCCATACACTTCGAGCTTAGTGGGAATAAACACAATGATCGGAATGATCAGGTTTTGCACTGACAGGGCTTTAAATTGGCCAATCACTGTGCGGATGTGTTTCCATTCCTCGCGTTCAAGTAATTGAGATGTAGTGACATGTTGGTTCCAATAGTTGAAATACATCGGAACGAGAAGACCACCGAGTTGAATCATCCCCACATCGGGATGTACGGCATGTGAAATCGCCCCTTCGGTCGTAGCTGTCCGGGGGAATTGTTTACGCCAATGAATAATCGCGTTATATGTGTCGCGAAACGCATGAAGATATCTGATGAAGAAATTTCTTCGTCCCACGACAAAGGAGTAATAATCGCCCCCTTCTCCACCCCGTTGCCATCTGATGTACTGCCTCGTATCCTCGGCATCATTACCGCTAAAGAAGGCTAAAATGGCATACTGCGCCTTGCTCGCTGAGCCGTACCGTTTGAAGAGTTCCAAATATTGAGGCGGCCCATACCATCCTCTTCCCAGGTTCAGCGTCGATAAACCCGATTCCTGCTTGAGCAGTTCGCTCAAAGTCGAGTCATCCGACTCCCCAAATTCAATATATGAGTCCCCTATGACAACTATGTCGAAGGGCGGCTGCGAGCTATTCACACGGAAACCACTGTTGGTATACGACGCGTGATACCTGATGGGTGACACTTCAATGCCGAAGCCTGGCGAGTAACCATCGCCACGGAATTCAATAGCATCAACTACTTTATTGGGATGCCTTGGAACAAAAACCAGCGTGGGATCGGCCGCATACTCGGCGGCCTGTGCGTAATAGCGAATGTTCTGGAAGCTGACCGCTTTTCCCAGATCGGGGAAGGATTCTAGAAGAGAAAACAGCAAAAAGGTTGTTATGAAAAGAAGATAGAACAAAAAGAGGATGGTCTTGGTTGTCCTCCAGAGAATGGCCGGTATTGAGCTCGGTAGGGTCTTGAAGGTCACTCGATCTCAACAGGAGAGTACCTTATTCAGCGAAACCTAGTGGCTCTCTCTTAGCATCTTTGATCACGTATGACGATATAGATAAGTGATCTTGAGTTCAAGCCCTCACCAGGGTCAGCGTCTATGGTACGACAACGTCTACAATATCGATTCTTCTTTGATGACTATCGGTAGGAGTGCTCTGGAGGAACCCCTTAGGAGCGGTCGGTCATTGCTGGCGCGTTGCTGGGTTTCGCGCGATCCTTTTCATCCTGAGGCGAGAGGAAGAACATTAATCCTCCGGGACCATCTACTAAAAGCCACCGGCGACGGCAATCAATGCATAAATACTCGAGCACTCCAATGTCGCGATGTAACGCTCGGGTAGGCAACAGTGTACCGTCACATTTGGAACATAGCAGCGGATTCCGCTTTACTGGTTCCATTTTATCCTCATTGGCCGGATTCGCGAGGGGAGTTAAGTGACTAACGTAATTGCATAACAAGGCATTCGGCGTGACAAGAACTGACGCAATGTAGCCCTATCTAAAAATTACGTAAATAGGGACGGATGGCCCTAGAACGATTATGCGTCACTGACGAGCATTCATCTTCATCCTTGCATTGGAATCGGTCCGCAAAATAGAATGCGCCATATACTGGGAAAACTGCTTACGCCTACATCCGCAGTGAATAGTCGGGTATTCAATGCGCATTGTATTAAGCTTGGGCCTGGTTCTCTCGGTAGCGTGTTCTCAATCAAGTGGTGTCTTCAAATTGGGGCCGGACACATACATAACTTCGGCGGCTGCCTCTCCAAGTGCTGGGGCTTCACAAGCACAACGACTTGCCCTAAGCGAGGCTAATGAGTACTGCGCAAATATGGGCAAAACAGTCATGGTCATGAAGAGCAGCGATGTCATCAATGTTTATGGTGGCGGAAATTCCAAGATCACCTTCCGGTGTTTGGCTAAGGATCCAGGCCTACAGTCTCCAGGGGTCACGAAAACAGTGGACGTCACATTTGAGGATAGAACAAAATAAATGCTCCTTGTGTCCGTGCACCGTGCCGGCCTAAAGCCAATGCTGCCCTAGACTGTTGCAGAATTTCGCGTTCGATCGGGGGTTCTGTCTCCCACCGCCTGGTCGGTAAGTGTTTCGAAATCTCGCCCTCCTGTTATTCGCCTCTCCAAGCCTTCAACCCCCACACCTCACTTGCGTCGACCTCTCAACGCTCTTAAAATACATCTCCCCTAAGGCACTCATGTTAAGTTCGACTACATACCAGTCGCATTGGAAGCAAACCGCACTTCCTTATCTCGTCATCGTCATTGTCATTACACTCGCCCCCTGTCGTGAAGCGTCCGCTCAGGTCACGAACGAAGAACTGAGTAAAGAAACTGCTGCGCGCGAGTATGAGGTAGGAACTGATGCCAAACCAGTGGGCCTTGTCTTTGGCTTGCGGGCCGGAGCTGCCATCCCAACTCAGAAGGTCTTGAAGAATACCGGCAACGGCACAAGTATCGGCCCTTTGGTAAATGCAGAAGTGCTCTATGCCCTGCGAGAGTGGGTACGGGTAGGTATGATGCTCGAGTGGCACCAGCACAGCATCAACCTTTGGGGGCCGGAATTGGGTACGTTGGGCGTTTTTTCGATCCTGCCGACGGTGGAATTCCGTCCAGACCGTAGCACGAGGGAACGTCTCGGATGGGAATCGTTCGTGAATTACGATTTAGGATTGAGATCGCTTATCCCTTATGTGTCTCTCGGCCTCGGAGCGAATGTACACTCATTCAGTAACAGCAAGGAAGTCACAGACAGGGCTGGATCTTTCTCCACCACGTTTGCTCTGCGGGTGGCCACAGGAATCGATATTGCCCTTAATTCAAAATGGTCGTTGAACACGGAGGTGGCCTGGAATAGCGATAGTGGTACCTACAAATTCAACGGCCAAGAGGCGGATTTTAATGCCTCCACCCTGAATCTGCTCGTGGGAATCCGCACACAATTTTAGACGGTGCTTTCATTACCGTGGATGGCGAAATACGCCGTCGAAACCTACCTCAGATAATTGGAGCGGCCGCACCTAATCCGGAAAGGCGATTCCGAGCAACGCCAAACTCATGGGTTCTGAACAGAAGGACAGCCGTATTCGCATCCCACCGGCCCAGCATAGGCGGGAGTTACGAAGAAACCAAGGAATCTGCACTCGCTTGTAACGGAGAATGAGCGCCGCTGTGAACTGTCAAAACGTTAATGGGAGGCCTTGTTGCACCGGCAAGGAATGTTGCCCCAGTAAGCGGCAAGCCAGTCAGGTAAAGCATCCGCTATGGTGCAGGCAAGCAGCGATGCGCTGGCTTATCGTGGCGTACTGGCCGAATATGCATCCGTAGATCGACTTAACTGGGCGCGTAACTGTTGTGAAAGTGAGGTAAAAATGTTGAGAAGTGGGCTTCCTTCCATTGCCTCCACAATGCACCTGCCAAGGTCCTGGCCCGATCCTATGGTGACGGACCCGGGATTGTATTTCCTAGAATAAGTGATCGCTGATCCACCTAATCGAGACAGTAGTTGAAGAAGGCGCAGTACGTCTTGTCGCTCCATCTCAGATATTTCGAGACCAATCTGTCCCTTGTCACACCATTTCACAGTAGCGGTCTGGACATCTAAGTGAGCATTGTCAGGAAGCACGATGCGAGCGTACATCTCAACGCCCGATGCAATTTCTCGATCGGTAATAATGCACAATCCGCCAGCGGACAGATCTAGCGTCATGCCTTCCCCGGCGTAATCGGGATAGGCGAACTGAACCTTGTAGTGCACGGACCATCGCTCTGCAAAACGGGAATTGAGCGCATCGCGTGAATGTGGTGAATGCATCGGTACTCCCTCCGTGTAGTGGGCCTGGTCTAGGAATCCCGAGCGAACACTATTTACTGTACGAATCATTTCGTTGCTGCTCAACCCCTCGAACTGGTGTACCCCGTCAAGAACACATCGGCCAATAGAGAACGCAGATGGAGGAAACCCAGCAAGCCCAAGGATTTGCGCTCAAATGTTTGGGCCAAAAGTGCACACGTCGGTGAGGTCATTTGCCATCACCATGGCGTATGTGGATTTGTAGTCAGGAAACGCCAAGCCGGTTACGCGGGGCGGGCTGTGTTCTATCCTGACAATCTGACGGATGGCGGGCACGGTGGGTGCCAGCCCTGGCGGATATGGTGGAACTAGGGCTGCACCAACGGGCTGGTGAATTGGATTTGAAGGCGGCGGCTGAGGGGGACTTCTTCTGGATGGCCCTACACTACCGAGTTGAGCCGATGCAACAACACTTCATGGATACATGCGAACCGCTGATCCATCCTTTACTGCGTACGACCGGCTTTTACAATCGATGCAGACATATCGCAGTACCCAGCTCTCATTCTTCAGGGGAATCGGACGGTCGGGCAAGAGGACACCTTCACACTCACAGCACTGCAGCGGATCAATTTTTGATATTTCCATGTTTTGTGAGGGTAATGGGGAATCAAATTCGAATAAACCCCTCGTAAGCGGTATAGGGAGGCAATAACGAGCAGAGACGTGGGCTGTGTGACCACGCACAAACGCAAACATTTTGGTGCGCCCGACAGGAGTCGAACCTAACCCCCAGATCCGTAGTCCTCTTAAAAGGATAGTGACGGAGAACGACGAAGAGTAATTGTAGGTGATGATCTATTTGTAAACCAAGCTTTTTCCCAGCCGTTAACTGTTACAGAAAGCGATTGCGGTGGATTGGTGATCGAGGCCAGAACCGTTAACAAACCGTGACCGGAACCGTGACTAGGTAGGGGGGTATCAAAGGCGACGCACCCCCCATGGAGTCCTCTTCGACTAGCCTTACAGAACTGCCGCGCTAGCTCTCTACCCGTCAGGAGAAAGAGCGTTAGGCTTTCGCTTAGGTGGCGCTTGTTTGTAAAATCTCGATTGCCGGTGCTACGTTACCATCAGACCAAACAGTTTTAGGTTAACGTCCTAAATGCCAACGGCAGTGGTGAACGGTCATTTATTCACTTCCATTAAAGATAGATTTACATGATGGCTCAGGTCGAAGCACAGCTTGATAAGAGAAGCATCGAACGAGAAAATGGGCACTGCTGGACTGTAATTGTGCCCGAGATTGTGTCGGGAGATAGCAACTCTACGGTCGTATCCACATTGGTGCTTTATGAGGACGGGAGACCTCTTGGTCCATCACGCTCCTTGCACGACGACATCCGCAAAATAGGCTGTGGTCGCTTTTCACACTGGGGTGACGTGCTCTATTTTTCCACCTCAGATAATTCTGACCCGAGAACTTCCGGTCGAACATACATAGCAAAGGGGCCAAGGCGTGAGGGTTATGTTCCTCACGCAAGAGTCTTGAGAGGGTACGAAGTCGTGCCGTCATTTTTCGGCCAGCCTCTCCTCAACCAAGCGCTAATTGAGGATATGGAGAATCATGCGGAGTCTGCGGGCAAGTCTTCATGGGGAACGCGGAACGTGTTGCACGCTTTCGTTCTTTCGCTCAGGCCGGAGACAATCCTTGAGATTGGTGCCCATATTGGTTCAGCGAGTGTGGTGATGGGCGCGGCACTTAAGGCCAATAGGTTTGGAAGGCTGTACTGTCTCGAGCCTCAAGAGCATTATTTCAAGCTACTGTCCGAATTTGTTGCGGCGGCTGGCCTGACAGATTTCGTGTTTCCGCTGCAGATGTTTTCTACTGAGCCAGCTTTGCGGAAAATATTGCCCGCACAAGTTGAGATGATTTATGTGGATGCAAACCACTCATATTCGCACGCTCTCAGGGATCTCGAATTTTCCGATAGTCTGCTAGCCGACAATGGATTGATCCTGCTGGACGACGTAGGGCCGACGGTTTCACCGCAACTCGATACGGAGCACCGAGGCGGGGTTAGGCAAGCGGTGCTTGACTTCTCTAGACAACGAAATGATCTGAAGATTGTCTTCCTTGAACCTCCTTTTTGGCTAAATCCATGCGGTCTCGGAATCATCTGTAAGCAGAAGATTGTGGACCGATCGGAGCGACAAATGAGAGGGGGTCTTTTTCGGCGGAGCGGAGGGTCGAATGAGGACTCCCAGGCCTAGTTATTAATTGGCCATCCGTACCCCTTCAAATATGCTCCGACGATGACGGTCTGTCACGTGTTAGAGCCTAAATGTAGTCAACTCCAAGTCCTCGCTAGGAACCGCCTTAGTCTGCGCATTCAATCTTGATAATTCAAAAGATTCACGTTAATAAGCATCTTCCTTTGCCATTATATCCCACTCACCTTGTCCCTAAGCTTGAATCCGTGTCTAGAGCTAAAACCAAACCGCTCGTCCTATCAATTGTCACTATTTTAATAGGCGTTGTCTGCGCCTTCATCTTGGGAGAGATCTTGTTACGCATCTACCAACAATTCAATCCTACATTTGTCTTTCCTGACAGATCCTACAATCGATTCCGTGGCAAACCGTATGCTGATGATTATAATTTCAAGTTAAACTCCAAGGGCTTTAAAGATCTAGAGTTCGCAAAGCAAAAACAAACGGAGTCCATCCGGATCGTCGGCATTGGAGACTCATTCGTGTTTGGGGTAGTGCCATACGAGTATAACTTTTTAACATTGCTAGAAGATCGCCTTCGCGCCGAGGGATTGCCGGTCGAAATCCTCAATATGGGAATTCCAGGTACATCGCCCAGTGAATACCTGTCTATCTTTCTCCACGAAGGCTTGGATCTTCAGGCCGACATAGTTATGGTGTGCATATTTGTCGGGAATGATTTCGAGGAAGTTGGCAGACCTCCTCTAATCCAATCTTATATCGGTTCATTGATCCGATACCTATTTATCCGGCAAAAAGAATGGAAAGGCAATGTCGTTCATTCTGCGAAGGTCTACCTGGATGAGCAGGAGGGAATGTCAGAGAATAAATATCTCGAGATTGAAGCGCAGAGAAGCCACGTATTTCGGCGTCATGATGAGCTGTTCGCAAAAACGTTTCAAAACACTGTTCTCTACTTAAAGCAAATACGTGATATCTGCCATCAACAGCAATGCGACCTTGTGGTGGTCGTTATGCCTGACGAAATGCAGGTCGATAAGGATTTGCAGAAGAGGGTTATGAGCCAGATAGGAGCGATAAAGCCCGATGAATGGGATTTTAGTCTGCCAAACCGCCTGCTAGCATCAGAGCTAGAAAAACTTGGCATTGACTTCATAGATTTACTCGATGCATTTAAAGCAAGATCACATGAAATGCATCTATACAGGCCTCAAGACTCGCATTGGAATATCGCCGGTAATAGGATCGCTGCTGATGTCTTAGCTTCGCAACTGCCATTGATTCTCGACAAACGGTGAGTGTCGTAGGCAAACTGCTGCCGTATTGTGTCTAAACCATGGCAGAACTACTATGCCCGATTCGTGTTTTAGTGGTTTCGCCGAGAGTGGGTTGTCTTGGGGCCGGTGATGGCGGTGGAAGTGGTGGTGGCGGCGGCCAGGTTACCATCACATTTGGCGCTGGAACAAATCCTGGCGGGATTGCATCAGCAACGCCTCGATTTGCTTTTGCCAGCAACGACGATAATACCATTTCTTAAATACAAAATAGAGTCCGTCCCTTAGGATCGAGCCAAGGCTAGAGGTGAGGAAGTCTTGCTCCAACCGTGACCCAAAACCGTGACCGGACAATTAGGGGAGAGTACCGAGGCGAGACAAGTCCTTGATTCTGTGGTGCGCCCGACAGGAGTTGAACCTGTAACCCCCAGATCCGTAGTCTGGTGCTCTATCCATTGAGCTACGGGCGCGCATTTGAAGATGTTCTGAGATGAGTGTTGAGTGAAGGGCTCAAAGGGCGCTAATGGCTAGGCGGGGAAAACCGCAGCGACCTGCTACTGCACTCAGCACTCACACTCAGAACTGCAGTAGCAAGCGGTTATACAGGGCAAGAGGTTGACTGGTCAAGGGTGATCACGTCGAGCAGACTTTGTTAGTAGACCGATTTACTCACCTCGGATGAGGGCTGGCTCTCGTTTCCCGCACTATCGACCGCCGTGAGTGAGAAGTAATAGGTGCGCCCACCTGTGAGATTTCCGACGGTGTAACTGGTCGTGTTTCCCACAGACATAGGCGGACCGTACAGGCCCGGTTGGGTTCCCATGTAGACATTGTATCCGGTGACGTCAGTTTCCGTATTGGCATCCCAAGTGAGCGTCGCCGTACCGGTCGTGGTGGGTATCGTCAACGTGAGCGTGACTGGAATGGCCTGAGGACTATTGGATGATCCGGACGCCGCCACGGTAATGACGGTGTTATACGATCCGGCGGCTAAACCGGTCGTCGACACACTTGCACTGATGCTATCGGTCTCGGTGGTCGTGGTCCCGCTCGCGATGTTGAGGCCGAGCCATGCGGCTGTTTTGGTCAGCGTCCAGGTCAACGTGCCGCCAGTCGGATTTGACACAGTGATCGGTTTGGCCAGAGGCGATGGACCTCCTGCTACGCCCGAGAAACTCAAGCTCATGGGATTGAGCAGAATGCTTGGGGTGACAGTCGCAGTGGCTGTGGCACTGCCGGCCGTGACGGTCAAGGTCACCGGAACTGGTGTGACCTGCACTCGGTCGTTCTTGTCGGTTATGGCGATGCGAACGGTCCCACTATAGGTGCCAGTGGCCATCCCTGTGGCGTTGACTTGAACCACAATCTGATCCTGTTCGCGCGATATTGTGCCTGACGGTGGACTGATCGCAATCCATGCCACATCGCCGGACGCAGTCCAGGGGCGGGGCACTAGAGATTTCTTGCTAAACGTCACGCTTTGAGACGGTGGTGTGGGACTCGTCATTGATGCAGCATAGGAAAGCGTCGCCGGGGCGACTGGGAATGCGAGTCCTTCCGATGCCATTGCAGACGCGGCGAGGAACAATGCGGTCCGGAGAGTGGTGACAAGCGCCGCAGTGTGAATGTAGCTCATTGCCGCCTCCTAGTGGTCGTGTGGAACGTAGCAACGTACATGCCACCATGCTGGACGGAGACCTTGTCTCTAAGCTCGTCCGAATTCCTTTAAAAATTGCAAGAACATCGACTGAACCTGGAAATTCGCTGTAGGAACTACCAGGCGTTGGTGTGCAGCATTGAGCATTCTTCAGAGCGTTCTGCCGAAAAAGAACACAAAAGAATGTTCAGATTCTCCAAACTCCAGTAGGATAGGCCTAACCTTTTCAGGAGCGCAGTCTGACATGCCAAACCTCCATATTGTTTCAGATGACGCCGCGCCTGCCGCCAGTCCAGCACCGGCCGTGTTTCCGGTCAAACTAGTCATGCAATGGTGTATCGGCATCCTTGCAGCCTTCGTGCTGGGGAGCTGGCTTGTCTGGTGGGCCGCCCTGGTGCAGCGCGCCTTTGCACTCGAGGACATCCGGTCGGCCTGTCAGCGGGTCATGCCTGAAGCCGTGGACCGCTGCATCGACACGGTCACCATCCAACGAGGAGGCGCTCGACGATGAAACTGCGATTCGCTGTCGCAGCACTGCTCATGTTGGCAGGCGTCGAAAGCCAGGCGGTGTTCGCCCAGGATACGGAAGAGCGGCGTCCGAGATTCGAGCTGGGTCTCGGGGCCTGGATCAGTACCGGAGAAACCAAGTGGGCGCACAACGCATCTTCGATCCCAGGACTTGGGGATCCGACCTCGAAGCTGACGTATCAGGACGTCGGCACCAACGTCTTTGAAGTCACCGCTAAACTCTGGATCACTCCCAAGTGGTTCGGGCGACTCACCGGCGGATATGCCGGAATCGGCGGAGGACGGCTGACCGACGACGATTACCTGGCGGTCGACGGCGGAGCGCCGTCATCGCAAACGATCAGCGATATCAAGGGCGACAGCATGTGGTATCTCAATGCGGACGTCGGCAGGCGGATTGTGGAGTTTCCTCATGCTCGAGGCTACTTGGAGGTCTTCGGTGGCTACCAGTACTGGTACCAGCGTTATACCGCCAATGGGCTAGGGCAGGTGTCTTGCTCGACGGCCGGGCAAACCGTCGATCTGGATCCCGGCATCCCCGGCACTCAGCCTTTGTGCAATCCGAACAGCTCAGTCAGCAGCACCATTCCCGTCATCACCAATACGACGCAGTGGCATTCGATCCGGGTCGGAGGAACGATCGAATACCGGTTCACGCGCCGGCTGAGCCTCCAAAGCACCGTGGCATTGATTCCAGTGAGCATTGTCGACAACACGGATGTCCATCATCTGCGCCCCGACTTGGCTCAAAACCCAAGCCTCTCGATGTTGGGGTATGGCATCGGTGCCGATGCGGACATCGGCGCGCGCTTCATGATCATCAAAAATTTCTTTGCGAGCGTCGGCTATCGTATCTGGTGGAATCGGATGCTTGACGGCAACGTGACCTTTCACAGCGCGAACGGCACCTCGGATGAATTTCCGCTCACGGAGCTTCAGACGTTCCGCCAAGGCCTC
>Ga0105245_10003016_pt1 | contig 15100 bp, 20 predicted proteins | sample KBSM54metaG_FD_81523 | JGI IMG/M metagenome (GOLD analysis project Ga0105245, IMG submission 81523) | Miscanthus rhizosphere microbial communities from Kellogg Biological Station, Michigan, USA - KBS M5-4 metaG | ecosystem: Host-associated > Plants > Roots > Rhizosphere > Soil | place... | reverse complement strand
GCGTCGCCAGCGCAAGCTGCACATCGTGCAGGCTCACCAGCAGGTCCGGCAACTTGGTCTGCCCGCCGGTGGATCGCGGCATCAGCCGATCGATCGCCCCAAGGCTCAGCCCATTGCGGTCGAGCCGCGCGCGCAATCGCACGCCATCGACCCGGATCGCGCGCACTGCCGGCCCGCCCCAGCCATAGCCGAGGTCCACATCGATCCGCCGTGCGACCAGATCGGGCGCTTGAGGATCGCCGATCCGTACATCCTCCATCCGCTCGCGGAATGGCCCGACCCTCGTCAGTCGGTAGCTTGCAGGCACATGCGCGTCCGCCAGCTTGCGTTCGACTATACCGGCCGCGATGCGGAAGCGCATCGCCCAGCCGACCAGCATCGCGACCAGCAGCAGGCCGGCGATCACCAGGATCGCGGCCGCGATGGGGCGTCGTCTCATACGCGCCCGATTGTCCGGTTAGCCTGAACCACGCCCCATCTAGGCAAAAGTCGGCAACCATGGAAAGTCAGGAGCGGTCGGCCGCCCCAATCGTTATGATCACCCACGAAATGGAGAGCGGACGATGCTCGAACATGTTCCCCAATGGCTGGGCGCAATGCTTCGCGGCGTGCGCGCAGGCCATTCCAAGCTGGTGATCGTCAATCCCGATCTCAATGTCGGCCCGGAAAGCCTTCAGCTCGAAAGCCCCGCTTTCGCTTATGGTGCGCGGCTACCAGAACGGTTCACCGCGGATGGGGAGGGCGTGTCACCGCCTTTGCTATGGCACAACCCGCCTGAAGGCACGGCCTGCTTTGCGCTGATCGTCGAGGACCCCGATGCGCCCGCGCCTTATCCGCTCGTCCATGCGGTGGTGTGGGCGATTCCGCCCGACGCCCGCAGTCTGCCGGAGGGCGCGATTGCGCCGGATGGAAAGAGCGGCATCGGCGGTGATGTCGGGCTCAACAGTTTCTACACCGAAGGCTGGCTCCCGCCAGATCCGCCGACCGGGCACGGCAATCATGATTATGTATTCCAGCTCTTCGCGCTGAACGAGGTACCGCCGATGGGACCCAATCCTAGCCGCGACGAACTGGTGGCTGTGCTCGAGGATCGCGTGCTGGCAGCGGGCCTTCTAGTCGGCACGTATTCGCGTGGTGTGGAAGCGCCGGTCGGTCCCGCTTTTGCCGGGCTGCGTCCAGTAGCCTAGCGCGGCCACGCGTCGCGATACCGGTCGCGATCCGCGCGGCAGCGCGCGAGATCGGCGTCGCCCGACCGGATCGCGCGCTCGGCGTCTGCACTCGTTAGGCTATGGTCGGCCTGCGTCGGTAGCGGTGTTGGCTGACACGGATCCGGTTGCGCCGGTGCGGGCGCGGCTGGGGGTGGAGGCACGAAAGAGGGCGGTGCGATCTGCCTCGATGTCCCACACCCGGTCAGGGCCAAGGCAAGCAGCCCGGCCGGCAGTGCTCGCAGCATAAGCGGTCACCTTGTCTTCAGCGGAAAGGATCTGAGGAATCAGTCGCCCGAGCGTGGTATCGCGCGCGCCGTCCGCGGCGATCACCCGATCGCGGGCATCCAGCCCGGCCTGCGTGGCCCGGGCGTTGGCTGCGAGGATGCCCGGAACCTGCTTCAATTGCCCGTCGGCGAGGCCGCTTTGATAGCGTGCTTCGCCATAAGCGTTGATCAGCCGATCCCCCAGATATGCGAAAAGCGCCGCGGCCAGAACGGCCGCGGTACCCATCATGAGCTTGGCGAACATCGCGCGTCAGCTGCTCATGCGATCGCCTGGCGCGTCACCAGCCGCAGCACGACATTGGCGATTGCGACTGCGCCCATGATTGCAGTCACCACGCTGTCCTGGTCGATATTGGTGGGCAGCAGTTTGAATGTGCCGAGCACGGCGAACAGCGTCGCGACCACGTTCACCCACACGGTACGGCTCTGCCACCAGGTCTTGGTGTCGGTCATGTCAGTCTCCTCGGGCAAGGCCCGCCGCTCATCGGCGGGCGAAATGTCAGGCGATCACGTCCAGCGAGCGGTCGCCGCTCGCCCAGATCGTCTCGCGCACCGCGCGCGGCAGGATGATGCAGCCGTGGCTGGCGGTGCCGGGATGCGCGATGCTGTCGCCATGGATGCGAAACTCGGATCGGCCGAAGGTCTCGATGTCCGGGCCCGGATCCAGGACGAGGGTGCAGGGGCCCGTATTGGGGCTGTCGCGTCGCGCAACCACGGTCCAGCGGCCTTGCGGGATCGGGCCGATACCCGTGGCGGCCTGCATCGCCGGATTGTTCTTGCCGCGCCCCGCGCCGCTATAGCCGCGCCAGCTTTTGCCGGCGCGCGACAACAGCCCCGCAGACTGGTCCCAGGTCCACATGGTTTGCCCTTTTGATTTCGAGGAAGGTCAGGCGGCTTTGCGCCGTGCCTTCACCTTGGCGACGACTTCGGCCGCCTTTTCGGGCGCAACCTCGATCGCGAGCAGCAGGGCATCGAAATTGCCCTGCACGTTGCGCAGCTCGTGGCGCAGCACCGAGAGCTTGGCGTCGCATAATTGGCGCTCGGCGGCCTGCGATTCCTCGAGCCGCTCGATCCGCGCCTGCAATTTCTCGACAAGCCCCATCGCCACCTCGTCGGTTTGGCGCCGTCGGCCTTTCCAATAATCGAGGATCGGGCGCATGCCGGCGCCGACTCCGCCGCCGCCCAGCGCAGCGCCGCACAGCGGCGCCCAGGCGGGGAATGTATCGATCAGGGTCATGAATCCCCCAAAACCTGACCACCCGATAGGGCGATCACTATCTTCCGATAAATGGATTTGCCTCCTCGACCCACGCATTATGGGGGGTAAAGGAATTAACCATGAAGCTCGTGTCGCGTAGGAGTGAACCCGCAGTGGTTCCGTTGGCCCCGGCGCGTGAGGGTTTTTCCGGCGTGCTTCGCGATTGGGCCCAGTCACTTTACGACATGGCGCATGACCCGTCGCACTGTTCGCGCTGTGGCGTTTATCTTCCCGCGCAGAACCGTATCTGTGATCCGTGCGCGCTTGAGGCCGAGCGCTTCTCGGATCGGTAAGGATACGCCAGGCCGGTAAACCCCGGGTGAAACGGCGGCGTCGCTCAACTCGTCCTGGTCACGCTGAGAGTTCCTGTTGCGGGATAGCGTGCCGTCGCTGTCGTGCCCGCACCGTCAGTGACCATGTATTTTATCCATCCGCTCTCGACTTCGTTCAGACCGAAGCCCGTGTAAGAAACGGCGGTGGCGCCCAGGCCATTGTCGTCGAAGCCCAGTTTGCCGCTGGCATCACTCTGGATCGTCAGGCTCTCGGTATAAGGCGGCGTGCCGCCCGAATGATCCGGTTGAATAATACCATAGCCCTGCGCTGACAGGTCTCCGCTCGCGCCGGAGACATTGAACGCGACCCCGCCGTGGGGCGCGAAATTTACCCAGCAGCTCAGCGGACCGGAACTGGTGGGCGGGAGAGCGGGAGAATAAGCGGCAGCCAGGATCCCGATTCCGCTCATGAAAGACCTCCGCCGCTGGCGATCCATTCGTCCGTGCCGACCTTGAGCAACGTGCACAGACCCCGCGCCGCGAGCGTACGGCTCCCCGTGGTGGACGTGCCCACCAGCCGGAGCGTCACGCTCCCGCCCTGCGTGATGGTGATGCCCGATGCGCTGTTATTATAGATAGCCACCGTGTCACCGATCGCGAAGGCGGTGGTCGCATTGGCTGGCACCGTGATGCCGGCTGTGGTCGAAAGCCCCTGACCAACGTCGCCGAGCGCAATCTGATAGCTTACGCTCTTGGCGGCAAGCGGGATCGCGCGATAGCCCACGGCGCGCGCAGTGCCGCCGCCGTCGATCACACTCGATCCGTTGCCGAGATTGGTCACCGCGCCCGTCACCGTGCCACCCGATTTCGGCAGGGGGGCGCTCGCGCTGGCGAGCCAAGTGGCGACCTGCGCCATCAGCGCGCGGATCGCGTCGTTGATGCCGCTCGCGGGGCAACCTTCGCCTATGTTGATGCCAGCGATATCGCTATTGTTGGAGGGCGTGACGTCCCAATCCGTCACGGCGGATTTGGCCATGTCTGATCCTTTCAAGTGGGAGGAATGTTCTGCTTGGCTCCCGTGGGTCGGGGAAAGCGTAACGGAGAGCGCTGACCGGGCCGAGCATGGGCACGGCATGGCTCCTCACGAGGATAGTATCCGGGGGTTACCGCTCTGGATCAGGCCCAGCCGAAGGGGGCCAGTCGCTGCGGGGCATAGTAAGGAAGAAACGACATGAGGCCGTCGCCCGACGCGCCCGCTCCCCCCACCAGATCTCCAGCAGCGCCGCCGACGCTTTTGGTGGCCCCGCCCAACAGACCACCCAATTTGCCCAATCCGCCGCCCGCATAGGCACTGAGTGCGGTATTCGCGAGACCGCCCAGCATCTCACCGATATTGCCGCTCGTGGTCTGCGTGCTGTTGGTGGTCTGGTTGCCATATTTTCCGGTCAAGCCATTCACCAGCCCCGCATAATTGTTGACCCCGGTATAGGGGATGGAGGCAGCCGCCTGCAGCGCGCTCATCGCCGGCGCGACGCCGGCATATTGCGCATCGGCCAGCGCGCTGGTCAGACCCAGCGCCTGCGTGATCGATGCGACGCTGCCATTGGCGGCGCCCAGCGCGGTCTGATTGTCGGCATTGGTCTGGCTGCCCAACGCCTGGGCCGCGGCAAGCTGTTGCTGCTGCGTCTGGTTATAGAGGTTGCCCAGGTTGTTGGCGGCGCTCAGGGAGCGGTCCTGAGCCGCATTATAGCCCGCGTCGGATTGCGCCCGGTGTTCGTGGGTACGGTCATGTCGTTTGTCCTTGAAAAAGTGTGTGCTCCCCCTCCCTTTCAAGGGAGGGGTGGGGGTGGGTGCGCGCGTCTGCGCGCCAAAAGAATCCTGAGGAACGCCCGTTCAGCGGATCGCCCGGAGCGGCGACACCCACCCCCTGACCTCTCCCTTGGAAGGGAGAGGAGGCCTCTCAAAGCGTGATGCCCATCTGGTCGAGCATCGCGGCGTAAGCGTCGCCCGATCGTTCGGCCTTGGCGCGAGCCCAGGCCGCATCCCGGCTTCGGGCGCTACGCTCCGCACGGCCGGGATTTGCGCCCGGTTTGGCTACCCGCGGCACGGCGCGCGCCGCTTTCACCGCCTGTGCGCGCCCTGCCTGGAGTGCGTCATATTTCTCCGCCTTCGCCTTCCACCCTGCCGCAGCTTTCAGCGCCAATATGTCGGTCGCATTGGCCTCGCCCATCAGCTCCATCGAATAGCCGAGTTCCGCTCCGACCGATTCCAGGTCGGTGAGCATCGCCCGGCGCTGCGACGCGTCGGTCCATTGCTCGCCCAGCACATGTGCCAAAGCCGCATGGTCCTGGGTGATGTCATGATATTGGGCGATCTGATCGCGCTGCTGTGCTTCGGCCTGGGCCAGGGCTGCCGCCTGCGCCACCGCCTGGCGCTGGGCGAGCTGGCCTTCATAGGCGGCCTGCTCCCGATAAAAGCCTTGCGGATCGATCGCCAGCAGGCCCGGGTCCGGGCGTTGCGGCGTCATTTGCGCGGCAAGATTTTCCAGATGGTGGGCATAGAGACGCTGCTGGTCCGCGAACAGCGCATTGGCCTCGGCTGCGGCGTTGCGCCGTGCCTCCGCCGCCGCGGTGGTCGCGGTCTGTACGGCTCGTTCGCGCTGGGCTTCGCGTGCCGCGACCTTCTCCTGAAGTTCGGGCGGAAGCTGCGCGAACAACTCGGCTGCGTCCTCGCCCCAGGAGACGGGCGGGACGATGGCCGGGTCGCCCGGTTCGTCCGCCCCATCCGGGGCTTCGGCGTCGGATGGATCCGGCGCCTCTTCTTCCGCGGGCAACGCGCCCGCGGCTGAATTTTCGTCCTCGTCGAGCGTATCGAGGAAGTCGGCGAAATCCTCCACCCGCGCGTCGGATGTCGCGGGCGTTTCGGCTTCGAAGGTCTGTGCCATGAGCATCACCTATGCTGTTGGGGAGAAAGCCTCTCTCCATTCACGGGAGGGAGGTGGAAGGCTGAAAACGGCAGCTTGCGCCGCCCGTCAGGCTCGCCATGATGCCCGCCCCGAACATGGAAGGACGCTCATGGGCAATCCACGCAGGCATGCCGCGCTCACCGCCGCGGCGATGATCCTGATCGCGTTGTTTGTGCTGTTCGTTTTGCCGCCCGCGGCGAACGATTCAGAAAGGGCATTTCGGTTGGTGGTCGCGGCGGCTGCGATCTTCGCGGGCATTCTCAAATGGCGCCGGGCGACGCGCGGCGGCGACCGTCCGTGAGCGGCGTCGATCGGCGCCTCTTCGCCTGGGGCGTCACGACGATGCTATTCGGTATTTTAGCTGCGTTTCTGGTCGATCCGCCCACCTTGCGGTTGGCGGGCAGTATCACCCCGATCGCGATCGGCTTCAGCTTGCTGCGTCAGGCGTTCCGCATGGAATGACCGACATGAAAAAGCCGCCGATCTTGCGACCGGCGGCTCTTTCGATTTCGACTGAAACCTATTTTAGGCGAAGGCGACGCTCGCCTTGCGCCGGCGCATCGCGCCGCCGACCAGGCCAAAACCGCCCAGCATCATCGCCCAGCTCGCCGGCTCCGGCGCAGCCGAAATGCGGAAGGCATAGTTGCGATACTGCGGGCCCTGCGCCCAGTCGGTCACATAAGCCGACGTGTCGCCGGGGGTCAGATAAAGACCGCCCGTCGACTGTGCGAAATTCTCGGCGACCATGGTGCCGCACGGAAATGCGCCGCCGCATGCGCCGCCCCAGGTGCTGACCCAGGTCAGATGGTCGATGTCGGCAACCTGATCGTCTACCGTCGAAATGGCATAGTCCGAAGCGGATCCGCCGAACAGCAACGCTGCGGCGTCCTGACCCGAATAGGCCACCGACGAGGAGTTCCACCAAGGACCCTGATCCACAGTCCAGGAACCGACGAAGATCGGACCAGCCAAAGCCGGCGCCGCTACGGTCAAGCTCGCGGCAACCGCGAAAAGCGTACGCATTTTCATGATAATGATTCCCCAACGCGATCCGGCGCGCCCCACTGCCGCCCGATCGATTCGGTAATTATCATTCCGGACATGTACCGGCAACGAAATTAAGAGTTAATAAACCAAGTTTTATGCGATGTCTGCTTTACGCAGGGCTGCCCAACTGGCGCAATTAGTGTTCGCCCGGCCGCATTACTGTTTCCGGACGGCCACTTAGCGTTTCCGCCGCGATCCGTTGCAACGCGACTGTGGTGAGCCCGCTGAACCCCAGTTCCTGCGCCGCGCGCTCATGCTCGCCGAGCGAGCGCGGATCGGTGCCCGTCACGCGCCCGAAAATCACCAGCGCGGAGAGATAATAACCGTAAGCGCTGGCGTGATAATGGTCCCACGTCCACAGGTCGATCTTGCCATAGCTCACCCCGTCATAGGGATTGGGGTCGGCGATGCCCTGGTTCATCGCGCGCAGCCAGGCTTCCCCTACGGGTGCGGTGCCATTCAGCTCCCGGTTGGCGAGCAGCGCCAGCGCGTTGGCGCGCGCCAGGTCGTCGACCATCGCGCGGATCGGTTTGCCGTGCCAGTGGCTGCCGGCCGGATAGGTCTGGTCCGCACGCGGCCAGGTTGTCTCCAGATAGATTTTCGCAACAGGATTGCTCGCCTTGAACCAGGCGGCCATTCGCCCCGTGTCGCGGATATGCGCGCTCGCGTCGCCTGGCTTCGATCGGTCGAGCGTCGAATAATCCTGCAGCAGCACTGCGTCCCATACGCCCCCCAACTCGGCTTTTTTATTGGCCAGGTGGAAAGCCAGATCCTGCCCGCCCGCCGTCTCCAGGCTCACCTCCCAGTCGAGCCCGGTCTGCTGCGCGAACATCTTGAACAGCGCCGGCACGCCGCCCTGGCCCTCGCGATTGAGGTCGCGCACCAGCTCCGGGTGGAAAAAACGCACCGACGATCCCGCGCCAAAGGTGAAACTGTTGCCTACGAACAGGATTCGTTCGGCCGCGGCGGGTGCCGCCACCGCCAGCAAGGCCGCAAGACCGGCAATCAGGAGACGTAGTGCGCGCACATTCATGGCGCGGCCTTTAGCGGCCCGCTCGGCCTCGGCAACATCTTGATGGCCGGCGGTCAGGTCAATTCGGCGTGACGGTGGTCAGTGTCGCCACATAGGTTCGGGTCGCGGCCGCGGGTTCGTCCGATCCGCTCCTGGGCGGCGTCATGCTCGCTTCGCCAGTGATCGCGGCGCAAACCGCGCGGTCGGCGGCGGTGCTGCCGCTCGATGTCGCCGTGTCGCATCGCATCGGCTTGCCGTCGCCGCCGAACAGCACATGCATCTGCGCGGGCCGGGCGTAGCCTGCCGGCACCGCCTTTACTCCCATCTGCATCGTGATCGTGATCGGCATCACGTCCTTGTTCGTGCCCCACGTCACCGCGATGTAATAATCGCCCGCGACAGCCTGGCCGCCGGCGTCGTGCGCCGGCGCAAAGCGCGCGCGGCGCGTGACGATGCTGCACGTCAGCCCGTCGAGCGCATCCGATCCGCTTGTCTCCGTCACCTTGCATCCGCTGACGCGGCCGTCGGGGGCGATCGCCAGATGCGCCGTGACCACGCCCGCATCGCCGTTCTCGATCAGCTTGGTCGGGTAATCCCGGTCGGCCAATATCAGGCTGTTCTTGATCAATATCGGCGGCTGCGTCGCCGCCGCGGCTATCAGCATCCAGAACATCGCGGCATCCTCGTTGCGGTTGGAAGCACCTTCCGCCCGCGCGCCGCGCTTGTCGAGAGAGTGATAGGGGCGCCCCGCCGTTCAGGGTCAGCGGGACGCCCCCGCCGGGTTCAGGCCCGCACGGCCGCCTTGCGGCTGCGGCGCAGGCTGAGACCCAACCCCAGGAAACCCGCCATCATCGTCATCCAAGATGCCGGCTCGGGCACCGCGGTGGCCACCGCCTGCGCATTCCCGCTCGCCTTCGGCTTGGTGAAGATGATCTGCGTCGCGTCCTTCACGGCATAGATCGCGTCCAGCCGGCTGAAATCGGTCGCGTCGGCGGTTGTGTTGGCAAGCGAGCCGTTCGTGCCCTTGGTGCCGGTCGGATCGTTCGTATAGTCCATGCAGGTTCCGGCATTGATATTCGTATAATTGTGGTCGAGGTCGTCCAGGCCGAGCGCATTGCCCATTTCCTGGCACGCGACCTGCTGATGGAACGCGACAGTGTTATATTTGGCCTGGCTGAAATAATAATCGTTCAGCTTGATCGTCGCCTGGGTGATCTGCGTGCCCGCCGTCCACACCTGCGTATAGCCCAGCCAGCCGGTCGCGCCGTAATTGCCGCTGCACACCTGCACCGTGCCATAGACGCCGCCGCAGCTGCCCGCGCTCGTCATGCCCGCGGTCGGGATATAGTCGATATATTTGTCGGTCGACCATTTCGCTTCGGCCGCCGCCAGATAGGGCGCCCAGGCTGCGCTGGCATTGTTGCCGATCATGATCGCCAGATTGCCGGTATGCGCCCAGTGATAGCCGTTCCAGGACTGCGGCAGCAGCGTCGCGTGGGCGGGCGCAACCGCGCCGATCGCAAGCGCCAGCAAGGGCACGCCGCGGCGCACCGCTGCTTTGAGAAAGCTCGTCATGAAATTCCCGCTCCTGCGCAGGACGCCCGGCAACCGCGCCGGCTCCGCTCCCCCCGGGAGACGATCCTTGCCCCGCCGAAACTAGATTCCGCACACGCGAACGGAAGTCTTCTGCGGCCAGTCGTGCGGTGCAAGCGACTTTCCGTTAACTATTAGGGAACTTCTAACTTATTGATGAGACGATATTATTTCGCCTACGTTATGACATGCGATGGGGCGTTGGTTCATGCCGATGGATCGAACGCCGGGTCGCGATGCCGCCGAATCGGCTGCCGCCGCCGTGAAGCAAGCGGCGCCTCGTCGTCGAGCAGATCGATCTTCTGCGCGATCCGCGTCAACAGCCTTGCGCCGCTCATATCTCCCACCGCGCGCAGTTCGCGGATCGCCTCGGCCAGATGCTCGCCAGCCTCCTCGCCCTGCTCGGCGACCCACTGTTGCGCCAACTCGGTAAGATACTCGTACGCCACGCCCGCAGAACGGACCGACGCGCCGCTGGTGCCATCCGTCGCTACGATCCTGCAAGGTTTTCGAGGGCTCCAGCCTACAGAAACCGCCGGCGCGCCTCGGGCAGTCTGGCGATGCGTGTCGCATGGTCCTGCGCCGCCTGCTCCAGCCGGCCCGCGCTCACGATCTGGCGGATATGCGCGTCGATCTGCTCGACGATCTTCGCCGCCATTCCCAGCTTGAGCAATGCGGCACTGTCCCCCGGCATCAGGTCGCCCGCCCGTTCGAAATAGGCCCGCCGCAGCGTATCGAGCACGTCGCGCAGCCCGCCATCCTCCTCATAAAATTCACGCCAGCGATTGGCGCGATGGATCACGTCCTCGCTCATTGATCGAGCGCCCCGCCCGGCCGCATCGCCGCGATCGCATCGTCGGGAACGGCCGAAGGCCTGCGCCCGCGCGAACGCCGCCCGCGCGCGCTCTGCTCGGCATGGAAGCGCCGCTCCGCCAGCCCATATTCCAGCGCCATCCGCTCGCGCTCCAGCGCGGCCTCGGCCACCGCCCGATCCCGCTCGAGCTGCAGCTTCGCCGCGCCATGCTGCTGCCCCAGCGCCAGCTCGGCTTCGGCTTTCTGCCGATCGAGTATCAGCCTTTGCGCCGCCGCCTGCGCATCCGCCTGCGCCTTGATCAGCTCGGGATGCGGCTGCGCGCCCACAGTCCCCGCCGCCTGCCCCTCGGGGCTCGCCGGATCGAGGAAATAGTCGGTCGGAATTCCCAGGCCGGCATCGCGCACCATCGCCGCCAGATTGCGGAAGATGTTGCGCTTGTTGGCGAGCCCCACCGGAAGCGCCTCTTTCTGCATGTCCAGCATCTGCGCGCGATAGGCGAGGCGCTGGTCCTTCCGCCCCGACCCCAGCCCCACCCGCACATTGGCCGACAATCCCGTCGGCCAGGCCGAGGGATCGACCATCCGCGCCTGCCCGTCGATCTTCACCGCGAACGGCTTGCCCACCGCCGCCATCAGCCGCAATTTCTTCGCGAACAACCGCGCCAGCGCTTCGGCGAAATTGCGCGCGACATATTCCTCCATCTGCTGGCCCTGCGCCTGCATCAGCGCGGTCCCGGTCGCGGTCTTGTTGAGCGCGTCCGCATCCAGCCCCTGGTTCAGCCGCGTGATCCCGGTGCGGCTCTCGCGCTCGCCGGTAATATATTCCAGCATCGTCATGCCCTTGGACATGTCGAACGCCTCGTACAAAGGCACCGGCTTGTTCGCCCCCTTGCCGCGCACCAGGCCACCCGGCCGCACCGTCAGCAAATCGTCGATCGTGTCCTCGGTCATGCAATCCTGTGGCACGTACATGCGCGGATTGTTGGTGAGGTAGAGCCCGTTCAGCTGCTGCCGCAGGATCACCGATTTCACCCGCTGCAGGTCCATCACCTTGTCCGCCAGGCTGTGCCCCACCAGCCGGTGCGCGCGCGGGAAGGGGCACCACACCACGAACGGCGCCTCGTCCACTTCCTCCGCATCCAGGATCACGTCGTCGACGCGGAAGATTTTGACCAGCTCGGCCACGCCGTCGCCGTCCAGGTCGACGCGCTTATATTCCTCGCGCAGCCACACCTGCTTCACGCCCGACGGCGCATGCTGCGTCTCGTCCAGCCAGCGCGATGTCGCGCGGCTGTCCATCGGCAGCGTGATCGGGTCCGCCGGCAAGGACTCCACCAGCTCCCGGTCGAACCCCATTTCGATCAGGTCGCTCACGCTCTTGGCCGACCGGTGGCACAGATAGTCCGCCTCATCCTCGTGCCGCGTCCGGCTCGCGAACAGGAATTCCTCGCTCGGCACCGGATAGTCGACGAAGCGCACCTCCTGCGCGCGCTCCACCATCTCGACATGGAACGTCCCGTCGCCATTCTCGCTGGCCGCCGCAATCTCCACGCCCGATGCATGGAGCAACGCCAGTTGCTCCTCGTCGAAATGCCCGCGATGCTTGCGCGCCACCTCGTGCGTCTCCGCGCAGGTCTTGGCGATCCCGATCTTCTCGATCAGCCCCGACTGGATCCAGTCGTGGATCACGCGATAGCCGTCCTGGCTCTTCATGAAGCTGTAGGAGACCGCCGCCGTCGCTTCCTCCGCCGCGGCCTGCGCATCGGCTTCCGCGCTCTCGAACTCGACCACCCGGTCGCCCGACACGATCGTGCGCGACACGCTGATCGTCATATAGTCGACCACCTCGGCCACCTCGGGCGTGACGACCTGGCTAAGCCCTTCCTCCTCGTCGCCGAACGGCCGCGCCTCATAATAATCGATCGCCACCGCCTGCTCGTCCGCCAGCGTGCTGTCGCGGAAAGACAGCGCCATCCTTTCATCCTCCGCCAGCATCGCCGCCAGTTCGGCATGCGAAAGCGGCGCGTCCAAAGTCGCCATCAAACATCCTTTCAGAATATAGCGTCGCCCCAGCGAAAGCTGGGGCCTCAGGGAGGAGGCGCAACGGCCTCAACTCCTCTCGTCCGTCATTTCCGTGGGGGCTCCCCGCAAAGTAATACTTTGCGGGCGCCCGGTGGTGGGATCCATCCGGCGGCTCGGCGCAGCGTCGGAGACTACGGCAGATAGTGTACTCGGACTGCCGTCGCACCCTTTCTCGGGCTCTGTGGGCGGCAGCCCACTCGATTTGCACCAAAATCAGCAATAGGGTTGCGCAGATAAATTTCCGATTGGGTTCGTGGTCCAGCCGAGCGCAGATGAGACCGCAGCGGAATATATCATGCGGATAGCACGACCCGCAGTTTTGCTTGTGTAGTTTTAAACAAATACAATTCCGTGGTTGCGAGCAGCCGCAGTGCGTCGTCAGTTATGTTCTGAACTGATCCGCCAGGCTGAACGAGGATCATCTCGAACTCCATCTTTGCACGGCGCGCCTTTTCCTTAAAGTAGGCAAGCTGCTTCACGTCACCTTTAATGAATCGCGTAGCGCCTTCCCTAGCCCAAGTCTCATGACGCCGTTTCAGATCGCGATAAAGAGTTGGAAGCCCAGAATGCTTAGCGCTAATACTTTTCTGGGCTTGGCCACAAACAGTGTAGAAATTCGTGATGTCCTGGGACACGTGGCCCCCGTGGGCACCTTTACAGTGAACAAGGCATAATTTGATGGTGTCCTCATCGATGTCCTTGATGCAAACTAGATCGGCTGCCTCACCACACCCATCATCGTTGAACACAATCTCGTAGTCGGACTTCAGCCGATCAGCAGTTCGATATTGTATCGTAGCTTGATCGGCTACCTTGTGCATCGACTCCTTATTCAGTGGTATGCCGTTCCAATCCCAAGCCTCGAGTTTATCCCTATCAAACAGACCGGCCTCGAGCTTGGCGGGAATATGATAGCAATTGTACGAATATGTCCCGTCGGCATAATGGACGACGAACGGGTCCTTGAGGAGGTATTCGGGAAGAGCTACGGGCTCTCCGTTGCCGACCCTGAAGCGGACCAGAGGCCCGGACACGTGCTCGTGTCTATAGCCGCCCGGCAGGTCATCTCTGATTAGGAGACGGTAGACCGACGTGGCCTGGTTACCAACGATGCGGATTTGAATGCCATCGGCCGAGGCGTACTCACCAAGCTCAAGGTCTATCTCATAGAGGGGGACTTCGACTTCCCCGAACAATATCGACTGCCGGTCATTGAAACGCTGTTGCGCTTGTTCCCCCCACTGCACGGTGATCGGCACCGACGTGTATGGCGCGGAAAGTCTCTCTGGCTTCAGAAAATCTCTGATGACGTTGGACTGCTGCTCGCCCTTTTTAGTGACTTTCGCCCAAGTGGCTTTCGTCCATGCAAGCCATTCCGCGATCGTTCCGGATTTTTGCTGCCAGACTTTGCCGCGCCTTTGGGTACCGCCCCAAATTACGCGGTCGCCGTTCTCGTACCCAAGGCATGCGAGGTTGTTTAGCTCCGATTGGGCCTTCTCGATCAGCGCTAGCCCCTCTGTAACATTGGGGCCGAAATATGAGGTGAAGCTAATCGCGCCGATGCGCGATGAGCCCAAGCTTTTTACTAGCGGTAGCTCCACATTGTTCAGGATATTGAATATCGGCGTTCCCGATATGAGTTCCGTGTCGTCGTCGGTTACGACCTGTGCCAGGCGTTCGGAGCGCACCCCTTTATAGTCGCTCGAATATAGGCAGAGGGCGCCCGCGTCCTTGTCCCAGCGCACCACGAGCAAGTCATAGATCGTGTTAAGCACATTCTGGTAGTTACCCCAACCGACCTCATCGGCTCGACAGATGACGGCAACCAGAACTTCATCTTCTTCGCTGTATGAGAACCAGCTTTCCGCCCCTTTCGGCAATACTTCCTGATAGGCAAGCGGATTCCAACTATCACACTTAGTTCGGAAGAATTGCGCCGATAGCGCTGGGCGCAAGTTCCATAATGAGAGTTGACCGTGAAGGTTTCCCTCGCTTTTTAGACCGTACACAACATCCTGCAGACGGATTTCGTCGGCTATACGGTCCTCGCTGAGTCGTTTGATAATGCGGTCCCAATCGGCCCCTTCCGCATAGAGCGCTGCCAGCTTCCGCTCTGCCTCCGGATCGGCGATATTAGTGACTACCGTAGCTTCACCGATCTTGGTTGGATCGCCTTTTCGGGTAAAGCGTCCAATGAACTGCAGCGTGACTGCCAACGACTTGTGATTGTCGTGAAGCGCAGCAATCTTGAGATATGGCAGGTCGAAACCCTCGCCGAGCATGTCCACGCACACTACGATACGGGAACCATTCGGACCTCGATCGAATAGTTGATCCATTGCTTCTCTGTTGCTGGTCAGTCGTCCAGAACCGGAATAGACTATCACCGGTTTGAGATCTGGAGCCAGCTTGGCGTATAGCGCGCCTATCGTCTCGGCACGTTCCTTCGATCTCGTTCGCGCCATGAGAAGGTGATCGAGGTTCAGATCATCGCGGTCGTGACGAAGAGCCGCAATTGCGGCCTTAGCGATCGCCATGTCGCGAGCGTCTTCTTCTCCATATTCTT
>Ga0105245_10003014_pt1 | contig 15103 bp, 10 predicted proteins | sample KBSM54metaG_FD_81523 | JGI IMG/M metagenome (GOLD analysis project Ga0105245, IMG submission 81523) | Miscanthus rhizosphere microbial communities from Kellogg Biological Station, Michigan, USA - KBS M5-4 metaG | ecosystem: Host-associated > Plants > Roots > Rhizosphere > Soil | place... | reverse complement strand
GAAGACGAGCACCGCGCCGCTCGCGCCGCCGGAAAGCGGAACGAGCGAGTAGAGAACGTTGCGTCCGCCGATGTGGATCCCCGAGGTCGCCGGCACCGACATCTCGCCGACGCGGATGCCGATCTGCTGCTCGATGAAGCGCAGCGACTTCATGTCCGACTGCGCGGCGTTGAAGAGCTTCGCCGCGTCTTCGCTGACGAACTTCACGTTGCGGTCCGATCCGAGGAGCACCGCCGGAACCGCCGCCGCGATCAGGATGCTGACCACGCTCGTGAGCGCGGGCGACGCCGACTCGACCGGGAACGGCAGCACCGGAGCCTTCGGAAAGGCATCGAGCGCCACGGCCGTCGTTTCGTTCGAACGCGGCGGTGTGACGGTGACGGGAGCGGACGGAGGCTTCGGAGAGGGACGTGGAGCGGGAGGCGCTTCGACGACTTCAGGTGCGGCGCTGACCTTCGGTTTTCGCGGTTTGTCGCATTTATCGCAGAGGATTCCCTGCGAGATCGACGAACCGCACATGAAGCATTTCTGAGGCATAACCGGCGCTCCGGATCGACGATGTTACCCGCCTTCCCACGTCACGGCAACGTGATATAGAACACAGCGTCACGGGGAGAAAACATGAATCAGATTGTTGTCATCGGAGCGGGAACGATGGGAAATGGCATCGCGCACACCGCCGCGGCGAGCGGCTTCGCGACCACCCTCATCGACGTCTCCGACCAGTTCCTGCAGCGCGGCATGAAGACGATCGCCGCCAACCTGCAGCGCGGCGTCGACAAGGGAAAGATGACCCCCGGGGAGAAGCAGGCGGTCCTCGACCGCATCCAGTCGACCACCGACATCGACGCCGCCGTCGCCAACGCCGACATCGTCATCGAAGCGATCATCGAGAACCTCAGCGCGAAAGTGCAGCTCTTCGAAAAGCTCGACAAACTGACGAAACCGGAGTGCATCCTGGCGTCGAACACGTCGTCGATCACCATCACGAAAATGGCCGCGGCGACGAAGCGGCCGGACAAAGTCATCGGCATGCACTTCATGAATCCGGTGCCGGTGATGACGCTGGTCGAAGTGATCCGCGGCATCGCCACCTCCGACGACACTTACCAGCGCGTCGAGGATCTCTCGAAGCGGATGGGGAAGACGCCGATCGAAGTGAACGACTACCCCGGCTTCATCTCCAACCGCGTGCTGATGCCGATGATCAACGAGGCGATCTTCGCGTTGTACGAAGGGGTCGCCACCGCCGACTCGATCGACGGCGTGATGAAGCTCGGCATGAATCACCCGATGGGTCCGCTCACCCTCGCCGACTTCATCGGCCTCGATGTCTGTCTCGCCATCCTCCGCGTGCTCGAAGACGGCTTCGGCGATCCGAAGTACCGGCCGTGTCCGCTGCTGGTGAAAATGGTGGATGCGGGATGGCTGGGACGAAAGAGCGGGCGAGGGTTCTACAGCTATGCATAGCCGATGGATTGCCGTCCCGGCACTTTGTGTTTAACTGCGCACGACAATGCTCTGTCAGACCTGCAGCGCCTACAACGAAGACGATCGCGAGTTCTGTTTTCGCTGTCAGAACAAGCTTCTCGTGCTGTCCGGCGTCACCTCGTTCGAAGAGGATGACGTAGAGGATTACGAAGAGGAAGAAGACCTTTCACTCGACGAGCATCTCCTCGAGCGCGTCTCCGCCATCGAAGAGATCGTCAAGCGCTCCGCCGACACGCTGCGCAGCGTCGTCGACGCCGTGCAGAAGCACGAGCGCGCCATCTTCATCAATCAAACCGGCCTGCTGTCGGTCAAAGAGCTTCTGGAGAAGAAGAACGTCGTCTCTGCCGACGAGCTGGTCGAGCTGTGGGAATCGAAGATGGGCGAGCAGATGCTCGCTCTCGAAAAGAAGCAGCGCTTCATCGATCGCAAAGACCGCATCGTCTCGCTGTTCCACGGCGAGAAGAAGGCGAAAGAGCGCTTCCAGCAGTACATCGCCGAGGCCGAGGCGGCGATCGACGCGTTCGATCCGGAGCGCGGCATGAAGGCCCTGGAGGAAGGCTTCAAGCTCGATCGCGACAACTACGAGCTCTCGTTCTTCCTCGGCGAGATGTTCTTCAACGACGGCGATCTCGACCGCGCCAAGTCATACCTCGAGCGGACGCTCGAAGTGCTTCCCGATCATTTCGACGCCGCCGTTTTCTACGGCGTGCTGCTGCACGAGCGTCAGGATCTGAAGGGCGCGGAGCGCTGGCTCCGCCGCGCGATCCAGATCTCGCAGGAGTCGTTCCTCCCGTACTTCTCGCTCGGCGCGATCTACGCGCGCAAGGGAAAGCTCCTCCGCGCGCAGAAGTTCCTGGAGAAAGCGATCCAGCTCGAAGGCATCCCCCAGGCGCACTTCCTTCTCGGCACGATCTTCTACGAGAAGGGGCAACTGGAGCGTGCCATCCGTTCGTTCCAGGCGGCGCTGAAGCTCGATCCCGATTACGAAGAGGCGATCTACCACCTCGGACTCTGCTACCTCGACCGCAACTGGAACCGCAAAGCGATCCAATGCTTCCAGGAAGCGCTGGAGCTCAATCCGAACAAGATGGAGTACCAGCAGGCGGTCAAGATTTACGAAGGGATCTCCGGACACGTTCCGCCGGAGGGACCGGCGGCCGAAGCGTTCAAGGAAGCCGAGGGGCTGGTCAATCAGGGGAGCTACAAGGAAGCGCTCGACCTCTATCGCCGCGCCTCGCAGAACGATCCCGACAACGTCAACATCCTGATGCCGTATGCGCTGCTCTGCTCGCATCTCGACATGAACGGCGAGGCGATCGCGGTAGCCCGGCGCATCCTGCACGAGCGTCCCACCGAGGTCGTCGCCGCGGCCGCGTACACCACGCTCGTCGAAGCGCTGCGCGCGGAAGGCAACTTCAAGGAAGCGAACCGCGCGCTCGAAGAGATGCTGCGCGACTATCACTCGAATTACGCGAAATCGATCGCCTACTACGAGAAGGCGTACAACTTCGCGGAGATGGAAGAGAACCTCGACGAGGCGCTGGAGAGCGCGCAGCTCGCGTTGCGCTATTCGCCGAAGGAGCTGAAGCAGTTCCCCCTCGCGGCCCTCGGCTGGGTCTACTTCAAGCGCCGCGACTTCACGAACGCCGTCGATTTCCTCAGCAAGTCGGCCGACCTCGGACCGACGGCGACGAACCTCATGCACCTCGGCATGGCCCTCCTGGAGAGCGGCCAGAAAGACCGCGCCCGCGCCGTCTTCCGCCGCGCGAAGTCGTTCTCCATGAAGGGCTCGGGACTGGAAGAGAAGATCCTCGAGCAGGTACGGTCGAACACGAAGCTGATGGATCGCCTCCACGCGCGCAGGCGGCGGCAAGCCAAGACCTGACGCTCCATCAAACGCTCCTTCGCAACGCCGCGTATCACCCTCACATGCTCCTGGCTACCCTCGGTCTCCTTCTCGCAGTCCACCTCGGTCCCGAAACACCAATCGGCTTGCGCACGTTCGGCGCCGCCGCATCCGGACAGTACGAGCCCGCCGCCGCGTGGAACGGTCACACCGGCCTCGTCGTCTGGTCGGATTCGCGCGGCACCTATCCGGCTGACACCTCTCCTGTCCGCGATTACGTCGAATCGATGCTGCGCGTCTCGCCGATGCGCGCGGACGGCTCGCTCGTGAATCCCGGCGGCGCGGAGCTTTTCGCCGGGTGGAACGCACACCTCGCGTCGAACGGCAGCTCGTTCATGCTCGCCTACAGCGATCGGAAGGGCATCCACGTCGTTCCGCTGAACGAGAGCGGCATGCCGGACGGAGTGGACACGCTCGTCAGCACGAGCTTCACGTCCGATTACTCCATCGTCTCGAACGGCCACACCTTTTTTTTCGTCGGCTCGACGGACGGGAGCACGCTCGAAGCGGTGGTGTTCCGGCCGAGCGGCGTCCCGTATTCGCTGAAGACGTTCAGCACCGGCCCATCGGCGCCGTGGGCTTCGGCCGCGACGGTCATCGGTGACGTCTATGCCATCGCTTATCGCGATCCGGCGATTCATCTCGCGCTGCTGGCCGAAGACGCCGCGACGACCGATCAGGTCGTCCTCAGCGGAGACGATACGTACGGCGCGCTTTCGCTGGCCGCGAGCGACGATCGGCTGCTGCTCGCGCTCATCGGCGCCGGCAACGTGCCCAGCGTGCGCACACTCATCGCCGGCCGCGACGGCAAGGCGATCACGCCGTTGAAGACGGTGATGACCGGGCCGACCGACGCCGACGGAGCTCAACCGGCGTACTGGGATGGCGAAAACTTCCTCGTCACCTGGCGGGTGCCAGCCAATGCCATTCAGACGGTCGACGAGCGGCCGATCGCTGCGGTTCGCGTGTCGCCGAACAACGACGTCCTCGACGCGTCGCCGGCGGTGATCGTTCGCAATTCGCCGTACAACCTCACATTCACCCGCACAAGCGAAGGAACGGTCGCCATCTGGTCGGCCGGCAGTGACGTGCTGCGCCGCACGTTCGCCTCGACCGGCGAGTTGTTCACGCAGCCCGCGAACGCGACGGCCGAGGTGCTCAGCGTACGCGCGCAGACGGAGACCGCTCTCGGCGCGTTCGGCAGCGTGCCGCTGCGCGTCTGGCGCGAGGGATCACTCGACGTGCACATCATGCTGGCCATCGGCGCCAAAACCATCGACGTCGCGGGCACGACCGAACACGATCTGCGCGATCCTTCCGTCGCGCGCGGAGGCAACGTCGTCCTCGTGTTCTGGCGGGAACTGTGGACGAAGACCGACCCGCTGGCCATCTCCACCAGCGGCTACCGCACCTACGCACGGCGATTCGCGCTCGACGGCGCTCCTCTCGACGCGCAGCCGTTTCTCGTCGGCAACGGCGACAGTGAGTACGTCGAGATCGAGCTCGGAACCGCGACCGCATTCGACGGCCGCAATTTCATCGCGCTCTGGAGCGGCAGCAGCTGGAGCGGGACGGCCGGGCAGCCTGCGATTCGCGCGACGCGCATCCCGCCGTCGGGGACGCTCGTCGACGCGACGCCGTTCTTCATCGCCGGGCCGGCGGATCTCGCCATCAGCAGCGGCATTCGCGCGGTCTGGACCGGCAGCGAGCTGCTCGTCGCCTGGTCGAGCTGGATCGACTATCGCGGCGTTCTGATCTCGCCACGTCCGGCTCCACGCGACACCGCGGAGATCGTGCGCCTCGATACGCGCGGCAACTCGATGAAGGTCATCGGCGCGCGCGCGGTGTGGCAGGACGCCGGCCTGTCGAAGAGCGTCGGTCTGGCCTGGAACGGAACGAACGCGCTCCTCACCTCGGTGCACAGGAACTGCGTCGAGGCGACGCTGCTCGACGCGAACCTGGCGACCCTGAAGAATGTCGCGTCCGTCGAGTGTGTGGCGCCCTTTTCCTACCTCGAGCGTCCGGCGGCGGCCTGGACCGGCAGCGAATTCGTCATCGCCTGGTCGGCGCGGACCGTTCACGCGATGCGCTTCGATCGAACGCTGCAGGCACTCGATGACGCTCCGTTCGACGTCGCGCCGCAGGGCGTCATTGCGTACGAGCCGGCGATCGTCGCGTCCGGGCCGGGAGCCGAGCTGACGTACGTGCGTTTCGACGACGACGTTCCGCGCCTGTTCGCGCGGACGCTCGACCGCCTCGGCGTCATCCCGCGCGGGCGGCCCACCGGGCACTGAGACGTCGTAAACGAAAGCACCGCTGGCGGCGTATCAGGCGACATGATCCTGACATGCTTCGGAATCCTTCTCGCCGTTCTGCTCGGTCCGGAGACGCCGATCTCGGCGCCGAAGCTCGACGCCGCGGCCGGTGAACAGACGTTGCCGGCCATCGCCTGGTACGGCGATTCGCTCGTGGCGACGTGGATCGACAACCGCGGCCTCCCCACTGTCCGCGTCGCACACCTCGACGGCCTCGGAAAGCCAAAAGAGGTCGCGGCGCGGCTCGCCGGAGGGATCTTCGACATTCGGCTGGCGTCGAACGGCGCGGCGACGCCGCTCATCGCCACGAGCTTCTACGGGGACGCGTATATCGGTCCCGTCGGACGATCGGGACGCCAGGTCGGGGGATCGCTCGGCGATCTCGTGACGAACGGTTCGACCTACCTGCTGCTCACGCTCGAGACGAAAACGCTGCATGTCTCGATCCTCGATGCGGATGGCGAATCGCTCGCCGAGGCGCGGTTGCCGTCGAGCGGAAGCGCGACGGTCGTGCCGATGGGCGGCGCGTATCACGTCATTCATGTTCAGGACGATTGCGGCGTCGGCTGTTCGCGTGCACTCCACGACACGATCGTCAGCGAAGACGGAACGGCGTCCGATCAGGTGCTGGCCGCGCATGTCGGCGACGGCACGCGCGTTGCCGCAGCAGCAGCCGGCGATCGCCTCTTGATTGCGTGGACGAACGGCGCACGAGTCGAGCTCCTCACGCTGACGTCGGCACGCGTCTTCATCGCGCATACGAGCATCGATGTCCGACCGGGCGAGCTCTTCGCCGGCAGTGACGGCAACGGCTTCCTTGTTGGATGGACCGACAGCGAAGCACTCCGACTCGTCCGCGTCAACGACAGCGGCTCGGTCGAAGGCGAGCCGTTCACGCTCGGAACGTGGCGCATCGATCGTGTGAGCTTCGCGCGGACACCGGATGGAGTCGTCCTCGCCTGGAGCGACGGCGCGAACGTCTTCACCCGCGGCGCGGCGAGCTTCGACCAGATCGCGGCCGCGCCCGATGTCCTGGCCAGCATCGGATACGTCCAGCAGCAGCAGATCTCGCTGAAAAACATGCCGGTGTGGGTGGAAGGCGAGACGAGCGCGACGATCCAATCGGCGGGCGCGACGATCAAAACGGCGCAGGCGGGCCATCTGCTCCTCCATCCGGTGGCGGCGCGCGGCGCGGGCGCGACGCTGGTCGCATGGATCGACTCCACCGACACGACCGCGACGATCAAGGCGCGGTTCAACGCCGATCCACCGATCACGATCGGCACAGCCGGTCTGTTCACTCCCGACGTCGACGTCGTGTTCGATGGCGCCGGCTTCTTCGTCGTCTGGACCAACCATCAACTCTACAAAACCCGCATCTCGACATCGGGGGTACGGCTGGAGACGACGGAGATCGAATCGACCGGCGACGTCACCTCCCTCTGCGCCGGCCGCGTCGGCGAAAAGGTCGCGGTGGTGTTCACCGACGGCCAGAGCATCGAATACGACGGCGAGAGCCGCAGGACGATCGGTAGCGTTTCGACATTCTTGGCGCGGCCGCGCTTCGCGGTCGACGATCGCGGACAGCCGTTCGTCGTCTGGTCCGACGCCGTTCAGGGAAAGAACTGCGTCGTCGCGGCGCATCGCATCGACGACGCACTCTTCGCCGTGCAGCCGCTGGCGTGCGGCACGAATGCCGCGCTCTCGGTATCGGTCGCCTGGAGCGGCAGCGAGTTCGTCGTCGCCTGGGATGAAATCCTGCGCAACGGCTATCGCGGCATCGAGCTCATGCGCGCGAGCCGCAGCGGCGAGCCACTCGACGCCGCACCGACCGTCATCAGCCAGAACTTCCGCGACACGTTCGGCCCGAACCTCGCGCCGTCACCGGAGGGCGTCACCATCGGCTATCAGCGTATCGCCGGCGAAGAGCCGTTCGACGACGTGAGCCGCGTCTTCACGCGCACGCTCGCGCGGCTCGGCGGCGTCCCGCGTCTGCGGCCGGCGCGCTGATCAGACGCGCGTCAGCTTCGCGTACTTGGCGATGAACTTCTTCGAGCCGACGCGGTCGAAGTAGACCGTAAGCTTGGCGTCCGGTCCGGCGCCTTCCATCGTCAGGATCGTGCCGTCGCCGAACTGCGAGTGACGCACGCGCGCGCCGCGCTTGAGCTCCGCCGGCGCGCCGTCGACTTTCGGTTTCGCCGCGTTCACCGCCGAAGGATCGAACTGCACCGGTCCGCTGCCGAAGAACGAGGAGATGCTCTTCACCGCGTCGCTTCCGGCACGTGCGCGCGACGTCGGCAGCGGCCGCTCGCGCCATGACGGCTGCGGCGGAGGCGTGTACGACGGACGGCCGACACGCACGCTCTCCTTCGCCCCCTCGGGGATCTCCGCCAGGAACGGCGACGGGCTCTGCTCGTGGAAACGTCCGTACAGCCGGCGCTCGAACGTGTGGAGGCAATAGAGCTGCTCGCGGGCGCGCGTCATGCCGACGTAGCAGAGGCGGCGCTCCTCCTCCACGTCTTCGTCCTCGTCCATGGAGATCGAATGCGGAAGGATCCCTTCCTCCATTCCGGCCAGGAAGACGACCTTGTACTCCAGCCCCTTCGCCGAGTGCAGCGTCATCAGCGTGACGCCCTTCTGCGACTCGTACTTGTCGAGGTCCGACATCAGCGTCACGGAGTCGAGATAGTCGGCGATCGAGCCGCCCTGGTTCTGCTCCCAGAACTCACGCGTGGAGTTGAGCAACTCCTCGATGTTCTCCAGGCGCGATTCGTCCTGGATGTCGCGCGACTCGGAGAGCATGCGCCGGTAGCCGGTGCGCAGCAGGAGGTAGTCGAGCACCTCAGGCAGCGGATTGCTCGCCGCGCGGTGGAGATCGTGGATGATCTCGCGGAACTCGCGCACCGCCTTCGACGCGCGCGGCGGCAGGAACGCGAGGTCGCCTTCGATGATGGTCCAGAGCGACACGTCCTGCGCGGTGGCCTGCTCGTTGATCGCCGCCAGAGTCGTGTCGCCGATGCCGCGCGACGGCACGTTGATCACCCGCTCGATCGACGGCGTGTCGTGCGGGCGGATGGTGAGTCGTAGAAACGAGAGGACGTCCTTGATCTCGGCGCGCTCGTAGAACTTCACGCCGCCGACCACCGAGTACGGCGTGTTCGCCCGCAGCAGCTCTTCTTCGAACGGCCGGGACTGGGCGTTGGTCCGGAAGAGGACCGCGAAGTCGGTGAGCTTGTAGCGCGAGCGCAGCGCCACGATCCTGTCCATCACGAACTGCGCTTCTTCGCGCTCGTTGCCGCAGGTGACGATGCGCACCGGATCGCCTTTGCCGGAGTCGGTGAAGAGCGTCTTTCCCTTGCGGGCGACGTTGTTCGACACCACGCCGGTGGCGGCGTCGAGGATGTTGCCGGTGGAGCGGTAGTTCTGCTCCAGCTTCACGATTTTTGCGCCTGGAAAGTCCTTCTCAAAATTGAGAATGTTATTGATGTCCGCGCCGCGGAAACGATAAATACTCTGATCTTCGTCGCCCACCGCCACCACGTTGCCCTGTTTCCCGGCCAGCAGCTTCACCAGCACGTACTGCGCGCGGTTCGTGTCCTGGTACTCGTCGATCAGCAGGTGCTGGAAGCGGTCGTGCAGCTCCTGGCGCACGTCGTCGTGCTGCTCGAGCAGCAGGACGTAGTTGCCGATCAGGTCGTCGAAGTCCATGGCGTCGAACTCTTTCAGACGCTGCTGGTACTTGCGGAAGATCTCCGAGACCCGCGCGCCGAAGAAGTCGAGGTTCGTCTTCTCGTACTCGGCGGCGGTCATCAGCTCGTTCTTGGCGTGCGAGATGCGCGACAGCACGGAACGCGGCGGGAAGGCGTCGGGATCGACGTTCAGCTCGCGCATGCAGCGCTTGATGAGCGTCAGCTGGTCGGAGGTGTCGTAGACGGCGAACGACTTCGTGTACCCGAGGCGGTCGGCGTAGCGGCGGAGGATGCGGAGGGAGGTCGAGTGGAACGTGCCGATCCAGGGGCGGTAGCCGCCCTGCGGCACCAGGCGATCGACGCGCTCGAGCATCTCGTTCGCCGCCTTGTTCGTGAACGTCACGGCGAGGATCTTCGAGGGATGGACACCCATCTCGCTGATCAGCCAGGCGATGCGGTAGGTGATGACGCGCGTCTTTCCCGATCCTGCGCCGGCAAGGACGAGAAGCGGGCCCTCGCCGTGGGTGACGGCGTTGCGTTGCTGGGGGTTGAGTCCGGTGAGATCGATCATTGGAATTGAGCTGTCGAGCCCTTCAGCGATTGAGCTTTTGAGGGGCGACAGCTTAACCGCTCAACAGCCCAACCGCTCAACAGCTTTCAACCGGAAGTTCCCTCCTGTCATTGCTGTTCCCTGCCATGCGACATACACTTCGTCTCGCGTCGAGGGGAAGACGACATTCGCTCTCGGAGGCCTCATGTTTGGACTTGGATTTCCGGAACTCTTTCTGATCCTGATCATCGTCGTCGTGCTCTTCGGCGCGGGAAAACTTCCGCAGCTCGGCAAGGGACTCGGCGAAGGCATCTCCAACTTCCGCTCGGGCCTCAAGGGCAACGACGACAAGCAGGCGCTGGAAGAGAAGAAGCAGTCATAACCGCGCCACCGGAGCAAGGCGAGTGAGCTCGTCGAACGAACATTCCCCTTCCCCCGCCCCGCAATATCAGACGGATCTGGCGCAGACGCCTCTGCCCGAGATCCTCTTCACCATTCACCGTCACAAAGCGCCCGGCATGCTGGAGTGCAAGCGTGGCGATGAGACCAAAAAGATCTTCTTCGATCAGGGACAGGTGATCTTCGCCTCGTCCAGCAACATCGCCGATTCCCTCGGCGACAAGCTGTTGCGCGACGGCAAGATCACGCAGGAGCAGTACGACGAGAGCGTCCGCCGACTCAAGACCACCGGCAAGCGCCAGGGAACGATCCTCGCCGAGATGAAGATCCTCGAGCCGAAGGACCTCTTCGTCTCGGTGCGTGAGCAGATCCAGGAGATCGTCTGGTCGGTCTTCGGCTGGGACAAGGGAACGGTCGCCTTTTCCCCCGGACGCGACAAGCACCTCGAATTCGTGAAGCTGCAGATCCCCATCCCGCAGGCAGTGCTTCAGGGCGTCCGCCGCATGCCCGACGCGCGCGTGCTCGTGGCGCGTCTCGGCACACGGACCACCGTCCTGCAGCGGACCGAGTCACCGGCCGACGATCTGAATATTGGTCCCCACATGGGCGCCGACGAACAGCGGCTGCTCGATGTCGTCGACGGCCGGCGCGTGATCTCCGATCTGGTCAACACGCCGCCCCTCACGCCCGGCGAGAACGCGCGCATCCTCTACGCCCTCTTCGCTCTCGGCCTGCTCGTGGTCCGCCGTCCCAGCGGGCAGATCAAGGTGCAGGTCAAGGTAGGGACCCCCGGCGAGTGAAGTGGCTCGTAACCGGCGCCGCCGGCATGGTCGGCACCGATCTCCGCATCGAGCTGGAGTCGCGCGGCGAAGAGGTCGTCGCGCTGGCGAAGAGCGATCTCGACATCACGAATCGCGAAGACGTGGTCCGCTTCGTCGATGACGTGCGGCCCGACGTGATCGTCAACTGCGCGGCGTACACGAAGGTCGATCTCGCGGAAACCGAGGAGTCGCTGGCCAACGCGATCAACGGGTCGGCGGTCGAGTTTCTGGCCGATGCGGCGAATCGCGCCGGCGCGCGGCTCGTGCAACTCTCGAGCGACTTCGTCTTCGACGGCACGTCGCGCCGCCCGTACGACATCAACGACGCGACCGCGCCGCTCTCCGCGTACGGACGCTCGAAGCTGATCGGCGAGCACGCCGCGGCGAACCAGACGATCGTCCGTACATCGTGGTTGTTCGGCGTACACGGACCGAACTTCGTCGAAGCCATTCGCAATCAGATCCGCAAGGGGACGAACCCGTTGCGCGTGGTGGACGATCAGCGCGGCCGTCCGACCTACACGCCGCACCTTGCGCGCGCGATCATCCGCATCGCGAACCTCGGCGCCTCCGGCATCGTGCATTACGCGGACGAGGGCGAGTGCAGCTGGTACGACTTCGCCAGCGCCATCAACGAGGAGCTCGGGTCGATGGTGAACGTTGAACCGGTCACCTCGGACCAGTTCCTCCGACCCGCAAAGCGGCCTGCGTACTCGGTGCTTTCGACGGAGCGCTACGAGCGCCTCACCGGGGTCAAGCCGGAGGCGTGGAAGGATGGGCTTCGCGAGTACCTGCAACTGCGTGCATGAGGAACTCCACGTTCCCCTCCGCGCCCTTCACCGGACTCTCGATCACGCCCTTCACCTCGAACCCGATCTCCCGCGCGAACGCCACGACCGACTGCACCACCTCCGCGCGCTTCGCCTCGTCGCGCACGATCCCACCCTTGCCGACGTCGCGCTTCCCGACCTCGAACTGAGGCTTGATCAGCGCGACGAGCTCCCCGTCGAGGAACTTCGCCACCGCCGGCAGGATCAGCTTCAGCGAGATGAACGACACGTCGATCGACACGAACTCGATCCGCTCCTCGAAATCGCCCGCTTCCAGATGCCGCGCGTTCACCTTCTCGCGATTGATCACCCGCGGATCGTTGCGCAATGACGCGTCGAGCTGCCCATAGCCGACGTCGATGGCGAACACCTTCCGCGCGCCGTTCTTCAGCATAACGTCGGTGAACCCGCCGGTCGACGCCCCGATGTCGGCGCACGTCTTCCCCTCGACGCTAATCCCGAACTCGCGCAGCGCGTGCGCCAGCTTCATCCCGCCCCGCCCCACCCACGGATGTTCCAGCTGCTCGACCGCCAGCTCGTCGTCCGCCGCCACCGTCGCCCCCGCTTTGTCAACATGTTGACCGTTGACCAGGATACGCCGGGCCATGATCAGCGACTGCGCCTTCGTGCGCGTCTCGACCAGGCCGCGTTCCACCAGGGCGACGTCGAGCCGCTGCCTGCTCATTCGTTGACGAGGGTGAAGCCTTCCTGGCGGAAGTGGTGGTCGTTGGTGAGGACGTGGGTGATGCCGTGGTCCTTCATGACGAGCATGGACATGCAATCGACGAGGGAATACTCCTTGTCGAGACGATCGGCGTAATGGTTTACCGCTGTGAGGAACAGCGATCGATCGGCAGGAAGCACCTCAAAACGGTGATCGAGCAGGACTCTTCGCACCATGTCGGCCGCGCTCTCCCGCCAGTACCGGCCGCTCTCGGCGAAAAACGTCAGAAATTCACTCAAGACGGCGTCGTGCGTGATCAATCGCACTTCACCGAGCCTGCGATCGATCTGCATCGCGCGACGGTGATCCGAATCGAAGCGGTTGGTGTAGCCGATGAAGAACCAGGTATCGACGAACGCCTTCGTCATCTACTTGACGACTCGCCGCTTCCCGTACACGACCTCATCGATCTGGCTGGAGTCGGGCAGATCTCTGAATGCTTCGTCGGGAATGTCTTTGGTGATGTCGTCGATCAGCCTGCACAGATCACCGATCGTGCCTGGCTTCACGACCCCGGATTCCTTCACCCGCTTCGCGATCCCTTCCGCATTGAGGTCGTACTGCGCCCGCAGCACGTCCTGCGCGCCGTGGTGCACGTACTCGTCGGGGATGCCGATGCGGTGGAAGTCGACGTTCGTGATGCCGAGCTGCTCGCAACGCTCCATGACCGCGGAGCCGAAGCCTCCGGCCAGGGAACCTTCTTCGACGGTGATCACTTTCGATCCCGGGACGCAGAAGCGTTTGATCAGCTCGTCGTCCAGCGGTTTGATGAAGCGCGCGTTGACGACGGCGACTTCGATCTCTTCCTTCGCCAGTAATTCCGCGGCCTGGAACGCCGGCCACACTTCAGTGCCGATGGCGAAGATCGTGGCCTGGCGTCCTTCCGGATCGCGCATCACTTCGCCCTTGCCGATCGGAAGCGACTGCAGCTCGGCGTCGAGCTTCACTCCCTGGCCGCTCCCGCGCGGATAGCGCAGCGACGTCGGATGTCCGGTCTCGAACGCGGTCTTCAGCATGTGGCGCAGCTCGTTCTCGTCCTTCGGCGCCATGCACACCATGTTCGGGAAGACGCGCAGGTAGGCCATGTCGTAGATGCCGTGGTGCGTCGGGCCGTCCTGGCCGGCGATGCCGGCGCGGTCGAGGGCGAAGACGACCGGCAGATCCATGATCGCCACGTCGTGGAACACCTGATCGAAGCCGCGCTGCAGGAACGTCGAGTAGATCGCGGCGATCGGCTTCAGGCCCTGCGTGGCGATGCCGCCGCAGAACGTGACGGCATGCTCTTCGGCGATGCCGACGTCGAACATCCGGTCGGGAAGCGCCTTGGCGAACTTGTCGAGACCGGTCCCCTCGGGCATCGCCGCCGTGATGGCGACGATCTTCGGATCGCTCTTCGCCAGCTCGATCAGCGTGTCGGCGAAGACGCCCGTGTACGACGGCGCCTGCGGCTGCGACGGCTTCTTCACCTCGCCCGACGGAATGTCGAACGGCGTCACGCCATGCGACCAGATCGGCTTGTTCTCCGCGTGCTCGTAGCCCTTCCCCTTCTTCGTGATGACGTGAATCAGGAGCGGGCCGTTGTAGTCCTTGTTCTTGTCGAAGATCTCGAGCAACGCAGGGAGGTCGTGACCGTCGTACGGTCCGAGGTACTTGATGCCGAGCTCTTCGAACAGAGTGCCCGGCACGATCATGTTCTTGAGGATGTGCTCGACGTCGTGCGCCACCTCGTGCAGCTTTCCGCCGACGAGCGGGATGCGATCCATGATCCCCTTCGTCACATCCTTCAGCTGGTTGTAGCGCTGGCCCTTGATGATCGAGTTCAGGTAGCCCGACATCGCCCCGACGTTCGTCGAGATCGACATGTCGTTGTCATTGAGGACGATCATCATCTTCCGCTTCAGATGTCCGACCTGGTTCAGCCCCTCGAGCGCGAGGCCGCCCGAGAGCGCGCCGTCGCCGATGATGGCCACGACGCGATACGGCTCCCGGCGGAAGTCACGCGCCACGGTGATGCCGAGCGCCGCGGAGATGGAGGTCGACGCGTGGCCGGCGTTGAAGACGTCGTACTCCGACTCTTCACGCTTGCAGAAACCGGAGATGCCGTTGTGCTGGCGGATGGTGTTGAACGTGTCGCGGCGGCCGGTGATCAGCTTGTGGGGATACGACTGATGGCCGGTGTCGAAGACGATCTGATCGCGCGGCGTGTCGAAGATGTAATGCAGCGCGAGCGTCAGCTCGACGATCCCGAGGTTGCCGCCGAAGTGGCCGCCGATCTTCGACACGGTGTCGATGATCGTGTCGCGGATCTCCTGTGCCAGCTGCGGGAGCTGGCGGCGGTCGAGTTTGCGGAGATCGGCCGGCGAGTCAATGGTGTCCAG
>Ga0105245_10003013_pt1 | contig 15104 bp, 16 predicted proteins | sample KBSM54metaG_FD_81523 | JGI IMG/M metagenome (GOLD analysis project Ga0105245, IMG submission 81523) | Miscanthus rhizosphere microbial communities from Kellogg Biological Station, Michigan, USA - KBS M5-4 metaG | ecosystem: Host-associated > Plants > Roots > Rhizosphere > Soil | place... | reverse complement strand
CTCCGTCGCCATGCCCAAGGGATATCAGCCCGCGGGCGCTGTTTCCCGCTCGGCTGCGGGAACGAACCATTCGGGCGGGCCGGTCCAGTCGTCCGGGGGCGCGAGGTTGCGGGCCGCGGCGTCGAACCCGACCTCGAGTCGCGCAGCCACCTCGATGACGTTCGCGACCCGCCCCGCGACCCAGTCCTCGCCCACTAAGCCGCGACGCCCTCCGCCCGCAGGATCTCGGCCAGTGCCGCCCGGCCGACGTCGAGCTGGCGCTCGTCGGGCTCGCGGGTGCCGATCGCCCGCTGCAGCTCGAAGCCGGGGCGCCGGAAGGCGCGCGCCGCGCGCGTGCTCGGGTGGCGCTCGGACCAGGCGAAGGCCTCGACCGCGGCCGCGATCGACACCAGGCCCACGGCGCCGGCGGCCATCGGGCCCGGCCGCTCCATCAGCCGCCGCAGCAGTGCCGCGCCGGCCAGGTTGGCGGCGAGCATGGGCGCGACGAGGTGCGAGCCGCAGCGCTCGTGCTCCTTGCTGGCGTCGGCCGCGTCGGCGGCGCCGTGCTCGTAGGCCGCGATCGCCTTGTGCTCGACGCCGTGGTAGGCGGCGAGCTCGCCGCCGCTGAGCGCCAGCAACGAGGGCGCCAGTGAGAGGCCGGCCGCGGCGGCCTCGCCCAGCGACGCGCGCCCGGCCCGCCGCGCCGCTGCCCGGGCGCCCACGCCGGCCAGGCCCGCGGCCAGCGCGCCGGCGAGCACGCGCTTGTCCTGAAAGGGCAGGCGCGCCTCCGGCAGCGCGCGCTTGACCAGCGGCAGTACCGCCATCGCCTCGTACAGGCGCGCCACACCGCGCGCGCCGGGCACGGCGTCGAAGGCCCGCACGCGCGGCTTGGGGCCCGAGGCCACACGCACGCCGCCGTCGGCGCAGCGCACGGCGGCGGCCCAGTGCGTCGGCCCGTGGACGAGCAGGCCGTTGCGCAGGGCCATGCCGCCCAGCCGCAGGCGCTCGGGCTCAGCCACCGAGCATCTCCCGCGCGACGTCGCCGAAGAACGCGGTGGCGAACTCGAGGTCGCGCACGTCGATGCGCTCGTCGGCCGCGTGCAGCAGCGGCCACATCTCGAACAGGCCCATGTGGCGCATGGGGAAGAACCCGTAGGCAACGCACTCGGGGAAGGCGTGGCGGAAGTGGCGCGAGTCGGTGAAGGCCGGGAGCTGGGTGGGGATCACGCCGGCGCCGGGGTCGTTGCGGTCGATCCATTCCGCGATGCGGTCCATCAGCGGCGAGGTCATGGGCGAGCGGTTGCCGACCACCTTCTCGGTGATCTCGAGCTCGTAGCCGTCCGCGCCGAGAAGCTCGTGGATGCGCTCCAGCACGTGGTCCTCGTCCAGGCCCGGGGGGACGCGGCAGTCGACCTGCAGCTCGGCGCGGGCCGGGATCACGTTGATCTTGTCCGAGGCCTTGATCCGCGTCGGGGTCACCGTCACGCCCAGCATGGCCTGCACGAGCAGGGCCATGGCCGGGTCGTGCTCGCTGACGTCCAGCACGGCCTGGGCGGCGTCACCGTCGACGTCCACGCCCAGGGCGCCGAGCAGCGCGCGCGGCTCGTCGGTCAAGTCGTACGGGGGCTGCGCGCGCAGCCGCTCCAGCACCGGCGCCATCTTCAGCAGCGCGTTGTCGCCCAGCATGGGCACCGACGCGTGGCCGGCGGCGCCGGTGGTGACGACGCGGAAGCGGAACACGCCCTTCTCGGCGCAGCACACCGGGTAGTAGCGGCGACCGCGATAGGCGTGCACGGCGCCGCCGCCCTCGTTGAGGAGGAAGTCGCAGCGAGCGGCGTCGGGGTGGCGCCGGCACAGCCACTGGGCGCCGAGCTCGCCGCCGGTCTCCTCATCCACCACCGCGAGGATCTTCAGGTCGCCGCGCGCCGGCCGCCAGCCGCTGCGGGCCAGCTCCACCGCCGCAGCCACCTCGGCGGCGACCTGCGACTTCATGTCGAGCGCTCCGCGGCCCCAGACGAAGCCGTCCACGAGGTCGCCGGACCAGGGGTCGCGACTCCACGCCTCGGGGTCGGCGAGCACGGTGTCGACGTGGCTGAGGAAGCCGAGCGTCGGGCCCTCGTCGCGGCCCTCGAGCGCGGCCACGAGGTTGGGACGCTCCGGCTCCGCGCCCAGGAGCTGCACGGCGAATCCCGCCTCGTCGAGCAGGTCGGCCAGCTGCTCCTGGGCCGGGCGCTCGTTGCCGGGCGGGTTGACCGTGTCGTGACGGATCAGGTCCTGCAGCAGCTGTGTGACGAGTGCACCCATGGGCCGGACGGCGGATCCGATCCTACGGGTTGGGGATATCCCCACCACCGCTTCGGGGGGATCCCCCATAGCGCGTACGGCGAGGGCGAGCAACGATCGCCGTGCACCTGATCACGACCCAGGAGATACGAGCTGATGCAGTCCAGAAACCTTGCTGCGCGCGCCGGGCGCTGGAGCTCGACGCACCGCAAGACCGCGATCTTCGGATGGCTCGCGCTCGTCGTGCTCTCCCTCGCCATCGGCGGCGCGGTGGGCACGAACAACCTCAAGGACGAGGACCAGGGGACGGGGCAGTCCCGCTCCGCCCAGCAGATCGTCAACGACAACTTCCCGAAGAAGGGCGACGAGAACATCCTGATCCAGACGCGGTCTGGGTCGCTGAACCCATCCAGTCCACAGATCAAATCCGCGGTCGGCGACGTCATCGGGGCGGTGTCCGGCTTCCGGACCGTGTCCGAGGTCAAGTCGCCGCTCGACCCCCGCAACCAGGGCCAGATCTCCAAGGACGGGCGCTCGGCACTGGTGACCTTCTCGGTCGCGGGTGACTCCGACAAGGCCAAGCAGCGCATCGGCCCGATCGAGACCGCCGTGGCCAAGGCGGCGCACGGGCATCCTCAGCTGCGGATCGAGGAGTTCGGCTCGGCCAGCGCGAGCAAGTCGCTGGAGAAGGCGTTCTCGAACGACTTCGCCAAGGCCGAGGTCACCTCGGTCCCGATCACGCTGATCATCCTGGTGATCGCCTTCGGCGCGCTGGTCGCCGCGGGCATCCCGCTGCTGCTCGGCATCTCCGCCGTCGCGATCGCGATCGGGCTGGTCGCGCTGCCCAGCCAGATCATGCCCGTCGACCAGGCCGTCACCTCGGTGATCCTGCTCGTCGGCCTCGCCGTCGGCGTCGACTACACGTTGTTCATCCTGCGCCGCGAACGCGAGGAACGGGTGCTCGGCCGCAGCTCGGCCGAGGCGCTGCGCACCGCGTCGGCGACCTCGGGGCGCGCCGTGCTGGTCTCCGGCCTGACCGTCATGGTCGCCATGGCCGGGATGTACTTCACCGGCTCGAGCGTGTTCTCGGGCTTCGCCACCGGCACGATCCTCGTCGTCGCCGCGGCGATGCTGGGCTCGGTCACCGTCGTGCCCGCCGTCCTGAGCTGGCTCGGCGACCGGGTCGAGAAGGGGCGCGTCCCCTTCCTGGCCAAGTGGCGCGACAAGCGCCAGGCCCGCGGCGCCAATGGCGCGTGGGGCTGGATCCTCGACCGCGTGCTGGCGCGCCCGGTGGTGTCGGTCGTCCTGTCGGCCGGCGTCCTCGTCGCGCTGGCGATCCCGGCCTTCGGGCTGCATACGGCCGCGTTCAGCACCGACGCGCTGCCGCGCAGCCTGCCGATCATGCAGACCTACGACCGGATCCAGGCGGCGTTCCCCGGTGAGGGCGTACCTGCGGTGGTCGCGGTCCAGGCCGACGACGTCACCGCCAAGCCGGTGGCGGCCCAGCTGAAGAACCTGGAGCACAAGGCGCTTGCCTCGGGCCAGTTCAAGCGCCCGATCAGCATGACCGTGAGCCCCAACCGGCACGTCGCAGTGCTCGACATCCCCATGGTCGGGTCGGGGACCGACGCACGGTCCGACCAGGCACTGGCCAACCTGCGCGATCACCTCGTGCCCGCGACCACGGGCACGCTGGGCGACGCCAAGACGTTCGTGAGCGGCCAGACGGCGCAGTCCAAGGACTTCAACGACCTGATGAAGTCGCACGCGCCGTTCGTTTTCGCGTTCGTCCTGCTGCTGGCGTTCGTGCTGCTGTTGGTGACCTTCCGGTCGATCGTGATCCCGATCAAGGCGATCGTGCTCAACCTGCTGTCAGTGGGCGCCGCCTACGGCGTGCTGGTGCTCGTCTTCCAGCACACGTGGGCCGAGGGCCTGCTCGGGTTCAAGTCCACGGGCGGCATCACCGCGTGGCTGCCGATCTTCCTGTTCGTGATCCTGTTCGGGCTGTCGATGGACTACCACGTGTTCATCCTCAGCCGGATCCGCGAGGCGTTCGATCGCGGCATGAAGACCGAGGACGCGGTGGCGCACGGCATCAAGACCACCGCGGGCACGGTGACGAGCGCTGCGGTGGTGATGGTGGCGGTGTTCGGGGTCTTCGCGACCCTGTCGATGCTCGACTTCAAGCAGATGGGCATCGGCCTCGCCGTGGCCGTCCTGATCGACGCCACGCTGGTCCGCGCGGTCCTGCTGCCGGCCACGATGAAGCTGCTCGGCGACTGGAACTGGTACCTGCCCAAGTCGCTGCGTTGGCTGCCCCGCTTCGGGCGCGAGCCTTCACCGGAAGGCGCGGGCGCCTAGACGACGAAACCTCGCCCCACGAGGACCCCCAGTACCCGGAGCCCCGGCAGGTCAGGGGCTCCGGGTCGTTAAGGCGACATACTCGAAGGGCACGGAGCGGCACCATCACCGACCAGCTCTTCGACACGCCCGAACCCCCGCGCGGCCGCACGTCGGTGCCGCCGTCCGAGGGACCCCTGGCCGTACGCATGCGGCCGGTGTCGCTGGACGACTTCGTGGGCCAGGAGCACCTGTTGGCCCCGGGCTCGGCGCTGCGCACCGCCATCGAGACCGGCCGCCCGCACTCGATGATCCTCTACGGGCCGCCGGGCTCGGGCAAGACGACGCTCGCCCGCATCGTGGCCAGCGCCGCGGGCGCGGCCTTCGAGGAGGCCTCCGCGGTCGAGGCCGGCCGCGCCGAGGTGCGTGCGGTGCTGCAGCGGGCCGAGCACCGGCGCTCGGCCACGGGCGAGCGCACGATCTTCTTCCTCGACGAGATCCACCGCTTCAACAAGGCCCAGCAGGACGCGCTGCTGCCCGCGGTCGAGGAGGGCCTCGTGACCTTCATCGGGGCCACGACCGAGAACCCGTACTTCGAGGTCAACTCGGCCCTGCTCTCGCGCACGCAGGTCTACGAGCTCCACGCCCTCAGCGAGGACGATGTGCGCAGGCTCCTGCTGCGGGCCGAGCCCGGGCTGGCCGACGACGTCGTCGCGTTCCTGGCCGGGCGCTCCGGCGGCGACGCCCGCACGGCGCTGACCGCGCTCGAGCTCGCGCGCCAGATCGCGGGCGAGCAGCCGATCACGCTCGAGCAGGCCGAGGACGCGCTGCAGCGCCGGGCGCTGCGCTACGACAAGCGCGCCGAGCAGCACTACGACACGATCTCGGCCTGGATCAAGGCCACGCGCGGCTCGGATCCCGATGCGTCGCTGTACTACCTCGCGGTCATGCTCGAGGGCGGCGAGGACCCGCGCTTCATCGCCCGCCGCATGCTCATCCTCGCCTCCGAGGACGTCGGCAACGCCGACCCGCAGGCCCTCCAGGTGGCGGCCGCCGCGGCCTATGCAGTCGAGCACGTCGGCATGCCCGAGGCCCAGCTCACCTTGTCGCAGGCCGCCATCTACCTGTCCCTGGCGCCCAAGTCCAAGGCCGCGACGCGGGCGATCGGCGCCGCGCGGGCGCACGTGCGCGAGCACGGCGCCAAGCTGCCGCCGTCCTACCTGCGCTCGAGCGGACACCCGGGCGCGCGGCCGCTGGGGCGCGGCCAGGGCTACGACTCGCCCCACGACCACCCCGAGGGCGTCTCCAGTCAGGAGCTGCTGCCCGACGAGGTGGTCGGCGCGCGCTTCTACGTGCCCGGCGAGGGCGAGCGGGAGCTGACCGAGCGCCTGGCCGAGATCCGGCGCCTGCGCGGCCGCGAGCCGTAGTCGCACAGGCAGGATCTTCACCGGCGTTGAGGAAGCCTCTGCTTCCCTGGGAACCATGGACCGCCCCGCAATGGACCCCGGCGCCCTGCTCGCCCGCAGCTATCCGCTCCCCGACGGGGGCCGGGTGCGGCTGCGCCTGCTGCGCCGCTCCGACGCCGCCGCGGAGCGGGTCCTGCTCGCGACCGCGTGGGCGGTCCCGGACGACCTCGAGCTCCAGCGCCTCCTGCGCTTCGACCCCCGCCGCCGGCTGGCCATCGCCGCGGTCTCGCTGCGCGCCCGCGGCGAGGCGCTGCTCGGCGCGGGCGCGATCGACCTCGCCCCGGGCGCCGAGCCGGACCTCATCGTGGTGGACCCCGACCACGGCCCGGCGCTCGAGGAGCTCATCGCCGGCGCCCTCCGCGCCCGCGCGCGCCGCCGCGCCGCCTAGAACCTCCGTAGGGTGCGGTCGGTGCCCGCGGTGGTGAGCTACGACGCCTGCACCGGCGCCGTCCTCGGCGAGGTACCGGAGACCGCGCCCGAGGCCGTCGCGGACCTCGTGGCCGAGGTGGACGCGGTGCAGCCGTTCTGGGCCGCGCTGCCGCTGTCGGACCGCTCGCGCTACCTGCGCCGCATCGCCCAGGTCGTGCTCGACGAGGTCGACCCGCTCAGCGACCTGCTGGCCCGCGAGCAGGGCCGTCCACGCACCGAGGCGGTCACGATGGAGATCCTCGCCTCGGTCGACGCGCTGCGCTGGATCGCCGCCTACGCGCCGCGCTACCTGGCCGACCAGCGCCTGCGCAACAACCAGCTGCCGCTGCGGGGCAAGCGCTCGCAGCTCGTGCGCGACCCGGTCGGCGTCGTCGGCGTGGCCACGCCGTGGAGCTCGCCCTGGGCCAGCGGCATGCGCCGGGTGGCCAATGCGCTCATGGCCGGCAACGGCGTCGTGCTCGTGCCCGACCCGCTCGTGCCCCTGACCGCCGTGCGCCTGGTACGGGCGCTCGAGCGCGCCGGCGTCCCGGAGGGGCTTGTTCGCGTGGCCGCCGGCCGCGCCGACCTCGCCGCGGCGCTGGAGCAGGGCGGCGCCGGACGCGTCGTGCGCATCGGCACCGACGGCCGCGACCCGATGCTCGTGCTCGCCGACGCGCCGCTCCGCCACGCCGTCTACGGGGCGCTGTGGGCCGCCTTCGCCGACGCGGGCCAGTCGCGGGTCAACGTCTCCCGCGTGTACGTGCGGCGCGAGGTCGCCGACGCGTTCACCGAGGGCCTCGTCGGCGCCACGGGGCGCCTGCGCCTGGGCGACCCGCGGCGCTGGGACATTGACATCGGCCCGCTCACCAGCGCCGAGAACCTGCCGCTGGTGCGCGCCGCCGTCGACGCCGCGGTGGTCGCCGGGGCCGAGCAGCTCACCGGTGGGCCGGTCGAGCTCGCCGACGTTCCCGGGCCGTTCTACGCCCCCGCCGTGCTGCGCGGCGCCACGCCGGACATGGCGGTCGTGCGCGAGGCCGTTCCCGGCCCCGTGCTCTCGGTGGTCGCGGTCGACAGCGAGGACGAGGCCATCGCGCTGGCCAACGACGTGCCCAGCGTGGGCGCGTCGGTGTGGACGGCCAACCGCGGGCGCGGCGAGCGCATCACGCGCGAGCTGCGGGCCGAGCGAGCGTGGATCAACGAGCACATGCCCACCGCGCTCTCCCCCGCCGGCGTCGCGGAGTTCGTCGACGTCCGCATGCGCGTCTGGGAGCCCTCCCGCCTGCGCGACCTTTGGTGGTATCCGTACGACGAGTCGCTGGCCCGCACGGTCAAGGCCGTCACCCGCTACTTCTACGGCCGCGAGAGCGAGCGCCTGCGCGCCGTGCGCGAGGGCGTCGTGCCCGCCGCGCGCCTGGCCCGGCGGCTGGCGCGCGACCGGGTCCGGCGGTCGTAGGCCTCTACCATCGGAGGGGTGCCCGCACAGGCCTACGCCGGCAAGGAATGCGTCTGCCAGCTGCGCAGGGGGATCTGCGACCAGTCCTGCGTGCAGGGCATGCTGGAGACCCCGTTCTACATCGCCTGTCTGCGCCTCACCGGCCGGCGCTGCGTGGTGGTCGGCGGCGGCGACGTCGGGCTCGAGAAGGTCGAGGGCCTGCTGGCCTGCGACGCCGACGTGACGCTGGTGGCGCCCGAGGCCGTGGGCGAGCTCCGGACGCTTGCCGCGGAGGGCTCGATCGCCTGGGAGCGGCGCCCCTACGCCACGGGCGACCTCGAGGCCACGTTCATGGTCATCGCCGCCACCAGCGACACGGACGTCAACATCCGCGTGTTCGAGGACGCCGAGCGGCGGGCGATGCTCGTCAACGTCGTCGACGTCCCGCCGCTGTGCAACTTCATCCTCCCGGCCATCGTGCGCACCGGCCCGCTGGCCATCGCCATCTCCACCGCGGGCGCCTCGCCGGCGCTGGCCAAGCGCCTCAAGCGCGAGATCGGCGAGATCTACGGTGAGCCCTACGCCCGGCTGGCGGTGATCCTCAACGAGGCCCGCGGGTGGGCCAAGGCCACCCTCCCCACCTACCAGGACCGCAAGGAGTTCTTCGAGTCGATCGTCAACGGCGAGCCCGACCCGGTGCAGCTCCTGCGCGACGGCAACGAGCCCGCCGTGCGCGACCTCGTCGCGGGGGCGCAGCGGACCCACGTGGCCGCTTGACCGAGCCCGAGCTCACCCACCTCGATGAGACGGGCGCGGCCCGCATGGTCGACGTGGCGAGCAAGCAGCCCACCCTGCGCCGCGCCGTGGCCCGCGCGCAGCTGCGCATGGCGCCCGAGACCGCGCGCGCCGTGGCGGCCGGCGACGCGCCCAAGGGCGACGTGCTCGGGACCGCCCGCATCGCCGGGATCCAGGCCGCCAAGCGCACGGCCGAGCTCATCCCGCTGTGCCACACCATCCCGCTCTCGTTCGTCGGCGTCGACGCCACGGTGGACGCCGAGGCGGGGACGATCACGCTCACGACCGAGGCCCGCACCACCGCCGCCACCGGCGTCGAGATGGAGGCGCTGACCGCCGCCACCGTGGCCGCCCTGACCGTCTACGACATGGTCAAGGGCATCGAGCGCGGCGTCGAGATCGCTGAGGTCGTCCTGCTCGAGAAGACCGGCGGCAAGGAGGACTGGCGCCGCTAGGACGCGGCGGCGGCCAGCCGGTCGACGTCCGGCCGGCGGCCCGCCCACGGCGCCGCCTGCTCGAGCGCCGAGCCCAGGCGGATCAGCGTGGCCTCGTCCCACGGCCCGCCCACGAGCTGGGCCCCGATCGGCAGCCCCTCCCCGGTGCGGTGCAGCGGCAGGCTGATCGCGGGCTGGCCGGTGATGTTGAACAGGATCGTGAACGCGACCATCTGCAGCACCGGCACGGCGGGCCCGGTGGGGTTGGCGTGCACGGCCTCGAGCACGGCCCCGACGGCCGGCGGCTCGATCGAGAGCGTCGGCGTGAGCAGCACGTCGAAGTCGCGGCTCCAGTGGGCGACGATCTCGCGCGAGCGGAACTGCAGGCCCTGGATCGCGCGGGCGAGGTCGATCAGCCCCGCGCCCGAGGCCTGCTCCCAAGCGGCCGCGTTGTGAGGCTCCGCGCTGGGCCAGTCGACGTCCACGTAGTCGACGAGGCCGGCCCAGATGACCGGCACCGCCATCTCGATGAGGTCCTCGGGCAGGGTGTCGAAGATCACCGGCTCGACGTGGTGGCCGAGCTCGGTCAGCAGCCCGGCGGTGACCGAGGCGGCGTCGGCGCAGGCGCTGTCCAGCGGCAGCCCCAGCGGCGCCGTCTCCACCAGGCCGATGCGCAGCGGCGCCTGCTCGGCGCCCACCTCCGCGGCGAACGGGCGGGCGGGGACGGGCGCGTTGTACCAGGCCAGCGGATCGGGGCCGCTGATGGCGTCAAGCGCCGCGGCGCTGTCGGCCACGGTCCAGCACTCGACGCCCTCGACGACGCCGCCCTGCCACGACTGGACCAGGCGGGGGACGCGCCCGCGGCTGGGCTTGAGGCCGACCAGGCCGCAGCACGAGCCGGGGATGCGGATCGAGCCGCCGCCGTCGTTGGCGTGGGCCATCGGGAACATGCCCGCGGCCACCGCGGCGCCGGCGCCGCCGCTGGACCCGCCCGGCGTGCGGTCCGGGTCCCAGGGGTTGCGCGTGGGCCCGTAGCGGAGGTTCTCGGCCGCCGTGATGGGGCCGAACTCGGGCGTGTTCGTGCGGCACGCGAGGACGAACCCGGCGTCGCGGAACTTGTCCACGACGATTTCGCCCAAGGCGCTGGGGCCGTCGGGCCCGGCGTGGGAGCCGTAGGTCACCGGCCAGCCCTCCACCGGGGTGAGGTCCTTGATCGGCATCGGCACGCCGTGGAAGGGCGGCAGCAGGTCGGGGTCGGTGCGCCCGAGCACGCGCTCGGCCTCCTGGGCCTGCTCGCGCGCCTCGGCGTCGTCGCGCCAGACCACGGCGTTGACGGTGTCGTTGAGCCGGTCGACCTCGGCCAGGCACCGGTCGAGCGCCTCGACGGGCGAGACCTCGCGCCGGCGGATCGCGCCGGCGAGGTCGAGCGCGGACGCGAAGGGGTCCTTGGCCGCCATCGCGCCGGACCCTACCGGTCGCCCGCGCGCAGCAGCACGCCCGCCCAGGCCCGGAACGGGCGCCAGCGCTCGGCCAGTTCGGTGAAGGCCTCCTCGGTCGGCGTGTCGGCCATCTCGTAGGCCCGCGCGGCAGCGCGGCGTAGGCGCTCGATCGGGAAGAAGGCGTCGGTGGCGCCGGTCGCGCGCACGAGCACCAGCGTGGCGTAGAAGGGGCCGAGGCCGGGGAGCTCGCGCAGCTGCGCCACCGCGTCGTCCTGGGGCAGGGCACGCAACGCGTAGGGGTCGAGACGCCCGTCGCGGGCGGCGTCGGCCAGCGTGCGCAGGCGGTCGCCCTTGGCCTCGGCGAGGCCGTCGACCGGGCCCAGCTCGCGCAGCCGGTCGGGCACCGGGAAGGTGGTCAACGGCAGCCCCGACACATCGATGCGCTCGCCCAGCCGCTCTTCGATGCGCTGTCGCACGCGCACGGCCTGGGCCTGGCGCAGGCGCAGCGCGATCACCGACCAGCACGCGGCCTCGTATGGCGAGGGGAAGGACACGGCGCGCAGGTGGCCGGTGCGCTCCCAGCGCTCGCGCAGCACCGGGTCGCCGTCGAGCACGCCGAGGAACGGGGCGGCGTCATGCTCGAGGCCCAGGATGCGCTCGAGCTGGCCGCGGACCACGTCGAGGCGGTCGGTGCCGGCCACCGCGACCTCGACCGGGGCGTCGTCGTCCGCCTGGCGCAGCGCCACGGCGGCGGCGCCGGAGTAGTCGTCGAGCACGAAGGCCAGGCGCACCGTCCCGCGCTCATCCGGGCCCTGGTTGTCGGCGGGCGGGAAGTCCTTCAGGAAGCGCCCGGCGGCCGGCAGCGAGAAGGGCCCGCGGGGCTCGAGCACGAGGTCGGGCATGGCGTCCGCCTAGGCTACGCGGCGCAATGCGGACGGCGGTGCTCACGATCTCGACCTCGGTCTCCGAGGGCCGCGCGCAGGACACCTCGGGCCCGCTGCTCGCGTCGCTCGCCGACGAAGCCGGGGCCGACGTGGTCGCGGTCGAGGTCCTGCCCGACGACCGGGCCATCATCGAGGTAAGGCTGCGCCACCACGCCGACGACGGCTGCGACCTCGTGTTCACCACGGGCGGCACCGGGTTCACGCCCGACGACGTCACCCCCGAGGCCACGAGGGCGGTGATCGACCGCGACGCCCCGGGGTTCGCGGAGGCCATCCGCGCCAACGCGCTACGGCACACGCCGATGGGCATCCTCACCCGCGGCGTGTCGGGCATCGCCGGCCGCACGCTGATCGTCAACTTCCCGGGCAGCCCGAAGGCGGTGCGCGAGTCGTTCCCGGTCGTGGCGCCCACGCTCAGCCACGTGGTCGAGACGCTGCGCAGCTCCGGTGGCAGCCGCTCGAGCCATTGAGCTGCGCGGGCTGACGCGCGCCTTCGGCGAGCGGGTTGCCCTGGAGGACGTGTCGGTGGCGCTCGACGCCGGCGCGACCCTCGTCGTGTTCGGGCCCAACGGGGCCGGCAAGTCGACGCTGCTGCGCGTCCTGGCCACGCTGCTGCGGCCGACCGGCGGCGACGCGCTGGTGCTGGGGTCCGAGCTGCCCGGGCGCGGGCACGAGGTGCGCGGGCGGCTCGGGTTCCTCGGCCATGAGGCGCTGCTCTACCGCGACCTGACCGGGCGCGAGAACCTGCGCTATCACGCGCGCCTGCACGGCGTGGCCGAGCCGCGCATCGAGACCCTGCTCGGGCAGGTGGAGATGACGCAGCGCGCCGACGAGCCCCTGCGCACGCTGTCGCGCGGGATGGTCCAACGCCTGGCGGTGTGCCGGGCGGTGCTGCACGAGCCCGAGCTGCTGCTGCTCGACGAGCCCCGCTCGCACCTGGACCCGGCGGCGGCGGAGCTGGTCGAGCCGCTGATCGGCCGCACCGCGCGGCGCACGCGCGTGGTCGCCTCGCACGACCCGACCGGCGGGCTGGCCGAGGCCGACGTCGTGCTCGGGCTGCGGGCCGGCCGGGCGGCGTTCGTGGCCCCCCGGGCCGAGGTCGACGCCGGGCGCATCGGGGCGCTGTACCGGTGAGGGCGGTCTCCGCGCTGGTCCGCAAGGACCTGCTGCTCGAGCTGCGCACCAAGGAGACCGTGCCGGCGATGGCGCTGTTCGCCCTCGTGGCCTACGTGCTCTTCCACTTCGCGCTGCGCCGCAACACGCTCGAGGGCGACCTCGCGGCCGGGGTTCTGTGGGTGACGATCCTGCTGGCGGCCGTGCTGGGCATCAACCGCCTGTTCGTGGCCGAGCGCGAGCAGGGCGGCTTCGACGGCTTCCTGCTCGCCCCGGTCGACCGCACGGCGATGCTGGTGGCCAAGGCCACAGCGCTCCTGTGTTTCCTCGTCGTGCTCGAGGTCATCGCCGTGCCCGCGTTCTTCCTGCTCCTGCTCGGGCCCAGCGCCGGGCCGGCCTTCCCCGAGCTGCTGGCCATCCTCGCCCTGGCCGACGTCGGGCTGGCCGTGGTGGGCACGCTGGCCGCGGGGCTGGCGGTGCAGACGCGGGCGCGCGACCTGATCGGGCCGCTGGTCACGCTGCCGCTGCTCGTGCCCGTCGTGCTGGCCGCGGCGCGGGCGACGTCGCCGCTGTTCAGCTCCCCCGCGGGTGGGGTGGAGGCGAAGTGGCTGGCCGTGCTGGGCTTGTACGATCTCGTCTTCGTACTCTTGGCGTACGCCGTCTTCGACTTCCTCCTGGAGGACTGACCTCTTGCACGGGAAGGGGCTCCGCGGCCTTTCCATCGCCACGGCCGCGATTCTCGTCACCGCTTTCGCGCTCGTCTTCTTCTACGCACCCTTGGATGCCGACCAGGGGTTCGTGCAGAAGATCTTCTACCTGCACGTGCCCATGGCCATCGTGGCGCTGTGCGGGTTCATCTTCGGCGGGATCTGCGCGATCGGGTTCCTGCGCACGCGCGACCGCAAGTGGGACCTGCGGTCCTACGTGGCGATCCACTTGTCCTTGATCCTCGGCGTCGGCGTGCTCATCACCGGGTCGATCTGGGCCCGCGCGTCGTGGGGGCACTGGTGGGTGTGGGACGAGCCGACGCTGGTCTCGTTCCTGATCATCTTCCTGCTCTACGCCTGCTACCAGCCGCTGCGGTTCTCGATCGAGGACCCGGACAAGCAGGCCCGCTACGCGGCGGTGTTCGCGATCCTCGCCGGGGCGTTCGTGCCGCTGAACTTCCTCGCCGTGCGCCTGGCCCAGCCGCTGGCCCACCCGCGGGTGCTCGGCGCGAGCGGGAACCTGCCCGGCTCGATGGAGCTCGTGTTCCTGGTCTCGCTGCTGGGGATGGCGCTGCTCTTCGTCACGCTGTGGAAGTACGAGATGGCCGCCAAGGAGACGCGCATGCGCCTGAAGTCCCTGCGGCGGCGGCTGCTGTCGACCTGATGCCCGCGCTTCCGCTACACGAGGCTGGCAAGTACGTCGCCGGGGCCTATGTGGTCTTCGTGGCGATGATCCTGATCTATGTGGTCATCATGGCCATCCGGCTTCAGCGCATCGAGCGCGAGGTCGCCGAGCTCGACGAGCTGGCCGCGCGCAAGGAGCGCGATGAGGACGGCGAACGCGAGAAGGCGCCCGTGCCGTGAGCGCCGAGCTGCTCGCGCTGGGGGTCTCGCACAAGACGGCGCCGGTGGCGCTGCGCGAGCGGGTGGCGCTGCAGGAGGGCCAGGCGGTGGACTTCGTGCACAGCCTGGTCGCGGACGAGCCGCTGTCCGAGGCCGTCGCAATCTCGACCTGCAACCGCACCGAGCTCTACGTTGTCGCCGCCAACCACGTCGAGGGCGAGACCGCGGCGCTGGGGGCGCTGGCCCGGCTGGGCGACATCCGCCCCACCGAGCTGGCGGGGTCGGGGGTGTACGCGCTGCGCAACTGCGACGCGGCCCGCCACCTCTACCGCGTGACCTCGGGGCTGGAGTCGATGATCGTGGGCGAGTACGAGGTGCAGGGCCAGGTGCGGCGCGCCTACGAGCGCGCGCTCGAGGCCGGCACCACCGGGCCGCTGACCAACCGGCTCTTCGGCGCCGCCCTGGCCACGGGCAAGCGCGTGCGCACCGAGACCGCGCTGGCCAGCGGGCCGTCGTCGCTGTCCTCGGTCGCGGTCGAGTTGGCGCGCCAGGTGCTCGGCGACCTCGAGGGCCGCGGCGTGCTCGTGCTCGGCTCAGGCGAGACGGCCGAGCTGACGGCGCGGCCGCTGGCCGAGCGGGGCGCGCAGACCGTCTTCGTCGCCTCGCGCCGACACGAGCGGGCGCTGGCTCTGGCCGCACGCCACGGCGGACGGGCGGTGGGCTTCGACGCGCTGCCGGTCGAGCTCGAGGCGGCCGACATCGTCGTCGCCGCCACGGCGTCGCCGCACGCGATCATGGGCCCGGAGGAGCTCGGCCTGGTGATGGACGCGCGCTTGGGCCGGCCGCTGCTGGTGATCGACCTCGCCGTGCCGCGCGACATCGACCCGGCCTGCTCGGCCCTGCCCGGCGTCACCCTCTACG
>Ga0105245_10003012_pt1 | contig 15110 bp, 13 predicted proteins | sample KBSM54metaG_FD_81523 | JGI IMG/M metagenome (GOLD analysis project Ga0105245, IMG submission 81523) | Miscanthus rhizosphere microbial communities from Kellogg Biological Station, Michigan, USA - KBS M5-4 metaG | ecosystem: Host-associated > Plants > Roots > Rhizosphere > Soil | place... | reverse complement strand
GGCGAGCCAAGGGCGAGTCGAAAAGATGATAGTCGGGATATCTTCCATGCTGATTCAGTGCGTTCTCACTTAAATGCGGCAGTCGCCTCCGACCCTGATCACACCAATTACTTCGTCCCCCTCATTATTTTGATCGAACGGGTTTTTGCGTCGGCGAAGGAAAGGTGGGATTAGATTATCCATCCTTGGTCGAAAGGTGTACGCGACTCACTTACATTCGCGCTGGCATAAAACAGGGTGACATCAAACATCGGAGCCTCATCTGCGTAGCGTGGTGTATCTCTCGTTTAAAGGTAAAGGGGTTCCAGGAGTGCCATTCCGCAAAGAACAACGATGATCAGCGCCGTTAGGCGCGTCACGAGGTTAGCCCAGTGCGTCCCCGAGGCGCGCTTCGCGCGCTGAGGGGTAAGCGCTGGGTAAGGATGCAAAAGAGTTTCTTCCTTGCGCCGCAGGCCCGCGCGCAGCAAAGCGGAGCGCTAAATTGCGGAGGTTACGATTGGGTGGGCTCCCTTCCATCCCCGTGGACCGCAGCCGCCCTCGGCTGCGCATTTTCTATCTTCCTCTGATCAGTCATCATCATTTTTCATAATAGTACACAGATTAAAGCACAAGAGAATGACGAAGGGATGTTTAAACAAACTTGGCAAATTGTTCCGCGATAGCTCTCACCGCTTCGTCGCACGCAGAGGCGAGGATTCGAAAATGTTGCTGATAACTCCCATGGTCTTTTAGGGCTTGCCTTTTGATCGTTTCGGCTTCACTGCCCGAAGCATGACCTTTCAATTTGGAGCGGAGATCATGTGCTGCTTTCAATGGAGCAATTAGTTTTTGCGCGTCGTCCGCCGCAAATCCGGTGCGAATAAGACATTCCTCGATCAGCTTCAGTGATCCGAATGTTAAGTCAGGATTCCCACCCAGCGACGTTGCCTTTTGTCTCAGCCATTTCGTTTCAAATCCTTCGACCAGCAGTTGATCGAGAAGCAGAATCTCATTTGACCACTCGTCCGCAGACGACGTGACAGGATAATGCACTCGGTCGATTAGGTTCTCAGAGCGTAGTGTCCACCAGGGTACCTGCTTCTGGCGTAACTCGCGCACCTTCTCCTTAATGCTGTTGAGCGCGTCATATTCGAAGTCCCAGCAGCCTTCAAAATCGGTTTTGAAAGCACGTTTCGAAATCGGTCCCTTCGGAGGCTCGTTATATGCCTTCCAATGAAGCTGCTCCTCGTAAGGGAGATATCGCAGGTATATGAGATAGGTATGAACTTGTCCCGCTTCATTTATGTCGTATGTTTCGAGGTGCCACGCTTCGCGGCAATTAATAGAACGATCATCCAGGCGATACTTTTCTGAATCCGTTTTATATTTCGAAAGCACCTCCGATCTGAAAAACGCCGGGCTGAACTCGAATGGCAAATCCGATTTAGTGAAGTAGTTGGCGGTCGCGCCAGGGGCGCATGAGATTTCCCTCACTACGTTGTTTTTCCAATCTTGCGCAATGAACGAGGCGTACTGGCGCTCATCCTCATCATGAGTCGGATCGTGCCGTCTTATCAGAACTGCCTTCGTTATCATTGGGCGCACGACTTGAAATCCCCGCAAATAACTGGCATGACCAGGCTCGAGATGGGATCGGTAAGAGAGATCACCATCAGTGGCATAATTCGCGAGGTGTGGGGCCGACCATCCCCCAAACTGAGAAGGACGATAATGCGTGAAATCAAATGTTCGAACAATCGCGGAATTTGTTAGAGCCAAATATTCATCGAGAAGCTTGCGGTTGAAAGTCACGACCGTGCCGCCGTATGAGCCCCCTTGGCTGGGAAACATAACGATGCGAATGACCTCTTCAATGTCACCGTGCTTGTCGATGCGGCAATATGCATTCCTCTCATCAAGAAAATGAAGATCAAAAAGGTGAACAAACTTTTGAAGCACTTCGTAGTAATTCTTCCTGCCGACCCGTCCTTCGAACCGCCGAGAGAACACGAGTTGCTCACCTTGATCGAGAGTTTTGCTTCCAGTGTGGTCTAGCGGTGGCGATATGGAGATCGAACGCGGTTCTGAAAAAGTGGTGCAAACACCCCAAGAAGAAGTGGCGGTGCAATTCCAGAGCATGAGATCTTCCACGTTCGGTGGATTCACAAGTGACATTGGAACCGCAATCGCATGCATGAATGCATGCTGAATCGTTGCATAAACCACGAATTCGTTCTGCCGTGCATTGGTTTTCAGAAATGCAACAATCTCTTTGAATTCCAGCCATTTGTTAAAAGGCGCGTCTTCCGAGGGTGCGGTGGAAAGTTCTTTAAGCGCAGTGATCACGTCAGCCATGACTATAAAGTGTCTCTTTTTTCTCTAAATCCTACTCTGCGACGCGTTCAAGTCAAAGCCCTCCTTCCAGTGCATTGCAAGGAATGGGCTCACTCAATCGCACTTCGCAAAATACACCGCGATTCTGCGCAATCGCCGCGGTCAGTTTCCCTGCCTTTGCTACCATACTTCCCAGCGCTTCCATGCTCCGCTACATTTCAACCTGCCATGCTCTACATGGTTCCCGTCATCTGGCTCGTTGTGTCGGTGGTTTCTGTATCCTTAACCAATCGTGAAGCTTATGCCGGAGCAATACGACTTTCCAACCCTGCCCGATCATCTTCGACCAGGACTCGATATAGTTTTCATCGGGATCAATCCGGGCCTTTATTCTGTCCGGCGCGGACATTACTTTGCTCGCTCCACTAGCCGTTTCTGGCCGGCATTTTCCCGCTCCAAGCTGAGTGAACGGATGCGGCGGGAGCTCCAGATAAATACCCTCTTGCCTGAGCACGACTCTGAGCTGCCTCGGTTCGGAATTGGCCTTACAGACGTGGTAAAGCGGCCATCGGCAAACGCAGCGGAACTAACCCGTAGTGACTTTGTCAAATGGATTCCAGTTCTTGTGAAAAAACTGCGCCGTTATACGCCGCGTGTGGCTTGTTTTCATGGCCTCACTGCTTACCGGCCATTTTGCCAGGCCACGTTCAAGCCTTTAGGCATTCCGCCTGTTCTGGGAGGACAGCCGGAGTCCATCGGCGCTACGCGGCTCTTCGTAGTCCCGAATCCAAGTCCCGCCAATGCGCACTTCACTCTTGCCGATCAGACATCCTGGTACGATCGCCTGGCTGATTTCTTAAGCATGTAACCATTGCTCGTTGCAGCGTCTCCATGATCGCGCACGATCCCACGTAACCCGCGATTTATTTTAGTGCTCTTTAAATCTGCTTCTTCAATTCATGCAGCAGGTTCAGCGCCTCAAGCGGAGTTAGATTGTTGAGGTCGGCTTCGCGCAGGCGGTCCACGATTTTCTGCGACAGTGGCGTGAACATCGTTAACTGCATTTGCGGCTCAGGCTCTCGCGCGCCGGGAGAAAGATGCGCCGTGGTCTGCTGCTCGGCATTTTCATGCTCGTGCAGCACCTCGCGGGCACGAACAACTACTTCTGGTGGCAGTCCCGCCAGCTTGCCCACTTCAATGCCATAACTGCGGTCCGCTGCACCGGGTTCCACTTTGCGCAGGAAAACAATGCCGCCAGCGTTCTCTTTCACTGACACGTGAAAGTTCTTTACGCCTTCAAGCCGATCAAGCTCCGTGAGTTCGTGGTAATGCGTGGCAAAGAGCGTCTTGGCGCGGCTGGTGGAGTGGATGTACTCAACCACCGCCCACGCGATGGCCAAGCCGTCATAGGTTGAGGTGCCCCGACCAATTTCATCGAGCAGAATCAGCGAACGCGGCGTAGCCGTGTTGAGGATCGCCGCTGTCTCCGTCATTTCCACCATGAACGTAGAGCGGCCACGAGCCAGATTATCGCTTGCGCCAATGCGAGTAAAAATTCGATCTACCACCGGCAGCCGCGCCGATCGCGCCGGAACAAATCCACCCATCTGCGCCATCAGCACGGTAAGCGCCGTTTGGCGCAGATACGTTGACTTGCCGCCCATGTTCGGCCCGGTGATTAGCAGAATGCTGTGGCTGGTGGAGTTGAGATAAAGATCGTTAGGCACAAAACGGTCATTACTGCCCGTAAGTTCCAGTTGTTCCAGGACGGGATGGCGGCCGGCAATGATTTCCAGTTCGTCTGATTCCGTAGCGGAATTCTCTGCGCGAATTTCTGTGGGCTTGGCCGAAAATTGTGGTCGGCAATAGCCCCGGTTCTGCGCGATGAACGCCATTGATCCCAACACATCCACCTCAGCCAGCGCCAGTGACGTCTGCCGGATGCGCCGTGCCTCAGCGGCTATCGCCGTGCGCAACTCGGTAAACAGCCGCCGCTCAATCTCGACAATCTTCTCCTGCGCATCCAGAACTTTGGCTTCGTACTCTTTCAACTCCGGCGTGGTGAAGCGCTCGGCGTTCACCAGCGTCTGCTTGCGTTCGTAATCCTGCGGCGTGTGATGCAGGTTGGCCTTGCTGATTTCAATGTAGTAGCCAAAAACAGAATTGAACTTGACCTTGAGCGAGTTGATGCCGGTGCGTTTGCGTTCCCGCTCTTCAATCTGCGCGATGTATTGCTTGCTGTTGCGGCTCAGATTGCGCAGATCGTCCAGTTCTTTATCAACGTCCGGCTGGATCACGCCGCCATCGGCCAGCGTGAGCGGCGGCTCTGCGACAACCGTCTTTTCAATGCGTTCGCGCAAGTCAGCCATTTCGTCCAGCAGATTATTTAATTCGGTCAAGCGCGTTGCGGCCAATCTGTTCAGCGCGACCTTGATTCTTGGAATACGATTCAAACTGGCACAGAGTGCCAGAACATCGCGCGGGTTTGCCGTCTCCAGCGTCACACGGCTCAGCAGGCGCTCGATATCGAGCACACCTTCCAGCGCCCGCCGCAGTTCCTCACGCGCGACGAATTCTTTTACCCCGGCCTCGACTGCGTCCAGCCGGCGGTTGATCTCCTCCATTTGAACTGACGGGCGCAGCATCCATGAGCGGAGCAGGCGCTTGCCCATGGGCGTGAGCGTGGCGTCCAGTGCGCGGAAGAGCGTGACCTCACTACTGGTGTTGGCGAACAGCGGTTCCACGAGTTCCAGATTGCGGACGGTAACGGCGTCAAGCACCAGGTATTCCTGGCGATCATAAAAGCCAATCCGGTCCACATGTTCCAGCGTGCCGCGTTGCGTGGAGCGGACGTAATGGAGAATCGCCCCGGCCGCCGTAGCCGCCGCCGGACGTCCCTGCAATCCAAAGCCTTCTAGCGAGAGCACGCCTAACTTGTTTTCCAGCAGAGGCACAGCATAGTCGGGGCTGAAGACCCAGTCTTCCAGCGGCGTTTCTGTAAAACGCATGGCGCCGCCAGTCTGTTGCAGAGCTGCGCCGGTGCCGGACTGATTTGTCTGCACCTGAGCTGCCTGATCTTTAGGCTCGGCCTGAGACTCTGCGTTGTTCAGGGGCGGCTGGTCGAATAGCGGCAGACCGGAAGGGTAGAGAACTTCCCGGGGACGCAACTGCTGCAGCTCTTCCACAATGCGACGCTCGGCATCAGGCCCCTTGAATTCGGTAGCGCGAAATTCGCCGGTCGAGAGATCCAGAGCCGCCAGTCCCACTGCGCCGGAAGCCCGCGCCAGTGCCGCAAGAAAATTGTTTTCCTCCGAGCCCACGCTGGAATCGATCGCCGTCCCGGGCGTAAGTACGCGCGTTACCTCGCGCCGCACCAGCTTCGTCGCCGCGCTGGGAACCTCCATCTGCTCGCAGATAGCGACCTTAAAGCCCTTGCGCAGCAGCTTCGACAAATAGTTTTCCGCCGCGTGATAGGGCACGCCGCACATGGGAATAGCATGGTCTTTTTCCTTGTTGCGCGACGTCAGTGTGATCTGGAGTTCGCGCGCTGCTACGACGGCGTCTTCAAAGAAGAGTTCGTAGAAATCTCCCAGACGGAAAAAGAGCAGCGCCGTGGGGTGTTGCTTTTTGATAGCGGCATATTGCCGCATCAGCGGAGTGGAGGGCTCAGTCATTCGGGAACAAACCAGTTTCCCACAAGTTGACGTCGGAGAAGAAATTATTCCGCGCCGCAGTGCGGATTGCGATTTGGAGCTCGTGTGCGGAATTTTTGTACAAGCTCTTGAATTGTTTCCAGAAGAGAGTATTATCGCGGCGACTGAAAGCCAAGACCTTCAGCGAGTCTACGATTGAAATTCCGAAAGGAGTTGTTGGCATGTCCAAAAGAAGGGACTTTATCAAAACCACGGGCGCTGCTCTGGGCGGAATGGCCATAGCGGGAATCTCCTCAATCCAAACCGAAGCACAGGTCAAACCAGGCGTGGCGCTGGCGCGGAGCAAAGCAGGGTCGATCGCCATCCGCTGCGCACCCAACGTGAAAATCGAAAGCATTCATGAGGCCGTCAAGCAGGCCCTCGGCAGAGTCGGATGTCCGGGTTGCGGCTTGCTAGGGGTTGACATTCACATTGGCGGTGGGGACCCGGAGCCCTTCGGGATCGACGCTCCTGGAATCAAGGGCGGCAGCTTCACGCCCATGGGCTAATGCCTTGAACCGGCTGCAACAAAACGACAATGGCCAGCGGGCTGGATGCGACGCGGCGGATCATGCCGCCCGTCCGGCCCTGGCCACTACCTACGAGGGCGGCGAGCCGCTGCTGCTGGAGCAGATTGTTCCCCTGGTGGACTACCTGGAAATCTCTCCCGACTCGGTGTCCCAGGTGACCAGTGAAGGCTGCGTGCTGAACCAGGACATTATGGCGGAACTGAAAAACGCGGCCGGCCACGTAAAGTTCCTGGTACACGGTGTGGGTCTCTCCATTGCCTCGGCGGAAGGACACTCGGAAACCTACGTGCGGTTGCTGGATGAAATCTTCGCACAGCTGCCGGTAGCCTGGCACAGCGAACACCTGGCCTATACCAACGTGGACGGAGAGCACCTGGGAACCATGCTGCCGCCACCGCGGACGCAGGAAGCTCTGGACATGCTCTGCCGCAGGATTGAATTCATTCAGAAACGGTTTCCGGCCCCGTTTTTGCTGGAAAATATTGTGCGCTTTCTACCTGAGTATCCGGGCGAGTATTCTGAAGCCGGGTTCCTCAACCAGTTGGCGCGCGAAACCGGCTGCGGGTTTGTCCTGGATGTGTATAACCTGGAGTGCGACCAGGAGAACCTGAAGTTTGACGTCGCGGGATTTCTCCGTGAGCTGGATTTGCCGCGCGTGAGGGAGATGCATGTGGCAGGAGGCGTTCGCGACCTGGGGTTCCGCCTGGACGTGCATTCCAGGCTTACGGAAGAGTCCACCCGGTTGCTGGCCAGGGACGTTCTCGCCCGCGCCCCCAATGTCCAAGCGCTGACGTTTGAATACCTGAAAGAAGCTGTGCCCAATCTGGGATATCCGGCGATCTGCGGCGAACTGCAGCGCCTGCGCGAGAACCTTTTGTATGAATTCGCTGGCTGAATACCAGAGAAATCTCCGCGACCTGATCAAAGGACGCGCCGGGCCGCCCGCGGGCGACCAACACCTGGCGGATGTGGCGCAGTCCGCAGGGCTGGCGGCAATCCGTGAAATTGCCGTGTGGTGGCGCACCCTGGCGGTGGAAGAGTATTGTCCCTGGAGCACCCGGCTGCTCCGGCGACTGGGGATTTTCCAGGAGACCGTAACGGCGTTTTATCGCGGGCAGAATGTCTCTCCCTACGTGGAAAAAGCCGGCGAGCAGTTTCTGCTGAAGCTAAGCGGCCACGCGCACCCAGTGGTCGCCGCTCTGGCGCAGTTCGAGTTGGCCATGCTCAAGGTAAAACAGGGTGACACGCTTGAATACACGGTGGATTGGGACCGCAATCCTGATGGCGTGTTCGCGTGCGTTACCACCGGAAGTGAGCTGCCTCCAGCGGAGGCGGACCAGTACAAAACATACATCTCCCGTGCGATTCCCGGCCTGGTGCGCTGCGACCGCTTCACGGTGTGCGAATCGTAGGCCTTCCTGCACAAGGCAATAGTTGAAAAGTTCGTAGAAACCTCCCAGGCGGAAGAAGAGCAGCGCCGTGGTGCTGCTTCTTGATGGCGGCATATTGCCGCATCAGCGGAGTGGTGGGTTCGGTCATTCGCAGAAGTACTTCTTGGCTGGTGAGCGGATTATGGCAGCGCCGAGCAAAACCTAAGGACTGATGTATAACACGCCGATATCTCGCCGAAAAGCGTCGACCAGGAGTGCTGTGCGCTACTTGAAGCGCGGACTAGTGGATGGCCAGTTGGGGATCATGGAGGATCCGAACAGGGTCAGATGCAAACTGCTCAAACGATATGTTCTTGTATTCCAGTTGCACGTTACCCCCAAAGAATCGCCTATAACGTTTCTCCTCGTCTGAAGCTTGTTGAGATTCTTTGCCTTTGTCACCATTCAATACCAGTATCTTGCGCTGCATTGGCCAATTTACTTGAACACGTTTGAGCATATATTTCACATGCACATCGGCATCTGGGAAGGAATAGCCGCAAAAAATCCATGTATTGCAGGTACTCAGAGCGCTCTCAGCCCCGTGCCACACCTCTTGCAGAAAGATGTTCGACATTACTTTGAAGTACGTAGGCGGGACGATGATCGGGACAGTCAAAGAATTGCATTCCCTGCACCTACATTCGTTGGGGTTTACAACGAGTTTACATACGCCCTTTTCACGTGGCGTAACTGTGATTGACCGACACGCTGAGCAATAAAGCCAATTGAGAGAGCCATGAAGTTTAAAAAGAGAAGCAGCGCTTAATGGATATCCCGCCGACTGTTGTTGTCCGTGGAAATCAGCATATCTAATTCCGTAATCCAAGAAATTGTTTTCGAATTGCCCGCCTAAAGCGTTGTCTATGAGAATGTCGTAGTTGAGATTTACGAAGGTGCATTTGCTGAGCACACGGCCTTGATCGAGTTTCCGTACCAGAGACCCATGATGATGGCCAGATCGTTCCAGTTTTCTATCAAGAATCAGCGCAATAAGGAAAACGAATTCGTTTCGTACTTTCCGAAGTGAAGCTCCATTTTGGAGTGGAAACAGATTCCCGCCAAATCCGCGGAATCCGTCGTCACGGGTCAAGGCGAGATCCACTATTGCCAGAGCTTCCTCGAACGTAGGGAATTGGGCTGTTTTGGAAGGCACAAGCGGATCAATATCGAAGAATTTATTAAAGAACGTTCCGAGACTGTTCTTGATTGCTACGATATGATCTATTCCACGATACCCATTAAACGACTCAGCGAAGAAATCTCTAAATAATTGCCCTTGAGCTGGGGCACCTTCGCTGCACGAGGCCCCTGCTCCCAAGAAGATTGCTATTTCTGGCTGTGCCATTTGGTCTCCATAACCCGGATCAACTGGATTCGTAAGCCCATTGAGATCAACAAAACTACCAAGTAGCTGATATTTTCCAATGATAGCGAAGTTATTGGCGCTTCGTTGCGCGCCGGGCACAGAACCGAGGGAGGGATGGCCCGAAATCACCGGTATCGTGAGAGAAAACGCTTGCAAAGGATCTACAAGTTAGCTAATCTGTATTAGCTAGGACAAAATGAAGACATTTACCATCCATGAAGCCAAGACGAACCTCTCAAAACTGATAGAACAGGCCTGCCAAGGGGAAGAGGTTGTCATCGCGCGCGGGCCGGAGCCTGTGGTAAGGCTGGTCCCAATTGCCGATAGCAAAGGCCGGCGTCAGCCGGGGGCGTTGCGCGGCAAGTTGCGTGTTGGCGCTGAGTTCTTTGAGCCGTTGGCGGATGAAGAACTAGCGCGCTGGGAATAGCTGCGAATGCGCCTGCTCATTGATACGCACGCGCTTCTCTGGTGGCTGACGGATGATCCCGCGCTGCCCGCGACGGCGAGAAAGCACCTTGCGCGGGCCGGCAACACTGTCCTTGTAAGCTCAGCTTCGGCCTGGGAGATTGCCACAAAGTTCCGGATTGGAAAGTTGCCTAATGCGGGCGATCTGCTGGCCGACTTCGCGGGTTACCTGTCACGAGAGCGGTTCGAAAGCCTGCCTATTTCCACCGACCACGCAGTTCGTGCTGGGCTGCTGCCTGGACCACACAAAGATCCATTTGACCGGATGCTGATTGCGCAAGCCCAGGCGGAGAACGTTCCGATCCTTAGCAATGACGTGGCGTTTGATTCGTACAGTGTCCGACGGCTCTGGTAAGTAACCACCGTCTGTGCGCTTTTCGGGCGACTATTTACTTAAAAGGCGGCCCTTGCGGACCGCCTCTGAACAATGTCAATTGATGCTGGCTTAGCTGACTTGTTCGAGCGTTTTCTGGTCAACGTCAAAATTGGAATAGACGTTCTGCACGTCGTCGGTGTCTTCCAGCGTTTCCAGCAGGCGGATCATTGAATTGGCGGCTGCGCCTTCCAGCTTCATATAGGTTTGGGGAATCATGCCGATTTCGGAATGGACCACTTCAGCGCCTGATTTCTTTACGGCTTCCAGGACGGTTTCAAAGGCGTTAGGAGCAGTGGTAATTTCCCAGTTTTCTCCATCATCGCTCAGGTCGTCGCCGCCCTGTTCAAGCACGATGTTCATCAAATCATCTTCCTTGGACTTGGCCTTGGAAACCACAATGGAGCCTTTTTTCTGGAACATCCAGGATACTGAGCCGGCTTCACCCATATTGCCGCCGCCCTTGGTAAAGGCATGGCGGATTTCGCTTACCGTGCGGTTGCGATTATCGGTGGTAACTTCCACCAGCAGCGCCACTCCGCCGGGACCATAGCCTTCAAAGGTGATTTCTTCATAGCTCACGCCTTCAAGTTCACCGGTGCCGCGCTGGATGGCCCGCTTGATATTGTCAGCTGGCATGTTCTCAGCCTTGGCGGCTGCAACCGCCGTGCGCAGGCGTGGATTGCCTTCAACATCGCCCCCGCCGCTCTTGGCGGCCATGGTGATTTCCTTGATCAGACGGGTGAAAATCTTGCCGCGCTTGGCGTCTAGCGCGCCCTTTTTATGCTTGATTGTGGCCCATTTTGAGTGGCCGGACATGTGGATAACCTCAGAGAATCAAAGATTTACGCAGCCAATAAGGAGAGGCGGCACGCGCCATAAGCGCAAGAAAACAAGCTAGATTATAGCACGGATAACACTACTCAAGATGGACTGTCGGCCGGGCTTACTCGGTTCGCAGGGCCTCCAAAGGATCCACTCTGGAAGCTCGTCGAGCCGGAACGTATGCGGCGGCCAGACCACAAGCCAGCAGGAGAGCTGTCACAGCCAGCATGGTGCCCACGTCATGCGGCTTTACTCCGTAGAGAAAGCTCGCAATCAGCCTGGCGGCAGCGTAAGAGAGCACAATGCCCATAGCAGCTCCCGCCAACAGCAAGCGGCCTGCCTGCCCCAATAACATTTCTATGATCTTGTGGCGTTGAGCACCCAAAGCAATGCGGATACCCATCTCACGCGTGCGCTGCGCTACCAGATACGCCAGCAGACCATAGAGTCCGGCCAGGGCCACCAGCAGCGCCGAGCCGGCAAAAACTTCCAGAAGGTGGGCCGCCAGCAGCTGATTACCCATGGAATCTTCAACCACCTGCTCCATGGTTTGAATCTCGCCGGCCTGCAGGTCAGGATTCACTTCAAGCATAGTGCGCCGCAGTGCGGGAACCAATTGTTCAGGTCCCGTCTGTGTCCGCATGGCTATCTCCACGTGGGCCAGCAACGTCGGCTGGTAGACTCCGTCTGTCGCACGAAGTTGTGGTCCGCAAAAGTCGATCTCCGGAAATGCAGGCCGATCGATTGAGGTCTGATGGAAATCGTCTATCACTCCCACGATTTTGGCCAGACGTCCTTTGCCCAAACCAATGCCGTAGTTCATAACGTCGCCTGCCGGCATGTACAGCTTTTCAAACGTGCGGTTCACCACGGCCACAAGTTGCGAATCCGGCGTGTCCTGCTGGCTGAAAAAGCGTCCACGGACCATGCGCAAACCCAGAATGTCTTGGAGTTCAGGCCCCGCGGCTTTTAGCTGGGCATCGATCTGCACAGGTGGTGCAGTGGATTTTTTATCTGTTTGAACATTCAGAGTTAGGACAGCGCCGAAACCCTTGCGCAGAGGAAGAAGAGTTGTGATAGTGGCAGAGCTTACCCCGGGCAATGCCTGGACTCGCTGCAGCAAAGGCTGATAGGCAGTGCGGTTGGTATCGATGTTCCGGTATTTATACCGCGGGAGCTTGGGTTGCAGCATGAGCACATGGTCCGTGCGGAAACCCAGGGGAACTCTGCGCAGGGCAAAAACCGTCCTCAGCAACAGGCCGCACGCAACTAACAACACCAGTGAGAGCCCAATCTCTGATATCACCATGGCCTGCTGCAAACGCTGGCGAGTGCGGCCGCCACCGGCCTGCATCGTACTCTGTCGCAGTGAATGTTCAAGCGGCGCGCGCGCAGCGAGCCATGCAGGAAACAAGCCGCAGAGAACCGCGCTCACAACGCTTAGGGCCAGCAGCGCGCCCAGAACAGCGGGATTCGGAACGAGACGACCAGGCAAATTTAGCTGCGTCCTGAGCGTGCGATCAAAGATTCCGAGAGCGAGCTGGGAGAGTGCCAGGCCGGCGGCCGAGCCGAGTGCGCTCAAAATCAGGCTCTCTGTAAACAGCTGGCGAACAACCCGCCAACGGCTGGCGCCCAGTGCCCCGCGCACCGCAATTTCCCGCTGCCGCGCCATGCCGCGCGCCAGCATCAAATTGGCCACATTGGCACACGCAATCAGCCACATGATGCTTACTGCAGCAATCAGAGCAAGCAGCGCGGTGCGCGAGTCTTTCACCAGCGTTTCCCGGTAGGGCATCGCGCCTGCGCGGGCGGGGGGAAGTTCTGCTTTCATTTCCTCCGGATATTGGGAGACTAGCCGGCCTTCGATTCCGCTCAGCTCCGCGCCAGCAGCAGAGGGAGTGGCACCGCTGCGCAACCGCCCGATCACTTGATACCTGGGTGCACTCCAATCCAGTGTTGGTTTCTGATGGGCCGGCGTAAGCTCGGCTGGGACCCAAACCTGGGGATCGTGATCGTTTGCCGGAAACGCAAAACCCAGAGGCATAATAGCTACCACCGTGTAGGGCTGGTCATTGAGTCTGACCGTTTTGCCCACAACATCAGGGTCCGCATGCAGCATGATGCGCCACACCGGCTCACTCAGGATGATGACTTTATTGTTACCGGACGTCTGCTCGCTGGCCAAAAAAGTGCGTCCGCGCTCCGGTTGCACACCGAGCACGCTGAAGATATTTGAACTGACGCTTTGCGCAGAAACCTGTTCCTGTCCGGATTTGGTTTCCAGGAAGCCCTCAAATGCGTCGTAATAGGCGATCTCTTGCAATCGCTGCGACCGCCTCTGCCACTCTTTTAAATCCTGGTAATAGGCCCATGAGATGTCGCGGTGATCATCGAGCAAATACAGACTTACCAGCTGCGACGGCTGCCGGTATGGCAGCCAGTGAAGGAGCGTGGCGTCAATGATGGAAAACATGGCGGCGTTGGCGCCGATTCCCAACGTCAGGACCAGAAGTACTGTGATGGTGAAGGCAGGCGCGTGCCGAAGCTGGCGAAATGCGTAGCGCACATCTGCCTGAAGGTCGTCCCAGGGGCGCAGCCCGCGCGAGAAGCGGTTCTTCTCCTGCTGCACAGCAATGGAACCAAGCTCAACGCGCGCGTGACGGAGCGCTTCTTCGCGACTCATGCCGTTGCGCATCATGTCTTCCGCGTAACGTTCAACATGGAATTGCAGCTCGGCTTCGACTTCGGCTTCCATCTCGCGGCGATGCGCCAGCGCCTTCCACCAGGAACGAAATGGGGCGGTCAACCTCATGCTTCCTCCGTCTCGCGGCTCAGTATGGCGCCGATGACGTCAGCCATGCGGTTCCAATTCTCCATTTCCTTTTGCAGCTTTTTTCGTCCCGCCGTGGTGAGGCGATAAAACCTGGCTTTGCGATTGTTTTCAGACTCACCCCAATCGCTGGCAATCAGCCCCTGATGCTCCAGGCGGTAGAGTGCCGGATAAAGCGAACCCTGCTGGATTTCCAGCTGGTCGCCGGAAATCTGCTGTATGCGCAGCAGCACGCCATAGCCATGCAGAGGCCCAAGTGAAACGGCCTTCAGGATCAGCATGTCCAGCGTGCCCTGCAAAAGCTCAAGCTGCTTACCCATCCTCCTCCTAGATCGTCTAGGAGTGTAGCAATGCTTTCCTAGATTGTCAAGGAGAGAAAGCGCTCGGGCTAGTAACTCAGATTGCAGGCACAGTGGTCCAGCGGGCACCTGAAAAATCTAATTGACCACAACGTGAGTAGCTGTATTATTTTCGGGTATGCCGCTCAAGGACTGGGAGCGCGACGTAATCAACCGTCAGCGCAACATCGTGTTTCCTGACACCAACCTGAACGAAGGCAGGTTCTACAGGAACATAGCGTCAGGCAAAGCGGTTTTCAGCGTGGGACAGAAAGTTTGTCTCCTGGTCATCGTGCTCTTTGTGACGGTCATGACGTCGTTCGGCTTGGCCCAAGCCATTGCCGAGACCATTGCTCAGCGCGACCTTGAAGGCAAAGTGCTGGGGGTGTGGGGTGGCCTTTATCTGCTGGCATTTCTCTTTTTCTGGATCTTTCTGGGAGTCAAAGGACTTCTTCCCGCGAGTCCGGCTCGTAAACGCCGAAGAGGATATCGGCGAGCAGGCAATGCTTAAACTGAGATCCCATCTTAGCGGCCAAGCCCTTCATCTTTCCGGCGGTAGGATTTGGGGTCTTTCTCTCCTGAATGCATAGATCACCGCCAGCAGAGGCGGTGCCAGCAGCACTCCCCAGAACGGAATAATGATGCCGAGGACTATCGGCGCGAGCAATGCCGCCCAGAACGGCACTTTAGCGGTGCGCTTCATCAGATAAGGCTGCAGGAAGAGGCCGTCGGTAACCATGATCACCGCGAACAGGATCAGCACGTAGAAGAAGCGCACGTGGTCGTGGCTGAAAGCGCCCAGCAGCGCCGGTCCTATCAAAGAAATCATCACGCCGAAGTTCGGGATGAACTGAAGCACGCCGCCGAGAATCGCCCACAACGGAGCCCAGGGAATGCCGATGATCCACAATCCCACCAGCCACAATACTGCGACTGCCAGAGAGT
>Ga0105245_10003011_pt1 | contig 15110 bp, 15 predicted proteins | sample KBSM54metaG_FD_81523 | JGI IMG/M metagenome (GOLD analysis project Ga0105245, IMG submission 81523) | Miscanthus rhizosphere microbial communities from Kellogg Biological Station, Michigan, USA - KBS M5-4 metaG | ecosystem: Host-associated > Plants > Roots > Rhizosphere > Soil | place... | reverse complement strand
ATGCGCGCGAGGTGCAGCAGGTTCCACGTCATGAAGGTCGTGTTGCGGTTGGTGAAGTCGTTCTCCGGACCGCCTGAGCCCGGATCGAGGTAGCTCGGGCCAGGACCCGCCTCGCCGATCCAGCCCGCGTCGGCCTGCGGCGGAATCACATACCCGAGGTGCTGCAAGGAGTAGAGGATGTTCATCGAGCAGTGCTTGATGCCGTCTTCGTTGCCGGTGATCAGGCAGCCACCGACCTTGCCGTAGTACGCGTACTGCCCCTCCTCGTTCAGAAGGGACGAGTTGCCGTACAGCCTTTCGATCACGCGTGTGCAGACGGATGACTTCTCGCCGAGCCAGATCGGCGAGCAGAGCACGAGGATGTCGGCAGCCTGCACGCGCTCGTACAGCGCCGGCCAGTCGTCGCGTTGAGCGCCGTGCTCCCGCATGTCGGGCCACACGCCGGGCGCGAGCTCGTGGTCGACGGCGCGGGCCTCGTCGACGGTGACGCCGTTGGCGTCCATGATTGCCTTTGAGAGGTCGATCAGCCCCTGGGTGTGAGACTGCTCCGGCGACCGCTTCAGCGTGCAGTTGATGTACAACGCGCGCAGGGCGGAGAAGTGCCAACGATCGGTCGTGCGTAGCCCTGTGGGCACTGCCTCGATGCTCATCTCGCTCCCGTGCGTCGGCCGGATAGACAATCAGGTGTGCGGCGCTCGCTCAAGCCCGGATCTGCACCGCGAACCAGTTGTCGACGTCGTTGCAGAGCACCTGGCCCGGCTTCTCGTGGGCATAGGTGTAGAGCGCCCGTCGGCCGAGGGTGAGCTGACGCGAACCGTCGGGTCGGCGGATCGTGCCGAAATCGCCCTTGATTCCGGCGTAATGCATGGGAACCACGACGCCCTTGTTCACGAGCACGGGTGGCCACGCCTTCGCGCATGCGCCGGTGCAGCGGATCTTCCCCTTCGGCTCGCTCTTCCAGATGTAGATCGCCTGCTTCCGCGAGGTCGTCAGCACTTCGCCGAGCTGCTTGTCCATGATGGTTCGGACGAGTCTCGGGCTCATCGCCTGGTTCCCCGCGAGGGCGGCCGTCCCCCAGACCGCGAGAACGGCCAGCGCCGCGATCGCGACGTTCGTGAGCTTCGACATCGTCGTCCTCCCTGTTCGCATTTCGAGTCGCGGGACGAACGTCTACCGCGCCGTTCGCGCCGACGGGCCGCCGGTTCACCGCCTGGAACGCATCTGGGCCGAGCGGCGCTCGGGTGGAGGGACGAGCGTGTCCTTCACGCTTCCCGCCTGAGCGGCTAGGCCCCCATGTTGTCCATCGGAGACATCGAGCCGCTCCCGGGAACCGTGAGCGCCGGGATGATGTCCGGCGCGACGATCACCAGCACGCCGAGTGCGAACAGGACGGCCGCGGTTCCATAGGTCGCGAGTGGACGGAACGGAATGAGCTTTTCGACCGCGATCAGGCCGGCGACGAATGCCATCCACACGACGCTCATGACGCCGAGCGCGAAGAGCGAGGCCATCAAGGCCCAACAGCAGCCGATGCACCATGCGCCGTGCCTCGCGCCCATCCGGACCGCCCCGAGGTGACCTGGCCGCCAGGAACCGAGCAGGAAGCCGAGCGGGCTGCGGCACTTTCCTAGACAGGCGTCCTTGAGAGGTGTGAACTCGTACACCGCAGCGACGATCAGCGTCGCTCCGGCGACCCAACGACCACCACGATCCCAGGCGAGGAGGTCGTCGGAGACTCGTCCGCCCTCGGTCGCGATGACGAAGGCGAGCACTCCGATGCTCGTCCACGCGAGCAGGTAGCCCGACGTGAACAGAAGCGGCGCCCCCGGTGATCGGTGCTTCGTCATGACGGAGTAGAGGGCTACCGTCGGTGCGACCGACGGGAACATCATCGCCGCCATCATCACGACCCAGACCCCGACGAACCAGCCGAGTGTCCCGAGACCCGTCCATGGCCCGCCGTCCATGCCTTGCATCTCGCGCACGCTCCACCACCAACCGACGACCGCAAGTAGGAGCAGGAGAGCGACAAGGGCGAGCCGACTTCGCACCGCCGCGAACGCCGGCGACAGGCTCCGGGTATCGACCGTGGGATCGTGCGCGGAGGCGATCAACCGCTCAGGCGGCCCACGCGAACGGCGCAGAGAGTCCCGTCTTCCCGTCGTACTCGATGCCGAAGGCGTTGATCTGCGAACGTGTCGCCTCGGCCGCGGTGAGCTCGGAGCCGGCCGGGTGGAACACGCCGACGAGACGTGCGGGCTCTCCCGTCTCGATGCCGAAGGGAACGATGTCTTCCACTTCGAAGTCGATCGCGTCGCCTATTCGGACGCTGTGGCGCAGCCCCTCCTCGACGACTTCGATCGGCGCGCGCTCGACGCCGAGCATCTCGCCGACGAGTGGGGCCAGCCCGGCCATCGGGCCGCCCTTCTGCCCACCGAAGACCGCTGTCAGCTTCTCCAGCTGCTCGTCGGTTGCGCCCTCGTCGACGAACATCCCGAGGCGCCAGTTGCCCTCGGTCATGACCTTCGGCGTATCCGCAATGATCACCACCGTTCGTCCGCCGACGTCTGTTCCTTCGACCTCGCCTGTCGCGACGTCGAAGACGAGCGTGACGCGGCAGTAGTCGTACGTCGCGCCGTGGTCGAACGAGAAGTTGCAGGGACACATCAGCTCGCACGAGCAGGTCTCGAAATAGGTGCCAGTCAGACTCCAGGCCACCTCCGCCTCCCTCGTCCGGTGTTGTCCGCGACGCGATTCTCAGCGCCTGAGCCCATCATGTCAACCGAACGGAAGGACCGCTTCGAGCCGGGTCGCCGGCCTGTGCCAGTGTCCACTGCCCTGAACGGCCCCGATGTTTCAGACCGGTCGCTCGTACCCGAGAGCGTCGAACGCGGGCGGATAGACGATCCGGCCGGCGAGGTCGGGGCTGTAGCCCGGGAGCCGCTTGACCATGAAAGCCTCGTCGGGGATCTTCGGATGCGGGGAGACGAAGCCGAGCGCGCTCGCCCGCTCGAAGCCGAAACGAGGGTAGTACGCGGCGATGCCCTCGACCATCACGGCAGGCTCGCCTGCTTCTTCGGCGCGGCCGAGCGCCTCGCGGATCAGTCGTGCCCCCACACCGATGCGCTGGCGATCGGGCCGAACCGACATCGGCGTGAGATTGAGGATCCTCGTGCGAGAGCCCCCCTCGACGCCGACCCAGCTCAGCATGACGTGAGCAACCACACCTGAGGAGTCCTCGGCGACCAACGCCAGCTCCGGAACGAACTGCTCCGAGGCCCGAATGCGCTCGACGAAGGACGCGACCTCGTCGGGATGTCCGTCGAATGCCGCGCGGACGACCTCGGCGATCACGGGATGGTCCGCCTCACGCTCGGGACGGATGACGACGCCCTCGGCCACGGGTGGCGATGGTAATCGGGCTACAGAGCGGTCAGTCGCCGAGCGGCGTGGCGGTCGCCGGGCCGCCGAGCGGCGGGCGGCGGCCCTGGCGCTCGTCCAGCCGGAGCTCGTCGCTCTCGACATCGGGCTCGCGTGAGACGTCGCCTCCAATCCTCAGCTCGTCGGCTTCCTGCTGGGCTCGAGCCTGGAGCGTGATGCGGTTGGTGAGCACGTTGGCGCGTTGCTGGAGCCGGTGCACGTCGACGAGGTCGTTCGCCCGGAGCGCGGCCGCGGCGCGCTCGTATGCGCCGCCCGTGCTGAAGAGATGCGTGAGCTTGAGCATCAGCGCGACCAGGTCGATGGCGATCAGGAACGCCAGGAAGAACTGGACGTACTTGGTGACGGCCGGGCTCGCCTTCTGGACGCGGTCGAGCGCCGCCTGACGGGCGAGGAAGTCACGGTTCGCCTTGATCGTGGCGACCCGGGTTGCGATCTGGCTGCGCTCGGCTGCCCGCCAGACCGCGATCTTCTGACGGTTCGCGGCGATCGTCGCGGCGATCTCGGGACGGGCGCGCTCGAGCTCCGCTGCGGCGGCGGCCGCCCGGCGCGTGTCGCGCCTGTAGTAGGGCCCGCGGCCGAGCTTGTGCGTCTGCGAGCAAGTCTGGAGCCCGGCCTCGCAGTCGGCGAGGAAGCGGCTGTTCGTGACCTGCTGCTGGAGGCGCGTCTCCCTGGCCTGCGCCGCCGCGATCTCCTTCTGCGCGGCGGCGATCTTCGCGCCGTACGTGTGCGTGATCTGGTTCGTCGCCTCGTGGATCCGCGCCGTCGTCGTCTTGCTGAGCTCGTCGTTGATCGACCCGCTGTAGATCACCTGCGCCATCGGCAGCCCGATCACGAGCGCGATCGCCAGGGAGAGGAGGAGGCGCGGGATCGTGAGCACGAGGTTCCAGGCCCAGCTCGTGCCGAAGCTCTTCAGCACGAGGCGCTCGATCAGGCAGTAGAGAACCGTCCAGACCGGCAGGACCCAAAGGACGTTCGTGATCGACGTGCTCCACCACTGGCTGGCGGCGACGGTCATCCCGAAGCCGCTGACGACCGCCATCCCTGCGACCCACATGCCGAGCCCGTTGAAGAAGCTCGCCTCGCTCGGCACCTGGCGGAGGACGAAGTCGTCGCCCCCCGCAAGCCACGCCCAGCGGGCGCCGACGCGGCGACGCGACCCCTTGCCGGGGGTCGCGCCGTCGAACATGTCTCCTCCGTCCGGGATCGCGGCACTCGTCACGCGAGGAACAGAAGCATGCGCCCTCGTACCACGGGCGGCCCTCGCGCTCCGACTTCTCGGAGTCTTAATGCTCCGTCAGGCCGCCACCCGTGCGGAGCTCACGCCAGGATCGACGTTCTGGTTGAGCCGGAAGAAGTTCGTCGGGTCGTAGCGACGCTTGACCTCGACCAGCCGATCCCAGGTCTGCCCCGGGTACGCCTCGTGGACGCGCGCCTCGCCCTCGTCGCCGAGGAAGTTGACGTAGACACCCGGGGCGCCGTCCCTCATCGCCGCCGCCAGGCTCCTCAACCACGCCTCGTGGGCGGGGCGGTCGTCGGCGTGCTCGAACAGCGTGCCGAGGGCGACCATGGCGCCTCGGTCGCGATGCGCGAACGCCGTCGCCTCCGGCGAGACGCGGGCCATCGCCCCACCCAGCACGCGAAGCTGCGCGACCGTCATGCTCGCGGTCGAGGCATGCAGGTGGTCGACGATGGCCTCGGCAGCCTGGCTGTCCAGGGAGTCGACGAAGAACGAGCGTGTTGCCTCCTGCGCCGGGAGCGCCGGCCCCGGCCCTTCCCCGAACAGGGCGTAGATCTCGGGGTACGCCATCGGCCTCAGGAGGTCGGCCAGCGGCCCGAGTGCCCGGAACGGCGCCAGCGCGCGCTCGCCCTCCTCGACCTCGCCTGCCCAGCATACGAGGGCCATCACGACGACTTTCCCGTGCGCCTCCGCGGGCAGGAACGGCATCGGCGGGGCGACCATGATGTTCGCGATTGCCGAGAGCTCTTCGGGAGCAGCCCCGGCGGCCGCGACGAACGATGCGATGACGTCCGGTTCCCCGGGGAGGACGAGCAGGCCGCCGAGGATGCCCGCGAGCGGGTGGAGCCGGAACCGGAACCGCGTCGCGACCCCGAAGTTCCCGCCGCCGCCTCGGATCGCCCAGAAGAGGTCCGGGTGGGTCTCCTCGTCCACGTGGAGCAGCTGGCCGTCGGCGGTGACGACCTCGGCCGCGAGCAGCTGGTCGATCGTGAGGCCGTGCTTGCGGACGAGGAACCCCGCGCCGCCTCCGAGCGTGAGCCCGCCGATCCCGACCGAGCCCGTGTCTCCGAACCCGGTCGCGAGGCCGTGCCACCCCGCGGCGTCGGTGTACCGGCCGGCGGTGAGACCGGTCTCCGCCCAGGCGGTGTGGTGCTCGAGGTCGAGGTCGAGCATCCTCAGCTCCGAGAGGTCGAGCACGATCCCGCCGTCCGAGACGCCGTGCCCCGCCAGGCTGTGGCCTCCGCTACGGACGGCCAGCTCGGCACCGGCGACGCGTGCCAGCGACACGACCCGCGAGACCTCCCGCGCGTCGGTCGGCTTGACGACCGCAGCCGGCCGTCGGTCGAAGCTGCGGTAGAAGACCCTACGGGCGTCCTCGTAGGCGCTGTCCTCGGGTGTGACCACGGCGCCGTCCAGCGTGGCGCGGAGCTCGGCTACGACGTCCTGCGCTGTTCTGGTGTCCATCATTCCTCCGGTTCGCTCGCTCTCTCTCGAGAGTGCTGGCGGCGACGGTCCACGCGCGTGCGGCTCTCCACACCCTGGGCGTACGGCTGACAGGCGCCGTCGGAATACCGGAGCCGGCAGTCGTGTTGGTATGAGACAGACGATGGCTGCTCGCAAGAAGATCGGCTTCCTCTCGTTCGGCGCCTGGCACCCGGGCGGCGGGCTGACGCACACGGCGGGCGACGCCCTCCGGCAGACGGTGGAGCTCGCGGTCGCCGCGGAGGAGATCGGAATCGACGGCGCCTTCGTCCGCGTCCACCACTTCGCGCGCCAGCTCGCCTCGCCGTTCCCGCTCCTCGCCGCGATCGGCGTCATGACGAGCCGGATCGAGATCGGCACGGGCGTGATCGACATGCGCTACGAGAACCCGCTGTACATGGCCGAGACCGCCGCGGCCGCAGACCTGCTCGCGGGCGGCCGGCTCCAGCTCGGCGTCAGCCGCGGCTCGCCCGAGCCAGCCTGGCGCGGCGCCGAGGCCTTCGGCTACTCGGTCGACGCCGACGAGGCACGGGACAAGACGGCGCTCTTCCGCGCCGCGATCGCCGGGGCAGGCGTCGTCCCTGCAGACGTCGGCGGCCGCCCGGGTGGTGCCAGGCTGGCGGTCCAGCCGCAGTCCCCCGGGCTCGACGAGCGGATCTGGTGGGGCTCAGGCTCCCGCGAGACGGCCGTCTGGGCAGGTGAGCAGGGGATGAACCTGATGAGCTCCACGCTCCTCCTCGAGGACACGCAGGTCCCGTTCGACAGGCTCCAGGCCGAGCAGATCGAGCTGTTCCGCGAGGCCTGGGCGAAGGCCGGCCACGCTCGTGAGCCGCGCGTCTCGGTCAGCCGCAGCGTGATCCCCGTCACGTCGGACCTCGACCGCCGGCTCTTCGGCGGTGACGCGAACGAGGACCAGGTCGGCTGGCTCGACGGCGCGATCAGCCGCTTCGGCCGGAGCTACACCGGTGAGCCCGGCCGCATCGCAGAGGAGCTCGCCGAGGACTCGGCCGTGACGGCCGCCGACACCCTTCTCCTCACGGTTCCCAGCCAGCTCGGCGTCGAGTACAACGCCGCGATGCTCGAGACGATCGCGCGCGAGATCGCGCCCGCGATCGGCTGGGCGCCGAGCTACGCCGCCGAGCCGACCCTCTAGAAGCTCGGCTTGGCGGCCATGTTGACGACGATCAGCACGAGCAGCGCCGTGTCGAAGCGGAAGATCATGAAGAGCCGCTTCACGCGCATCGCGACCTCGGGCGAGTCGGGGCCGTGCGTGCGCGCGGCCTCGTCGATGCGGCCGAGCTCCGGGCCGACGAAGGCGACGCCCACGATCGCGGCGATCGTCCAGCCGACGAGCGCGAAGATCACCCAGAGCTCGCCCCAGTCGAAGTTGCCCTTCTCCATGAGGATGACGCCGAAGACGAGCGTGACGACGAGCGTCGGCGTGTAGACGCGGGTCCCGATCCAGGCGCCCATCCTGCCGAGCGCACCCAGCGTCTCTCCCTCCCCGCGCCGCTCGAAGACGATCCCGAGCACCGTGAGCGTCACGTCGCCGCCGACCCAGATCACGGCCGAGAGGACGTGGATCGCCAGGTAGGCGTAGTACGCCGAGGGGGCGAGCGAGAGGAAGAGGATCGCCCCGGCGAGGAGCACGGCGCCCGCGAGGACCGTGTCGACGCCGAACCCGCCGAACGGCCGCGCCCCGGGCACCTCCGGACCGCTGTCGTGCTCCATCCGCGGGAGTAAACGGCATCCCGCACACGCGAGCAACGCAGCCGGCGTCTCTGGGCCTACTCGTGATCCCCGCGACGCGCGACCCGCGACGCCGCGTGACGCGCGGCCCGCCACCCGAACGTGAGCGCGAGCCCGATCGTGGCCCCGCCGGCCCAGTAGGCCCGTCCGGACGGGAACCCGGCGCAGTTGCCGGCTGCGTAGAGGCCCGCGATCGGCTCGCCGGAGACCGAGAGGACACGGCCGAACGAGTCGGTCGTCGGGCCGCCCTTCGTGTCGAGCGTCGCGGGGGCGAGGATGATCGCGTAGTACGGCCCCTCCGGAGCGAACGGGAAGAGCGCGGGGTTTCCGTCGTTCCCGGCGCGGGCGGGCCCGTTGCGGAAGAGCTCGATCGCGGACGAGCCGCGCGAGAAGTCCGCGTCGACCCCTGCCGCCGCCGCGGCGTCGAACCGCTCGATCGTCCGCGCGAGGGACTCGGAGAACCCTGTGGCCAGCCGGATGCCCGCGCCGACCTCCGGCGCGCTCCCGGCCAGGCGCTCCGCCAGGCGAGAGCCCAGCTCGGCGAGCGTCGCGCCCCTGATGACGTGCTCCGCTCGTTCGCCGTCGACCGGGAGCGGGTTCCCGCTCTTGCCGTCGGCGAACAGCCGCCTTGTGGCCTCGTCGAAGACCATGAAGAGACGGAGATTCGGATAGCTCGCCGTCGACGGATCCCAGCGGAGGAACACCGATGCGAGCTCGTGGTAGGGAAGCTTCTCGTTCGCCACGCGCCGGCCGGTGCGGTCGACGAGCACCATGCTGTCGCCGCGGAGCGCGAAGATGTTCGTGGTGAACGTCGCCGGGTCGGCGGCGTAGGGCTCGATCGGGATGGGCGCCAGCCACGCCTCGCCCATGTTCCGCAGCTGCGCGCCGAGCCCCATGGCGAGCCGGAGGAAGTCGCCCTCTGATCCCGCCGCTGCGCCCGTCGCGCGGAGCGGCGCCGGCACGAAACGCGTCATCAGCTCCTGGCTCTGGGCGAACCCGCCGGTCGCGAACACCACGCCGACGCGCGCGCCGATGCGCCTTTCCCCGCAGACGACGCCGTCGACGCGGCCGTTCGAGTCGAGCACGCCGGTCACCGCGACACCGGTCTCGATCCTCGCGCCCAGGCGACGAGTGGTGTCCGTGAGATCGGCCACGAGCTCCGCCCCGGTGAGCTGATCCGGCCGCTCCCGGCCGCGCGAGACGACGACCCGGCCGTACGGGGCCCTGTTCTCGGGCAGCTCGGCGAAGTAGTCCGGCGCATCGGCGCGCAGCACCGGGTCGAGCGCACCGGCCGCGGTCAGCTCGTCGAGCGCCGACTCGCCGTGGTCGTAGAACGCCGCGAGCATCTCGTGCTCGTCCGCCGGGAGCCCGAGGGTGGGATGCTCGGCGTCGTACCGCTCGGGGCGGGCCAGGCGGGCCATGTATCGGAGCGCGTCGTCGCGCGCGTCGACGAGCCCGCGGTCGCGCATCAGCCGGTTGTTCGGGATCCAGATCCACGTCCCCGAGCGCGCAGTCGTCCCGCCCAGCTCGGGCTGCTTCTCGAGCAGCAGGACGTCCAGCCCCGCCCGTCGCGCGGTGATCGCGGCGGCGAACCCCGCGGCGCCGCTGCCCGCGATGACGAGGTCCGTAGCCTCGGGAGCGGACATCAGTTCGGAGCGTCCGGTAGCCCGAGCAGCCGCGCGGCGTTCCGCCACAGCAGCTGTCCGCGCGTCTCCTCGCTCAGCGGGAGCGCACGGAAGTCGTCGAGCGCCTGATGGAGCGAGCGGGTGGGGAAGCAGGACGAGTAGAGCATCCGATGCGAGAGAAAGCCGTTCGCGGCGTCGACGTAGTCACGGGCACCGGGCATGCCGGCGACGTACATGTAGAACTCGGGCATCAGGTAGACGTTGTGGCAGCGCGCCGCGAGCGCGCAGGCCTGCGCCGTCCACGGCCAGCAGGCATGGCCGACGATCAGCGTCAGCTCCGGGTACGCGAGCGCGACGCGTTGGAGGTACTCGGGCATCGCGAAGCTCATGTCGGGGCCGATGACGTGGCTGCTCGTGACGACGACCGGGACGCCGAGCTCGAGCGCCGCCTCGTACAGCGGGAAGACGCGCGGATCGTCGTCGTGGAGCGGCGGCTCGCTCCAGCCCGGCAGCAGCGAGACCCCGCGGCACCCGAGCTCCTCTATCGCGCGTCGGATCTCGCCGACCCCGTCGGGGTCGTGCGCGTCGACCCCCGCGAACCCGACGAACCTGCCGGGGTACCGCTCGGCGAGCTCCGCGATGTGCGCGTTGTCGACGCTGCCCCAGGCAGCCGCGCACCGCTGGCCCATGATCACCGCGACGTCCACGCCGAGCTCGTCCATCTCCTCCACGAAGAGCTCGGCCGACTGCGCGTCGAACGAGGGGCTGTTGACCCGGCCGCGCTCGTACTGCGTGGCCGTCAGCGGATCCGGGGAGCTCGGACGGGGCCGGTAGAAGTAGATGTCGAGGAAGCTGCGGAACGGCGGCTGGACGCGAAAGTCGACGATCACGGGATCCTCCGGGTCTCGGAGCGCCGGCGAAACCGACGCGACCGGATCAGTATCGCCGATTTTCGAACATCGATCTTCCGGGCGGTACGCGGCGCGACGGCCTCCCGGCGTACCTCACCCGATGACGCGCGCCCGGTCTTCCAGCACGCGGCGCTTGAGCGCCTCCGCAAACGGCGAGTCGCAGACGATCTCCTCGAGCTCGATCTCCTCGGAATCGAGCAACTGCAGACGGAGGTGGTCGTGGCCTTCCGCTCCGTGCAGGACGAGCCCCGCGGCGAAGAAGCCGAGCTCGTTCAACTCGGCGGTCGCATCGTCGAGCGCATCCACCGTCACGAGGTCCAGGTCGCCGTACACGACGTCGACGTGGCGCGACAGCAGGTGACGCACCGAGGCGTGGAGCGCGGCGCGAGCCTCGGCGTCCCAGCGTCGCAGGCGGAGGAATCCGAGCGAGCGCGAGTCGTCGACATCCGTCGTGACCGCCTCGCCGGCCGCATCCAGCTCGGTGCGAGCCGCGACTGAGAGACCGACGTTGGCGTAGACGCCCTCGAGCAGCTCGCGGTAAATGGTCGGCAGCTCCGCGCGGCCGGTGCGCTCGTCGAGCGGGCGGTACGAGCGGAGCGTCGCCGTCCGGCGTCTCGGCCCGTCGCCCCCGAATCCGCGCATCGTCGTCCGCGCCGGCACCATCCCCAGCTGGAGGGCGGTCTCACGATACCCATGGGAGCGCTCGGCACGCTGGCTGAACGGGTGGAGCGTGACCGCGTCGCCGAACACCGATGCGAGGCCGTGCCCGCTCGCCGCGTCGAGCGTGTGCTCGAAGAGCCGGCCGAAGACGCCGAGACCGCGATACGCGGAGTGGACGACGGCGGCGCCCGTCTCGGCCGACGGGACGCCGCGCAGCGGCATCATCGCGTGGTGGCCGACCACCCGCTCCTCGTGGAGCGCGATCGTGGAGACGAGCGCCCCGGACGCGAGCGCAGCCATCAGGTAGGTCGGTCGGTAGAAGTCCGCGTGGACGTAGCTCAGGTGGTAGCTCTCGTACAGCAGTTGGGCGATCGCCTCGGTGTCCTCGGCCTTCGCCGCCCTCACCGCGATCGCCGCGGGCTCGTCGGCCCCGGTCCTCGCGCGTCGGGGCGCGGCCGCGATGTGGTGGCGGTGGGCCGATGCGTGGCCGTCCGAGCGGATGTGAACCTCCGCCGTCAGCCGCTTCCCGTCGGAGCCGAGGTTGAGGAGCTGCATGTTCCGGGTTTCCCGCTCGAGCGCGACGAGCGGCTCGGGCAGCGGACCCAGCTCTCCTCCCGCGCTCGTGAGCGGCAGGCCCCAGTCGTGGACGGCGACCTCGACGAAACCCTCGTTCGCATCGAGCGTTACCTCGATCTCACCGAGGTCGTCGTCCGGATAGGCGTTGTCGAGCGTGAAGCTCACGAAGCCCTGGACGACCGCGGAGAGTCGGCGCGCATCGTCCACCGGGATCCCGGCCGACTCGACGAAGGCCGGCAGAAGCGCCGAAACCAACGGCGACGCGCTCGCATCGCTGAGGACGGTGACCTTCACCCTCGACACGACAAGGCCGATCGTAGTGGCCGCGCGGGCGCGGTCGACGACGCGCGACGCTCAGGTGCCCCAGCCGTCGTGCGGAGGGTGATCGCCCGGCTCGAACAACCACGCCTCGCGCAGGTCCTCACACCGCCCGTCGTCGGCGAACCGGAGGAACAGGATCCCGACGAGCGTCACCTCGGCGCCGCCGCTCAGCATCCTCACCCAGAACTCGACCGCGGCCCGCCTGCCGTTCTCCGACTCGACCGGGCGGCCCATCCGCACGTCGACGCGATCCTGGGTCGACGTGACGTCAGCCCAGTAGGCGCGGACACCCTCCGCACCGCGGTGTGGCTCCTGGAGCGGGTGGGCGCGGTAGAGGGAGTCGTCGGTGAAGAGCGCCGCGGCCGCATCGGGATCCCGGTCGCGCCAGGCCCGGGCATACGCGTCGACCCACTCCTGCACCGTCATGCGCAGGACCCTATCGCGGGTCAGGCGACGATCACGGCGCTGCCGAGCTCGCGCTCGACGGCGGCCGCGACGTCCGACCCGAAGAGGCCCGCGAGAAAGCTGTGGTGGTGCTCGCCCAGGACGACCGTGTCGACCTTCGCGTCACGCGCGGCCTCGACGATCGCGTTGCCCGGCTCGCCGGCCGCCCACATGAACTCCGCCTGCAGGCCATGTCCCTCGACCTCGTCGCGCGCCTCGGTGAGCAGGCCGATGAGCTCCGGCGGCGGTGCGATCGGCTTGCCCTCCCAGTCCGCGATGTCGTCGAGCGTCCCGAAGAACCGGTCGACCTGAGGGTCGAGCGGCACCTCGAAGACGGAGAGGACGACCAGACGGGCGTTCCGCGCCTGCGCCTCGGCGATGCCGCGGTCGAGCGCACGGCGTGCCGCCGCCGAGTCGTCGAAGCCCACGAGCACCCCGCTCACGCGCGGCAGTCTACGCACCGGCCGGGCGGGGGGCGGCGCCCTCCGGGTCAGCCGAGCCCGCGCACGAACAGCACGAGGACCGCGACGAGCAGGAAGACCCACGACGAGTCCGTCCAGCTCATCCCTCTCGGCTTCATGGTCTCGGGTATCGACAGCCCGGCCGCCGGACCCAACCCTCAGGCTCTAGTAGTAGCTCGTCTTTCCGCGGGCGGCGCGCGCGCTGTAGCTCGCGATGTCGAGGATCAGGCCGAGGCCGACGAGGAGCCACTCCGCCCCCTCGACGCCGCCGATCGGCGACCAGACGATCACGTAGGCGATCGTCGTCCACGGCAGGAAGAGCAGGCCGAGGAACGGGACGACCCAGGAGTCGAATGCAAGGTCGACCCGATCGCCGAAGATCCACCAGAGCGCGAGCGCGATCCGGGGACCGAGGCCGAACGCCAGGAGCGCGAAGCAACACATGCGCGCGCAGGCTGACAGGCGCGGGGCGCCGCGTCAACGTGTCATGCGCGCGAGGCTCGTCGTCGGCCCGCGCGTTCGGGGTTGCGCGAGCCGACGTGACTGGGGGATGATCGTCGCCGACCGTCGGAAATTCCCCCATTCCCGACAGCCCACCCCCGGAGGGCAACCATGAGCGAACGTCCGTCGCACGCGACGGCGGTGTCGGCGTTGATGCCTCGCCTGAAGGAGGATCTGGCACGGCTCGTCGCGGTCCCGTCGCTGTCCGAATGGGGCTACCCCGAGCACACGCGCCCGGCGCTCCTCGAAGCGCACCAGGCCGTGGTCGAGCTCCTGCGCGAGGCCGGCGTCGAGAGCTTCAGCTCGCTCGAGCTCGAGGGCACGGCCCCGGTGATCACGGGCGAGATCCCCGCGCCGCCGGGTGCTCCGACCGTGCTCCTCTACGGGCACTACGACGTCGTGCCCGCCGGCGACGAGACGCTGTGGACCTCGCCGCCCTTCGAGGCGACCGAGCGAGACGGCGCGATCTACGGGCGTGGCGCGGCCGACTCGAAGTCGAACATCCTCGTCCACGTCGGTGCGCTCCGTGCGTGGGAGGGGAAGCCCCCGGTTGGGATCAAGCTGCTGATCGAGGGACAGGAGGAGGTCGGCAGCCCGCTCGAAGAGGGCTATCCGAGCGCGAACCCCGAGCCGTTCCGGGCGGACGCGATCCTCGTCGCCGACGGCGGCTCGATCCGGGCGGGGCAGCCGTCGCTGACGGTCTCCCTGCGCGGCGACGCGCGGATCACGGTCGAGGTGCGGACGCTCGCGAGCAACAAGCACTCCGGCCAGTACGGGGGCGCCGCACCCGACGCGCTCGTGGTGCTCCTCCGCGCGCTGGCGTCGCTCTGGGACGAGCACGGCGACGTCGCCGTCGAGGGCCTCCGCCGTGAGGAATGGAGCGGCGAGTCGTATACCGACGAGGAGTTCCGGGCGCTCGCCGAGCTCGAGGAGGGCATGCCGATCGTCGGGACGGGCGGGATCGGCTCGAAGATCTGGAGCGGGCCCGGCATCACGGTGCTCGGGATCGACTGCCCGGCCGTGGACGGCGCGCCGGCGTCGGTCCAGTCGCACGCACGAGCCGTCCTGAACGTCCGGATCCACCCGGAGCAGCCGGCCGCCGAGGCCCAGGCGATCGTGATGCGCCACCTCGAGGCCAAGCGCCCGTTCGGCGTTCCGCTCCAGGTCACGGCAGGCGCGATCGGCGACGGCTACCGGGCGGTGTCGAGCGGCCCGGCCTGGGACGCGATGATCGCGGCGATGAGCACTGCCTGGGGCGCCGACACCGTCGAGATCGCCACAGGCGGCGCAATCCCCCTCGTCAAGGCGATGAGCGAGGGGGTGCCGGAGGCGACGATGTTCGTCTTCGGCGCCACGGACAGCTTCGCCAACATCCACGGCCCGGACGAGCGCCTGCTCGTCGACGAGTGGGAGAAGGCCGTGCTCGCGGAGACCCTGTTCTTCCAGGAGCTCGCAGATCGAACGAGAGGAACGCGATGAGCGACACGGACGACACCGCACCCGCGCCGGAGCCCGAGGAGAAGCAGGGGTTCCAGTTCCCGAGCACGATGACGGTGCTCGTCATCGTCACGTTCCTCGTGTGGCTCGCCGCGTTCCTGATCCCGTCCGGGACGTACCAGCACGACGAGAACGGCGTGCCGCAGCCCGGGTCGTTCCAGCGGATCGACTCGCCGCAGGACTTCGGCGACCGGGTCGGCGACTT
>Ga0105245_10003007_pt1 | contig 15117 bp, 15 predicted proteins | sample KBSM54metaG_FD_81523 | JGI IMG/M metagenome (GOLD analysis project Ga0105245, IMG submission 81523) | Miscanthus rhizosphere microbial communities from Kellogg Biological Station, Michigan, USA - KBS M5-4 metaG | ecosystem: Host-associated > Plants > Roots > Rhizosphere > Soil | place... | reverse complement strand
GGGCTGAGACCTCCGCAGCCAAAACGTTGGCCCGCACCCTTGTCCCGTCCAACGCAACCCGGTCTAGCCGGACGACGCCCGCCGCCTGACACAGCGCCAACGCCTGCACGAATAGATGCCCCATCGCAGCCAGGTGCCGCCTGCGGAATCGGGCGATCGCGCGATAGTCCGGGGCCGCCCCCGCAGCTAGCCACCGAAAGCACACATCATCGACGCATTCGCGTTCGATCACCCGCGACGAGCGCGCCCCGATGATGTAGCCGTACAACAGGATTCGTACCATCAGCCGCGGATCACGGGTCGGCGCGCCGCGGTCCCTGGCGTTGGCGGCCCGAATACGGACAAGATCCAAATGCTCATCGACCAATACCGCAATGAACCGGGCCAGACCCCCGGCCGCCAACCAGTCATGCAGCGACGGCGGCAACAGCGATCCCTGATCCTGAGCGACTACGCCAACCGCCTTGTCCAACAGGCGGTTTCGGTCTCGCAAAATTCGCGTCTGCCCGCTGTGCAAGATCTGCCCCGAACAATCCACCATCACAGAGTTCATCCGCCACCTATGATGCCCCGCACCCCATCCCCAGCCGATCACCCCGCCCGGCGTGTCGCCTACCCAGGCTCCGCCAGTCTGCAGTTGGTCCGCCGTTCCTTCAGGCCCAACAGCGACACCGAGCGGCGCGTAGCGGAGGCGCGGAAAGAAGTGGCGCACAGCTTGATCCTGCCGTTCTCGGGAAGACGCACGAGAACCGCTTGCTGGACTACTTTCCGACGCGGCCGATCTCTACCCCGTGACTGGGTGATCGTTCACAGCTCCAGCACTCGCACCAGCGCCAACCACGGAGGGTGCAGCGAAGCCCGATGTCGTCCTACACAACTCACCCACACGTCGGGTGTTCTGACTCACGACGCTTTGGCCGATGCCGGAACGGACGTTACGGCTTTGGACAACGTCGAACTGACCAATTGAGGCTCTGCGCACCGGTTCGGCGCTCACCGAGGCCAACCTGATGATCCTGAACCATCCACGTTCGGGGCGATCCGACGCCTTAAGAACACGCGGCAGCAGTTTCCTGATCGGTGACCCGTCCGCGTCCGGCTGTCGTCAACTGTTCGGTGTGCCCGTCCTGTTGACGACGGCTCAGGTCGTAGGCGCCGGAATCATCTTGGATACCAACATGTTTGGATTGGTCGGAATGCGTGAGGGTTTGACCGTTCACTCCAGCAGACCAATGATGACTTCACTAAGAACATCTCGCGATTCATGATGGAAGAGCGATTGGTTCTGGCCGTGGAACGTCCCGCCGCGGTGATGGTCATTAGCAACCTGCCAACGCCCACGGGGCCAGCGGCTCTCGAAGCGCGACGCCCGCTCCGCCCGTGTTCCTTTCGCAAGATTCGACGTTGCAGCGGTTGAATGCCGGACGCAAGGATATTCCAACGATCTCGCAAGCATCTGACAAGCAACGAGCGCCACACTTTCGCTAAAGGCATCCCACACCTGGAACGTTAGGCCAAAGGAGAAATCGCAACTATGAACGCCAAAGCAAAGAAGGTATCCAAGCTGCGGATGGGGGCCGGTGTAGCGCTGGCGACCGTGGGTCTGTCACTCGCCGGCTCGCTGGCACCAGCCGTCGCATCCGCTGACCCGTGGGTGCCGTCCAGCGGACACCGTCACCCGGTACGCCATTACGTGGCTGACGTCACGCATCCAGTCTGGGCGCTCACGCACCCCGTGCGCGCCTTTGTCCCCTGACCTACCTAGCGCGCAGCACCTTCTGCCCCATTTCGGATTCGTCCGGAACGGGGCATAAGTGGCTCGGTCGGCCGTAATCTGGAGAGCTGCTCGACGCGGGCCGCGATGTTGACAGTGTCGCCGGACCAGTGTTGATTCCGATGCCGACCCTCGCGCGCCGCCGAATCGCTCGGCGACAAGACGGTGAATAAGAATAGCCGCCATCGCCGCAGCTTCGACCGCGAAGGAGTTACTCGAAGCGGGCCGACGTCGTCGATCGTGATTTCCAAGTTGCCGCTCGAGCCCCACCGCAGGCTCTAGAGTCACGAGGCGAATCTTGTGAGAGGACGAAAATGCCTGGCCGTGTAGACGACCTGGTGGCTCCAAGATTGCTCGGTGGGGAGACATTGCCGTTCGCGCCCACCCCGTCGGCAAGTATCGCGGGACGCACGCTTCAGGAATCGACATACGCACAACGGGTAATTCCACGCCGGCTGCCCGAGAACGCGCCCAATATCGCTATCGTCCTGATCGACGACGCTGGACCGGGCTCGCCGACGACATTCGGCGGCGAGGTGCGCACCGACACGATGGACCGGATCTGCACAGAAGGGGTTTCCTACAACAGGTTTCACACGACGGCGATGTGCTCGCCCACGCGGGCATCGCTGCTGACCGGGCGTAACCACCATCAGATCGGCAACGGTCAGATCGCCGAATTGGCCAATGACTGGGACGGGTACGCGGGAAGAATACCGCGCAGCAGTGCGACGATGGCCGAGGTACTCAAGCAGTACGGCTACGCGACATCCGCCTTCGGGAAGTGGCACAACACCCCGGCCGAGGAGACGACGGCGGTCGGCCCCTTCGAGAACTGGCCCACGCGAAAGGTGTTGACGGACGGCGTCAACAGCAAGCCGTCGCTTCTACGCCGCTGAAAACCCACGTTGACGACAGGGTCAATACCCCGTAACGTCCGCGCGGTCACCGCCAGGTGGCCACTTCGTGCTTCCCCAGCCCGAGTATTGAGGGTGGTTTGACGGACTTGAGACGACGCGCATTTCTTGCAGGTGGTGCCGGTGCCGTTGCGTCGATTTCTGCTCTGAGTGGGTGTGCGCACTCGTCGCCTCCGAATTCGCCTCCTCCGAGTGACCAGCCACTCCCCCCTGGCGATCTGGACGGCGCGGTAGCGAAGCTGCGTGCCCAATACGTCGCCCAGTTCGATGCTGACTACGTCGACAATGTCGTCCTGCCCAGTTTCCTGAACAGCATCTACGACGGCGAGCGTCCGGTGTTACCGATGATCGACGTGGCGCTGACGAAGGAGAACGCCCTGCCGTACGACATGTGGGGTCTGCTGAGTTTGAGCTGGAAACCCGCCCCGCAGGACGGTGTCACGGTCTTTCTGCAGGGGCTGGAGAAGCGCGGTCCCGACAATCGCCGTAAGCGCATCTATATGTCGGCAGTGACACCCGATCTTTACGCGGGGATGTACCAGGCCAAGGTCGTCGGGTTCTTCGACCAACTATTCAGCCCTGCGAATGCCGCGAAACCGTTGATGCGGATCTACCTGGACACGTTCTGGGATCTGTACTGGGACCTGCATCTCGGAGTCAAGGGCAAGGACGTCCCTGACCAGGTCCGGCAGATCGGGGAGAATTTCAACACCGTCTTGGCCTATCGCGACCCCACGCAGAAGATCGTCTACGACAACTACATGGCGGTTCGCAAGAACCTCGACTTCCTCAAGACCTGGATCGACAACCGGCTCAAGGACATCCAGTCGGGTAAGACTCCCGAGCCTGAGAAGACCTTCGGTTGGTACTGGATCAAGAACGGCGAAGACAGCGAATTCTTCAACCACAAGGACGTCGTCTTCGAGTGCTTCCACAACTTCGTGGCGTTCAGCCAGTGGGGTAACACTCTGTACAACATCATGACCAGACTGGGCAAAGACACCGGAGATGCCCAGACCAAAGACTGGTTCACCAAGACGATGGCGGGCAATTTCGACGGTCCCGACGGCTCGGCGTTTACTCCGCTGGAACGCTTCGTGATGGAACTGTTCCGCACCATCTCGCCCAACGCGGGAAGCATTTCGGCGATGACGGAAACCCGGCCGCCGGCCTTCGAGCGATTCGGCTTCATTGTGAGCCCCCACACCTCGACCAGCCACGACCCCGTGCAGTGGTCGAACCCCGATGACTTCGATCCGTCGCGCTACCAACATGCGCCCACCAGCCAGGACATCGACGAGGCACGGATCCGGCAGATGGGATTGGCGAAGTGCCCCTTCGACCTAACGTCGTTCGATGTCAAGGACGGCCGTAAGGCCGCAATGCACAACAGCGGGTTTGGCACCGTGTTCGCCGTCGCCGACGATCGTCCGCTGCCCGTTTGCGACTACGCCGGCTTCGCCCCGTTTGGCTTCGGCTACCGGCGCTGCCCCGGCGAACAGCTCACGATCATGGCCTTCGAAGATCTGATTAGAAAGGTCGCCAAGGAGCGACTCGAGTTCGTAAAGGTGGCCGGAACAGACGCTCAAAAGGTGCCACTCGGACCAAGCACTCCCGAGATGGTGCCCATTGGTCCGACCACCGTGATCAGCGACGACATCGGATTCACCCGCCCGTCCTAGAGCAAAGCGCGACGTTTGCGCAATTCGCGCCACCACGGCGAAGCAACCTACTGGCAGAGCCGACCACGTCGTGCAGATGGAATCGCGAACCCGAGCGGGTGTCATACGAACTAGAATCGCTGTATGACAATGGTTAGCTTCCGCGCCGACGACGACGATGTGGACCGGGCGGACGCGTGGGCGCGACGGCTAGACATCGACCGGTCCGAGCTGCTTCGCGACGCGCTGCGCCGTCACCTCGCTGCGCTCGCTGCAGACCAAGACGCCCAGGCCTATGCCGACCAACCCTTGACCGACGACGAGACGGCCCTCACGGAGATCGCCGATTGGGGGCCGGCGGAGGACTGGGCAGACTGGGCCGATGCGGCGCGGTGAGCTGTGGTTTGCCGCCACCCCTGGCGGCGACCGGCCAGTACTCGTCCTCACCCGAGATCCCGTTGCGGACCGGATCGGCGCGGTCGTCGTCGCCGCATTGACCCGTACCCGTCGGGGCCTGGTATCCGAACTGGAACTGACCGTCGCCGACGACCAGGTGCCAAGCGACTGCGTCGTTAACTTCGACAACCTGCACACATTGCCGCGCACCGCATTCCGACGCCGCATCACGCGACTGTCGCCACACCGGCTACACCAAGCGTGCCGGACACTTCGAGCCAGCACGGGATGCTGATGGGAGAAGAATTGGCCGCAACCAGATCGCGGTGGCTACTCGCTACTGCAGCTCTTAATCGTCTATGACTCCATCGTTGCCGAATCGTTGACTGAAATCATCTGGCGGACTTGGCATCTGGAGTAGGCTACCCGCTGAGGCGTTACGGGCCGCGACCCGCCTGTTCGCGCTCACGCAACTCGCGCCGGATGGTAGTCAGTCCCCCAGCATTCTGCCGCTATTGGCGCACTCTAATTCAGTACGACCATAACGGCGCACTATCAGACCGCGGTGCCGTCGGCCACCCAAGGCACCCGGTCGACGGTGGCACCGTCCAAAACCATCGCGGCCACTCGGTCGCGGTGCTCCTCGGCACCACCCAGCAGTACAGCGTCGGTGGCGGCGCGCTTGTAATAGAGGTGCGCCTGATGCTCCCAGGTGAACCCGATTCCGCCGTGCACCTGGATGGCGTCGGTGGCGACATGGCTGAGCGCGGCAGAGCAGACCGCTTGCGCGACGCTCGTCGCCAATGCCGGGTCGTCGGATCCGTCGGTCAGCGCCCAGATCGCGTGGTAGGCAGTCGATCTGGCGTGTTCGACATCGACGAGTAGGTCCGCAAGGCGGTGCTTGACCCCTTGGAAGGATCCGATGGGCCTGCCGAACTGCAGCCGTGACTTCGCGTACTCGACAGACAGGTCCAGCAGATGCTGGGCGGCGCCGACCTGCTCGACGGCCAGCAATGCCGCGCCGACCTGTAGCGCATAGTCGAGGATGCGCGCGGTTTCATCCGGGCCGGCAATCACCTGCGCCGGGGCGTCGGAGAACGTGACGTTCGCCTCGGATCGGGTGAGGTCGAGCGTGGCCAGCGGCGTGCGCTGCACGCCGGCCACCTCGGTGTCGACGGCGTAGAGGGCGACGCCGTCGGATCCGCGTGCGGCGACCAGCAAAACGTCGGCGATGCCGCCGTCGACCACTTGGGTTACCGTGCCCGACAACGCGTCGCCGTCGGCGGTCACGGTGACCGCGTCCGGGTCGAAAACACCGGCCCGGTCCACCACCGCGGCGGCCGCGGTGCGCCGTCCCTCGATCAGATCGCCGAGCAACTCGTCACGCGCAGGGCCGGACGAGGCAGCGACCAGTGCGGGGATCGCGAGGTAGACCGTGCCGAAAAGTGGTCCGCATGCCAACCGCGCGCCGAGTTCCTCGATGGCGACGGCTTGGTCGACCAGAGTGCCGCCCACGCCGCCGTCGGCTTCGGGCACCGACAGCCCGAGAACGCCGAGCTCGCCGCCGAGCCGCGCCCAGACCTTCGGGTCGAACGGCGGATCCGACTCCATCAGCTGCCGGACCTTCTCCTCGGAAAAGTGGTCGGCGCTGAACTTGCGCACCGCGTCGCGCAGTTGGTTCTGCTCGTCGGTGAACCTGTACTCAGCCACGGGGGATCTCCTTCCACGGCATGCCCGCATCGGCACGCATGTCGCCGGGCAGTCCGAGAATGCGTTCGCCGAGGATGTTGCGCATCACCTCGGATGTGCCGCCTTCGATGGTGTTGGCACGGCTGCGCAGGAACTTCTGCTGGATGGGTCCCTGCCAGTCGCGCTCCCCGGTGGCCGCGCCCTGCTCGTACCCGCGATACAGAAGTCCCTCGGGCCCAAGGAAATCCATGCACCACTGATAGATGTGCTGATTCAGCTCGGCCCCGACCAGCTTGCCGATCGAACCCTCCGGGCCTGGGCCTGCGACCGTGGCGGCGGCACGTGAGCGTTCCGAGGTGAGGCGCTGCGCTTCCGAGCGCAGCCACAGCTGCGTCAGCCGGTCCCGCAGCACCGGCGTCTGACGTTCTGGGCGTGACGCCCACAGCGCGGTGGCGTCGGCGATGGTGCCGGCGCCGCGTCGGCTGCCGCTACCCCCGAGAGCGGTGCGTTCGTTCATCAGCGTCGTCATCGCGACATTCCAGCCGTTGCCCACGTCACCGAGGCGGTGTTTGTCCGGGATGCGCGCGTCGGTGAAGTAGACCTCGTTGAACTCGGCCTGACCCGTCAGCTGGCGCAGCGGCCTTGTCTCGACGCCGGCGCCGTGCATGTCGATGACGAAGTAGGACAATCCCTTGTGCTTGGGCACATCCGGATTGGAGCGGGCCAACAGCAGCCCCCAGCGCGCTCGATGGGCCAGACTGGTCCACACCTTCTGACCGTTGATCACCCATTCGCCCCCGTCGCGCACGGCGGAGGTGGCAAGTCCCGCCAGATCGGACCCGGCACCCGGCTCCGAAAACAGCTGGCACCACAGGTCTTCGGTGGTGGCCAGGGGCCGCAACCACTGACGCTTCACGTCCTCGCTCTGCGCGTGTTCGCGGATCGTCGGCGCGGCCATGCCGTAGCCCATCGGATTGAGCCCGAGCGGCACCGGTCCACCCGCGCCCTGCAGGATGCGGTCCGCGACGGCCTGCAGACCGCGAGACACCCCGAGCCCGCCGAGGCCTTCAGGGAAGTGCACCCACGACAGGCCGGCGTCGTAACAGGCGCCGAGGTAGTCAGGGATGGGCACCGTCTTCGGGTCGTGGTCGGCGACCACTCCCCGCGCCCGCTCGGCGACCCGTTCGGCATCAGCGTGATTGCTCATGCCAGCCACGATAGAAACTCGACACCCGTCGAGAATCAGCGGCCCCCCGTGGCTGCTGATCGGCTGCGCTCAGGTCGGGCAGTAAGCAGTCTTCGCGATGGCGACCAGGCGGACGACCATGTCGGGCTGCACACCCGGCTTCTGGCGAATGATCGCTTGTGACACCGCCAGCGAGGAATTCCCGTGCGTGAGTTGCCTACAGATCGCGCGCCCGATCTGAATCATGTCGCTGTCTCCGGTCGGACAGCTGAAAGGCCCCTGGCCACAGCCCAGGCCGCTGGCGTTGATCAATTTCAGGTAGTTCTCGTCGTCCGTATCGGCGCCTGCCACAGCCACGAACGCGAGCGAGGCGACTACCGCGACGACGATTGATACGAACACACCTCTCACGGGGAACACCATAAATGGCGGCCCGGCCGGGCGCCTGTGCCGCCCAGGAACCCTTCAGGTGACGGGCACTAGGCTGGGCGTTTCGGCTCATCGGCGGAAGGAACCTCGGCGTTGTCTCTGCAAAGCGGCATCCCCGACGAGGCAGCTGTCGGCTTCCGCTCCGAGCGCGGACCGGTCCTCATCTCGGTGATGCTGAGCACCGGACTGGTCGCCATCGATTCGACAGTCCTGGCGACGGCAGTGCCGTCCATCGTCGGCGAACTGGGTGGTTTCAACCAGTTCCCGTGGCTGTTCTCCGCCTACTTGCTGGGCCAGGCGGTCACCACGCCGATCTACGCAAAGCTCTCCGACATCTTCGGCCGCAAGCCCATCCTGCTGCTGGGAATCGCGTTGTTCCTCGCGGGCTCGATTCTGTGTGCATTGGCGTGGAACATGCCGACGCTGATCATCTTCCGGGCCGTTCAGGGCCTCGGCGCGGGCGCCGTCCAACCCACCGCGATGACCATCGTCGGCGACATCTACACATTGGCCGAGCGAGCACGAGTGCAGGGCTATCTGGCCAGCGTCTGGGCCATCTCGTCGGTCATCGGACCGCTGCTGGGCGGCGTCTTCTCGCAACTGGGCATCTGGCGCGGCGTCTTTCTCATCAACATCCCGCTGTGTCTGCTGGCCGCGTGGATGTTCAGCCGGCACTTCCACGAGAAGGTCACCCACCGCCACCGGACCGTCGATGTTCTCGGGGCGGCGCTGCTGGCCTGCGCGATGACAGTGCTCATCCTCGCAATCCTCGGTGGCGGCCAAACGTGGGCATGGTCTTCCGCGCCGAGCATCAGCGCCTTCGCGGCGGGCGCCGCACTCCTCGTGGCCTTCGTTTTCGTTGAGCGACGGGCCGCCGAACCGGTACTGCCGCTGTGGGTCTTCTCCCGCCGACTGCTGTGCGCGACCACCATCGTCGCGTTCGGTGTCGGCGCCATCCTGATGGGGTTGACCTCATACGTGCCCACGTTTCTCGAGGGCTCACTGCGGATCCAACCGGTGATCGCAGGCCTCGCCCTGGCCGCGTTGACGCTGGGATGGCCGGCCACGGCGAGTGTCGCGGGACGGTTCTATCTGAGGTGGGGGTTCAAGAACACTGCCGTATTGGGCGCCACGCTGGTGATCACCGGCTCGGCGGTGCTTGCGGCGGCCGCGCACCGGCCGAACGTGGCGGTGGTGGCAGCGGTGTGCCTGGTGATCGGCGGCGGCATGGGTCTGCTGGCCGTGCCGACCCTCATCGCAGCCCAGTCGAGCGTCGGCTGGAACGAGCGCGGCGTCGTCACCGGCAACAACATGTTCGCCCGCTCGCTCGGTAGCGCCGTGGGCGTCGCCGTCTTCGGCGCGATCGCCAACTCGATCTTCGGACCCGGCGACGTGCATTCGGTTGGACCGGCCGCCATCAAGTCGGGTTCGGCCGCGGTGTTCACCGGTGTGCTCGTCGTCGCGGTGGCCACTGCCGTTGCGGTACTGGCCATGCCCCACACACCCTCGCACAGCGTGGGGAAGCAAAAACGTGGACGCATCGAAGGGCCGCACGAACAGCTGAGGACGATGGGTAGTGTTGCCGGGGTTGCATCCGGCGTCGATGACGACCGCTCCGCATTTGATCCAGACGCCCTTGATGAGTTCAGGCCGGCCGACGGCGGCGATGACGATGTCGGCCTGAGCGACGATCTGAGGCAGGCCGGAGGTTCGTGAGTGGCAGCTCAAGAATCATTCGGGGTCCTCGGCCTAGGCAATTACTCCATTTCAGCAGTCGTCGACTAAGAAGTGTCAGCGCCCGTGGTATGTGAGTCGCGTAATCCACGGGTGGCCCGGGTGAACTTGGGATAGCCACCTGATCAGTCGGGATCGTTGTGTCCGGTTCATCATGGGCAGCGCACGTTCAAAATCAGCTTCGTCCTTGTCGCGCACCTGCTTGGCTTTGAACAGCAGCGCCGCCTCGGGGATTGCGTACGGGATGCCGTCACTGGTGCGAAGTATCAGCTCGCTGTAGGGCAGGGTGATCGACGCGTCGCGCCGGCACACCCACCGATCACCGACGTGCGGTTCACGAAATACATCGACGCGGTAGCGTCCAGTCGCAGGTTCGCGTAGCCATGTCTGATAGTGGTTTGCCGACTGGTCGGGGTAGGGCCAGACTTGGCCATCTCCCGCGACATCCCATTCGAAGCCGGGAAACGCTGTCACGATGTCGCCGAATAGTGCCGCTGGTACGGCGATTTCGAGGTCATCATGTTCTCGGGCGGCGTCGGCGGTGAACAACTCGAGCGCCCAACCGGCCGCGACGTACCACTGGGCAGCCACCCCCGACATACGCTGTGCGACTTCACTGGGTGTCCACGCTTCCCAGAGTTCGTTGATCTCGGCCTCGGAAAGCTTCCGCCCTGCCATGCTCACGGATCTGGCTTTGGATTGGTGGGGGCTCGGAGCTGGACTCGGAAGCGTTCCACCCCAGGGTATTTCTCACCCAAAGAGGTGACGGCGAAGTTGTGCGCAGCATAGAAGCCCACTGCATCCTGGTCAGTTTCAGCCACAATCGACAGCCCGGCGGGCACCGTTCGGCGCAATGCGCCGAGCAACTGAGTGCCCACGCCAGCGTTCCGCGCGTGTGGCGCGGTTGCAATATGAAGCAGGGTTACAGGGGAATCGCCCACCGAGTAGCCGATCACACCGGCCGTGTCGTGGTCGACGACCGCGACGAGGAGGCCCGCGGCGGGATCATCGCGGTCGGGCCGAACAACGTGCTGCAGACAGTGTGGGTCATCGCCGATCGCGAGTGCCAGTAGACGCGTAACTGCGGGACTGTGGTCGATCGTCGTGGCGTGGATCTCGGTGACGCTGTTGCCCATACCCAATTTAGTGTCGTTGATGCGAGCGTGTAGATGCATGTCGTGCCAACCGTCGAGGTGCAGGCCTGCACAACGCTTGACACCTTCGAAATCGAAGCCGGCTTCGATGGCAACCCGGCTCGACGGCAGATTGTGCACAGAGTGTGTCAATTCCAGGCGGTGGAACCCGACGTCGTCGAACGCCCACCGTGTCGGGGCAGCAACAGCGCGGGATGCGACATCCTGTCGGCGTCGCGCTGGCACCGTCCAATATGCCACCTCACCCTGACCGCAGATCAGGTCCATATTCTTCAGCGAAACCCTGCCAAGCAGATCATCGGTAACGGCGTCTGCGGCAGCCCAGTGAGCGTGCGCTCCCCCACGCCAGTCCGCGCCACGGAGAGTCCCTGCTGCAACGACGTCGGGCGCTAACAAGGGCATAGGAGGATTGTCTCCGAGTCAAGCGATCAGCTCCACCCACTGAAGAACCGGAAAGTCACCCATCCCGTGGTGATCGGCGCACCCTCGCTGGAGGTGGCACGTGGGCCTGATGGCGCGAGCTGGTCCCCTATAGCGGTCGATCGGACTCGAAATACGCTGGGTCCGTGGTCGATATGCCGGTTGAGGTCGTCGACTATGACCCGGCATGGCAGCACGAGTTCGCCGAACAGCGCGACCGTTTGACGATCCTGCTGCGTGGGTGGCTCTGCGAGCCCGTCAAGCATGTTGGCTCCACCGCGGTGCGGACGACGCAAACAAATCCGCAACGAGTATCGGGACCGGGTCCACCGTCACAGGCCCTACAACCCCAACATGCACATCGCGATCCTTCCGTCGAACCGCAACTTCAAGTGAGGCCAACATGACCAGCCCGCTCGGACCGGACAGTGGCCTGTTCGCAGGGACCGCCTGGCATTATGCCCGCTATAGGCCGGGCTATCCGCAGGCGTTCGTCGACGACCTCGTCACGGGTCTGTCTCTCGATGGCACGAGGCGCCTGCTCGACTTGGGCTGCGGCACCGGCCAGCTGACCATCCCGCTGGCCCCGCACGTCGCTGAAGCAGTCGGCATGGACCCCGAGCCTGAGATGCTCACCGAGGCCGCCAAATCCGCGCGATCCGCTGGGATCACCAACGTGACTTGGGCACAAGGCAACTCGGCGGACCTTCCGGGCGACTTCGGGCGCTTCCTGCTCGTCATCATGGGCCGCTCGTTTCACTGGATGGATCGCGAGCAGGTCCTCACGGCCCTCGATGCCATCGTCGATCACGACGGCGCTGTAGTACTCGCCAACGACAGCTGTCTGGTGCGCCCGAACTCCCCATGGCAGCAAGCTGTCGAGGACATCCAGCATCGCTTTCTGCCACCGGACTCGGTGCGACCGACTCCGCTGCCCGGTCGCATGAACTCGCCGGCCGACCACCAGCCGCACGAGCAGATACTCGCACGTTCAGCCTTCCGGCACGTCGATCGACGAGTCTACGAATTCGAGCGTCCCTGGGCCGTCGAGCAGGTCATCGGCTACCTCTACTCGACCTCGCTACCGCTTCGCCGCCTGCTGGGCGACCGGCTCCCGGCGTTCGAACTAGAAATCACCGACACACTGCATATGTTCCGTCATAACGGACTACTCATCGAACCGGTCACTCTGGAAGTCCTGATCGGCACCAAACAATAGATCTCTGCCAACGGATCTCTGCGCCATGCTCGAGAGCAAGCAGCCTTACAGCATCCAGGAACCCACCCGGCTCGACCGGATTCACATGACCGCGAAACCATCCTCTAGATAGGCCGGCGCCCCTTCACCGCGAGCTCTCCGCGACGTCGCCACGCGCCGAGCAGCCAGCACATCCGGCGATAGCTTCGCAACCTCGCGGTCGTGGCACCATGCCCAACTGCGAAGCTCTTCTTCCTGGAGGATGATCGCCGCTGCCTGATCGACACTCAGCACCCCACCGTCGTAAATCGATCACCGGATCATCGGGCGCCATCTGCGACCACATCCGGTTGAAGCCTTCGGTGCCGTGCTCGCGCACCCGTGTGTCCGCGTCCAGGTCGAGCGCGACGCGCAGCACGCCCGGCTCAGCGGTCGGCAGGTCACCGATCACCGTCCCCTCCGGATCGCACACGATCGACCCGCCCGTACCGACGGGGCGCGGTGGGCATCCGGCATGTCGAACACCTTGAATTCGTGTCCCGACGACCATGCGGCCGCCACGGAAACACCTTGCGATTAGCTCGCGACAAGATTGCCGGTCGGATCGAACACCACGTGCGTGTTGTACACACGACCGCCGTCACCGAGCTCGGGCACCGATCCGGGTATCAGCCACATCCCGAGCTCCGCGGCGCCTCCCCCAATGCCCGCACCCGGGGGCCCGTCGAGCGGTTCGGACGGCCGACCGCAGCCGATCGTTGGCGTCCACAGCTTTATCACAGTCACCGCACAGATAGATCTCGGGAAAGACTACTAACTCGAGATCCGTTGAATTACTTTGGATTTCCGCGACTCGCCCTCGAAATTGACCGACGGGATCAGCACCCCTGATCGGCGGGGCTCGGCCGGAGCCCTCCAGCGCCGCTCGAACCTTGTCGGTTTGGTCATGCGGATACGCCGCCATGGCAGGCCGAGAAGATGCCAAAAGATCCCGGTCGGTCATCGCCGCCCGTTCCTCACGAGTCACTTCACTCATCTGTAGTTACCCTTAGCATCATCAATTAGCTCTGCAACACGGCTCCGACGAGCCGGACCCAACATTCACGCCGCCGCTGTGTCCTGGGCTAGGTATCGGCACCGCATCACCTTCTCGCCTCAACAGATCCGGGCTTCTTTGCGGCCCGGGATATTTCGTGGGGTCGCCGGAAGGGTGTCCGAGTTCGTGGACTCCCTTGGGAAGAGTGTGTCCCGAGCACGCTCATCAGGTGTGGCGTCGCAGGTGGCGTTGGGGTAGGGGAACCGACCGGAAGCGTCGGGGGTCGAGGTCACCACGTTGTGAACGCGATGGGTTGTGTCCGTTGACGCGTCGCGTCGAGCATCTGGGTTGGACGTCCAAGACGTCGACCACGCCTTGGGGGCCGACGATTTGGGCGACGCGCACAGCTTCTCGACCTAATCCGGGGTCTGAGTCAACGCGGTCCTTCACAGCCACAGCCCCGAGACCTACGCTCATTACCATGAGGCAAACCCTGCTGCGGGCAGTTGTGCTTCTGGGATCGTGGGCGATCGGACTACTGGTGGCGGCGTGGGTCGTTCCCGGTGTTTCGTTGTCGGTGTCGGGTTTCATCGTCGCCGTGGTGGTGTTCTCGGTGGTGCAGGCAATCCTGTCCGTGTTGATCTTGAAGTTGCCCCACGAGTATGCGTCGCTGCTCCTTGGGGGCGCCGGCCTGGCATTGACCCTCGTCGCGTTGATTCTCGCCTCGGTATTAACTCACGGGCTCACCATTCACGGCATTGCATCCTGGATGGCCACAACGGTCGTGGTGTGGCTCGTGACAACGATTGGGGCAATTTCACTGCCCGACCTGTTCGCCCGCGACGACGTCGGCTCGACCTGACCAAATCGAGGCGGACGCGCGTCAGAGCCGTGTGTTGGCGCTACCGGGCATATTCGGCTACAGCCTCTGGAGCGTCGCGCGTAACCGTCTCCAACGCGAGCGCATCACTGTCGGGGCACGGGTATTCGATGAAGTGTACGCACCGTCGACATTGGTATCTTCTTGCGCGAGTTCAGGTTCGGCGCGCTAACGCTGGTCGTGGTGACGATGACCGCACCAGCGGCGCTGCTGTAGCGCGGCCAACCGTATTCCCTCGACGGTCGAGCCGCTGATCCGCGGCAAAATTCTGCATTTCGCCGGGTCCGCCGAGTGAGTAGCATCTTGTTAACGCGTCCGACGACGGAGGGAGACGTGATGGGAGACACGCATCACGATCCGACGGATCACTCCCGGACCACGCAACCGCACGCTGGTATCGCGATGAAGGACAACTTCTTCTGGCCCGGGTTGATCCTGCTGGCCGTGGCAGTGTTCGGGATGATCGGCACGGCGGCAGCCGCCGCCTACCGACATTACGAGTGGCTGGCCACGACGGTGCTGATCGCCGTGCTCGGAACGGTCGCTGGAGCGCTGTGGCTCGTCGTGGAGCATCGCCGTGTGACCCGCATCGAGGAACGGGTGGTACGCCGCACACCCCGATAGTCGGCTGCCCAAAGCTTAG
>Ga0105245_10003004_pt1 | contig 15130 bp, 16 predicted proteins | sample KBSM54metaG_FD_81523 | JGI IMG/M metagenome (GOLD analysis project Ga0105245, IMG submission 81523) | Miscanthus rhizosphere microbial communities from Kellogg Biological Station, Michigan, USA - KBS M5-4 metaG | ecosystem: Host-associated > Plants > Roots > Rhizosphere > Soil | place... | reverse complement strand
GGGAGGATTACGGATACGTTCATTGGCGACAGACTCTTACAGGCGAACTACTGATTGTAATGAATTTGAGGGCGCTTTGCTTGGGGAAAACCGATAAGATAGTCGCGTGGAGCGTATTGTCCGCCAATTCGATAGCCACGCCGAGGCCGACGCCGCGGACCGCGCCTACTATCTCAGTCTTACGCCCCGCCAGCGGTTGGAAGTCCTATTTGACCTGGTTCGCCTTTATCGGGAGAAGCATGGCTGTTCCGAAAGACTTGAGAGAGTTTATCGAATCATTGAACTCTCACGAAGTTGATTACCTGATCGTCGGGGCGCATGCGCTCGCGTTTCACGGCTTTCCTCGCTATACGGGGGACGTCGACGTGCTTTTGCGTCCCACTCCTGAGAACGCTGCGCGCCTCGAACAGGTTCTGGTTGCGTTCAGTTTCGCTTCCCTTGGCCTTCGCGCCGCCGACTTTCTCGAACCTGGGCGCGTGGTCCAGCTCGGAATCGCGCCCAACCGGATTGACCTCTTGACATCGCTGACGGGGGTGACGTTCGAAGAGGCCTGGGAGCGGCGCGTGCCCGGCGACCTCGGCGGGGTTCCGACCGTGTTTTTGAGCCGGGAGACGCTAATCAAGAACAAGCGTGCGACGGGGCGGACACAAGACGCAGCCGACGTCGAGAAGCTGGAACAGTAAGACTCTCTAAGCTCCGGTGCCTGTGGCAGGCGCTGTTTCCCGGGCCGGGCGCTCGCGCTCTTTTTCGTAGACGCTATGCGAGCGCTCGTCAAATTTTCCGAAAATCATCTTACCGGCCGTGGTCTGCAACACGCTGGTCACCGACACATCGATGGTCTTCGAAATCATCTTGCGGGCGTTGTCCACCACCACCATGGTGCCGTCATCCAGGTACGCCACGCCCTGGCTGTACTCCTTGCCTTCTTTCAGGATGAACACCCGAATGGTTTCGCCCGGCAGCACCACCGGTTTAAGCGCGTTGGCCAGCTCATTGATGTTCAGCACCTCCACGCCGCGCAGCTGGGCCACCTTATTCAGATTGAAATCGTTCGTCACGATCTTGCAGGCGTACAGCTTCGCCAGCTCGATCAACTTCATATCCACTTCGCGGACAGCCGGAAAATCGTCCTCGACAATCTTGATGTTCAACTGCGGCATCTTCTGGATTCTCTGCAGAACATCCAGGCCGCGCCGCCCGCGATTGCGCTTCATGGAATCCGAGGAGTCGGCCACCTGCTGCAGCTCGCGCAGCACGAACTGGGGGATCACCAGCGCCCCGTCGATGAATCCGGTCTCGGCGATGTCGGCGATCCGGCCATCGATGATCACGCTGGTATCCAGGATCTTGAAAGAATTTTCCGCTACCTTCTCGCCCCCGAACAGCCCGCCCAGCGCGCCCAGGTTCAACATTTCGCCTTTGGCCGCGCCCACCACCAGTCCGCAGTAGGTCATCAGCGCCAGAATCATCACCTGCAGGAACGGCACGGTATTGTCGCTATCCGGCATAGCCCGTTCCAGAACCAGCGAGATGAGGTACGCGCCTAGTATTCCCAGGACGCTGCCGAAGGCCGCGCCGATCAGCCGCGTCAGGCTGACTTTCTTGATGCGGATCTCAAACACCACCACGCCGATACCGGCAATCACGCCAATACCAGCGGCCAGCGGACCCTCAATGTTGAATGGATGGAGAAAGTAGGCCGCAAAGGCCACAACCGCCACGAAAAGAAGCCGGATGATAATAAGTTCGCCCATTGTTCTCTTAATCCCGCTCCTGGCGGGTTTACAAACATTAAGATTACTTAGGGATCGAGTATATCACCTTTGGCGGAACTCGTTGGCCGGAGCCCTTTGAGCCGTTCCGAAGGAGGTGAAGGACTTAGAGCGCCTTGGCGAGTTCTTCAGCGAAGGAGCTTTGTGGGCCCCGGCTTTCGCTGCTGCGTTTGGACGCTGTCTTCTTGACAGTACGGTTGGGCGGCGGACGGCGCTCAATGGGCCCCGCACTATGCCCCGCCGGCGCGCTCTGGGCGCTCTGGGCCCCCTGAGAGCCTGGCGACGACCCATGGCTGACCTGTCCCCGCGGCGGTGGCGGTGGGCCCTGTCCCTTGGGTCTGGCGGGCTGCGCGGGATTGGCCCGCAGCAGGCGATCCTCCAACGGAGCGCGATCAAACCGGCGGATGATCGAGTTCATCTCCTCGGTGTTGGGCGCTTCGATGAACGCGAATCCCTTGGATTCCTGCGTTTCGGGATTGCGGATTACTTTAATTGCGTCCGCGACAAGGTTCTCGGCGGTTAGCCAGCCCTTGATATCGTCCGCAGTGACCCAGGTGGGCAGGTTGCCCAAAAAGACGGTAAAACTCATCCGTGGTTGTCTTATCTCCGTGAAAGGGGGTTTTGCCCGATGGAGGGTCTCCATGTAGGCATTAACATGCTACCACACTCGGTCCTTCATGCAAGTACCCCTTTTATTTGATCACCAGGGAGTACGGCATCAGATGCTGCACGCCCCCGTGAGCCAGGGAACGCCATGGCATATGACCGGCCACGGCCTTGATCGCGGTTTCCAGCTCCGAGTTGTCATTGGAGCTCTTCAGCAGCACCTCCAGCAAGCTGCGCCGGGGCGGATACGTCACCAATGTGACTTGCTCGGACGCCGCGATATTCGTCCGCTGCTTGATCATTTCGACGGCTCGATCCAGGCCGCCGATCTCGTCCACTAATCCGTTCATCTTCGCCTGGGCTCCCAGCCACACGCGTCCCTGAGCCAAGGCTTCCATCTGATCGTAAGGCCGCTTGCGCCCTTCCGCCACGCGTTGTACGAAACCCTTATAAAAGACCTGAATCTCTTTCTGAACCTTCTCCCGTTCCTCCGGCGTCAGTGGTTTGTATTCCGAATCGATGGCCGCAAAGTGGCCGCGTGTGAGCAGTTCCTTCTTCAGGCCGATCTTGTCGTACAGCCCCCGCAGATCCACCTTGCCGAAAAAGACCCCGATGGAGCCCGTCAGTGTGTTGGAATACGCCAGCACGGGATCGCCGGTCATGGCAATGAAATATCCGCCGGAAGCCGCCAGATCGGACATGGAAATCAGCACCGGCTTCTTCTTGCTCAGGGCTTTCATCTCGTGCAGGATGTCATCCGAAGCGATGCCGTCTCCGCCGGGCGAATCCACACGTACGATGACGCCCTTGATGCTGGAATCGCTGGCCACCTGGCGCAGCTGCTTCACCATTCCGAACGCTGTAATGCCCGTGTCCGTCGGATCCTCATTCGGATCGCCGCGGGTGATTTCGCCGTCGCCGGTGACGTAGGCGATGCGCGGCCTGCCGGTGGGATCTGCTCCCGCAGCCTTGGAGTAGCTGCGCGCGCCGATCTTCTTCAGGTCGGCCTTAAGCTGGGTATTGAGCTGCGCCAGCATTTCGTCTTCGAAGATGAGCCCGTCTACCAGACCGCTATCGAGTGCGCTCTGGCCGATGAATGGACCTCGATCGATCACGCCGCGCACGGCGCCCGGCGGCAGCTTGCGGCCGTCGGCCATCACCTGGATCAGGTTTCCGTAATATTGATCCAGAATCTGGTTCGTGACTTCCAGCGTTTCCGGACTCGGCGAAGTCTTGGTGAATGTGTCGGGCGCGTCCTTATACTTGCCAACGTGCTCGAATTCCATGCTCACGCCCAGCTTGTCGAGCGTTCCCTTGAGGAACAGCAGTTCGGCACGCAGGCCTTTGACGTCCAGCTCGTCCTCGGGCGCCATGTAGATTTTGTCGGCGGCGGTAGCCAGATAGTATTCACGCGTTCCTGCGTTGCGGAGAAACGCGTAGACCGGCTTGCCGGATGCCTTGAACGCGAGAATTTCCGAACGCAGCTCTTCGAGCTTGGCCCAGCCGGCATCCAGACCGCGCGGTTCTAAGACCAGCGCCTTCACGCGCGCATCGCCGGTGGCTCGATGGAGCAGCTTCCAGGTATCGAGAACGGTGAGCGGCGGATTCTGCTGTAGAAAGGGTATCGGGATGTCCACCGGTGCCTGTTCCGGGACCGAGCCTTCCAGGTTGAGCACCAGCACGGAAGTGTCGGCCACGGTGACCGGACGCTCGCCGCCGAGAGACGCGGCCATGCGGACGGCCGCGAATCCCAGAATGATCGCCACCAGCCCGGCAAACACAATACCAATCGCGAATCCGAGAAAGAATTTTTTCATACGCGAGTTCGTCCGACCTTTCGCAATTGGATCACGAGGCGAAGTGCGTCGTTTACCGCCTTCTCATTACGGAATGCCCGCCTGACATCGGGATCCAGAGGAACCAAATTAGTGCCAGAGCGGTAAGCTTTGGCATACTTGCCGCGCACGCCCTTGCGGAACAACTCCTTCAAGTCGTATTCCGGGCGCAATTCATCGCTTGATTTACTGTGAGACTTCTTCATAAGCGCTTCTTTCGCTGCGAGTCAGTTTCCGCGCACTGATAATACGTATCGTACCGCGGCGGTCGGCATACGCGACCATAATCAGCCGATCTCGGATGGATCGCCCGACGGTAATGTATCGCATTTCTTCCCCGGAGTGGTCGGGGTCTGATGCCGTCATGCTAAGGGAGTCGGCGAACACAGTCACGGCTTCATCAAAGGAAACCTGGTGTTTGCGAAGGTTGGCGGCCGCCTTCGCGGGAGCCCACTCGAACTCCATCGCCTCCAGTGTAGCTCGTGCGGGCGTTTATTCTTGCGTTTGCTCTGCGATGAGCCACTCGATATCGTCCGGCAGAGACGCGATCAACACGTTCGCGCCGGTGAGTTTTAGGGTCGCCTGGAGCTCGTGGCACTTGATCCCTTGAAGCAAGTGCGGCGGCGGATCAAACTCGGAAATCTTCTGAGCGAATAAAAGCAGCGCCCAGCCCCCATAGGACTCAACGAGACCATCCTCTATTGAGGCGCGCCAATTGATCTCATCTCCTCTTTCGGACGGCATCCCCCACACGGCGCCACGAAACGCCCCGCGCAGTTGGGCGAGCAGCGCGTCACGCTCAGCGACAGCCTGGGCGTGCTTTCGGAGTCTAGGCAGAGTCACCGACCAGCAACCGGGCTCCTTCGCTTTCATGCCCAGGTAGCGCAGACCTGCTAATAGGAGTGTGGTTCTGGAAATAGCGCTCATGAAGCTGACGCATCCAGGGTAGCGCTCGGGCCGGGCATGCCCGGCCCCTACAACCTTCGGAACATTGTAGGGGCGAGGCACACCTCGCCCGATGGTTGAAAAATACGGTGCAAATCCGGAGCGCACAGCGCGGGGTGTTCACCAAAAGAATAAGAGAAGATAACGCCGCGCTGCGTTGTGCGCGGTCAAGAAACGTTGCGCGATTCAAAAAAAGAGCCGCGAGGGTCACCCGCGGCTCGGAGGTTAACTCTAGGAGGATATACGTTACACAAGATTGGGAATCTTGATGATCTTCTTCTGGATGGCGTACTGCACCAGCTGCGCCTTATTGTGAATATCCAGCTTGCGCATCAGGTTGAACTTGTGCGCTTCCACGGTCTTCACGCTCAGATTCAGATCGCAGGCGATTTCTTTCACGGAATTGCCCTCGGCCAGCATCTTGAGCACTTCGCGCTCGCGAGTGGTCAGCGTGGCGAAACGAGGCAGGCGGTTCGCCGACTTGATGCGGCTGCGGAAATCGTCCACCAGTTGCGACAGCATGCGCGGGCTCAGATAGCTGCCGCCCCGGCAGATATCGCGAACCGCGGCCACCAGCTGCTGGCTGGGGCTGTCTTTTAGGACGTAACCGCTGGCGCCGACTTCCATGCCCTCCACCAGATAATCCTCATCGTCGTACATGGTGAGGAACAGGACCTTGGTCTCAGGCCGGTTTTTCTTGATTTGACGGGTTGCTTCGAAGCTGCTCAGCCCGGGCATGCCGATGTCCATCAGCACAACGTCTGGACGCGCTTCGTTTGCTTTGTCCACGGCGTCACCGCCATTGGACGCTTCGCCGACCACTTCCATGTCCGCTTCCGCTGAAATCAGCGTCCGGATACCCTGGCGGAATAGAGTATGATCGTCAGCCAGCATTATTCGAATCTTGGCCATAATGTTAGAACCTTGCCTTACGTAATCCTTCCTACATGTGCCGCTATTTGGATATCGGCAGTTCTATGCAAATCTTTGTACCCCGCTTAGCTCCTTCTGTCCGGCTTTCTACGTGAAATTGCCCCCCCAACAGGGCTACTCTTTCCCGCATCCCCGCCATTCCAAAGGACTCCCGCTTAGCCAGGGCCTCCTCAAGGTTGAATCCAACCCCGTTATCTTCCGCAATCAGCTTGAGTTTTCCATCGGCCGATATCAGCGAAATATTTACCTGGGTGGCCGCGGAGTGCTTCCCGATGTTGTTAAAGCATTCCTGCAGAAGACGATAGGAGATTACTTCGAGCTGCTGCGGCAGCACACCCATCTTAGTAAGGTGGAGCTTCACCTGGCAGTTTTCGTGGAGCCTTTGGAAGCGATTCACCAGTTGCCGCAGAGCGGCCCCCAATCCTAATTGCTCCAGTACAGCCGGGCTCAGCGCAGCGATCAGGCGGCGCATTTCCAGGATGGTGCGCTCAGTCAGGTCGCGGGCGTCCCGCAGCTTCGCCTTCCATTCCCCTTCCCTCTCGGGAAGTTCCTGCTCCAGCAGCTCCATTTGAAGGCGAATGCACAACAGGCTCTGGCCGGCCTCGTCATGCAGCTCACGACTAATGCGGCGGCGTTCGATTTCCTCGACGTGCAGCATGTGCTCCGCCAGGCGGCGGACCTGCTCTTCGCGCTGGGCTAAATCCTCAACCAGGCGAGCTTTTTCGGCAGCCATCAGGCAGCGCTCGGCGGCCGCAGCCAGCAATTCCTGCTCGCGCGGCAACCATTCGTAAGTCTTCGAGAATCCGAACTGCATCACGCCGGCGGTACGCCCGTCGGCGGCCAGCGGAATGGACCAGCAGGATGGAAACCGGCTGTACCAGCTCTCCTCTAATAAGATGTCCGAGGAGCGAGGATCGCCGTTCAAATAGCGTTGCTTCGAGAGCTTCTTGACCAGTCCGGGACGATTGGGAACCGAGAGGGATTGCGGATCGGGGATGCCTGCGCGCAGCACCCACTGGCTGGAATCCTCGTTCAGCATGTACAGCCGGCCCGCGTCGGCTTTGCACACATGCACCAGCGTTTCCAGGAATCGCCGCAGCAATTCTTCCAGATTGCGCGACTCCAGCTCGACGCGAAATAGCTCGTAAAAAGCCTGTGTTTCAGCTTCGCGGACCTGATAATACGCGTTGTTCAGCGTCAGGATCACGCAGAAGTGGAGCTGATCGCGTACCCACTGAAAATTGGCGTGCTCGTCAGGAATCAGTTCTTCGAGAGCGGGGGCAAGCAGGCGATCGTATTCCTGAAGCGCCTCCAGAATCGCACTCGGCGGCAGATTGAGCTTGGCCAGACGCCGGCCGTTGTACTCCACCTGTTCGATGAATTTGAGGGGCGGCAGATCGCGAGCCAAAACACGCGCGGCGGCTCCAGGGGTGATGGCGGTCAAAGCAGCTCGCTGTTGCGGCTCAAAGCCCATTTCACGCAGCCGTGAGAGGAACTTGCGATCGATCTTGTCAGCCTGAGGCTCCAGAAAATGGGCCAACCGCTGGAGATGTACGCGAAGCTGGTCGCTTAATACATCCGCGGCATCGGCGAGCTCGGGCGAAACCTGCGCAGTCTGCACAGGTAACAAATCGGCTGACTAGGGTCTTCCCTTTAGTACTACTTCTTTGCGGGGGAGCCGCCGATCAGCTGATCGATCTCCGTGAGAAATCCCGGACTCAGTGTAGCCGGCTGCGCCCAATCTTTCACGATCATTCCATTCGGATTGATTGCGAAGAGGTGGGGAGAATCGAAAGACGGATTCTGAGGGGTAGCTTTGAAGTAGGCGATCGCCACCTGGCTGGAATCGAACAAAACCGGCGTAGTCATTTTCGTCTCGGCGACGAGTTTTGCCACGGTAGCCTGGGTCTCCGGGGGGGCGAGAACGATGGACAGAACGTTAACCTTCGCCCCGTACTTCTTTTTCACGGCTTCCAGCTTTACAGAAAGTTCCTTGCACTTGACCGGGTTCGTTTCGGTGAAATCCACCAGTAGCCAGGTTCCGCGGTAATCCAGAATGTCGTGCTGCCGAAGCGTGGAGTCCGGCAGCGAAAAACTGGGCGCGCGGCGGTTGCTGAGTGCCTGCGCGGAAAGCGAAAGGGCGGCCACCAGGAACAAGATGAGACGAACTGGCATAAACCTCACGCTAACATGCCTCCGCCAATCTCCGCAGTGATTCTTCGTAGGGCGCTCGCGCCACGCCGCGCTCGCAAATAATCGCCGTGACGTAGCGTGACGGAGTTACATCGAACGCCGGATTGGCCGCCGCCATGGCCTCGGGCGCAACCGGCACGCCGAAGACATGCGTGACCTCGTCCGGAGAACGCTGTTCGATAGGTATAGAATCGCCGGACGGGAGGGTCAGATCGAAGGTAGACACCGGCGCAGCGACGTAGAACGGGATGCCGTTCTCCTTCGCCAGCACCGCTACCGAATAGGTTCCGATCTTGTTCGCCACGTCACCGTTAGCGGCGATCCGATCGGCGCCCACCACCACGCAGCCGATTCTTCCCGAATGCAGGAAGTGGCCGGCCATATTGTCGGTGATCAGCGTCGTGGCGATGCCGTCCTGCTGCAACTCCCACGCCGTGAGCCGGGCACCCTGCAGAAATGGCCGGGTTTCATCGGCGAAGACGTCGATCTTCTTGCCGGCGCTTACAGCGGCGCGAATCACGCCCAGCGCCGTGCCGTAACCGGCGGTCGCCAGCGCACCCGCGTTGCAGTGGGTCAGGACGGTTTTTCCATCCGGCACCAGAGGCTCGCCGTGTCGTCCGATGGCCTGGCAGATGGCGATGTCATCGATTCGAATCTGCTTGGCCTCTTCCACCATGCGCCGGACGATTTCCGCACGCGGCGCGCTCTGGAGTGCCGCATGAAGTTCTCGCATGCGATGAATCGCCCAGAACAAATTGACCGCGGTCGGCCGCGTCGCTGCGAGCGTCTTGCAGACCGTTTCGAAATCGGCGCCTTCTTGCACGCCCAAGGCGACCCCCATGGCCGCGGCGACGCCAATGGCCGGCGCTCCGCGGATCACCATGGTCTTGATGGCGTCGGCCATTTCTAAATAAGTGCGGCAGGTGACGAAGCTCTGCTCGCGCGGCAGGCGCGTCTGATCGATCATCACCACACCCGCGTCGGTCCATTGGATGGTTTCCACCATGAACTATCTATTGTGCATGGTCTGCACGCGATGACCAACTGCGGCTATTTCAGGCGATTCAATTCCCGCAGATACAGTTGATTGTTCGGGAAGCGGTTGTGCAGTTCGTTTAGTAGCTCGCGTGCACGAACGCGATTATTGTCGCGGATCGCTGCGACGGCCAGCAGCAGCTTGGCAAACGGCTCCAGGTAGTGGCCAAACTGCGCGGTCAGACGCAGTTGTTCAATACCCTTCTCACGGTCGACCAGTGAGCCCGTCATGCGCAGCAGAACGCGCATCGGCGCCGGCTTCAGGCTCAACAAGTAATTCTCGATTCCCGGCCCCAGAAACGCATCGTAGGCTTTAGGATCGGCTGCGGTCAGCCTGTCGGCGTAAGCTCGTCCCTCCTTGGTCAAGCTGAGGGCCGCCAGGTCGCGTTTTTCAATCAGCGACGCGAAATCCGCGCGCAATCCGAAGCTCAGCGATTTCGCGAATAGCGCATTGGTATCGGCGGGACGGGATTGCAGCGCCGAATCGGCCAGCGTGTCCCCGTGCTGGATTTCGCGGTCGAACATGGTTTTGATCTGGGGATCCAACTGAACCTTGGACCGCCCCCAGAAACGCGTGTTGTCCGTAAACAATTCGGATTCCAGCACACCCAGCCTGGCCAGCTCAGAAAACAGAAACGCGGCCGCGTCGGATGTCGGGCCCAGCGAATCTGCTGTGTGAGTCTGTTTCCACTGATTGAAGACCTGATGCGCCTCGTCGAATTTCAGGTCGTACATTTTGAGCCATCCGCGATACAGGTCGTCGGACGGCGCTGTCACATCCGCGCCGAATGCGGAGCAAGCCAGCACGGCAAAAAGAAACAGGCGCATTATTTCACGCGGGCGAATATCTGAAAATCGATGTCCACTTCATTCTTGACCTTGACCAATCCACCACCCACGCTTACCGGCTTGATCGCGAAATCGGTCTGCTTAAGCACGGTGTGAGCCGTATACGCATCGCCCGTCCGCTTCACTAGCAGGCTCACTGGCTTGGTGACGCCGTGCAGAGATAATGCGCCTTCCACTTTCCATTGTCCGTCACCCGTCTTATCGACGCGCGATGACCGAAACGTGATCTGGGGAAATTTCTTGGTCTCGAGCGTAAGATCCTCCATATCCTTCTGGATCGCGGCTTGCGTTTTGGCGTCCACTTTGGGATCAGGCTTAACCGTCATTTTCGCCGTCTCCACGGTGAACTCCACAGACCCGGAGGGAGTTTCGCGGATGGTGCCGGACGAGATCGGCGCACTCACCCAATGCTCATGGCCGGCGGCGGATAGCAGTCCGGTTTTAGCCACATGCACGGTGACGGTGCTGCGATCCACGTCAATGGCCACATCCTGGGCGGCCGCGATCGCCGCAGTCGCAAGAAGAATTGCCGAGAACTTCATTGCGCTAAGACTCATACGAATACACTCGTCTCAGATTATGCTCGAATAGCGCTGCTGGAAGAAGTCGGGTCACTACGCGGCGTCCCGCCACCGCCGCGCGATTCTGCCATTGTCCGATGTGGCCCATCCACAGCGATCTGTGCTGGATGTGACGCGTCCTGACCCGGCGGAGCTGTTCGTACCGGCGCAGCGCGGTCTCCATGCACGGCTCGCGCGAAATGCATTTGGCGAGCACCAGCGCGTCTTCGAGAGCCATGCTGCCGCCCTGCCCCAGATTCGGAGTGCAGGGGTGCGCTGCGTCGCCCAGCAACGTGACTCGTCCCGTGGTCCATCGTGGCAGCGGCGGCAGGTCGTAAGCGCCGTTCTCAAGAATCACTTCGCTGGCGCCGATCAAAGCGGCCACCGGCTGGTGCCAGCCTGCGAACCGCTCCAGCAGCTGGCTCTTGCGCGCATCCGGAAGCGTGGTATCCAGCCGGTGGATATTGGCGGTCGCGTACCAGGTGAATTCCCCGTGTCCCAGGTTGAGAATGCCGAAGCGGCTTCCGCGTCCCCAGGTTTCACTGTTGTATCCGGGCCGGATCGCCGAGCCGGCGTAAGCCGAGATACCTCGCCAAACGGCGTATCCGCGGTAAACAGGTTCGGACGTCCCAAAAAGTTGGGCGCGCACACGCGAGCGGATTCCGTCGGCTCCGATCACCGCATCGTGCTCCGCCACGCCGCCCTGGGCGAAATGAATCCTGACCTTGGATCCGGTTTGCTCCAGATGTGAAAAATCGCTCCCGAACTGGATGCGCTCGCCAGGCAGCGCGCCCTGCAGCGATGCCAGCAGGTCCGTTCGACGCACACAAAGAGCCGGGAGGTCGAAATCGCCCAGGGCGATGTCCATCAGAACCTTACCGGAGCTTGCTTGCACCAGAAAGTGCGTGGTGGGACCGCCGCGTGCCGCGATATCGTCCAGCAGCCCGAGGCTTTTCAGGATCCGCGTGGCGTTGGGCCACAGCATCATCCCAGCTCCGGCTTCTTTCAAGAACGGAGCGCGTTCATACACCGTCGCATCGATTCCGAATGCATGCAGAGCGGCAGCCGTAGCTACTCCGCCGATGCCGCCGCCAATGATTCCGACGTTCTTGAATCCCAACGAGATTTGGACGCGCTTCGAAGCGCTCGCGTTCCCGTTGATCCGGACTGCGGGGAGCCTTAGGCGGCGTGCGTCACAGAAACAGCGCGATCCGTTTGGAGCTGCGTCCGTCGCCTGCGCCATCCGAATAACCGGCGAAGCGCGAGAGCGATACCGGTGTAGACCATCACCGCTCCTCCGGCGGTTGCGAGTCCCGCGATCGTCTGCCCCCACACTCCCAGACTCTCTCCGGTGTGCGTGAACCTGGCCAGAAGTCTCAGCTTCTGACCGGTGCTGTTGCTGGAGAAATCGGCCCAATTCACGACTTGCCCGTCACGGCCGACGACCAGCGTTCCGCGGAGTTGAGGCTGCCCGCCGTCGCCCCGGTCGATATTGAAGGTGAACGGCGCATTGGGATTCGCCGATCCCTGCACCCGGATCGATTGCCAGCCGGGCACCTGCTGCTCGGCCTTGGCCCAGGCGGCATTGAGTCCCCCCCAGTTGGCGGGCGGACCACCGCCGAAGCCTCCGAAACCTGGGCCGCCGGGACCCTTGGCTTCACCGGGTCCGATCTTGCCCTGCCCACCGCCCCGCCCAGGGCCTGCGCCCGGCTGCGGCGGCAGAGGACTGCCGGTCATCGTATAGAGCAGATTGCTGGCCCAGGGGTACGACATGATGACGCCGGTGCCCACCACCAACACCAGCGGCACCCACGCCCAGATGCCGATAACGTTGTGCCAATTCCAGTCGCGAGCCTTGCCCGACAAGCCGCCGCGAAACAGCAGCGATGGACGCAGATGCTGCCAGGTGAATTTCTTCGGCAGCCACAAAAACAATCCGCTGAAAACAATTCCAAAGAACACCAGATTCCCGGCGTCCATGACGGCTTTTCCGCGATTTCGATTCGGGCCTGTGCCGCCCAGCCAACGGTGCCAGTCCTCCATGGTGCGGAAGAACGCCCGGGCCTTGGTGGTTTGATTCGGTTGTGTAGGCTGCGCTGATTGCGCACGGGAGATGAGCTCGCCGGTATAGGGATTTACGCGAAGTGTGCCGCCGCGCCCCGCGGAGACTTCCGCCGGCTCGCTTCGGCCGGATCGCAGAGTTATGGCCGATGGGGCCACGGGATTCTGCTCTTTGGCCTTCGCCAGTATCGTCTCCACCGGCAGGTGCGCAGAGCCGTCCGCGGGAGGCGTGATTCCTACCTCGGGCTTCTCCAGCCACGCGTTGATCTGCTTCTCGAAGGCCAACGCGGCCCCCGTGACGCACATGATCAGGATCACCAGCCCAGCGGTGACGCCGGCGGTCAAATGCAACCAGAACAGGACTTTTCGCACGGATGCCCCCTCAACAGGCCGGGTACAAGAGTACAACAACGCCGAGCATTTGCGCGCGGAGGCGGCGGGATCTTATTTGTGCCGGTAGGTGATGCGGCCTCTCGTCAAATCGTACGGCGAGAGTTCCAGCGACACGCGGTCGCCGTTCATGATTTTGATGCGATTGCGGCGGAGTCTTCCGGCCATGGTCGCAAGCACGGTCTTGCCTGCGTCCAGTTCGATGGAAAACATTCCGGCCTTGAATTTCTCGACAACTTTCCCGAGTACTTCGATTGAGTCTTCTTTAGGCAAATTTTTCCTCCATGCTTCCGATCTGATCTAGAGTAGCCGTTTAGTAGCGCTTGTTGCCGCGGTATCCGCCGCCGCCACCCGAACCACGGTCCGCTTTCGGACGAGCTTCGTTGACGGTCAAGGGGCGTCCGTTGAGTTCGCGGCCGCTGAGCGACGCGATGGCGCGATCGCCTTCGGCATCCACACTCATTTCGACGAAAGCAAAACCCTTCTGCTGCCCGGTCTCGCGGTCGGTGACGATGCTGACGCGGTCCACCTGGCCGTACTCCTCGAACAAGGATCGGACAGCGTTCTCGGACACGTTATAACTGAGATTTCCTACAAAAATATTCTTCATCTTTACTTTCCTTTTGAAATTTGCACAACAGTGATTGGGGACGGGAGTGAATAAGAGAGCATGGTCTACCCGCGCTTCCTGCGAGAGGTTCTGCTCTTGGGAGCAAAGCTGCGCACGCCATTGGTCCGCGTGCCGGGCCCGGCGCTGGGCCGTTTCGAGTGACCTGCGCGTTCGCCGCGTTCGCGCGCCGGAGACGACTCCTGACTCACGCGTCCGACTTCCTGCGCCAATGCCGCCGGCACCGGACGGCGCGTCAGTTGAACTTCCAGCAGCTTCTCGATCTTGCGGATCTCTCCGCGCTCGCTGCGCGTGCTGAAAGTGGATGCGGTACCACGGCTACCTGCGCGGCCCGTGCGGCCTACGCGGTGGATGAAATCTTCGGGCACCTGGGGCAGATCGTAGTTCACCACGTGCGCGATGCCTTCTACGTGCACTCCGCGCGCAGCCACATCCGTGGCGACCAACACGCGATAGCTGCCTTCCTGGAAGCCGCGCAGCGCCAGGTTGCGCTGGGATTGTGACCGGTTTCCGTGAATGCTGGTGGCTTTCGATCCGCCGCGCGCGAGCTTCGTCGCCAGACGATCCGCGCCATGTTTCGTGCGCGCGAACACCAGGAACGAGCCGCGCTCTTCCTGCAGCATCTTCTCCAGCAGGCTGAACTTGCGATCTTGCTCCACTTCGTAGATATGCAGATCGATATCGGCATGCGGCTTGGTGGTCGATCCGATCGCGATGCGCACCGGATTCTTCAGGTGCGCGGCGATCAAATGCGCCACGGACGATTCGATGGTTGCGGAGCAGAATATCGTCTGCCGCTCGGAAGGAAGCGCTGCCAGAATCCTTTTGATAGTGGGAAGGAATCCCATGTCCAGCATGCGATCGGCTTCGTCCAGCACCAGAGTGTGCGCCGAGCCAAGCTTTACCAGCCGGCGCTCCAGGAAATCTGCGAGGCGTCCGGGAGTAGCGATCAACACCTGTGCGCCGCGATGAATCGCGTGCAATTGGCTCTGTTCGTTTAATCCGCCGACTGCGACAGCAGCGCGGAGACCGGTTCCGGTCGCGAGCTGAGAAAACGATTGACTGATTTGAATCGCGAGTTCTCGCGTGGGGCTCAAGATCAGCGCCCTGAGGCCGGTCGGCTTGGGTGTCACCAACTGTTCTTGCACCAGGCGTTCGAGCATCGGAAGCAGGAAGGCAAACGTTTTGCCTGTTCCGGTTTGCGCCGTGATCACAAGGTCGTGGCCGGCGAGTTGTTTAGGGATGGCTAGGGCCTGCACAGGCGTCGGTTGGACGAATCCAAGTTGGGCCAGATTGTTCTGCAGGGCAATGGATAGAGGAAGG
>Ga0105245_10003003_pt1 | contig 15131 bp, 11 predicted proteins | sample KBSM54metaG_FD_81523 | JGI IMG/M metagenome (GOLD analysis project Ga0105245, IMG submission 81523) | Miscanthus rhizosphere microbial communities from Kellogg Biological Station, Michigan, USA - KBS M5-4 metaG | ecosystem: Host-associated > Plants > Roots > Rhizosphere > Soil | place... | reverse complement strand
TGATGCCGATTCACGCGTTCGTCGACGACCAATTCCTGCTCGATAAGGGGCTCCGCAATTACTGGGGCTACAACACCATCGGCTTTTTTGCGCCTGACCCGCGTTATCGCGCGGGCAACGAGCTCGGCAGCGAGGTGAAGCAGTTCAAGGAACTCGTCAAAGCCATGCACGCCGCGGGCATCGAGGTGATTCTCGACGTGGTCTACAACCACACCGCGGAGGGCAATCACCTCGGACCAACGATGTCCTTCCGCGGCATCGACAATCAGACTTACTACCGCTTGGTGCCGGACGATCAGCGCTTCTGCATGGATTTTACGGGCACCGGCAACACGCTCAACGTGATGCACCCGCAAACCCTGCAACTGATGATGGATTCGCTGCGCTATTGGGTGACGGACATGCACGTCGATGGCTTTCGCTTCGACCTCGCCGCCGCGCTCGCGCGCACGCTGCATGAAGTCGATCAGCTCTCCAGCTTCTTCACGCTGATTCACCAAGACCCGACGCTCAGCCAAATCAAGATGATCGCGGAACCCTGGGACGTTGGTCCAGGCGGCTATCAGGTCGGCAATTTTCCGAACCGTTGGGCAGAATGGAACGGCCGGTACCGAGACGCGATGCGCGCCTTTTGGCGGGGCGACGGCGGGTCCGCATCGGAGCTCGCCTATCGGCTCACGGGCAGCAGTGACATGTACGAAAACGACGGCAGACGGCCGTACATGAGCATCAACTTCGTGACGTGCCATGACGGCTTCACGCTGAACGATTTGGTCAGCTACGAGGGCAAACACAACGAAGCCAACGGCGAGGACAACCGCGACGGCAACGACAACAACCTCTCCTTCAACTGCGGCGCCGAGGGCCCGACCGACAACCCGGACGTGCGCGCGGAGCGAGCCAAACAAAGCCGCAACCTGCTAGCCACGCTGCTCCTGTCACAGGGCACGCCGATGTTGCTACACGGCGACGAACGCGGCCGCACCCAACAAGGCAACAACAACGGCTATTGCCAGGACAACGCGCTCAGTTGGCTCGATTGGCAGCTCGATGACGAGCGCCGCGCATTGCTCGCCTTCACCAAGAAGCTGATTGCGCTGCGCCGCGCGCATCCAGCCCTTCGGCGCGCCACCTTCTTCAAAGGGCGCCCGCTGCGTGGCAGCGACATCAGCGACATTTCGTGGCTGCGCCACGACGCCGGCGTCATGTCCGACGAAGATTGGTCGAACTCGGAAACGCGCTCGCTGGGCGTGTTTCTCGCCGGTCAGGGGCTGGACGACATGGACGCCGAGGGCAACCCGCTAGTCGACGACGACATGCTCTTGCTCTTCAACTCGCACAACGAGCCGATCGATTTCTCGCTACCGTTCCCCGACGATTCGCGCCCCTGGGAGCTACTGGTAGACACCGCCAATGATCAGGCCAGCGAGACACGGCGCGGCGGAGAGAAAACGCAACTCGGCGGCACACAACTGAAGCTGTTCACCCGAGTGCGCTCACCATGACCGAGGCGGCGCCTTCCGACCTGGGCGCATTTGCTGAGGCGGCGGGGGTGCGCCTCAGGTTTTGGTCGGATCGCGCGAGCACGCTGAGCGCGGTCTTTTACGACACCGAGCTACGCCGGGTGGGCGAACTCGAGTTGCAACGAACAGCTGACGATCCGGCTATTTTTACGGGGTTTGCGCCCGGGCTCCCGCCTTCGACCCGCTACCAACTCGTGCTGAACGACGGCGAGGCGGTGACGCCCTTCGCTCGCGCGTTGCCTCACGGAGTGCTGGGACCGGCAGCCGTGACCGAGCCGCTCATCGCGCGCGTTCATCCCAAGCGTCGGATCGATCTGCTCGCAGGGGAAGTGTTCTACGAACTGCACATCGGCACGTTCACACCGGAGGGCACCTTCGCGAGTGCGAAGCGGCACCTCCCCGACCTCCGCGCTCTCGGCGTCACCGTGCTGGAGCTGATGCCGATCGCGGCATTCGCGGGTGAGCGAGGTTGGGGCTACGACGGCGTGGGCCTGTTTGCGCCGTTCACACACTATGGCACCCCGGAGCAGCTCAGCGACTTCGTCGATGCCGCGCATGCCCTCGGCTTCGCCCTGGTGCTCGATGTCGTTTACAACCACCTCGGGCCGACTGGAAATTTCTTAGCGGTGTTCTCCGATCATTACTTCGACGGGGAACGCCGAAACCCCTGGGGCAAGGCGCCGGCGCTGGAAAAAGCGCCATTTCGAAGCTTCATTCTGCGGAACGCCCGCTATTGGCTGGAGGACTTCGGCTTCGACGGGTTGCGGCTCGACGCAGTGCATGAACTCGAGCCGGGCGGGGATCCGCACATCTTGGACGAGCTCGCGCGCCTGGCTCGAAGCCTCGATCCGCCGGCAGTATTGATTGCGGAGGACGATCGCAACGACCCGGAGGCGCTGTGTGCGTTCGGCATCGATGGCGTCTGGAGTGATGACTTTCATCACGCCCTCCACACGCTGCTGACTCACGAACGCGATGGTTACTATCGGGCGTACGGCAGCACCGTCGCCGAGCTGGCGCGCGTGATCGAGCGCGGCCAGCTCTATGAAGGCCAAACGTTCCCTTTGACCGGCAAGCCGCGCGGCAAGCCAGCAGGCGCCGTGGCGCGCCCGAGATTGCTCTACGCACTGCAGAATCACGATCAAATCGGCAACCGCGCCCACGGCGATCGCATCCACGCGAGCGCTGGCGAAGACGCCTATGTGGCTGCCTCGTTGCTGCTGTTGTTCCTGCCCAGCACTCCCCTCTTGTTCATGGGCCAAGAGTGGGCAAGCTCGAGCCCATTTTTGTATTTTTGCGATCACGAGCAAGCCATCGGAGCCGCCGCCGCGCACGGGCGGCGCGAGGAATTCGGCCATTTCGAGGCATTTCGCGCGGGCGAAGTCCAACCGGTGCCGGACCCACAAAACCCCGAGTCATTTCTGCGCAGTAAGCTCGATTGGACCGAACGGCGTGAGCCCGGGCACGCGCGCGTGCTCCATTTCTACGAACGCGCACTGGGCCTGCGCAAGACGGACCCGGTACTGAGTGGGGAAACCACGTTGCACGCCAAGCACATCGCCGATTTGCTGTGGGTCACGCGCAGCAATCGCGAAGGCACTCGTTGTCTGTTTTGGAACACGGGTGACTCACCGCTCACACTCGAGAGCTTCGCGGGTTCGCTGGGATCGGCGAGTTTGCTGCTCACCAGCCGGCCCGAGCTCGAAAATTGGCAGGCTTCGTTGCCCGGTCGAACGGCGATCCTGCTCGCTTGCTGAACTCGAGGTCGAATCATGCGGATCCCTCGCGCCACCTATCGCGTCCAACTCCATGAATGCTTCGGCTTTGCCGAAGCTGCGGCCATTTGCGGCTACCTGAAGCGGCTCGGCGTGAGTGAGCTCTACGTATCGCCGATTTTCAAGGCGGCCCCGGGAAGCACGCACGGCTACGATGTCCTCGATCACGAGCAATTGAATCCCGAACTAGGCGGGGAATCGGCCTTCAAACTGCTCGTCGACGAACTGCGACGGCAAGACCTGGGGCTGCTCGTGGACTTCGTGCCGAATCACATGGGCGTGGGCTGCGAGGGAAACCGCTTCTGGGAAGACGTGCTGGAACATGGCCAGGCTTCGGCTCGCGCCGAGTACTTCGACATCGACTGGCTGCCGCCCAAAGAAACCCTCGCGCACAAACTATTGTTGCCGATCCTGCCCGAACAATATGGCGTGAGCTTGGAGCGAGGGCTGATGCGCCTCAGCTACGACGGGCAAGCCATTCGGCTGCGCGTCGGCAAACGCACCCTGCCGCTCAAGCCGCGCTCGCTCGGCCGCGTTCTGACGCGCGTGGCCGACTTGCTCGAGGACCAAACCGCTGATTTCGGCGATGAACTCCGCGATATTGCCAAAGATTTCGAACGACTCAGCGAGGGTTCACCCGGGGATGCCACGGCTCGCGAGAGCTACCAGCGCAGCGCGCGGCTTTTGCGCCATCGCTTGAGCGAGTTCTTGGAATTCAGACAACTGACGCGGGACTTCGTCGCGGCCCTCGACAATTTATCCGGCAACCCGGAAGCCCCCGAGAGCTTCGATTTTCTCGATCAAGTTTTGAACGAACAAGCCTACCGGCTGAGCGCTTGGCGCTTGGCGCTCGAGGCAGTGAACTACCGACGCTTCTTCGACGTCACCGAGCTCGCCTCGCTGCGCGTGGAGTTGCCCGAGGTGTTCCACGCCACGCATCGCCGACTGCTGTCACTGGTCGAGGAAGGAGTGGTGACGGGGATTCGTCTCGACCATGTCGACGGCTTGTACGATCCAATCGGCTATTTGCGGCGCCTCGCGGAGAATTTACACGCCGCGCTGCCCGGCTCGGACGTCACTGAGCTGCCCGTCCAGGTGATCGTCGAGAAGATCCTCGCGCCGGAAGAGACACTGCCCGCGAGCTTTCGCGCGCACGGCACGACCGGTTACGAATTCGCGCGCGTCGCGAGCGGCGTGTTCGTCGATCGCCGCGCGGAGGGCAAACTGACCGCCATTTACCGGCGTTTTACCGGGGATACCGGCGATTTTGCGGACCACCTGCTGGTCGCCAAGCGCGCGGTCCTCGATTCACTGTTAGTGGCAGAGGCCACCGTGCTGTCGCGTTCCCTCGAGCGCGTCGCCGAAGGGAATCGCCGCTTGCGCGACCTCACCTGGCGCAGTTTGCACTCGGCGTTGGTAGAAGTGATGGCTGCGTTCCCCGTGTATCGGAGCTACGTGCGGCCCGATGGCACCCGCAGCACCGAAGACGAGTCGGCCATTGCCCGCGCGATCTCCGAAGCCCTGCGCCAGAATCCGACCACGGGGCGTAGCGCCTATCAACTGTTGCGATCGCTGCTGCTGTTCGAGAACGCCGCGCCACACGCCCGCGAATTTGCGCTTCGGTTCCAACAGACCACCGGCCCGGTGATGGCCAAGGGCCTGGAAGATACGGCATTTTACCGCTACACACGCAACGTATGCGATAACGAGGTCGGCGGCCGGCCCGATCGAATCGGGGTCACGCCCGAGGAATTTCACGCCCAGAATCTAGACCGCCAGCGCGAGCATCGCCTCTCGCTCACCGCCACGTCCACCCACGACACGAAGCGGGGCGAAGACACACGCGCGCGATTGAGTCTGCTCTCGGAGCTACCGGGCACCTGGCGGCGAACCGTTTTCGAATTGAGTCGCATCGCGGCGCGCTTCCGCCGGCAGTCAGAGCCCCACGCCGAAGCGCCGACGCGCAGCGACGAGTACGCCTACTATCAAGCGCTCGTCGGCATCATCCCGTTTGGCGCCGGGCCAAGCGCCGTCCTAGGATTAGAACCGCGTTTACGGGACTACATGCTGAAGGCGTGTCGCGAGGCCAAAGCCCAAACTTCGTGGCTTCACCCGAGCGACAGCTACGAAAGCTCGCTGCAGAGTTTCATCCGCGAAAGCCTGCGCGAACCGGCGTTCGTAGCGACCATTCTGCGATTTTGTGCGCGCATCGAGCGCCACGCGGCCGCCAAGTCGCTCGGCCAAGTGGCGCTCAAGTTGTGCGCGCCCGGAGTGCCCGATTGTTACCAAGGGGCCGAAGGTTGGCATCAGGTCCTGGTAGACCCCGACAATCGTCGGCCCGTCGACTACGCCGCGCTCGACGCGCAGCTCGAGCAGCTCGACCGTGAGCGAGCCGACCGACGAATGCTCATCCCGAGGTTGCTCGAAAACTACGCCGACGGCGCGATCAAACAGTTCGTGGTGAGCGAACTGCTTCGGCTTCGGAGCGACGATCCCGAGCTATTTCAGGGCAACTACAGCGAGCTGGACGCCGGAGCGGAATGCATCGCGTTCGCCCGCAGCCACGCTGAACGTTCGCTCGTGTGTGTCGTGCCACGCTTTCCGTTTCGGCTCAGTCGTGGGCGGTCCCGTTGGCCGCTCGGTCCCGTGTGGGGTGACGCACGCGTGCGCGGGCCGCTGCTGTCCGGGCGCTATCGCGACGTGTTCACCCACCGAGAGCACGAAGCGGCGGACTCACTGCGCCTGGCCGAAGTATTCGAGTCTTTCCCGCTCGCCGTCCTTCATCGCGCGTGATGCGACTGAGTCACTGGTGTCCGCTCGCTGTCAGACTCACGGCGAGCCGCTGATTCGAATCAGGCCAGTGAGCGGCAAGGCCAGGAAATCCGGGCGATTGTTCAATTCATAGGAGACTTCGTAGAGCGCCTTTTCGAGCTCGAAGAACTCCAGTAGCTCACGGGTGGCGGCCGGGGTTCGCGGGATATACCCCTCGCCCGCGGAGCGAGCCAAATACTCCCGAACGAAGCCCACGCACACCCAGGCGCGCAGCACCTCGGCCCAGGGCAGGAGCCGCGGGCGATCTTCCGGGCGCACACGCTCCGAACGCAACGCAGCCTCGGTGGCATAGGCAAACGAGCGCATCATGCCAGCCACGTCCCGAAGCGGCGACCGCTTGTAGCGGCGCTCCGCCGCCGGGCGCCCAGGCTCGCCCTCGAAATCGATGATCACGAAATCATCACCGGTGAACAACACTTGCCCCAAGTGATAATCGCCGTGACAGCGGATGCGGGTCACCGCAACTTGTGCCGTGGTGATGCGGCGCAGGCGATCATCGAGCGCGGCTTGCCGAGACAACACGGTTTCCGCCAACGCGCGCGTGCCATCCGGCAACTGGCCGAGCTTGCCGCGTAGCTGCGCGAAGCAACGGGCGAGCGCCGTGTGGGCCGATTGGTAAATCGAGTGCTGATGCAACACGCCGAACGCCTCTTGTCCAAAACCTGGGGTGTTCGTCGGCCGCCCGAGCGCATGGTGCAGCTCGGCCGTGCGCTCGGCGAGTAGCCGAACCAGCGTGAAATAGGGGCTTGCGAGGTGCACCAGGGCTTCGGGAATGGGCTCGTCACACTCCGCGGGATGGGCATTCGGGAGCGCGACGTCGTGCAGCGGCTCCGCTGCGGTGACGATTCGCTCGAAGAAGGTGGACAGCGCGCCGAGCGAGACCGTCCACGCGCTACCGCGATTTTCGACGTACTCGCTGAGCAATGCCAGGGTGCGCGTCCCACTGCCCGTTTTCTGCTCGAGCGCCGCGAGCGGGCGTGGAATGCGCGAGCGCGGCTCGGCCGTAGCGAGGAACTGCCCCACCTCCAATTCGACGTTGGCGCCAGGTTCTACCTTGCGGAGCAACTTGAGCAGCAACGAAGAGCCGTACACGATCGTCGAATTGCTCTGGTCGAAGGCCAAGATCCGCGGCTCCAGCGCCGCGCGGTCGGGCCATTCGCCGAGCGCGGGCAGAACCTTTGCCGTTAGCGAGCTTCGCTCACCGCTCAGCGTCTTTCCACTGCGGAAAGCCTCCAGCAGGGTTTCGGCGAAGAGCTTCGAGCCGCTCGCATCCATGAACGCCCCGCGGGTACCTTCCGGGTGTTCGGCGCTCGTGAGCTCGACCTCGGTGACGAGCGCCGCAGCGAGCTCGTTCGGCGCGACCTGAGTGCGGTCGAGCAATTGGTAGCGTAGCGGCAGGACATAGGTTTCACGGCTGCCATCCTCGTGCTCGATGCCCAGGAGCGCGAGCACGTGGTGATCCGCCTCGCCCTCGAAAAACAGCAGATCTTCGAGATCAACACTCTTCGCAGCGGCGGCCTTGCTGCGATACCAACGCTGCTCTCGCGCATAGCGCGCCAGGCGCTCCGCAAATGCCGTTCGCGTAGGCTCCTCGCCGAAGTTGCGCCAAGAACCACGCAGCATCATCGGCCCCGGCTGCAACGTCGTGCGTCCCGCGCGATTCGCTTCGAGCTCGAACCAGAACAGCTGATGCGGCCCGAGCGTCATTCGGTAAGGCCCCTCGCCTATCTCTGGGAAGCGGCTACGGCCGAGTAGTTCCCGAGGCACGCCCCCCGTATACGCCGATAGGTCCAGATCTGCGCACTGCGCGAAGCGCGACAGGTTCGCCACCACGAGCAGGTTCTCGCTCGCGTCTTCGCGAACGAAGGCCAAAACTTTCGGGTTACTCGGGGACAGGAACTTGATCCCTCCCCGGCTCAGCACGCGGTGCCGCTTGCGCAGCGCGATGAGCTGCTTCATCGCCCACAGCAGCGACGCGGGGTTACCCTGTTGGGCGGCGACATTGACCGCTTCGTAGTGGAATTCGGGTTCCACGATCACGGGCAAATACAGGCGCTGCGGGCTCGCTTTCGAGAAGCCGGCATTGCGATCCGAATCCCACTGCATGGGCGTGCGCACGCCATCCCGGTCGCCCAAGTAAATGTTGTCCCCCATGCCAATTTCATCGCCGTAATAGAGGACGGGGGTGCCGGGCAGCGCGAACAATAGGCCGTTCAGCAACTCGACGCGCCGGCGTTCGCGCAAAAGTGGGAACAGCCGGCGGCGGATGCCGAGGTTGATGCGCGCGCGATCTTCGGCCGCATACACGCGATACATGTAGTCACGATCTTCGTCGGTCACCATTTCGAGTGTGAGCTCGTCATGGTTACGCAAAAATGTCGCCCACTGGCAGGATTCAGGGATGGGCGGCGTTTGGTTCAGAATATCCACGATCGGAAACGCATCCTCACTGTGCAGCGCCATGAACAAGCGCGGCATCAGCGGGAAGTGGAAGTTCATGTGACACTCGTCGCCGTTACCGAAATAAGCAGCGGCGTCGATCGGCCACTGATTGGCTTCCGCGAGCAGCATGCGATGCTTGAATTTCGCATCGACACGCGCGCGCAATTTGCGCAAAAACTCGTGGGTTTCCGGCAAATTCTCGCAGCTCGTGCCCTCTCGCTCGAACAGATACGGCACGGCGTCGAGGCGCACGCCATCGACGCCGAGCTCGAGCCAGTAGTCGAGCACTTCGAAGATCGCGTCGTGCACCGCGGGGTTGTCGAAGTTGAGATCGGGCTGGTGGCTGTAAAAGCGATGCCAGTAGTAAGCCTTGCCTACGGGATCCCAAGTCCAGTTGGAGACTTCGAAATCTTTGAAGATGACGCGAGCGTCGGCGTACTTGTCCGCTCGGTCACTCCATACGTAGAACTCGCGGGCGGGTGACCCCGGGGGGCTCGTGCGCGCCCGTTGAAACCAGGCGTGATCGCTCGAGGTGTGATTGATCACGAGCTCGGTGATGACGCGCATGCCACGCGCATGCGCCTCCGCCAAGAACTCTTTGAAGTCAGCGAGCGTTCCGTAGTTCGGATGGATTCCGAAGTAATCCGAGATGTCGTACCCGCCGTCGCGCAACGGCGACGGATAGAAGGGGAGCAGCCACAGGGCCGTCACGCCTAGATCCGCAAGGTAATCGAGCTTGCCGATCAAGCCGCGAAAGTCACCGATGCCGTCGCCGTCCGAGTCCGCGAAGGCCCGCACGTGCAGCTCATAGATGAGCGCGTCTTTGTACCACTCGGCGTCGTCGCCGAGAACTCGAGGGCGCTGCTGATTCCGCTCTATCATGGGCAAGCCGTGCTCAGCAGCGCTCCGGGTCTTCGAGAAGAACTCAAGCTAGTGGCGAGACGAAGATTAAGTAATCAAGGAAGCGGCGGCGGGTCAAATGGGCGCTCGGCGACCGGCGATCAAGGAAACGACGGCCAGCACCAAGAACACGAAAAACAGGATCTTCGCGACGCCCGCGGCACTGGCGGCAAGGCCAGCGAAACCGAACAGAGCGGCCACCAACGCGATAACGAAGAAAACTGCGGCCCAATAAAGCATGACTCTCTCCTCTGGTATTTTCAGACGGGGTGGGGTGTGTCGGTAGTCCGACGAAGCGGGGAATGAGCAGCATTCGTGCCAAGCGCGTCACCCGAAATTCCCAGCTGCAAGTCGAGTTGCGCGAGGCGCGAACCGTGGCCGGCTGTCACTCTGCTGCGGCCGACCACTGAGGCGCGCCCGTGAGAGTGTGGCATCCTGCCCTTGGGCATTACGACGCCCTCACTTGCAGCTCGTTATGCACGTGGATCACGCCATCCACCGCGCTCGCCAACGCGCCCAATCGCTCTTTTTCCGCAACCGAGCGAACGGTGCCGGTCAACGTCGCGCGGCCAGCAACGCAATGAACGACGAGCTCCGCGGCATCGACGTGGGCTTTCGCCAGCGTGTGCCGCAACACCTCTTCCACGCCGGGAGAGGAGGGAGCGTCACCGTGAGCCACTTGCTGGTCGTAGCCCGCGCCGAAGCCGCCGACGGCTTCCGAGGTGTAACCGTCGAGACCGTGCTCGGCGACCGATGGCCGCGATGACCCGTCGTGTGAACCGCCCATGCTCAACCCTTTCCCGAGTGCTGAGCAGCCGCGCGGAGCGCGGCGACATCGATGTTGGGCTCGGTATCGCGCTCGTAGATGTCATCATCCGCCGCTTCTGCGATTTCCTCGATGGAAAGGGCTGAAATCTGCGCAGCGGTGGGAGACAGGCTGCCACTCTGCTCGGATTCCGTGGCCCGTTCGAGCCACTCCTTGCCCAAGTCCTCCGGCGCGATCGCCTCGTGATCGTCAGCGTAGGAAATGCTCGGTGAGATGGGCGCGCGCAATGCAGTCGGCGCGCTGGCGAACGAGGCCAGTCCATCGCCATCGAGATCGAGCGCTTCCATGTCGAGCGTGTCGCGCTCCGATGCCAGCAGCCGATCGTTCGACGCTGCCGCCGGCTTCGACTTGCGAGGCTTGTCGGCCTTTGCGGACTTCGTGGTGCGGTGCGTCGTAGTTACGTGATGAGTCACGGCATTTCTCCTTTGGTTGTCGTCACAGCCACTGACAGAGCAAGCCGGATGCCAACCAACACGCAGCGAGAAGAAAGCTCGACCCTGCCTCGCTGTGGCGATTGGTCACGGCACAAGCGCCGCGAATTCGCCGGCACCCAAGAAATTCCAGGAGGGCACGGCTATTGCCTCGTCGAACCCACCATGCCGGACAAAATAGGCCAAACCGCGCAGCGCCCGACGGAGAACCAGAGCAAGCTGCCGCTCGATCAGCCTGGCGCGGAAATGCCCAAGACTTCCGTACGGTCACGCGCACTGGACCCCACGACGCACGATGCCCTGCTGGGCTCGCGCATTCGCCAGGCCTTCGAAAGCACGCCAGAGGTGGACGCCAGCGACGTGCGCGTGGTGGTGCGAAACCGCGGCGTGACGCTGTTTGGATCGGTGGCGAGCCCGGAGCAACGCGAACGTATCGCCGAATTGGGGCGTCGAGTGAGCGGCGTCGTCGACCTCATCAACTACCTGAAAATTGTCGGGCCGTATCAGTGAATCTTTGGCATGAGCCTCGCATTGGGCTGACACCATGACTCAAGTTCAAGCCGTGTTCATGGACCTCGACGGCACGCTGCTCGATAGCGCGCAGCTTCAAACCAAGTGCTGGCTGCGCGTGCTGAAGGATTTCGGCTACGACGTGCAGCCGAGCCAGGTGCGTGCGCGCATCGGTATCGGCGCAGAACGCGTTCTTTACGATCTGTGCGGCCTGTCCGGCGCGTCTGCCCGTGCGCGGCAGATCTTGCGCCAGCGTGAGCGCCTGCTGCGTGGCTATTGTGTGCACGAAATCGAGGCATTTCCCCGTGTGCACGCGCTGCTCGACCAGTTGCAGCAGAGCGGCATGAAGCTCATCGTGAGCACTGCTGCGTCTCGGCATGAAGCGTTCGCTCTGCTCGGCCGCGCTCAACTGCTGACTACCTTCGATCACGTGATCTGCCGCGAAGACGTGGCGGAAACCAAGCCCGCGTCGGACGCCGTTCGCTTGGGGCTCGCGCGCACCGGAGTGCGGCCGGATCACGCGGTCTACCTCGCTTCTTCGCCTTACGATTTGGCGGCTGCGCACGCCGCCATGATCCACAGCGTGGCGCTGCGCTGTGGCGGCTGGCCGGATGCCGCGCTCGCCGATGCCTCGGCCATCTTCGCCGACCCCGCCGCGTTGCTCACGCAAATCCACCATTCACCATTTGCCAACGACCACGAGTGGGCGCTGCCGAAGCCATTCTCTTGGCAAGAGCCTGCCCTCTGGACACAAGGAGCACCGCGTTCGCGCGCGGCGTGAGTCCACATGTATTCTCCTTCGAATCAAGGCAAGTCCGGAACCTGGGCGCTCACTCTGTTGCGAGTCACGCTCGGCGTCGTCTTCGCGGTGCATGGCTGGGCGAAACTGACTGACGTGAACGGCACTGCGCAAAGCTTCGCAAGCCTCGGGCTGCCCTTACCCACGCTGATGGTTTACCTCGCGGTCGCGGGTGAGCTCCTGGGCGGAGTCGGCTTGATCCTCGGACTCGTGGCGCGCGTCGCGGCACTCGGACCCGTGTGCACGATGGCAGTCGCGATTGCTACCGTTCATTGGGGACACGGTTTGCTCGCGAAGAACGGCGGCATGGAGTATCCACTGATCTTGCTCGTTGCCAGCGCGTTTTTCGCCGTAAACGGCGCGGGCGCCCTCAGCCTGGACGCGTGGTTTGCAAACCCCCGGCGCCGCCAGCAGAGGCTGTTTCGTCGTCAGGCTTCGCGACTCGTGCGACGCCCCGCGTAACGGCCGGCGGAGCCCGCCTCAGGGGTTGCTCTGCAACTGAGCGCGGCGTTTCACAGCGCCGCGCACGATCGTGACCACGTCCTCGAGATCGACCGGCTTGACCAGAAAGCGGTCTGCACCGAGCGACGAGAGCAGCTTCCATTCGTTGGGGCCGCCCGATGCCGTCAGCACCAGGATGGGCACCGTGGCCGCGGCAGGCCGTGCTCGCAAGAGCACCGTCGCCGCCATGCCATCGAGCACGGGCATCTGCAAATCCAAAATCACGACTGACGCTGGTTTGCGATCGAATGCGGTCAACGCCGCCTGACCATCGCACACGCATTCGATGTCAGCATCGGGGAAAGCCATATTTAGCTTCAATTGCAGCAGTTCGCGAAAATCCTGTTCGTCCTCCGCGATCAGGATCCGGCTCGGTTCGAAGCTGGCTGCTCGAGCCGCCAAGAGCTCAGAGCGAAACTGCGCGACGGTCTTCGTCCGCTGATTGGGATCTTTGGCTAGCCCGCGTTCCAGCACGGCGTCGAACACCGGGGGGAGATCCGCGCGCAGCGTGGTCGCCTTCGGTACAGGAGCCGTGGCGTGCAGCGCCATCAGCGCGACGTCACTCTGAGCGTCGAAGGGAGGCGCGCCAGTGAGTAGCTCGTAGGCCATGCACGCGATCGAGTAAACATCGCTGCACGGGCTCGCGGGCACCGCGTGTTCGTCCTCGCGAGCGACCTCGGGGGCAATGTAGCCCGGCGTCCCCACGAGCTCCGGCTGCGCCGGTTCCGCCACGAATTTTTGGGCCAGGCCAAGATCTGCCACGCGCACTCCGAGCCGCGAATCGAGCAGGATATTGGCCGGTTTCAGATCGCGGTGCACCGTGGATGCCGCGTGCATCACGGACACCGCCGCGCAGATCTCGTCCAAAATCCGGAGCGCGACATCGAGCTCGACGCCCTTCGGTTCTCCGGTAATGAGCTGGTAGAGCGTCGTCCCCTCGACGAACTCCATCACGAAATAAGGTTGCCCTCGGTGTTCTCCGAAGGCGTGCACCGCGAGCAGATTCGGGTGCCGTAACTCAGCCATGACGCGCGCTTCGAGCAAGAAACGATCGCGAAAGTGTTCGGCGAACAGTGTCTCTTGAATCAGTTTGATGGCGACTTTGCGCCCCAAACGCTGGTCCTCCGCGAGCAGCACGACGCCCATCGCGCCGCGACCGAGCTCGGAGACCACACGATACGTTTCGGCGATCACGGTCCCGATTTGAGGCACATCGAACGAAGGGAGCGGCGGCGACGAATTGGGCAGGGGCGCCGCCGGATCCGGCTTGCGGGGTCTCGGTACCGTGACGAGCGCCGACTCGAGATCGCCCTCTGCCAGCAACTCTTCGAGCTCGACTCGTACCGGGTCGTAAAAGCGCGTGGGCGAGAGCCCATCGGGGCCACTCGCGGGTGAGCCAGCTCGAAGCGGTTCGGGCATTTGCCGTCGACGTGGAAAAAGAGGAAGCGGCATCGGCGGATGAGTAAAAGGTTCAGCGCGCTAAGTGCACGCGCCGTGCCCGAACGACACTCTGCCCCGGCACAGCCAAATTCTCGGTGGAATCGGGTGCGACGGGCGATTTCGAGGCGTGGCAAATTGACGCGAGGGCGGGCCGAGCGAGGCGTCGAGTCGCTCCCGACTTTGACTACATCCAGCCGCGCCACTTGAACCAAGCCAGCGGAGCGAGCCCGGTGACCAACATCAAAATCAGCGCGAACGGGTAACCGTGCGGCCAGGCCAACTCCGGCATGTAGTGAAAGTTCATGCCGTAGATACCGGCGATCACGACCGGCGGCACCCCGACGACCGAGACGATCGTGAGCGTCTTGACGATGTCGTTCTGCTCCATGCTGATGAAGCCGAGTGTGGCATCCAATAGAAACTGCACTTTGCCGGCCAGGTGTTGCTCATAATCCGCGAGAGAAACGATGTCCGCGCGGATGGCCTTCAGGCGCGGCTGACCTTCCGCGTTGAGCACGGCATCGCCCCCTTCGCCGACGAACGCGGCAATCCTTCCGATGCCGAGCAAGGTGTCGCGGATTTGCGAGATGAAGTCACCGGTGCGCCCTAGCTTCCGCAACCCTTGCCGGAGCGCATTGTCCGCGCGCTTCAAATCCAGCCGTACCTTCTCGGCGTGAAACGCGGCGTGCGACACTTGATCCAGTTCGGCGCTGGCGTGCTCCAGCGCATCAGCGGCGCGATCGATCAGCGCTTCGAGCAGGCGCAAGAAGATGTCGCCCGACTGCAGTTCTGCGCCGACGTCGCAGCCCTTGAACACGTCATCGAACACCGAATGATCGGAGAACCGCACGGTCACGAGCAGCTTGGCGTTCAGCACGAAACCGACCGACCCGAGCGTTGCGTGACCGTCCGCGGACGCCGGCAGCGGCATCGACAGGTACGCGGCAGAATTCTCCATGAAAACGCGGCTCGACGACTCGATCTCGCGAATGGCGTTTTCGGTGGGGATGCGCAGGCCCGTCGCCTTCTCGACGGCGGCTCGCTCCTCTTCGGTGGGCTGCACGAGGTCGATCCAGCGCGCGCCGCCCCAAGGCGGGGTGGAATGGGGATGGCTGCGAATCATGCGCCTCAGAAACGTTCGATTTTGCCGTC
>Ga0105245_10003000_pt1 | contig 15135 bp, 14 predicted proteins | sample KBSM54metaG_FD_81523 | JGI IMG/M metagenome (GOLD analysis project Ga0105245, IMG submission 81523) | Miscanthus rhizosphere microbial communities from Kellogg Biological Station, Michigan, USA - KBS M5-4 metaG | ecosystem: Host-associated > Plants > Roots > Rhizosphere > Soil | place... | reverse complement strand
GCGAGCTCGGCTACGACCGGTTCAAGTGCGTCGACCAGCTGAGCCACAACCATCCCGGCTACCGGCCCGACAACGAGTCGCTACGGGGTCGGCTGAGGAGCGCGTGGGTCCATGCCTGGCGCGAGCTGGCCCGCCGCGGCCTCGGGCGGAAGCCAACCCTGAACGGACATCACTTCCCGCTAGGCAGCTCGGGGCCGTTCGGCGAAGAAACGGCGGGCGAGTGGCAGAGCCTCGAGGAGGTCGCGTACTCCTGGCTCCACCACGAGCTGGGACATCGAAAGCGCGGTCAGATCAACATGCGCGGTTGGTTCGACTTTCACGCGACGATCGCTTCGCCCGCGGAGCGGGACGCCTAGGCCTCAAGCCGGCAGAGCAGCGTCCCGATCGTCTCGAGGTCGCGGAGGTTCTCGGGCGTCAGCTCCTCCGCCGGCACCGCCACGTCGAACTCGTCCTCGACGAAGGCCAGCACGTCCGTCAGCGCGAACGAGTCGATGACGCCCCATTCGAGAAGCGGCGTGCGTCGGTCCAGATCCGCCTGGCCGTCGAGGTGGTGCTCGACGATGTAGTCCCGAATCGGCTCGATGAAGTGGTCGGCTGTCAGCATGAAACCTCCTCGCAGATCGCCTGCAGCGCGCGCCGGTCGACCTTTCCGTTCGACGTCCGCGGTAGCGCGGTGAGCTCGTGTACTCCGTGGACGATCATGTAGCGGGGCAGGCGCGCCGCACACTCCTTCTTCAACTCGAGCAATGAAGCGGACGTCCCCTCCCGGAAGCTGACCGCGGCGACCAATCGCGTCTCGAGGCCGGCGCCGACTGCCACGGCGGCCGCCTCACGGACGCTCGGGTGCGCGGACACCGCGGCCTCCACGTCGCCGAGCTCGACGCGGTGCCCGCGGATCTTGACCATCGCGTCGCGGCGGCCGAGGTAGGCGTAGTTCTCCTCGTCGAGGCGCTCGACGATGTCGCCGGTGTTGTACGGCCCGTCGTGGGGCGGCCGTCCCCAGTAGCCCAGCATCACGGTCGGCCCGTCGACGAGCAGCTCTCCGGTCTCCCCGACGCCCGCCTCGCCGCCGTCATCCCTCACCGCCCAGACGCGGTCACCCGAGCATGCGCTCCCGATCGGCACGGCTGTGACCTCGTCGGACGGCACGTCGACGACCTCGTGATAGGTGCAGACATTCGTCTCCGTGGGCCCGTACAGGTTCAGCATGCGGACGCCAGGCCAGGCGGCCCTCAGGCGCCTCAATGGGACGATCGGGAAGGGCTCCCCCGCGAACAGGACGGCTCTGAGCGAGCCCGCCCCCGCGTCCAGCAGCCCGCCGTGATCCATCATCATCGTGAGCGCCGAGGGGACGGAGTACCAGATCGTGATCCGCTCGCGGGCGATGAAGTCGACCAGACGCGCACCCACGAACGAGAGGGTCTCCGGGATGAGCGACACGCACGCGCCGCCTGCGAACGCCACATACAGGTCCAGGACCGACAGGTCGAAGTGGAACGGTGCGTGGCTCGACAGCCGGTCGTTGTGCGTGGGCCGGAGCTCCGCCACCGCCCACTCGATGAAGGCGAGCGCGTTTCGGTGGCTGATGCAAACGCCCTTCGGGCGCCCCGTGGAGCCCGACGTGTAGAGGATGTATGCGAGCGAGTCGGGTGTGACCGCGACCGTCGGCGGTGGCGCGGCGGGAATGGAGGCGTCGAAGGCGCGTGCTCCCTCGCCGAGCAGAAGCGTGGGGATCGCTTCGGTATCCGACAGCGCGCCCGCGCGCTCCGGCTCCGTGACGCACACGCTCGGCACGCAGTCGTTGATCACCTGACGGGCCCGCGGCAGGGGACTCAGTGGATCGATCGGCACATAGGCTGCCCCCAGGCGCAGGACGGCCTGCATCGCCGCCACCGCGTTGATCGACTTTGGCAGCCAGATCGCGACCCGGTCGCCGGCCTGCACGCCTCGCTGGAGCAGCGCCTGCGCGAGCCGATTGGTCAGGTGGTTCAGCTCGCGGTACGTGATCTCCGCGCCGGGCTCGCGCACCGCGGGCCCGTCCGGGTTGCGACCGAGGCCCTCGGCCACCAGGTCGGGCAGGAGCTGCGCGGCCATCAGCTTGCCCCCGCCCGTGCCGCCACGACCGTACGAGTAGCCGTCCATCTCATGGCCTCGACCACCTCCGCCCCGGTTTGAAGCTCGTCGTCGAACCGCTCCGGCCGGTACGGCCCGGGGTCGACGCTCGGATCTGACGCATCCATGACCACCTCCGCCAGCAGCCGCCCGGCGCCGGGAGCGTGCGTCACACCCGCGTAGTTGTCCCCCGCCAGCACGTACAGGCCGGGCACGGAATCGAGCTCGCCGATCATGGGCCGCAGGTCAGCGGTGAAGCAGGGAACGCCGTGGGCGGCCGTCGCCGTCCGGGCGCGCCTGAGCGCGGGCACGGCCGACGCGACCTCCCGCGTCGCACGTTGCATCTCGGCGACGCAGGCGACGGAGATGCCCTCCAGGCATTGGGGCAGCTCCCGAGCGACGAACGAGTAGCGCGGATCGCACTCGTAGCTGCAACCCCACGCGAGGCTCCCACCGTCGCGCCGGAGGTATATCCGGTGCCCGTCGCAGAACTGGATCCCCGGCAGGGAATGCGGCACTTCCAGTCGCTCAGTGGTGAGCCGCGTGGCCACCAGAGGCACGATTGGGAGCCAGACCTCGAGCGGCCGGAGGATCGCGTTCGTCCAGGCGCCCGCCGCCACAACGACCGTCCTGCAGCTCACCTCACCCGCCGCGGTTTCGAGCACGAACCCGCCCGCCCGCGCGCGACGAATCGAGCTGACGGGCTCGTGCTCGACCAGCACCCCACCCAATTCGGCGACGCGGTCCGCCAGCGCGCGTGTGGCCGCACCCGCCGCGATCTGCGCGCCGCGCGGATCGAAGACACCCGCGGCGACTCCCGCCGCTCGCACGAAGCCCTCGGTCAGCTCCTCGACGTCCCGCGCACCCACGAGGGCGAGGCCCTCCGCGTCGGCATGCGCGGCGAAGGGCAGCAGGCTCCTCGCTCCCAGCCGCCCGCTCGAGCCGAGAAACAGCGTGCCCGTCTGCGCGTACCCCGGCTGGTGCCCGTGATCTGAGAGCTCGCGGTAGAAGTCGAGGCCGTAGTTCTCGATCTCGAGCTCCTCCTCGCCCCAAGCGGGGACGAACCCGGCGCTCCATCTCGCAAGCAGGCCCGCGCCCGCGCTTGACGTGCCGGATCCGATCCAGCCGCGGTCGATGACGGTCACGTCCTCGCAGCCGCGAAGCCGCAGGTGCAGAGCGGCGGAGCAGCCGAGGATGCCCCCTCCGACGACCGCGACGTCGGTGACGCGTCGGGCGGTCATCGGCGCGCATCCACGAGGGTGTCGACCCACGGATCCCCGTCAAGTCGGGATACGAGCGCGTCTGGGCGTTCGATGGTGTCGAGCACGTCTGGGTCGCTCGAGTGCGCGACGGTGGCGCCTCGGTGCCAGAGCAGGCAACGGCGTTCCGCGACCACGCCCAGCATGCCCGGCTCCAGGCGACCGCGCACGGCGGCCGAGCCATGCGCATAGGCGTGGGCCAGCAGCTGGTCGAAGACCGTGCGGAGCGCCCGCTCGCCGCCGGCAGCGACCTGCAGGACCTCGCTGCGCCATCCCCGTCGGAGGAAATAGACGTACCAGCCGAGTGGCCTGCCTCGTCCATCGCGGACAAGCCGCGCGACGAGCTGGCCGCGATCCTTCGCGCGGGGAAGCTCGTCGAAGAGCCACGTCAGGAACGCCTCGTCGTAGTGGGGATGGAGGCCGAGCCTGCGCCCGAGGGGCGGCATCGCGTCGAGCATCGCCGACGGTGTGAGCTCCTCCTCCGCGGCCGTCGCGGGACGCGGGGCGATCGCGGCCCGGCCCACCGCCACCGTCAGGTCGTCCAGCCACCCTGCAAGCCGTCTCGTTCCTGCGCGCACGCGGGCGCGCCGCGGGTCAAGGAGGCGCGCCGCGACGCTCGCCGGCCTGAAGACCCGCACCCAGTGAATCCCCTTCAGCTCGAGACGCCGAGCGCCGAGGCGGAGCCACATCTGCTCAACCAGAGGCGAGGCGCTGTCACCCAGGGTCGCGTCCTGTGGACCGTCGAGGAGCCGTTGCGTAAGAGCGAATCCAACGGCGCGAGCGCGTGCCGCCGGCGACACCACGCTGTGCGCGGCCCACGCGAAGCGCATGGCGCGGTCTCCGAGCCGCAAGCGGCGAATCTCCGCGCCGATGAAGCCCACGATGTCGCCGTCCTCGTCTGCGACGAGCGAGGGGATCTCGGGATCGGCCCAGGGCTGTTCGAACAGCGTTCGCCGGAGGAACTCCGCCAACGACGCCTCGGAGCCGGGCTCGCATGCCCGCAGGGTCTCGCCCACGAGCTTCGCGACAGCGTCGAGATCACCCGGCTCCACGGGACGGATCAGCGTCCGCGACGGAGCGCGGGTGTGCGTGGGATGCTCCGGGTTCGGCAGGACGCCGGACTGCACCATGTCCATCTAACGGAGGGGCGCCGCTCGACTTTCTCGGCGATCGCGCCGATTTGCGCGGCGGAAGCGGCGCCCACAGCGGTCGGGTTCGGTTAAGTTCCCCCGTTGTGGGGCCGACGGTTCGAACCTGTGCCGCTTTGGCGATCGGAGCCGTGCTCATGGCCGGGTGCGGCGACGATGACTTCAAGAACGAGGCGCGCGCGCCGATCCGCGAGGCGCTGACCGGTGTAATCCAGGACGACGCGGTGACCGTCTCGCCGTCGAAGCTCGGCGCAGGGCCGGTCGAGATAACGATCTCGAACCAGACCGACGCCGCGCACTCGATCACGCTTGTGGGCGACTCGGTCGTGGAGCGCGCGGATCCCGTGGCGCCCGGCGACACCACCACGATCCAGAAGACGCTCGAGCCGGGCAGCTACGAGGTGAAGGCCGGCTCGTCGAAGGCAGTCGTCAAGGAGATCCGCCCCGCGGTGCTGCGCATCGGCAAGGAGCGCCAGAACTCCAACAACGACCTGCTGCTGCCCTAGAGCTCCAGCTGGTCGTCCGGCGGTCCGCCGGCGTCCGCATCCGGAGGTCTCACGACCGCGTCGATCTCGGCGAGCAGGTCGCGGACACGCGCGGTCATGCCGTCGACCCCGTCGTACGCCTTCCCGATGTTGGTCCTCGCGGCGGTGAGCTGCTGCTTGATCCTGCGCTCCTCGGCCAGCGCGGCGAGCGCGCGCTCCGCGGCGTCGTGCACCGCCCCCGCGTCGATCCCGTCCGCGTCCGAGCGCTTCATGAGCACCCGGGCGCGAGCCAGCCGGTAGCCCAGCTCGAGCGCCAGCGAGCCACCCTCCGGGTCGAGCGCGACGACCAGCTTGTCGCCGTTGTACTCCCGCAGCGCCTTCATCTTGGCCGGGACCTCGTCCTCGGTCGGCACGACGAGCACCGCGAAGTCGGCGCTCCGCTCGGCCATCGCCTGGTCCATCTCGACGAGCGCCTTGGGGCCCGACAGCCGCCGGTCCTTCGCCTCGATGACGATGCGGCCGCGCGCGGGCCCGTTGCAGCCGTCGATGCCCACCACGACGTCGCCGACCTTGCCCGACGCCTCGGTGATGTCGCCCACGGCCTCGGCGACGTCGCCCTGGGCGATCGCGATCGCGTCGACAGCCTCGGCCACGGCCTCCTCGAAGGTGCGGCCCTTGGCGGTGCCGCGCTCGCGCTCGGCATCCACCTCCTCCAGCTTCTCCTTCTCGAGCCGGAGCGCCTGGAGCTGCTTCTCGAGCTCGGCCATCTGCCGGAGCATCTGCTGGTGGGTCTCCTGCTGGCGCTCCTCGCGCGCCTGCTGGCGCTCTTCCGCGGCCTTCAGCACCCGGATCGTGCCCGCCTTGAAGTCCGCCAGCGGGTTGCTGCCGTCGGCGGCCGAGAACTGCTTCATGAGGTCCTCGCGGGAGCGCGCGAGCGTCTCCTGCACGAGCTCGCGCACGCGGTTCTGGACAGACGTCGCGCTCCCGTCGGAGAACAGGGCCTCGAGCTCGCGGTGCAGATGCCCGTTCTCGGGCCCGAAGACCTCCTGCACGCGCTCGTTGAAGAACTCCGCCACCTGGCGCGCACGGTCGGTGAACTGGCCGTTCAGCTCGAGCGCCGCCTTCTCGAACTCCGCCTTGACGAACTCGGCGTTCGCGCCGGCCTGCTCGCGGTCGAGGACGCGCGCGCCGATCTCGACCGCGTCGCGGACCGTCTTGACGGCGTCATCGCCGTGCTCCTCGCGCGTGCGGACCAGGCGAACGGTGCACTCGTCCTCGACGACGAGGCCGTCGATCGCGACGCGATCCCCGATCACGCGGACGTGGGGCTGCCTGAGTGGAGTGGCGGCTTCCATGTGAACTGCCGAGCGTACGCCGGGGTGCCGACGGAACGGGTGTCAGGTTGCAAGCACGCTCGGCATGCGGCCCGGCTGGTCGGGCACGACGTCGCGGGCGAGCCGCTCGGCCGGGCGGCCCTCGATCAGCGGGCGCACGTCGTCCATGGTGAGCATCAGGCTGACGCTGGTGGCGATCTGGAAGTCGGCCGCGTTCCGCTCCGAGCCGCCGATGACGCCCTCCTCGATCAGCTCGTCCACGCGGTCGATCATGCCGGGCAGCGCGGCGAGGTCGCGGCGCACCGCGTCGTCCGTGGCGCGGTTGAAGCGGCGCGAGACCGCCACGATCGGCGCGGCGGTGCGGGTGGCGATCGGCGTGGGGATGCCCGTCTTCGAGCCCTCGAGGTACGTGACGAGCGTCGAGCGGTCGTGCTTCAGCGCGTTCCAGATCAGCCGGCGCGGCACCGGCTGGAGCACCTCGTCGCCCCAGGACTCGGCCTCCTCGACCGCGCGGCGCCGCTCCGGGTCCGCCGGGAACAGCGGCGGCACGGGAACCAGCGCGTCGAGCGCACGTGCGATCGCGGTCGTGCCCTGCACCTTCGCGCCCTCGAGCCTCAACGCCGGGACCGTCTTGCGCGGGAAGCCCATCGCACGCAGCATCGTCCGGTGAGCGGCGTTGACGAGGTCCACGCGCCGATAGTCGATGCCCTTGTGCCGCAGCATCAACTCCGCGGCAAGCGTGGGATGCGACGCGGGGACCCCGAACAGCGTGGCGCGCATGCGACGATCCTACGGCCGGAGTGTGACCAACGTCACACTCATTTGGCTGCCGAAAGCGCCGATTTGCGCGGGCGCGCCTGCTTTACTTGCTTGCGTGCAAGCAATCACCGTCAGCTCCAAGTCGGTGGCGCGCGACCTTGGGGTCGTCTTCAAGGAGGTCATGACCTCCACGAGCCACGACTTTTTCGCCGCGCTCGACGCGGCCGGCCTCTCCTTCACCCAGGTGAAGTGCCTCGGCCTCCTGAGCGACGCCGATGCCATGTCCGTGTCGACTCTCGCCCACGAGCTGGTGATCTCGCTTGCCGCGGCAAGCCGCGCCGTCGACGCCCTTGTCCAGCGCGGTGAGGTCAGCCGCGTCGAGGACGCGCGCGACCGCCGCTCCAAGCTTCTGTCCATCACCCCCCGCGGGCGCCGCACCTTCGAGGACCTCATCGCCGTCAGGCGCGCCGGAGTCGAGAGGCTCCTGGCCGACCTCGACCCGGACGATCTCGAGGGGCTTGCGGCCGCCCTGCGCCCGATCCTCGAAAGGCTCGAATCTTGACCGCCCGTATCCGCCTGAACGAGGGGAACCGCCGCTGGTGGACCCTCGCGGCGATGTGTTTCGCCCTCTTCATGATCATGCTCGACAACACGGTCGTGAACGTCGCGCTGCCGTCGATCCAGAGGGATCTCGGCGCGTCGCTCTCGAGCCTCGAGTGGACGGTCAACGCCTACACGCTGACATTCGCGGTCCTGCTCGTCACGGGCGGCCGCCTCGGCGACATCCTCGGCCGCCGCAGGATGTTCCTGTTCGGCGTCGTGGTGTTCGCGGTGTCGAGCGCGGCCATCGGGCTCGCGCCCGACCAGACCTGGCTCGTGGCCGGCCGCGCGATCCAGGGCGTGGGCGCCGCGTTCATGATGCCGGCGACGCTCTCGATCATCACGGTCACCTTCCCGGCCGCGGAGCGCGGCAGGGCGATCGGGACCTGGGCAGGCGTGTCGGCGCTCGCGCTGGCGATCGGACCGGTCTTGGGCGGCGCGCTCACCGAGTACGTCACCTGGCGGGCAATCTTCTTCCTGAACCTTCCTGTGGCCGTGGGCGCGGTCTTCGTGACGCTGTTCGCCACGCGGGAGTCGCGCGACGAGTCCAGCCGGCACACGATCGACTGGCCCGGCATCGCGACCATCTCGGTCGGCCTGACCGCGCTCGTGCTCGCCCTGATCGAGGGCAACTCATGGGGCTGGAGCTCGGCCCGGATCGTGACCCTGCTTATCGTCGCCGCGGTCAGCCTCGTGGCCTTCGCGATCCTCGAGCGGCGCGTCCCCGAGCCGATGGTGGACTTCACCTTGTTCCGCTCGAACACGTTCGTCGGCACAAACGCGGTCGCGTTCATCGTCTCCTTCGCGATGCTCGCCATGTTCTTCTTCGTCGCGCTCTACATGCAGAACATCCTCGGCTACTCGGCCATCGAGGCCGGGGTGCGCTTCCTGCCCTCCACGCTGATGATCGTCCTGATCGCGCCGCTGGCCGGGCGGCTCACGGACCGGATCGGCCCGCGTCCGCTGATAGTGACCGGCCTCAGCCTCGTGACGGTCGCGCTGTTCCTGCAGACGCGCATCACCGTGGACACCGGCTACGCCCTGCTCCTCCCCGCCTTCGTCCTCATGGGCATCGGCATGGCGCTCACGATGTCGCCGATGTCGACCGCCGCAATGAACTCGGTCGCCGCCCACAAGGCGGGCGTCGCCTCCGGCATCCTGTCCATGAGCCGCATGGTGGGTGGCACCTTCGGCGTGGCCGCGCTCGGCGCCCTGTTCCAGCACCTCGCCCGAAACGACCTTCAGCACTCCCTGGCCGGAACCGGGATCGGCGCGGCTCAGCGGGACCAGCTCGTGAGCGGCCTGGGCACGGCGTCCGACGCCGGCCATCTGCCGCCCGTCGCGGTGAACGCGGCGCACGACGCCTTCATCCACGCGCTCGCGAGCGGCATGTGGCTGTCGGCCAGCGTGGCCGCGGCCGGCGCGCTGATCGCGTTCTTCACGATCGGCGGAAAGCCGGTGCACCAGGTCGCCGTGTCCGAGGCAGCGGGCGTGCCCGCTGCGGAGGATCCGGATCTGGCCAGGGAGCCCGAGCGGGCCGCCGCTACCGCGTAGGCGGTTCCGGACACACGGTAATCTGCCGCCCCCTATGGCGGTGGACGTGAGCAAGGTCTCGGAGATCGGCGTCGAGCCCGGGCAGCTGCCGGCGACGATGGCGGCCTGGGTGATACGCGAGGAGCGCGAGGGCGAGCCCAAGGACGCCTTCCAGCTCGAGGAGATCGAGGTGCCGGAGCCGGGCGCGTTCGAGGTGATCGTGCGCGTGATGGCCGCAGGCGTGAACTACAACAACGTCTGGGCGGCGCTCGGCAAGCCGGTGTCGGTGATGCGCTACGGCGACCACCCCGAGTACGGCCACCACATCGGCGGCTCGGATGCGTCGGGCGTCGTGTGGAAGGTCGGCGAGGGCGTGACGCGCTGGAAGCCCGGCGACGAGGTGGTCATCCACTGCAACATCGCCTCCTACGAGGATCCCGAGGTGCACGGGCTCGACCCGCTCGCCGCCCCGAGCCAGATGATCTGGGGCTACGAGACGACCTGGGGCTCGTTCGCCCAGTTCACCAAGGTGCAGGCCCAACAGCTACTGCCGAAGCCGCAGGCGCTCACGTGGGACGAGGCCGCCTCGTACGGGCTCGTCTACTTCACCGCGTACCGGATGCTGATCACGCGGTGCGAGATCCAGGCAGGCGACCGGGTGCTGATCTGGGGCGCGGCCGGCGGGCTCGGGGTGTTCGCCACCCAGCTGTGCGCGCTCGCGGGCGCCCACGCGGTCGGGGTGGTCTCGAGCGCCGACAAGGGCGAGCTCGTGAAGCAGCTCGGCGCCGTGGACTACATCGACCGCAACGAGTTCGCGGGGATGATGCGGAAGGGCGGCGAGACGCCCGACGAGGAGAAGGCGCGCTTCAAGGTGTCACGCGAGTTCTCGAAGCGGGTCAAGGAGATCCTCGGCGACGCGCCAGACATCGTCTTCGAGCACGTGGGGCAGGCGACCTTCCCCACCTCGGTGTTCACCGTCAAGCCGTTCGGCAAGGTGGTCATCTGCGCCGGCACGACGGGCTACAACCTCGACTTCGACGTGCGCTATCTCTGGATGCGCCAGAAGCAGATCATCGGCTCGCACTTCGCCAATGCGTACGAGTGCAACAAGGCCAACGAGCTGATCGAGTCGGGTCAGATCCGGCCGGTGCTGTGGCGTACGCTGGGCTTCGAGGGCGTGCCCGAGGCACACCAGCTGATGCTCGAGAACAAGCACCTCGGAAAGATCTCGATCCTCGTCGGCGCCGACGAGGACGGTCAGGGCAAGACGGCCGAGGGGCCGGGCGCAATCCGCGCGGAGGTGGGCGCATGATCCAGGTGGAGATCCGCTTCCCGATCAACCCGTTCCGGGGGGACCGCTTCGCCGAGGGCTGGCTGCCGGCCGCCGAGCTCGCGCTCGACTTCGGGGCCACGGATTGGCGCTTCACGCGCAACGTCGACGGGCGCCTCGACTTCGTGCAGCGGGCGACCTTTCCGTCGAAGGCGCACTTCGAGCGCTACTGGTACTCGGACCGGATGGCCCAGTACCGGATCGAGCTCGCGGGCTGCTACCAGGTGCCGATCCTGCCGACGTTCTGGGAGGTCGTGGGCGAGGGCGAGACCGCGGTCAGCCCTGCTCGAGCGGCGCCATCGTAAGGCCCGCGTCCTTCAGCAGCTCCCAGTAGTGCTCAGCCGGCTCGCGCGCGCCGGCCCACACGATGGCCTGTCCCGAGTTGTGGATCGTGTTCGCTAGGGCCATGCCGGAGTCGTAGCTCACCCCGGGGAGTGTCGAGGAGAGGGCGAAGGCCACACCCTCGAAGGTGTTGTGGTTGTCGTTCAGGACGATCACCCGCCAGTTGTCGTCCAGGCCGCTGCCCGGCTCCCCCACGCGCGGCAGCTCGACGGTCTGGCTCATTCAGCCCTCTTCCGCCAGTAGCGCTCGAGGCCCATGTAGAGCTGGTTCGGCGGCGCCGCCTGCTCGTAGGCCTCGACGGCGGCGGGGTCGGTGGCCTCGAGCAGCTCCTGCTCCATGCGGGCGATGAAGGTCTCCTCGTCCTTCATGCGCGCTCGCTCCGCGGACTCGACGAGCGCGCAGCGCATGCGGTGCAGGTGCTCGGTCACGTTCGTGACCTGGCCGAAGTGGGTGAGACCGAGCGTCTGCGGGTTCCACGACGCAAGCGTATGCAGCGAGTCGAGCCATGTCTCGACGTCGATGTCGGGCGGCGGCGTGGGCGCGATCGTGTGGTCGAACGGCGGGACGCGCACTCCCGCGACATCGCCCACGAATGCGTCCCCGGTCTCCTCGTGGAGGTAGGAGACGTGGTGCGTCGCGTGCCCGGGCGTGTAGGCCACGCGAAAGCCCTCGACCGTCTCGCCTCCGCTGAGGGCCGTGATGCGCTCCTCGGGCACCGGCGCCACCTCGCCCCAGAGCTCCCACATGTCGTCGCCGTAGAGGCGGCCGGCGCTCTTCAGCAGCTTGGAGGGGTCGATCAGGTGCGGCGCGCCGACCTCGTGGACGTACACCTTCAGCTTCGGATAGCGCCTGCAGAGGACGCCCGTGGCCCCCGCGTGGTCGAGATGGATGTGCGTGAGCAGCAGCACCCGCGGCTCGGTCGGGCCGAGGCGGTCGATCAGGGTGTCGACCGAGGAGGCCGGCCCCGGATCGACGATCACCCCGTCGATCTCGTAGGCACAGATGACTCGGTCGCGCCCGAGGTGGAGGACGTCAATCGGGCGGGTCACAGAGGGCCGGACCATACAATCAGTTCCGTGGAAGAGCACAGGCTGCCCGAGCGCGACGCGCCCTGGGTCATGCGCACATACGCCGGTCACAGCACCGCCAAGGAGTCGAACGAGCTGTACCGGAAGAACCTCGCGAAGGGCCAGACCGGCCTCTCGATCGCGTTCGACCTCCCCACCCAGACCGGCTACGACCCGGACGACGAGCTCTCGCGCGGCGAGGTCGGCAAGGTCGGCGTGTCGATCGCGCACAAGGGCGACATGCACGCGCTGCTCGACGGCATCCCGCTCGACGAGATGAACACGTCGATGACGATCAACGCCACGGCGGCCTGGCTGCTTGCGCTCTACATGACGGTGGCGGAGGAGAACGGGGTCGGCCGCCACTCGCTCCAGGGCACCACGCAGAACGACATCATCAAGGAGTTCCTGTCGCGCGGGACGTACGCGTTCCCGCCCGAGCCGTCGATGCGCCTGATCGCGGACATGATCTCGTTCACGGTCGACGAGGTGCCGCGCTGGAACCCGATCAACATCTGCTCGTACCACCTTCAGGAGGCCGGAGCGACGCCGGTGCAGGAGATCGCCTACTCGCTGTCGACCGCGCAGGCCGTGCTCGACCGCGTGCGCACGAGGGTGCCGGACGAGACCTTCCCGCGCGTCTTCGGGCGCATCTCGTTCTTCGTGAACGCGGGGATCCGCTTCGTGGAGGAGCACGCGAAGCTGCGCGCGATGGGCCGGCTCTGGGAGGAGCTCGGGCGTACGCGCTACGGCGTGGACGACGAGCGGCTGCTGCGCTTCCGCTACGGCGTGCAGGTGAACTCGCTGGGGCTCACGGAGTCGCAGCCGGAGAACAACATCATCCGGATCGTCCTGGAGGCGCTCGCGGTCACGATGGGCCGTGAGGCGCGTGCGCGTGCGCTCCAGCTTCCTGCGTGGAACGAGGCGCTCGGGCTGCCCCGGCCGTGGGACCAGCAGTGGTCGCTGCGCATCCAGCAGATCCTCGCCTACGAGACAGACCTGCTCGAGTACCCGGACATCTTCGAGGGCTCGAAGGTGATGGACGGGCTCGTCGACGAACTGGTGGCCGGCGCCCGCGAGGAGATGGCCGTTGTGGCCGAGCAGGGCGGCGCGGTGGCGGCGGTGCCGTACATGAAGACGCAGCTCGTCGAGTCCCATCGCTCGCGTGTGCAGCGCATCGAGTCCGGCGACCTGAAGGTGATCGGCCAGAACTCCTTCACCGAGGCCGAGCCCTCGCCGCTCCAGTCCGGCGAGGACGGCGGAATCCTGCGCGTGGACCCCGCCATCGAGGCCTCGTCGATCGCGGCGCTGGGCGCCTGGCGGTCCGGTCGCGACGACACCGCCGTCAGCGCCGCGCTGGAGGCGCTTCGGGCTGCCGCGGCGGATCCCGAGGTGAACATCATGGGGACGACGCTCGAGGCCGCGCGCGCGGGCGCCACCACCGGCGAGTGGGCGGGCGCGCTGCGCGAGGTGTTCGGCGAGTACCGGGCGCCCACGGGAGTCGGAGACGCGGCGGCGGCCGCCTCGGACGACTCGCTGACCGCTCTGCGCGACCGCGTCGAGGAGGTCTCGGCGGCGCTCGGCCGGCGCATCAAGATCCTGGTCGGGAAGCCGGGCCTGGACGGGCACTCGAACGGCGCTGAGCAGATCGCCGTGCGGGCCCGGGACGCCGGCATGGACGTGGTCTACGAGGGCATCCGCCTCACCCCCGCCCGGATCGCGCGCACCGCGGTCGACGAGGGCGTGCATGTGGTCGGCCTGTCGATCCTGTCCGGCTCGCACGCCGAGCTGATCCCGACGGTCCTCGCCGAGCTGCGCGAGGCCGGCGCCGACGTGCCCGTCGTGGTCGGCGGCATCATCCCGCCCGCGGACGAGGCGGCGCTGCTCGAGGCCGGTGTGGCGCGGGTCTACACCCCGAAGGACTTCGAGGTGAGCCGCATCATGGGCGACATCGTCTCGCTGGTCGCCGAGCGCAACGGCGTCGTGGCGGTCCCGTAGCGGCGGCGTGACTCTTCTGGCCGACGTCGTGACCGCCTCGCACGAGGTGGCGGACACACGCTCGCGCTCGCGCAAGGTGGCGATTCTCGCCGAGCTGCTGCGCAGGCTCGACCGCGACGAGATCGTGCCCGCCGTCGGGTTCCTGGCGGGTGCGCCGCGCCAGGGACGGGTCGGCGTGGGCTACGCCACGATCTACGCGCTCGAGCATGAGCCCGCCGCGGAGCCGTCGCTGACGATCGCCGACCTCGACCGGGCGATCACCGCGATCGAGAAGACCACCGGGAGCGGCTCCGCGGCGGCGCGCAGGCGGATCCTGGGCGACCTCCTCGCCCGGGCGTCCGACGACGAGGCCGGCTTCATCCGGCGCCTCTTCACGGGCGAGCTCCGGCAGGGCGCCCTCGCAGGGCTGATGATCGACGCGGTGGCGAAGGCGGCGGGTGTCCCGGGCGAGCTCGCGCGGCGCGCGCTGATGCTCTCCGGCGACCTGACCCGAACGGCCGAGATCGCGATCGCGGACGGCGAGGACGGGCTGCGCGAGGTCGGCTTCGAGATCTTCAGGCCGATCTTCCCGATGCTGGCCTCAACCGCCGAGAGCGCCGCGGACGCGGTGGAGAGCTTCGAGCGGGCATCCGTCGAGTGGAAGCTCGACGGAATCCGGATCCAGATCCATCGCCGCGGCGACGAGGTGCGCGTGTACACGCGCAACCTGAACGAGATCACGGAGACGCTGCCGGGGATCGTCCGCGCGGTGCAGGCGCTGCCGGTCACCCAGGCGGTCCTCGACGGCGAGGCGCTCTGGATGAGCGAGAGCGGGCCTGCGGCGTTCCAGGACACGGTTTCCCGGATCGACAGCGACGCGCCGCCCGAGGGCATCGTGACGTTCCTGTTCGACGCGCTTCACGTGGACGGCGACGACCTGCTGGACGCGCCGCTCGAGGAGCGCGCGGCGCGCCTCGACTCGATCGCCCACGAGCTGCGGATCCCGAGCCGGTTCACATCGGACCCCGAGACGGCGGAGCGCATTCTCGAGGAGGCGCTCGAGGCGGGGCACGAGGGGATCGTCGTCAAGGACGCGAGCTCGCGCTACAGCGCGGGACGCCGCGGCAAGGCGTGGCGCAAGGTCAAGCCCGTGCGGACCTACGACCTCGTCGTCCTCGGCGCCGAGTGG
>Ga0105245_10002998_pt1 | contig 15142 bp, 13 predicted proteins | sample KBSM54metaG_FD_81523 | JGI IMG/M metagenome (GOLD analysis project Ga0105245, IMG submission 81523) | Miscanthus rhizosphere microbial communities from Kellogg Biological Station, Michigan, USA - KBS M5-4 metaG | ecosystem: Host-associated > Plants > Roots > Rhizosphere > Soil | place... | reverse complement strand
CAACGGCGCTTGCTCCTGCATTTCGGCGCCGTGGATTTCGCCAGCCAGGTGTTCGTCAACGGCCAAGCGGTGGGTGATCATCGCGGTGGCTACGATGCGTTTACCTTCGATGTCACTGACCAGCTAGTGGCCGCCACGACCCAAGAAATCGTGGTTGCGGTGACTGACCCGACCGACAGCGGGGGGCAACCGCGCGGCAAACAAAGTGTTTCCGCCAAGCTTGGCTCGCTCACGCAAGTCTCCGGGATTTGGCAGAGCGTTTGGCTCGAACCCGTAGCGACGACGCACATCGAAGACGTCACGATTGTGCCTAGCGCGGCTGCCGGCACGGTGGCGGTGAAAGCCAATTTGGCGGGCACGGTGACCAAGGGCGCGACACTTTCGGTGACCATCAGCGAGGGCGGCACCCAAGTCGCCAACGCCGAAGGGCCGGCAGCCTCGACGCTCACGCTTCACCTCAGCAAGCCCAAATTGTGGAGCCCGGCGTCGCCGACACTCTACGATCTGTCGTTCATCGTCACCGATGAATCGGGCGTCGTCGATGCGGTGCAGAGCTACGTCGGTCTGCGCGACATTACGATGCACGCCGACGCAGCCGGAGTGAACCGGATCTTCTTGAACGACGAACCGGTTTTTCAGCTCGGCGTCATCGATCAAGGCAATTGGCCCGATGGTCTCTACACCGCACCGAGTGACGAAGCCGTGCAGACGGATATCTCGCGTGCGAAGCAGCTCGGGTTCGTGGCGCTGCGCAAGCACCAGAAAATCGAACCCGATCGTTTTTACTACTGGTGTGACAAGCTCGGCCTGCTCGTCTGGCAAGACATGCCGATGGCTGGGAACACCAGCAATGACGACCAAACCGAGTTTGAAACCGAACTCAGCGCGCTAGTTACTCAGCACCTCAATCATCCCAGCATCGTGGCTTGGGATTTGTTTTATTTCGGGGCCGGCCAGTTCGACCCTCCCGGCCTGACCAACTCCGTCAAAGCCCTCGATCCGACTCGGCTGGTCGACGCGATCAGCGGCTTTCCGGACGACGGCTCCGGCGACGTGCGCGATCGTCCCGATTTCGCGCGCGCTTCGAGTCCCGCCGCGAGTGCACGCGCTGCTCTCCTCGGCGCATTCGGCAGCCTCAGCCAAGGCGTGGACGGGCATGTGTGGCACCCCACGGCCACCTTCGGCTACGACCCGAGCACCGCCATTCCGCTCGCGACCGACTCCTATCAAGAATTGATTGCTAGCGCGTGGGGACTCAATGCCGCGCCCGGGTTGTCGGGCGCGATGTTTCGTCAGCTAACGGACGTCGAGGGTGAGCTCGACGGGTTGTTCACCTACGACCGAGCGTTCCTCAAATTCGACTCGCAGCGATTGCAGAAGCTGAACTCAGGTCAGCTCGATGCCATCTATACGTTGCTCGAGACCTCCGACATGGCCGCCGACCCGCGTTTCACACCGAGTGGCGCGTCCTCTTATGCGCAAGAACGCCACCGCTATCGGTTCACCTCGGTGGACCCTGGTACCGGTTGGGAACAGCCGGGTTTCGACGATTCGGGATGGACCGAGGCGCCCGCGGGCTTCGGCTACGGCGTTTCCGGGGCAACCATGGCCACGTTGTGGACGGGGGCGAATATCTGGATCCGCGGCAGTTTCGCATACGACGGGCCGCTGACTGGCTCGGCCTACCTACGAACATTTCACAACGATGACGTCTGGGCGTACGTGAACGGCAACCTGGCGGCGAACTTAGTCGGCCTCAACTCACACTACCAAGACGTACTCGTCAGTGATGCCGCGCAGCGCTCGTTAAAAGCGGGCAAGGGCACGATTGCGGCCCGGTGCATCAATCGCGGCGGTAGCCAGTTCTTGGATGTGGGGCTCGTGGAGCGCGCCGAAGGCCCGACATTGCTGGACGCGACGTTGCCCGCATCGACCACGCCGGGCGCGATCTTCGCGCGTTATGACGCTACCTCGGCGAGCGTGCCGACGTTCAGTAGTCTGACACCGAACGCGCTGGGGCTGTCGTCCACGCTGACTTTGGATGTCGCCGCACCTGCCACCGTGAACTACTCGCTGCAGTTTGCCGGCTTCATCGATGCGCCTCGGGATGGGTTGTACACCTTCTCTCTCCAGTCCGACGACAACTCGCTCCTCTCGATCGACGGCACGCCGCTGGTGTCGGTGAGCGGAGGCAGCGCACTCGAGTACTCCGGCAACATTGGGCTGAAAGCCGGGAAACACGCGTTCACTCTCGGCTACGTCCAATTGACTGGCCCTGCGTCACTGCAAGTATCCTGGGCGGGGCCCGGCTTCAGCAAACAGAGCATCGGTGCGTCGTCTTTGTCACACGCGGTGCAGCAGGCAGACACCGTGGTGAACGCGCTGACCGGCGTCGCTTTCTCGCAATATAACGGCACTTTTCCGTCAGTCCCCGACTTCAGCACACTCACTGCGAACCTCACGGGCACTTCGCCCACGCTGACTGCCAGCGCGGCGAGCATCCCCAACTACTACGCGCTGAAGTTCACGGGCTACCTCGATGTTCCCAAGGCCGGCGTGTACGCGTTGCTACTCTCCGCCGATGACGGCGCGAAACTCTGGCTCGACGACGCCGTCATCGACGACGACGGCACACACGCCTTGACGACCGTCTCCGGCAACGTTGCGCTCACCCTCGGCAAGCACGCTTTCACGCTCGGCTACCACCAGCGTGGTTCCGTCGCGTCCCTCGATCTGTCGTGGATCGGCCCGGGCATCCCCAAGCAGACGATCCCTGCTTCGGCACTGTTTCACTAACGCGCGTTCCGCGAGACAGCGAGTCGTATGGGCAAGCCAAGGCCGATCACCGACGCAGAGCTGCGGTCCGCCAAACTCAGCCGCATCCCCGGTGTCACGATCGCCGAGTCAGCGGCGCGTTTTTCCGTCACCGCGGCGCGAGTGAGCGCGGCACGGAAGCGCTATCCGGAAGAGACTCGAATCACGCTCGCCGAGCTGGCCCTCGCGGCACTGACGCACAACGGACTCGACAGCTCGTGCTCGCTCGCAGATCTCGCCTCGGTGGCAGAGTGGCTCGACTACGTGAATCACGACGCGAGCACGATCGAGGACGTCCGACTTCTACTGAACGAGCTCGCGGAGCAAGGCCTACTCGAGCTCCGCGGCGAAACCGCCTTGCTTCTCAAACCTTGGCCGTAAGCGCCGACCAGGCGATTGTTGCCCTGGTGACGCAGCTGCCAGGCTTACCTCACGGCTGCTGGCGGAGGGCCGTGCACGTCCCCGCGATACACACCACACCGCTCGGCTGCGCGCAGTCGTCGATGCCGCAGCCGTTGCCCTTCCCGTCCTTTTGCGGATTGCACAGCTTGTCGTACTGAGCTTGGCGACGCGCCTGCGTGTTCTTGGTCTGGGGAACATAGCCGCAGCCGTAAAGGCACGGACAATCACCGGCGTTGACGAGCTCCATCGAGATCTCGCCGTACGTGCAATCGGAATCCACGGTGCACTTGTCCGTCATTGGAGCGCCTGCCGTGCCGCCGCTTGCCGTGCCGCCGCTTGCCGTGCCTCCCGAGTGGCTGCCACCAGCGCCCGCGCCCGCCGCACCTGCCGCACTCGGCGGGTCAATCGTCGCGGACCCACCGCAGGAAGCAGTCAACAGAGGCGACATCGAGAGCGCGCCAGCCAAGAACAAGAACGGGAACGACTTCATCACGCGCTCCCGAAGCACGTTCTGTGCCCTGACCCATCACCTTGATCATGCGAGGAAACTGGTCAATTGTGCCAGGGCTGTGCCATTCAAACGGGTGATTGCGGGCAGCCTGATCGCATTGGGGGTCGCCTCAGCCGCATGCCGGAACGCGCCAAAGCCGAGCGGGCTCGTCCTGGGCCCGCCTGAGGTGGCCCTCGCGCTCGCGGGCCTGAACCGCCAACGACCGATACCGGCGCGCCTGGAAACGAGCGAAGGCACCATCCACTGCACGCTGGACGCGCAACGCGCTCCGCGCTCCGTCGCCTTGTTCGTGGGGCTCGCCTTGGGCCGCGCCAACTTTCGCGACCTTCGGAGCGGCTCGACCGTGTCGCGTCCGTTCTATCGCGACCAAGTCTTCTTCCGGGCGATCCCCAACTTGCTCGTGCAATCGGGGTGTCCCGTCGGCAACGGCACGGGTACGCCAGGCTATCGCATCGCCGTCGAGCCGAGCGGCGATGACGCACAACGCCTCGCACAACCCGGCGCGCTGTTCTTGGCGCGCTACCATGCCCCCCCCAATCGCGTCGACCCGAACCCCCCGCCGCCGGGCGATGTCATTGGCAGTCAGTTCGTGATCAGCCTCGGCAGCATGAGTCACCTCGCCGGCGAAGTGAGCGTTCTCGGCGTGTGCGAAGATCTGGATCGAGTGCGCGCGATGACATCCGTGGTGGCTTCGGGAGCGCACCCGGTGCGGCTCACGCAAGTCGTGGTCGGAGCCGCGAACGACGCAGATTGACGTTCGTCGTGACCCGTTTTCAGCCCTGGTTCGACAAAGGAGCAATGCTCTCCGTGAATCGAAAACCGGTCCTCCGTGGCGGTGCACTCGGGATGTCTGCGCTGTATGCGCTCGCCGCAGCGAACTTAGTGGGGGCCTGCGGCCAAGCGGGAGGAACGAACGCTTCTCCCGCCAATAGCGGTGGCGCGGCGAGCGCCGGCAGTGGCGGCAAAGCCGTGGGCGGAGCGACCGCCGCGGGCGCGTCGGGTTTCGCTGGCATCGGTGGCGGCGCGGGCGGAGCGCAGGGCGGTGGTGGTCAGGGAGGTTCCGCGCAGGGAGGTTCCGCGCAGGGTGGCGTGCCCGCCAATTCGATGTGGGAGGCAGTAGGCCCAACCTTTAGCGACGGCAACTCGGGCAAGGCGGTTACCCTTGCCAAAGATCCGACGAACCCTCAGCTGCTGTTACTCGGCGGCGACAACGGCGGTCCAGGCATCCACCGAAGCACGGACCGCGGCGCCCATTGGAGCGCGGCAAATGCCGGGCTGCTCACCCCCGAGGGTGTCATAGATAGCTCGGCTCTGGGGCTGTGGTTCGTGCCCAACGCGCCCGGCGTGGCGTTGGAGGCGGGCGGCACCGGGCTCTACCGTTCTACCGATAGCGGTCAAACGTGGACCAGCGTCTATCGCTACCAGGACCGCGGGCGAGATGGGTCGATTGACGGAGCGGATCTGTTCGCAGTGCGGGGGAGCGCGCTGCTCGCCGCGACGCTCGACGGGTTACTCGTGTCGAAGGACGGCGGGCAAAGCTGGACGGTTGATTGGAATCAGCCGACGACGAACGTCGTTGCCCAGGGCGCCACGTTGTTGCTCACCGGGAGTGACCGCACGGTTCGAAAGTGGACGGGCAGCGCCTGGAAGCAATGGGGAACGACTGGCGACGTGGTTCACCAACTGGCGATCGACCCGAACAACCCCAGCATCGTGTATGCGAGCATCAACGGCGGGCCGTACAACTATGATTTGGCCGGGTCGACCGATGGCGGAAAGACGTTCCAAGCCATCGCTTACCCGCTGCTCGGCATGCAAAGCCTCGCCTTTAGTAGCGCCCACCCCGATCGCTTGTACCTCTCCGGTGATGAGAGCACCGTTTACATCACCGCCGACGGTAACGCAGCGCCAGCAACCACCGAGGTGCCACTCGACAACGACATTCGGCATCTGTACGTCGAGTCGAACGGGGCCGGCGACGACCGCTGCTGGACGGCCGACGACCAAGGCATTCATGTCGTCGAGGCATGCAGCGACCCGAAAGGGAAAGTCGTTGGGCTCGGGGGTGGGATGCAGACCACCCTGGTGACGGGCTTTGCGATTTCCGCCAACGAGAAGTCGCTCGTCGCGATGCTCCAGGACTTCTCGTCCTATGGCAGCGACGATGGCGGAAAGACCTGGCAACCGTTGCCGGCGTTCGAGGATGGCGCCGCGGCCTGCTCACCAACCGATCCGCTCCGCTGCTACGAATTCGAGAGCGACTGGTTCGTTTCGACGAACGGCGTGTCCGACATGAAACAGGTAGAGAAGATCGACGGGCCGATTTACGAAGCGCAGGTGATCGCCTTCGATGCCGCGAACCCGTCGAACCTATTCGTGGTCGCGGGCTCCGGCACCGTCTACGCGAGCTCGGATGCTGGGAGCTCAGTGCACCCCACGAGTTGGCCGTTCTCTGCCGCGCGACTCGTGGCGGTCGACCCCAGCGCAGCCACTCATGTCATCGTCGACGACACGAAGGCAGGCCTTTCGGTGAGCACTAACGGCGGTAAAACGTGGGCTGCCAGCGACGGCGTTGCCGACCTCGACGCGCGCTTCGTCGCCATTCACCCGTATGACGGTCAGAGCGTGTTCTTGATGGGCAAAAATACCGCGGGCGACTTAGTCGTCGTGAAGAGCACGGATGGTGGGCTTTCGTTCTCGGGAACGCCGCTTTACCAAGTCCCGGATGGCGAGCCGATGGGCCTCGCGTTCAATCAGATAAAGAGCGGGACACCGATGCTGGCTTTAGCGACAGAGTATCAGGGAGCATTCCTTTCCAGCGATCTCGCGCAAACCTGGACGCGTCTGGACACTCCGACCGAGCTCATTACGCACAAGTTCACGAGCTTGCAGTGGCTCGGCGGGAGGCTCTACTTGGGGACCTACGGGCAAGGGATCCAACGGACCACGCTACCGCTCCAATGAAAGAGGCGCCCCGCCTCGGATCTCGTGGAGTACACGCGGCTGGCGGTCACCGTGTACCGTGTTCCTCGACGACGGGAATACCAGCGTGGACAACGGCGCGGAAAGCGCCGATCCTGCCGAGATGGGTTTCGCCCGTTGGCGGGTCGGCTGCGCTCTCGTTTGCTTGGTCATCAGCGGCTCCGCATGCCGTTCGCCGAGCGCCGAGCCGCGACAGGACCCCGCAGCGGTATCGAATCCGCCCAACACTCCAACGGCGCCGCTACCCATCGCTCCGGTCAGTGCGCCGGCGCCGCCGAAAGCAGGCGATGCGCCACTCGGCGATCCGCCCTGCACGCCCCCAGCAGGTCGCCCAGCGCAGTTCCAAGTGATCGGTCAAGGTCCACTCCCTCCGGGTCCCGCGCACGCTGCGCCCGGTCGTCGCATCGAAGACTTGGATCTCGGAGCCGGCACTTCCTTCGTCTGGGTGGTGCAGACACCCCGCGCTGTGTTGGTGGGTGTTCGGAGGCACGGCTACTGCCGCGGAGCGCCGCCGAACGCCAACATCCTGCGGCTAGAATTGCCCGCCTCCAACCAACCCGTGGAGCTCTTCGAGTGCCCCGCCACCCGCTGTAGCGGTCGCGCGGTGCCGTGATCACGCCCGCCCTGCGTAGGGCGAAAGCGTTGCTTTTCCGACGGCCTATTTGCTCACTTCCCGCCGAACGTGGCGCTGTGCTACCAGGGTAGCATCATGAAGAAGCGCCAAGGCGTCACCGAGAAGATCAGCATCTCGCTGAGCCGAAGCGATCTGGCTTCGCTGAAGAAACGTGCCAAACGGCTTTACGCCGGCAACGTGTCAGCTGTTATTTCGGAGCTCGCCGCCGACGCGGCATTGCTCGAGGGGATGCACGAGCTGGTCAACTGGTTGGGAGGGCCATCTCTGACGGATCACGACCGTCAGGCAATCGACGGCGAATGGGTGGGTCCGCCTCGTGCTCCAAAGCGGCCCCGCAAGAGCAAGAGGGCCGCGTGAAGAACGGCATTACGTTCGACACGGGGGCACTCATCGCGCTCGAGCGCCGAGGACAGCGCGCCCGGAAGGTCCTCGAGAGGGCGACGGAGCAAAAGGTTCGCATTACGGTGCCGGCAGCCGTCATCACTGAATGGTGGCGCAGTCGTAACGACGCCCGCGAGCGCATCCTTGCCGCGGTCCGGGTAGAGCCTCTCTCGGAGAGCCTCGCTAAGGTGGCCGGCGAAGCGCTCGCTGCCATCAAGGGCGCAACGTCCATCGACGCGATCGTCATGGCTTCTGCGGCTCAACGCGGCGACGTCGTCTACACCGCCGACGTCTCGGACCTCGCAAAGCTCGCCGGCTATTTTCGAGCGGTGCGCGTGCTGAGCATCGGCTAACCGCCTGCCCGTCATCGGGAAATCAGAACGATTCAACGACAATCGCAAGTCCTCGACCGAGCGTGCACTTCAACCCGATCAAGTAAACTGTGGGTCGAGCGCAGCCACTCGCGCCGCGAACATTTGCTCGTACTCACCGTTCCTTTCCGCCCAACGCAGCGCTTTGGAACGATTGGCGACGATCTCGCCGCTGGGTGGGGTTGGCTCGCTCAGCATCTGCATCAGCTCTGCGACGTAGTCGGCGAGGGGCATGGCATGGGGGTCAACGGCTTGACTGCTGCCGGTGAGCGCCGTTTGGACGTAGGGCACGACCAGCTCGAGTACTTCGACAGACGTCTTCGCGAGCTGAGCGCGCAGCGACTGCAGCCAGGAGTGTAAGAAGGCCTTGCTGGCAGAGTAGGTAGGAAAACCGACGCGGGGCAAGAACGCCAAACCGGAGGACGTGGTGACGATTGTCGCGGCCCGCTGCCGTCTGAGGGTCGGCAGCAACGCAGCGGTGAGGTGAAGGACGCTGACTACGTTGGTCTGAATAATGGACCTCGCCACGGAATGGTCGACGATGTTTGCAGTGAGGTCTTCGGCCTTGGAGATCCCGGCGTTGTTGACCAGCACGTTGAGCCCAGGAAACTGCTCCGCGACCTGTTTTGCAAAAGCATCGACGGCGCCAGCGTCTTCAACGTCGAGACGCATGCCGTGCATGCCCGGGTGGGCCGCGGTGATCTCGTCGAGCAGGGCCTGGCGGCGACCGGCGATGATCACTTGATTGCCGCGTTGATGGAGAGCCTCGGCGAGGGCGCGGCCGATGCCGCTGGTTCCGCCGGTGATGAGGATGGTCTGGTCTGTCAGTTTCATGGATTGCTCGCGATCAGGTCGTCCATTGCCAGCGGACAGGCCGCCGCAGCGCTATGGGTTGATGCGTCGTCGCGTCATCGAGCGAACTTGATCAGATCCTGAAAGACCAGGGCATTACGGGCCTGAATCAGCAACCCGCCCTCGGCGATCTTTCCGACATAGATAGGCGCAAGGCCCAAGTTCCCGATCAGCTCACCAACCGTGGTCGCAGCTTCGGCGTCGTCGCTCGCTGTGAAGATAACCCGACGTCCGCCATCTGGCACGTCGCTCGCAAGCACCTTCATCGGCAGCTGATTGAATGCCTTGACCAGTTTCGCGCCAGGGACGCGCGTTGCATTGACCTGCGATGAAGGTTGTCCACCCAGCTCCGCCTGTTGGACGTCTTGCGGAAGCATGAAGGCGTTGGTCACGTCGATGACGATCTTGCCTGTCCAGTCGCTTCGCAGGGCGCCGATCTCTTTAAACTTGAGGAACGGCACGGCGAAGATAATGATATTGGCCTCGAGCGCGCCGTCGACCGATTGGGCCACAATCTTGGGGCCGATCTCTCTGGCGATCGGGCCTGCCACATCGAGGCCGCGACTGTTTGCCAATCCAACCAAAAGTCCCGACTTCTGGAAGAGCCCAGCGAGGGTGCGGCCAACTGGCCCTGTTCCAATAATGCTATAGGTCATGACTGATCTCCGTTGCGTCACTGTGGCGCCCGTTATCGACTCGCGGCCTTCAGCTCTTCACGCCGTTCGCGCATGGGCTGTGCTCCTTCGTTTTCCGTTGCGGTCAGAGCTTGTAGCCGCCGCTCGCCTCAATCGTCTGACCGGTCACCCAGTGACCGTCAGCGGAAGCCAAGAATGCCACCACGGAGGCGATTTCCGAGGGCTCGCCAAAGCGTCCCAGCGCGGTTTGGGACTCGAACGCTTTCACGAATTCGGGGTTCTGTCGGAAGTCGGCGTTCGCGTCGGTCCGCGTGGGGCCCGGCGCTACGGCGTTCGCGGTAATTCCGCGCGGCCCCAGCTCCGCCGCGAGCACTTGGGTGAGGGTGTTGATGGCCGCTTTGGCCATCGAGTAGATGGGCGCGGCGGTCACGGGCTTCGTAGCGGCAGCGGACGAGATGTTGATGATGCTTGCGCCGTTGGCGAGGCGATCCAGAGCGGCCTGAACGATGAAGAAGGGCGCGCGGGCGTAGACCGCCATGAGGGTGTCCCAACTGGCCGGCGTCGCGTCTTTGAAGCCAACCCAGCCGGCAACGCCGGCGTTGTTGACCAGAATGTCGAGGGCCTTGCTTCCGTTGCGCCGGGTGAGCTCGTCGTCCAGTCTCTCGAATAAGGTCGGGACGGTCGCCGAATCGACGAGGTCCGCGTGGATCGCGAACGCGGTGCCTCCCGCTTTCTCGATGGCCGCGACCGCCTCGTCAGCATGGGACTTGCCGGCGTTGTAGGTCAGCGCGACCGTCGCGCCATCCCTTGCAAGACGTTCGGCGATGGCGCGGCCAATGCCCCGCGATGCGCCGGTGACCAGAGCAGTTTTCCCCTTGAGAGATTGGTTCATTTTGTTTCCTTCAGTGACTGTGGGCGCTTGGCTAGATGGAGTGTCTTGGCTGGATGGGGCTCCGCCCAACCGTCCGAACATGGGTTCGCCGGAGAGGCTCGATGAGTGGGGAATTGCGCACATCCGTGGTGCGAAAACTATCCAGCTGAGCGAGCTGGCCGCCGTGGCGTGCTCGCGCTTTGGGCCCAGCGTGTTATAAATGGCGCTTCGGACGTCGCAGCTTACGGCGCGGAAATGCACCATGATTGACTGGGATGACGTTCGCTATTTTCTAGCCGTCGCGCGCGGCGGCTCAGTACGAGCTGCCGCTGGGCGCCTAGAGGTCAATCATTCGACCGTGCTGCGACGCATCGCCCAGCTCGAGGAACGTCTCGGGACACAGCTGTTCGAAAAGCTACCTTCGGGCTACCGCTTGACGGCAGCGGGCGAGGAGGTTCTCGAGCTCGCCGAGCAGATGGAAGCGTCATCGCACCAGCTGGAGACGCGCGTCTTCGGGCGCGACCGGAGCGTGCGTGGGCTTCTCCGGGTGACGCTGCCTCCGTTCCTTGCGACACACCTGCTCATGCCGGATCTCGCGGATTTTGCGCGTGCGTATCCGGAGATCGAGATGGAGGTCGTGTCGACCGGCGAGGTGGTGAATCTGACCAACCGAGCGGCGGACGTCGCGGTCCGCATTGTCTCCGATCGCGAGACCCTGCCGCTCAACCTTCACGGCCTTCAGGGGCCGGAGCTGCTCGCAGGCATTTATATGTCCGTCGATCGGCTGGCCGCGTGGCGTGCCGGCGCGCTGGATTCCATCCGGCCCATCGTCATCGACGGTCAGGCAGTTCCGAACTGGGTCGACGAGGGTGAGGTTCGTGCGAAAGGAGTTCCGTTCAGGACGCCGGACGCCGAGGCGCAGATCGCTGCGGCAAGGCAAGGGATCGGGATGACCAGACTGCCGTGTTTCGTTGGAGATGCCGATCGCCTGCTGGCGAGGGTGCCGGGCATCGATCTGAAAGCACACGCAACGCTCTGGCTTCTTACGCATGGGGCGACACGGAAGTCCGAGCGCGTCCGGCTCTTCACCGAGTTCGTATCCCGGAGGCTCCGCGCCTACGCTCCACTTCTCGCGGGGCTGTCGATATCGCGCAACTCGCCGTCGGCTCGAACCTAGTCTCTCCGCGCATACAACGCGACGTAGCGCGTCAGCGCGCGCTGCAGCGCCGCCGACACACCGTGTTCGAGTGCGTCGTGCGCGAACAGACCGAGCTCCGTGGAAATGCGCGGCGTGCAGCCTCCAGGACTGACGATCACCTGGCTCGTCGAGGCGCTGAGGTCGCTCCAGGCCGCGCCGCCCAGGGTCGCATCTGCGTCGTTCAGCAAGCAGCACAAGTAAATGCGCCCCGCGGGCGTCGCCTGCGCGAACGATGCTTGCACCTCGAGCGCGACGCTTGACGCGAGCGGTTGCAGCGCGCGAAACGCGGCCAGCTCCGGCCCGACGCGTCCCATGAAGCCCTCGGGCCAAAACACGAATGCGCCCGCGCCTCGCAAGATCTCGAGTTGCTCGGTCGCGACCACCATCCGCTCAGTCTACTACGCCTCCCGAACGACGCGGACTTCCTCGACCAACAGGCGATGCCCTCGCTCAGTGAAAGCGCGGTTGCTCAGTATAGGTCAACCGATTGAAAATAGGGGCAAAATCAAAAATTGACCCGCCGCGGAGCCATCGCAGCGGGGCGATTCGCCAGACCGAAACAGCTTGTCGAGCCGTCCTCTTGTTGACGACGGCATTGAAGTGGTCGCGAACAATTTGAATAGCGTCGTCGCGCGGACGTCTTACGCGCGGAATGTTCACTCGAGCTCGTGATGTTTGAATGCCATCCGCACTCACCGGCTCTCGGGATGACGAAAGTCGATACCGAAGATTCGCCTCGGTACGAACGAAGTGAGCCCACGCCTGCCGTAGAATGGGGTCCAAAGTGGCTGAAATTGCGTTGACGAGATCGGTTGGCCTGGCGTTGCTTGTCTCTTTTCTCGTGCTCGACGCGTGCGGCGGAAACGGAAACGATATTTCCGGCGGTGGTGGCGCCGCAGGCAGCGGTGGCGTGGCCGGCGGCGGCGGAGTGCCTGGCAGCGGTGGCGTGGCCGGCGGTGGCGTGGCCGGCAGTGGCGGAGTGGCCGGCAGCGACGTACCCACTGCCATTGCAGCGGGAAACCGCCGTAGCTGCGCGCTCACCAGTGCGGGCCGCGTCCTATGCTGGGGATCACTCGGGGACTCGGGCGTCGTTCCGGCGGCTGTATCGGGTTTGAGCTCCGGAGTGACGCAGATCAGCGTCCCTCACTCCTCAGTCAACACGGGCGGAGGGTATACCTGCGCGCTCACCAGCGACGGCGTGCAGTGCTGGGTATACTCTCCAAGCTTTGCGGTTAAACCCGTATCGGGCCTGGGTTCCGGGGTGACGCAGATCAGCTCGGGCTACCTCCACGCCTGCGCGCTCACCACTGGCGGCGGCGTGCAGTGCTGGGGTAGTAACCCTGACGGCGAGCTCGGCGACGGCACCCATACGACTAGTCTCGTTCCCGTGGCTGCATCGGGCCTGAGCTCTGGGATAACGCAGCTCAGCGTGGGCAACGAGCACACCTGCGCACTCAGCAGTAGTGGTGGCGTACTATGTTGGGGAAGAAGCGATCATTGCGAACTCGGGATTTCGGTGCCGAGCGTGGTTCCCGTGGCCATACCGGAGGACAATCTGAGGTCTGGGATAGTGCAAATCACCTCGGGCGGCGCTCACACCTGCGCGCTCACCAGTGGTGGTGGCGTGCTGTGCTGGGGCGATAACTACAGTGGTCAGCTGGGGAATGGCGATGGCAACGACAGCTGCAGCCCCGTAACCGTGACCGGTCTAAGTTCCGGGGTGACGCAGATCAGCGCGGGCGGCTCGCACACCTGCGCACTCACCAGCAATGGTGGCGTGCTGTGTTGGGGAGAGAACTTAGACGGCCAGCTTGGCAATAACGGCACGATGGCCCACAGTCTCGTTCCGGTGGCGGTCTCAGGCCTGAGCTCGGGAGTGGCTCAGATCAGCGCGGGCGGCTCCCACGCCTGCGCACTCACTACCGGCGGCGAAGTGCTGTGTTGGGGAGACGATGCCTACGGCCAGCTCGGCGACGGTAGCTTCACAGATAGCCCGGTCCCCGTCCCGGTCGTGTTCTGATCGGCAATCAACGTGTGGGATCTACCGCAACCAGCCGATAGCCCCTGATGCCGGCCATTTCGGACGACCATCCGGATTGCGACGGCTTGCGCGAAACCGCGCGATCGACCACGTGGCGTTTTGGTTAAGACCGCGTCGACTTGCGCGCTCCCGCGAGCTGAAGTCCACTCCGTCCATGGCCACCAAGAAAAGTGATGCAGTGCTGCGCGGGGCGGCGCTCATCAAAAAAGCAATCGAGACCAGCAAGTCCACCGGCAAGATCGCGGAGCCGGAGCCGGTTCCTGCGAACGTACTGAAGAAACTCAAGTTGCCGAATGACGAGAAGCTGTCGCCGGGTTTGAAAGAGCTCTTGGCATTCGACTCCAGCTTTCTCGGTTGGTCCATCGACGAAGAAGATCCCGAGCTCGAGCCGATGGCGCTCGACGAGCTGGTGGAGCAGGAATTCGGAGAGGAGTTCGTGCCCCGCTTCGGCGAAGCCCTGGAACTACTCGGGGACGACTGCCTGCTGGTTGGTCAAAGCGGTGACGCGCGGCACTTTCTGTACATCGGCGTCCCCGACGACAAAGGCGAGTATCCCGTGATCACGCTCGATACCAGCAACAAGCCGTGGGTCGGCGGTTTCGTCCCATTCGACATCTGGACGGCGCAGCAACTCGGCGCGCTCGAAGCAGCCAAACAAGTCGGTGAAGGGCCACCTGGCTACGAAGCCTCGTGCAAGGCGCTCGCGGAGTCCAATGGCGACGGCCGAGTTCAGTTCGAACCGGAAACGCGCACAGTCGAGCGCGATGGCGCGGACACCGATGAAGACGAGGACGACGACAAGGACGAGGCCAGCAGCGAGTAATTGGCTGTTGGCACGCCGTGCTCGAGTGCGTCGTGCGCGAACAAACCGAGCTCCGTGGAAATGCGCGGCCTGCAGCCTCCAGGACTAACGATCACCTACCGGGCCACTTCTTCCACAATTTGAATTGTCGCAGGCGGAGCTACAATGTAGTGAAAGTCGCGCGATGCCGCGGCTGGCCCGGTGCGCAAGAGTCGGATACGGTAGCAAGATCGCCACTGAGGTGGCCGTAGATCAAGCGGTCCGCTCTCCCCCGGTAACGCATGCTCAAGGTTCGTCTCGTGCGATCGCTCCGCCGTGCTCGGCACGTGCGTTCGACGCTCAGCTGTGTGGTGGTGGCGTGCACCGCTTTGGCGGCCTGCCGTTACAACTACGACCCACTGGACCAAGCGTTCATCGCGCAGGGGGGAGACGGCGGAGACGCGGGCTCAGTCACGACTGGCGGCAAGAGCGGCTCCGCGAATGGCGGCAGCGCGACCAGTGGCGGCGGCGCAACCAGCGGCGGCTCCGCGAATGGCGGAACGGGCGGCGGCGGTGGCTCGAGTGCTAATGGTGGCTCTAGCGGTACCAGTGGCTCTAGCGGTACCAGTGGCTCTAGCGGTACCAGTGGCTCTAGCGGTTCCAGTGGCT
>Ga0105245_10002997_pt1 | contig 15142 bp, 17 predicted proteins | sample KBSM54metaG_FD_81523 | JGI IMG/M metagenome (GOLD analysis project Ga0105245, IMG submission 81523) | Miscanthus rhizosphere microbial communities from Kellogg Biological Station, Michigan, USA - KBS M5-4 metaG | ecosystem: Host-associated > Plants > Roots > Rhizosphere > Soil | place... | reverse complement strand
GTTTGACGCCATCCGCCGCACCGCGCCCACCGACGCCAATGTACTGGTGCTGGGCGAGAACGGCACCGGCAAGGAATTGGTGGCGCGGGAAATCCATCGCCAGTCGGCGCGCGCCAATGAAGTGTTCCTGCGGGTCGATCTGGGTGCCTTGTCACCGCAGCTGTTCGAGAGCGAATTGTTCGGGCACCGGCGCGGCGCTTTTACCGACGCCAAACAGGACCGCACCGGTTTCTTCCGCGCCGCCACCGGCGGTACCCTGTTCCTGGACGAGATCGGCAATGTGCCGCCGCCGCTGCAAAGCAAGCTGCTGACGGCCCTGGAACGGCGCGAAGTGGCGCCGGTGGGCGCCGACAGGCCGGAGCCGATCGATGTGCGGCTGATCTGCGCCACCAATATGGGGCCGGAAAAGCTGACGGATGACGACGTTTTCCGCCAGGACCTGCTTTACCGCATCAATACGGTGGAGATCATGCTGCCGCCGCTTCGGCATCGCCGGCAGGACATCCCCCTGCTGCTGAAGCATTATGTCGAGGTCTATACCGAGAAATACAACCTGCAGCCGAAGCGGCTGCCGGAGTCCGTGGTGGAATGGCTGGTCGACTGGCCCTGGCCGGGCAACATCCGCGCCTTGAAGCATGCGGTGGAGCGGGCCGTCATCCTTTGCGAATCCGATGAACTGGGCCCGGCCGATTTTCCCATTTCGGCCGCGCATTTGCCCCTGGAGAGCGAACCGCGCATCTCGCGGCTGGACGCGGTGGAAAAAGACGCCATCATCCGCGCCTTGGAGAAGCATGGCAAGAATATCAGCCGCACCGCGGACGCACTTGGGCTGACGCGGACCTCGCTTTACCGGCGCATGGAAAAATATGGGTTATAGCCGCTTCGAGTTCGGCGTCTTTTTGCGCGTGACCGGCCTGGTCGTGACCTTGGCCGTGCTGGCCTGGATGGCGGTCAAGACCGACTGGTACGTCACCCTGGCCCTGGTGGCGGTGGCATTGTTCGCCCAGGCGGCGCTGCTGGCGCATTTCGCCTCACGCTCGGGGCGGGAAGTGGCGCGCTTTTTAAATGCGGTGGCGTTCGGCGACAATTCCGCCAGCTTCGCGTCTTTTTCCGGCGACCATGCTTTTTCCGAACTGGGCTCGTCGATGACGCGGGTGCTGGACCAGTTGCGCAGCGGCCAGGCCGAGCGGGCGGAACAGGCGCAATACTTGCAGAGCTTGATCTCGCATGTGCCGGTGGCGCTGATCGCGGTGGAGGATGGCGGGGCGGTGCAATTGCTCAACCTGGCGGCGCGGCGGCTGTTCGAAAGCGCCTGCACCGATGCCGGCCAGTTCGAGCGCCATGGCGCGGCCTTTGCCACCGGGATGGAGGCGTTGAAACCCGGCGAGGCCGCGATAGTTCGGATGGAGCGCAATACCGGCGCGCTGCAATTGAAAGCGGCCGCCACCGGGTTGACGCTTTCGGGCGGCCGCTGCCGGCTGATCTCGCTGCAGAATATCGAGACCGAGTTGACGGCGCAGGAACTGGCGGCGTGGCAGACCGTCATCCGGGTGATGGCACATGAAGTGACCAATTCGCTGACGCCGATCACCTCTTTGGCCACCACGGCGCAAGGCTTGGTGCGGGACGTGCTGGCCAGCCTGCCGGCGGAAGATGAGCGCCATGCCGCCTTAAGCGATGCGGCCGAGGCGCTGGAAACCATGGGCCGGCGCAGCCAGGGGCTGCTGCATTTCGTGCAGAACCACCGCCGCATCACGCGGCGCATGGTGGCGAAAATCGAGATCGTGGCGCTGCAACGGCTGTTCATCCGGCTGCAGCGGCTGCTGGCCGGCGAATTGGCGACGCGCAATATCACCCTGGCGCTGGCGGTCGTGCCCGACACGCTGGAAGTCGCCGCCGACACCGAGCTGTTGGACCAGGCGCTGATCAACCTGTTGCGCAATGCCATGGAAGCCCTGCGCGACGGCGGGCGCATCACGCTGTCGGCGTTTCAGGAAAATGGCCGGGTGGTGATCGCGGTGGCCGACAATGGACCCGGCATCGCGGCGGAGAGCCGCGAAAAAGTGTTCGTGCCGTTTTTCACCACCAAGCGGCAGGGCAGTGGCGTGGGGCTGACATTGGTGCGCCAGATCGCGACCGTGCATGGCGGGACGGTGGGGATTTCCGATACGCCGGGCGGCGGGACGACGGTGGCGCTGCGGTTTTGAGCGGCGGGACGGGCCAGTGTCTGATGCTGTTGTGAGGGGAATTAGGTATAGTGTCCCTGGAATTCCCTGGAATTCGCTGGAATTCGCGTCTAGCGATTTTCATCAAAGTTTGCGGCCGGATTTCTCGATTAAGCTCATTACCTGATGCCATTTCAGCGCAGCCGCGCGGTTGCCAGCTCTCGTTTGCTTTCGCACCATTTCTATTGCCCTGCTGGCCGCAGCTGAGCCAAATTCCTGAATCATCGATCGCGCCAATCGTTGCAGCTCAAGTTCCGACATCGGTACCTTCATCCGCCGAACTTTGGTCTTGGTCTTTCGGGACTGAACATTCGGCATCTGTGCCACTCGTTGATGGAATGTTGGCCTACAAGGACTGCTACAGTTCCCGGATCATCTTCACCTTGCCTGGATCGGTATAGCTGCACCCGTCGCAAGTGCGCAGATACCGCCTGTCCAGCAAGGTTATGAGTGAGCCACGGTAAACCATTGGACTCCCGCAAAGGGGGCATGTCCGCTGAGATGGATAAGACCTTTGCGGCCTTAGCCCCTCCACGAATGCGGCACATGCGGCGCACGCCTTACTGAAAACCGCATTTGCTCGGTGCCACATCGGTTAATCCACCCGGTCACATATTAGGTTGTCCGGCCAGAGGAGAGCACGTCGAGAGGCATAATGATTTAGGCGTTCAACATTCATGCGTTCGGCAAGCACCGCGCCTCGCCCATAGCTGTTCCACTTGAAGCTTTCGCAATATCTCCGCCGGTACCTCTGCCGTTGCAATTGTTTCAGCAGTCGCAAATTGGATCATGAGACACACCCTGTGAGAATTAAATCGTCAATTCCGAACCATCTCCGGCAGGAAGACGAGGGTCAGATAGATCAGCACCGCAGCACCGATAACGTAAAAGAGAAGGTGCAGCCGTTTACCGGACCGCGATGCTCTGAAGGCTTGCACGCTGGCGACAAGCGAGCCAAGCGCCGCCGAAAAAAGCTTGAACTGCGCAATGGAGATTGCGAGCCCCATTATATTCCTCCGGTACGGACGGTTCGAATGGGGACGGCCTGGCCAGGGGCAGAACGATGCTCATGTTCTTTCGTGCCTTCCTGAGTGCCAATCTTGGACATCCGGACCCCCCTGAGTGATGACGTGCATCGGCCATGCCACGGTCGCGCCTGACGATTTCCAACATTTGTTATCTGCCAATGGCTTAGACGTCCGGCTGTACGGACGCGGCGGAACTTCCGTGTACCCCCTATTTCGTCGCGTAAAACCTGTTTTAAGGGAGATGGCGCAGACTTTGGCTTTTGGGGGAGACTACCGTGGCCAATGATCGGTATATCCGCTTTCTGGTGACGCTGGGGACAGCATCCACGAGCCGCGTCCTCAATCTTGGTCAGATCGCCAAAATCAATCGAAACAATCCCGAATATAATGACCGGCCGCTTTTCAGTTCGCCGATCATAAACACCGCATTCATCATCAAACATCGTGTCCGGTCTGACGAACTCTATCGGTTCGTCGCATCACGAGCGACCGTCACCAAAATCACCGTGCCTATTGATGCTTCTGACCTTCGTGTCGGCGGCCACTCTATTCTGGTGGACGAGCGTGGTTTCGCGGATGCGATCCGGAGCTTTGGGAACTATCAAGGCCAAGCGTTGGAGCGTGACTTAAAAGTCTTCCAGCTCTTGAACGCGCTGCCGTCACTGGATCCATTTCTGCTGCGAGAGCATCTCTGCAACCACAAAATTGACGTTGCACCCTGTTACTTCCCCATTTCCGAGAGTGACCAACAGCAGATGAAGGAGTTCGTCACAACTGAACTTACCAGGCTGACAAAGCTTTTGGGGAGCGACCAATCCGAATCGTCTGCCAGGCGCATGGTTGCGGCAATGTTGTCGAGCGACGTCGCGGAGGAGCTTGCCCCGCTGCGCGAAACGCTGGGCCTTAGCGGAGAAGCTTTTCGCCAAGGCGTATTTAGCTGGCGCGGTTTCCTTTACTACAAATGGTCGATGGCCAAGTTTTGGCCTGACGTCATGGGGGTCCTGCGGCAGATAAAGGAAGTCCAGCCGCACGGAGCTTACAATCGCAACATTCAGGACGAGCTGGCGCAAGCCCGAAACGCCATCATCCTTTTGGTTCGCGACAACGGCCAGGACGTCAGCCGTATTCTTTCGGTCTACGACCGATCATTTTCCGAACTAGTTGCACAACAGGCGCCCAGAGCCTTTCGCGACTTCTTGCTTTCGGCGCCGCGGACCTTTTTGGAGATCGGCGAGAAAATGGGTGCCATCTCCCATATCGTCGAGTTCTGGCGCCACCGCTTCCCCGCGGGAAAGCCCGTCAAAATCGATGTAGATGAACTGTCCACGATTTTCCACGATTTTGGCAGTGGTTTCGCCGAACGCATCAAGGCTGATAGCCCGATAATCAAAAAACCGGTTGTGATTGACACGACGGCCGCTTGAGCCCCGGCGAATATTTCGCTGAAAAGCCTCCATCACTTGTACGCTGGCATCACTACGCACGCGGTAAATCAGTTAGGGCCACCCTTGTCGGTCACCAAAATCTTTTTCATCTCAAACCCTATACCGTTGCGCTGGCCAGTCAGCGAATAGCCGGTAGGCAACCTGTAAAGCCCACGCAGATAGGCAAGGTCCGCATCCGTGATCTTGTTGGACGCGGATGCGCAGCCTTTTGCCAGCAGATTGGAGATGCTGGGCATGTCCTGGCAGCTGTCCAGGGACCCCGCCTGCGAAAGCGCCAACATGGCGATGTAATCGGCCAGGGAGCCGACCTCGTAATCGATCAACTTTGCAGGCTCCGCCACTATCAGAGTATTGAAAATCCCACTTTCGAAGCCTGATTTCAGGCGCCAACCGCTGGAGTGCATTAACTTGGCGCAGGGCAAATTCATCACGATCATGGCTTGCGGTGCCTGCATGTTGACATCCTGGGAAGTATCCTCCACGGCCACCGGCAAAGTGTTTTGGGTTGAGTCGCCTGCTGTGCATCTCCCCCGGTCGACAACCGTATTGCCGTTATAGTCCCGGCTTTCGGTCATGTACCACGCCTGGATGGGATGCACGACTTTCGCGAGATCATCGGCTTGGCTCAAGTTGTTGTAGTAGCCCAGGAAGTCCGGACCCACCCTGCGAACATTGTCCATCAATTCCTGAGGCGTGGTGGTAAAGACCACTTCGACATTGGGCCTGCAACGAGGATCGGCATTCACAGGCGCACCCACGGCAGAAGCAATGTCGCGTATGCGCTGAGATACGAACTTCGTGTAGTTTTTTCCAAGACCCACAGTTGCTGGACAAATCGGGTGCCGCCACTGCGCCAGCTGTTTCAAGAACTGCGTGGGTGCAGCCCGCGCCTCAATAAAGTTGTTTATCGCCGCATCGGAAGGCTTCGTCGTAGTGACGACTATGCTTTCCGGTGGCAGAGCGAACGCCCCGTGCGGTCCTGCCGGTGCGGATGGGGAAGTTTGCGCAAAAACGCTTGTCGAAACAGCCAGCGCGGTCAGGCCAAATATCAAGCCCAGCTTCATGCCTGCCCCTCCCAAGTTCGGCTGATTATACACCAGATACACCCGCCAGGCATTGGGGCAGTCAGGCGGGGCAATAAAAGCGCACCGGCGCCCACCGATCCCCCTGGTGCGCCCACATGGCCGGCACCGGTTCGGCCGCCAGGCCGCACTGGCACCGTGGCGGCTCGGCCGCGGGTCCCCTACCTGCAATCCCTGTTCAGCGGTCATTTCTGACTGGCAATTTGCCGCGCGCGTATTCAACCCAATGCCGAGCCGAAGATGCAAATCCGTCCGGGAATACAATCGGGGAAACGATAAGCCCCAAGACAAAAGCCATCACCAAGCTGGACGGTCGCATTGAGGCTTCTCCAGGAATTGAGGGCCCGACGGCAGGAGGTCTCCGCCGGGCCCCCGACAATGGCTTTCGAGGAAGCCACGTCATGCACGCCGATCTTCACAGCCAATGCCCTGAATTACTGCTAAGCAGCCCGCTCAAATTTGAATTTGCGCGTATCAAAGTTGGTACGCATTCGGACGAAGACTGGCGACCCGAAAATGAGGGGCTATTTCCTTGCCATTCCCTTGGCGGGGGGCCGCATTGTGCATCGGCAAAAAGAGCCGGACGGCTAATACTTGTGGCAATGGTCTTTGCCCGCTCATCATCGTGGGCCGATGAATTTCTGTCTGCGCCAGTAAAAAAACTCTTGAAAATTCCGGATGCCAAAAATAATTTTTCTCCGCGTGGAGTTTGGAGGATTCCATGGAGACGTACGAGATTCGCATAATGCGCCTGGACGGTTCGCCGGGGCTGATTACCGAGAGCAAATATTTGAACGCCGATGCAGCCATCACAGCGGGGAAATTGCTGGCACGCGGTCGCCGGTTCGAGGTCTGGAACAACGACTACTGCGTCTATGCGGGTATGGTGCAGCCTTACGCGGGAAAACCACCCCGTCGCATCGCTTAGGCGTCCAGCAGCCAGTCGTCGCCCATTGCCCCAAAATGCTTGCCGTCGGTCTTGACGCAGGCAGGGTGAATGGCAAGACGGCTTCCATAATCAGAGATGATTCGCCACAGAAACGCAGCCGCTAGGGCTCGTAGGGCTTAGCGAGTGCGGCACAAATTACGACGCCATCCTTCGGCCTGAAAATCCGTAGAAGAGCAAAGCCGCGGCACCGGCGACCATTGCGCCGAATACCACCCAAAAAATGAGGACTGCGCCCCAAAGATTTCCAACCCCCTTTTCCATCGAGCCGAATGCGATCAGGCCGTGGATCGCAGACACAAAAATAAATGCAAGGGAAAGACATATTTCCGCCCAAAGGCCCGCTTTGAAAATGCCCATTGGATTCATTTTCAACCCGACTCTTTGCCTGTTTACCCAATAGACGACGACTCCTAGAAAAACACCTCCGTGAATCGCAAGGATCATTTTTGCGAACCGGAGATAATCGGCGTAGGTAGCAGTGCGCATCTCCGGGACTGGAACTGACGCATTCCGAATCAACCAGAGGGAAAATCCCAATAAAAGTGCTCCGGTCGCGAATGCCGCAATTCGGGATGCATTCATCGGTTTTTCCTATTTGTCCTGATCTTTGCGGATTCGGCGGCGGAATGCAGCCGCTAGGGATTGCGGCAGGGCGTGGGTCTCACACCATTCGGCCCGAATAGCCGACGGGTGCCGGTGCCGCTGGCGGGCACATCCCGGACAGGGTTGAGAGGGTGTTGGGGCGGTTGTCGTGCCACCTACACTGTAGTAATATGGCTCCGTTGAATGGGAGGCACGGGCATGGGCCGCATTCTGACAGTCTCCATTTTTGCGCTGATACTGGCGGGCTGCGCGGACACCGACAGCTATGACAAAACCGCCAAGCCGGCCGCTCGCGCGGCCACGCGTCATGCGATTGACGACTGCAAGGCCAGGCTGGCGGCACATGACATCACGAGCAATTCCGAATGGGCGTCCTGCAGCCTGGAAGCCGAACGCGGCTACTTCACGGCCATCAAATTGAAAAATATGGGATCCTTCGATGCCTATGCCACCAATCTCCTGACCTTGGCGGTCGACCTGGACGCCCACCTGATCTCCAAAAAGCGGGCTCGCCTCAGGGCGGGGGAAATGCTCAGGCAGTTCTCTGTGGCGTGCGATTGCGGGGACAATGGCGGATTCGGCCCCATCGAGGCACCGGGATCATATAGTCCGCCCCCGGGGAACTCGATGTCCGGCATATTTTCGCAATAGGCGATATCGTCCTGCGATACCCGATTGCGTAGCACAATCCTGGGTCAAACCGCACCAGTGCCGGAATGGGAGGCATGATTTATGGACAGCAGTACAAAACAGTTACTCGTTTGTTCATTGACCATGATGCTTTTGTCTTTGCCAGGCCGGGCGCAATTGCACACCACAATATCTCCCGCATTGCCAAACCTGAATACGGGAGACGCGGCACATGCAGGAGATAAGAACCCGACCGGCGCCGAAGCCATCTATTGCCGCCCGCCACAAGATCAAACCGACTCTCGGCTAAAGGGTCCGAAGGTTTGCTTGACCGTGGGGAAATGGAAGGAACTGCGTGCGCAGGGACTCGACGTTAGTGCCGATGGCAGCAGCATAGTAGCTGGTGTGCAGAGACAGATGGAAGCCGCACCTGGGTTATTGGGAATGCCATAGGGCTCGCGCCCACAACCCTAAGTCAAACTGTAACAGGGCCGGATTTCCGATATGCCGGGCGGCGGGACGACGGTGTTGGGACGGGAATTAGGTATAGTGTCCCCGGAATTGCCGGGGAGAGACGATGGCGCAGCTAAAAGTGGTAACCAATCACCGTAGCCACGGTCGCATTGGTATCAGATATCGTGATTGGGCTTTTTGATGCCGATCCCAGATATCGAGTCGCCGTCGCGTCCGCCCCCCAAAACCAGTGCTTATTCAATAGATAAACGACGGTAAGCCCTCCATTGATTTCCTCAATTCCGGCATGGGTGCTGAACTGGGGAAAGATCGATCTAGAAGCTTGTAAGGCAGTCACACCAAAAAAAGTCTGCATGTAATTATTGTCTGCCCACCTTCCCCCGAGGTGGGGGCGCAGAATGAATCGTTTTGTCAGGGCGAATGGAGCAGAAACACTCAAGTTCGCAAGGAGACCGTTGTTCTCCGAGCCCAAATATTTCGTCACAGATGTATCGAAGTAGACGGGTCCAGCTTTGTAAGAGACAAAACCCCTGATCCCCACTGAAGAATCAACGTTGCCCAGACCTTTCAGCCGGTCGTCGCCGCTGTTCAAAAAGCCATTGGTCTCATGATCGAGCCGCCCGCCGTCATAGTTCACCCCACCTCCAATACGAAGGTTATTATGGTGCCAGTAGACGCTTAAGCCTTCTACCCCGAGGGAAACGGTATCTCGCCACCTTATGATCACCAGTGGTACGGGCGATACGCGGTAACGATTGCTCCCGTGGAAGGTGGGCACCATGACCGCGCCCGCCGCCAGGTTGATATCCCATGGGGTTGGTTTCTGGTTGATGTTCCACGCAGACGGCTGTTGGTCGGGCGCATACAGGACGCCTTGGGAAAACCCCGCCGTGATGAATGAAAAAAAGACGAAAGCGAACGCAACTGTTGCCCGTGTAGAGCGGCGCATGTGGAGTTCCCGCTTGCCTAGCGGAAACGCCTCACAGTTCCAAGCGTTCCAATTGACTGAAAAGCCCGTGCCGTGAGCAGCCGCGCGCCGGCATCGCGAGATGTCCTGTTGCGATGTGGTATTGAAAGTGCGCCGCAATGCGCGAAAATGACGAAAGGCCTTGGCGCCGCGCAGCCGCGGTGAAATCACCAGAAGAAAATCGGATGGCCCGCATGCGCGGGCCATGACGGTTGATGGAAGACCGGCGCAAATGCGATTTCGCGAATCGCGCTTGTTTCGAAACTGTTTCAAATATCGCGGAGGTTGCGGTGCACGGATGCGCGCGCGGCGTTGATAGCGAACGCCAATCACAGTGAATGCCGGATTACCAAACGTTTTTCGTGACAAGCAAGGCAAACGCGCCCAACATATTCGCGCTGTGAAGCGGTGACCGAAGATGTTCAACGTTATCGTGCTCTCAATCGCGGCGGAGGGCTTCGCTGCTATCGCCGCATACAATGTCGCGTTGGTGGCCTGGAGAGGGATTTGGCGTGGAACTCCGCGCGCGTACTGGATCCACCTGGCTTTCCTTTACAGTTTGAGCGCCTTCAGCCTGGGGCTTGCTTTTAAAGAGATGATTGTCGCCCCTTAGCAGGGCGTTCCAGGGGCGATCCCGGCACAAATTCCCCGGAAAAGCGTTTTCCCATCAAAGGAGAAGTTCCATGGCTACAAACGCACCTGCCGGCGACAACCACCGCAACGGCGCTGTTCGCAAACGCACCCAACTGAAGACCAAGGTGATGGGCGAGGAGCATTATACCAAGCGCAGCAAGAAATCCGGCCAGTTCATGGACCAGAAGAAGGACGGCAAGAAGTTCAAGGGCGTGCGCCGCGAACAGGCGCATTGATCCGCAGGCGATGGAAATCGCCGCTCTCGGGATCCCTCTCGAATGATCCTTAGCCAGGAGCCTTTGAGAGCCACAGCTTTTTCAGCCGGCTCGTCAGGTAATCGTCGCGCGCGTTGAGTTGGACGACGGACTCGATCTTGATTCCGATTTCCAGACCATCATTCCAGACCAGGCGGGAAAAATACGCCACGCCGTCGTGGACATTGATCACGTAGAAATGATCCGGCAGCTGCAAAAGCTGTTTTACCGCGATGCGGGCTCCCGCGGATGACAGGTTGCGGAAGGTGCAGTCGCAGGTAAATGCGCCATTTCCATAGACAATGAGCCCACCCAGCAGAACGCGCCTGCGGGGCGGTGGCTTGCGAGTGGCGTTTCGGGCGGCTGGACGTGTGATACTGGGCACTTTTTTGACAATGCTCCGGATCCGACTGCGCCGCAGCCTAATGGGACGATGTTAAATCAATAGCTAAAGCATCCCTTGAAATTCCCTGCTATCGCGAGATTTTGGGCCGTTGCCGGTTCAATCGTACCGAGTTTGCGGCGCGTCATTCCGCGCTCTATTTTTCCCGATATAACGCGCGCCACCGGACGGGGGTCAAACATTCCAGCGCGGTGGGTAACAAACATCCGGCACTCCGGCAGCCTTGAGCCGCCTGCGCTTTGGGGCGGTTTTTACACTATCCTTACGGTTCGAAGAGGCGCGCGCTGTTGATCTTGCCCCTTGCGCCTGCCGATGATTGCGCTTTGGGGGGACCGCGCCAAAGATGATCATCACCCGAGTGCGTGCGTGCCCCATCGAAGCGGCCTATCCGCGGCCCTTTGCCTATCTGCGCAACTGGTACGACAAGCGCACCACCGTCATTGTCGAGATCCAGACCGACCGCGGCCTGTTGGGACGGGGCGGCTGCCAGGGGCCGGCGCGCGAGGTCCTGCAGGCGATCGCGACCATCACGCCGTGGCTGGTCGGGGAAAATCCGCTGCGGCCCACAGAGTTGCGCCAAAGCGTCTATGCGCGACTGGACAGCGTCGAACGGAGCGGCGCGGCCGCCGGCCTGACCGGCATTTATGCCGCCCTTTGGGAAATCAAGGACAAGCAGCTTCTGCTGTCCATCACGCCGGCGGCCTGGAGCGGGCGCGTTGCCCGGGAGATGCGAATCCTGCCCGCGCGCGCGTCCGAGACGGAGCCGGCTTCCATCCACACGGCTCCCCTTTGGCCGCAGGACAGCGCGGCGTAACTTGCGGCAATGACGGGTGCTGGCGATCATCGCAGGCGCACCATGGCCGCGAGCCCGCAAACCAGCAGGCACAAAGCAAGCCAGGTCATTCCCAATCATTGATGGCGGGGAGGTTTGCAGACATGGATCTTCTTCCAAATTCCATTGGGCTGAAGCAGCTTTATGACGACGCGACAGCCGGCGCGGCTTGCCAGGGTGGCCTCCCGGATCGCCGTGCCGACAGCCAGGGAAAGCGAATAGTCCACACCCAGGGGGGTGTCCGCGGGATGTTCGTTGCGGCTTTCGTAACGGCCGTCGGCCCGCCGATGGATGCGAAATTCCCTGCTGGTCGTCTTTGCAGGCATGTCGTTTCAACGGTCCAAAAGACCGGCCGTTCCGCCGATCGGGCCCACATCGCCGCGCGGCCCAATCCCTGCACGCATCCTGCCTATGGGGCTTTTTCGCCCGGCGACCTCAGCAAGACCAACCGGGGCTGGAGCGGTTCCGCCGGGGCGCTTGCCTCATAAAGCGGGGCATCGCCTTCGGGAAGGTGCATTGCGCAGAGATAGTCGCGCGAACCATCCGACTCGACCCGGTAGGCGAAGGCCGCTTTTCCGCAAAGAATGCATTTGTGCCGTTCCATCTCCTGAAAACGCACGAAGAGGCACCAAGCCGGAACATTTAATGTGGAACGGAACAGGCCCGGGCTTAATTGCCTTGTTTGTGACCGGATCGTGCCCGCGCCCCGCGCCTTAGGATCATTCTTGGCACCGGCGCGCGCCTTTCAGGTCTTGTCCTCAAGCCCCGCCAAGGGCGGAGCCCAGTCCGCCGCCGTGACTCCGGGCGCGCGGCGTCCCCAAATGTTGCCATGCTTGTCTTTCCGGCTGGTCAGGAACGCCACGATCAAGCGATGCAGCATGTTCATGTTGGGAAGGATGCCATGAAAGCCGGCCAGCTTGGTCGTCACCCGGTCCTGGAGCTCCCAATAGCCGAAATCGTCGGGCGAAATGCAGACAAGCTTGGCTTTCGGGAGGAAGCTTGGAACCGCGCCGCGAAAGGGCACGGTGCCGTCGCCGGTCAATTCCGCTTTTTCCGGCGGCATCTTGCCCCATTCATTCATCCGGTCGGAGCTCTTGAAATCGAAATCGGGCTTGCCGCCCGAGACGCTCACGCCGAGTTGGGTCCGGGTCGTGGAATCCACCCCAACCACGCACAGCCAATCGTCCTCCTCCAGCCCGCAAGCCTTCAGCGACAGGCTGTTGGTCAGGTCGCGAAATTTCTTTGCGCTGGAAAGCATGGCGCTGAAAAGCGCCGCGGCCTGGGGCTTGGCGTTGGAAGGCGTCAGCCCCCGGAGCTGGATGAATTGCGCGATCGTATCGGTGACACTGGGTTGCCAGACCGAGGGGTCGAACAGGCTCGCGGGCAGCGTGGAATTGGGCGGCACCGTCAGCGCGCCCTTGAAGCCGGGCAGCAGGTAATAGAGGGCCGGCGTCAGGCGCGCGGCTTCGCGCTCGCGCGAGCTTGGAGGCGAGGTGCCCAGATTGGCGGTTCCGGTCGTCACTTTGATGACCGCTTCATAGGAGCCTTGGAACGGCGTCGCCAAGCTGACGACGCTGCCGATCCTGTGAGACTTGCCGGCCGTGGCAAGGTATCCCGCCACCACCAGCCCGCCCATGGAATGGGCGACAATATCGACGCGCGGATTCTTCTTGTACGCCGCGTCACCGTCATAATGCCGAAGGAGCAAGGTGCGCGATATCACTTCCGCGATGAAATCCCCCAGCTGGGTACTGGTTGCGGCCAGCGGTTGCCGCCAGTCATAGCCGAACGGATACACCGGGACCGGTTGGTCGGGGCGGGTGCGAAGGTTGTGCCGGAGTTCCTCGATCAGTTCCTTATAGGCGATTTCGTAAAGCTGGCCGGGCATCACGCGCGCGGGCTCGATCGCCTCGAAGCGCAAATTGTCGGGATGCAGCGACGCCCGCTCATACTGTTTGGAGTAATCCATCACTTCCCAGACGGATTCAGGCGGAAGGGGATATTCATCGCGCAGATAAGTGGCGATGATTCCAGGAACGACGATGACCGGGTTCGGCATTTTTGGCATGGCGGCCTCATTGCGCGACGGCGCATAGTTCAACGAGGACGCGAGGCTGACAACAGGTTTCAGGCTTGCGGTGCGAGCTGGGAACTTTTGAGGGGCGGCGATAAAGAAGAAATTGGATGGCCCGGACAAGCCGGGCCATGACAAGTCAGTTCGGCAGCTTGCCGTCGATCTCCTGATACACCCGCATCAGCGCGCCGGGCGCCTGGGTGGCCCGCTCGCTCCAGTCGTGATAGGGACCCCAATTGGCGACCGCGACCGCGTCACAATCCTTTACCGACCGGCAGGGCACCTGCGCGTCATGCAACCGGCGGCCTTCCGCGATCACCGCTTCCAGCTCGGCGGCGAACGCCGCGAGCTCGCGCTTCATGGTGGCGGGATCGTCGACAAAACCATGCCCGCCGAACACCCATTTGGCGCCGAGCGCCTGGTTCTTCCTGATGGTCGCAAGCCATTCGCTGGGATAGCCGCGGGCGAGCGACGGAAACAGCCGGTGATCGTAAATCTCGCTCATGAACAGCACTTTGGGCCCGGGCACATAAACGCTGAGGTCGCCGCCGGTATGCGCCCGCCCCAGGTTCAAGACCTGGATGTCGGTGTCCCCCAACCGAATGGTGCGCTTGCCGGCCACGGCTTGGGTGGGCGGCGTCGCGCTTGCCGCCAGCGCCTTGTGCGAAACCGGCGAGGCCACGAACACCACATCGGGATAGGCGGCCTTGAAAGCCGCATTCCCGCCCGTGTGATCCTCATGCTCCGAGCAGACCACCACATATTTGACCGGCAGCGGCGTCAGTTTCTTGATCTGCTCCACCAACCTTTGAGTCGCTGCCGGATTGCCCTGGCCATCGGCCACCAGCACGCCGCCGCTGGTCACCACGATCATGTTCACCGTGGTCTTGAACTTGCCCGGATCGCTGGGCCGCAGCTCTTCATAGGCATAAACATTGGGCTCGAGCTGTTTCAGGCGGGGAAAGTCGCTTTCCTTGAGACCCCGCAGGATCGGGTCGGCGGTTTGCAGGGGGGCATCCTGGGCATGCGCCGGCGCAAGCAGGAGCATTGCTGCCAGGATAGTGCCTGCCGGTTTCATCGCCCTCCTCCCGCGCAAAGCTGCGCAGGGACGTTAAGCCATGCCTGGTGCCCGGTGAAGAGGCCCGGTGCCAGCGGAAAGGACGAGAGAAGGAAGTTGGATGGGCGGGTCAAGCCCGCCCATGGTGAGTTGGGGCGTCAGGCCTTTCTGGCGCGCCGCCAGGAGCGGACCACTTCACCCAGCATATCGGTGTCGATCTGCGGCTCCTTCCAGGCGGACGAAAAGCTCCGATAGGCGGAAGTCTTGCATTTGGCCGAGCCGATGTCCCGGAACTTGATCCGCATCGGCATGATCACGCCTTGCCCCAGAATAATGGCTTCGCGTTCCCCCAGCAGCGGCAGGAAATCGAGCAGGTCGATCGCCCCCTCATTGGTGTTGGCCCGGATGACGAGTTGGTCGCGCTCGGTCGCCAGGCGCATCGCGATGACCGTACTGCACTGCGACAAGATGGTCGGGTCGAGTTCG
>Ga0105245_10002996_pt1 | contig 15143 bp, 13 predicted proteins | sample KBSM54metaG_FD_81523 | JGI IMG/M metagenome (GOLD analysis project Ga0105245, IMG submission 81523) | Miscanthus rhizosphere microbial communities from Kellogg Biological Station, Michigan, USA - KBS M5-4 metaG | ecosystem: Host-associated > Plants > Roots > Rhizosphere > Soil | place... | reverse complement strand
GGATTCTAGCTGCAGTCGGGTCAGCTCGGAATCGCCTGATACTACCAGACGCACTTCATCCACCGGTTCTTCGCGTCCGAAATCGACGTCCAGGTACATCCCCGGTACCGCAACCTCGCCGGACCGCCAACGTGTCGCCAGAGAATTGTCGAACGCCAGTTGCACTTCCCAGGGATTAGGCCAAGCTCGCAGCCGCCAATCCAGTTTTCGTGCGAGCTCCGCGCCGTGATAAAAAAAACGCAGTTCATACACATTCCACTGATGGGGGTAGAAGCCTTTGGCCGTCTGGACGACGCGCATGCGCCGCACTTTGCGTTCCGGAAAGGAAAACACCCTCGACAGGATGGGCTGCGCCGCCGGGTTCCAACCCATGTTAATGGTGTCGGCCAGAGTTTCGTTACTGGCGGACTTATAGTACAGCAGGATCTGGTGCCGGGTGTAGGAATCCGGGATACCGTCCATGCTGAAAACCGGTTCGTCGCCCGGAACCTTGTCATCGATCATCCGGGCCGCGGAGTATCCCTGGGAGTTTTTGCTCAGGAATTCGTCGGGGGGAGTGATGCGCAGCGCTGCCTGATAGGGAAACCGCACCAGCCTCCAGCAGTTCGGATTCACGTACCGCTTTAGGACCGGAGGCCAGGATACGGCCGCGTGAATCAGCATCAGCGCCGCCAGGAGCGTAGCCGCTTCGCCGAACGCGAGTCCTATCGCCAAAGAAAAAAACGGCAGGCTGGGAATCAAAAAGCGCGCTCCGATGTTGGCGAAGTAGGTCGAGAACATCAGCGCTCCCACTAGTAGCAGCCGCCTCCCGGTTCGAAATCGCAGCGCGCCAAGCGCCAGTGGCAGAAGTAGAAACACCGGTCCGATGATCCCCTGGATATATGCGCCCCGGATGGTCGCTTCGAGCGCCAGCGGCCGAAGGCTCGGCATTCCGTAATTCCGCAGCGATTCTGAATAATCCTGTTCGAACATCACGTGCACGTAAGGATTCCGGAAGATGGAGTTCGCGAAAGGCGCCACCGGGTTCTGGTACCAGATCCAGTTCCGCGCAATCCACGGACCCGCCATGATCAGCGCGCAGCCTGCCACCAGAAGCACCGGCCGCAGGCGGCGGCTGCGCCACGCCACGAACGCCAGGGCATAAATCGCAATCGGAAAGGCTGTGTACTTGGCGGCGTATGCATAGCCCGCCAGAAGACCAACGGGAATCAGCAGACCCAGGCGGCGTCGTTCGCCAGCCGGTTCATCCCAAACTTCGGTCCAGTAGAACACGCCGAACACGATCGCCGCCGTGGCCACGTCCACATAAGCGGCGGAAGCGTCGGCTCCGACCACCGGGCTCGCGAAGGTGAGCAATGCGCCGGCAGCTCCCGCCCATGGCTTCCCGATCCGGCGTCCGTACGCCAACATGGCCAGTGCCAGAGCGACGGAAAACGCAAAATGCACCAGAGCCCCGGCGGAATGCCGCCCGATCGCGAAGGCCGGCACAAACAGCATCTCCACGCCCTGGCTCAGCATCCCGTACATGTCGTTTGTCATCGGCTCAAAGCCATGGATTCGGAGCTCACGCGCTACCAGGCCGAGATGGTAGCTCGCTCCATCCGGGCTAGCCTCGGGAGCCCATGCGTTCACCAGATAGACGACGGCGAAGACTCCCGCGCACCAGCCAAACACCATCCGGAGATGCTTGCTTAACGGCGCAACCGGTTTGCCGCTCGCCGTATGAGCGCCGCGCCACGCGCCAGTCACGATGGCCGCGATGATCGTTAGAGCCAAGACTGCCGTCAGCACGGGCCAATAAGCGATGTGCAGCGCCAGAATCGTGAAAATCGCAAGGTGCAGACACGCTGCTCCCAGGATGAAGGCCAACGGAATTCGTTCGTCTTGTCGAAGCGCCGCACGCAGTTTATCGATCAAAAGCGCCCCCGCTGCGTAGCAGGCGGCGACCGTGAATCCTGCACCGAATAATGCTGCCGCGGCCTGCCGCATTATTGAGTGAGTCCCATCCGCACGAGCATGATCCCCAATTGCGGGCCGCCCTCGGGCGGGACCCACGGCTTGTCGACACTCGCACCTACGGTGACGTCTTCTCCGGCGGTCACCCAGCCGGCTGGAACCGCCTTCTCGAAGTGTTGCGAACCGTCGTGATCATAGCGAACTCGATCCAATATCCGGTCATTCACCAGGAACGATACCGTCAGTGGACCTGTTTTCGCTAGCATTGCTCCCGCGATGGCGAAATCGATGGTGTAGCGAAGGTTTTCGGCAGAGCGCATCCGTACTCGCAAAGTGGGCCGCTGTCCGGTCCATCGCCACGTGGCGGTCGCATTCGAAGTGAGGTCCTGGACGAAGTGCGTTTTGGCATCTTCATCCGCCATATCGACGATCGCCGACATCCGGTAGGGGCGGAACTCCTCGAGCGGCTGGCGCTGCACCGGTGGTGCAAACGGCCCCGGAATATTCCGGCAGGCACTTGCCATTAGCACCGGCGCACAAACCAAGCTCAGCCTCCTCTTCATTCCCGCTACTATACGCCAAACCATCGCCATCCACGCCCGTCTAAATTCATCATCGTGGTAATTTGGGAGAGACCATGCATTTGAAACAAACCCTGCTCTTCTCACTCATCTCGATTTCGATGTGGGCCCAGGCCCCTGGCGCCGATCCGAAAAAAGTGGTGGCCACCGTTGCGGGCAAGGATATTACCGCCGCCGACGTTCAGAAGATGACGGCCATGTTCAGTCCGCAAGACTTGCAGCAGTTCCAACAGAATCCGCAATTCATTCTCAGCCAGTATTTTCTCTTTGTGCACCTGGCCGAGGAAGGAGAGAAGCGGAATCTGCTCGAGAAGAGTCCTTACAAGGAACAGTACGAAGGCCTCAAGCTGCAACTTCTCCGTAACGCCAGACTGAATGATGAGAACAACACGTTTCCGGTCTCAGCGGAGATGATCGACGCTTACTATAAGCAGCACAGCTCGCAATACGAGCAGGCCAAGATCAAGGTGATCTATATCCCCTTCGCTGGACAGGTGGTTCCGAAAGGCACCGACCCGGCCTCATTGAAAGCCGCTGCGGAACAAGCTGTACAGGCTGGGCAATCCAAACGGCCGGAGGCGGAAGCCCGCACGCTGGCCAACGATATCGTGAAGCAGCTTCGGGGTGGCGCCGATTTTGCCAAGCTGGCGGAAAAATATTCTGAGGATACTGCTTCCAAGGCCGCGGGCGGAGATTTCGGCTTTATAAAGGCCGTCAGCGATTATCCCGCCGAGCTCAAGACCGCGGTATTCGCCTTGAAGCCCGGCGAAATCAGCGAGCCGATCCACCAGCCGACGGCGTTTTATATCGTCCGCCTGGAGGAAAAAGGATTGCAGCCGATGGAGGAGCTCCGTGAAAATATCGTCCTGGCTCTGCGCAATGAGCATATGAACCTGTGGATGAAAGAAATGAACGCCAGCTACCAGGCGGTTATCAAGGATCAAGATTTCTTCAAGGCGCCTGCTGGCCCGGTTCCCGCGAGTCCTGGATTCCCGGGAGCGTTGCCCAATACAGCCCAGCCCAATACAGCCCAGCCCAACGCAGCGCCGCCGAAAAACTAACGGCGATCCCTTAGCGTGCTGCCGACTCTCTCCGGCCGTCCCATTCGCGTCGAACTCCGCCCTACTCTGGGACCCCATCTGGCGGCCACGCACATTCCGAGACGGGTCATTCTGCTGGACGCTGGACTTCTGGTCCAGCCAGGCGAATTCGAGCGAATCCTGATTCATGAAATTTTCCATTTCGTCTGGGTCCGTCTTTCGAACCAGACTCGCCGGAGCTGGGAAGGCGTTCTGGCAGGCGAACTTGCGGGCCGCGCCAGAGGCGAACTCGGCTGGAGCGCGGAATGGCGCAAGGCCAAGATTCGGCGTTCTGACATTCGCCGTCGAACTCCGGGGTGGCGGCGCTACGTCTGTGAAAGCTTCTGCGATACTTCTGCATGGCTTTACTCCGGGTTGCGCCAGCATGACGAATATACCCTGGCTGTCCCGGCTCGCCGAGCTCGCCGTCGCTGGTTTTCCGAACATCTCCTGAGGAGCCGGCCGATCCCGGTATAATAAAATCATGCAGGCACGAAAATTGCCGGTGCGTTCGATCCGCCGCTGGGCGCTTTTTGCCGCGGCTGTGGCGATCCTGGCGTCCTGCGAGTCTCCGATTCCGGACAATTTCCACTTGAAGTCCGCCAACGAGCGTAAACCGACGCCCGATTTCGCCCTCAAAGATGCGACCGGCGCCACGGTGAGACTTTCCGATTACAAAGGCAAGGTGGTGCTTCTCAATTTCTGGGCCACCTGGTGCGGACCCTGTAAGGTCGAAATCCCCTGGTTCATGGATTTCCAGAAGGCCTACAAGGATCGCGATTTTGCCGTCGTGGGCGTTTCGATGGATGAGGACGGCTGGGATGCGGTGAAGCCGTATGTCGAACAGAAAAAGATGAACTATCGTGTGGTGCTGGGTAACGATCAGGTTTCTCAACTCTTCGGCAACGTTGACTCGCTGCCTACAACGATCGTCATCGATCGCGAGGGGCGCATCGCCTCGATGCACATCGGCCTGGTCGCCAAGGCCACCTATCAGAAAGAAATCGAGAAACTGTTAGAGGCCCCCAAAGATGCTCCGAAAACCGGTGCTATGCGCGATCCTGGCAGCGAGTTCGCTTTGCTTCATTCAAAGTAACGCCACCGCGCAAACTAGCGTTCTGCTGATGCCCAAGCCTGATCCGGTGGCGGCCAAAGCCGGGACGACAGTCGAGTTTAAATTGCCCCTGCAGCTTCGCGAGGGTTACCACGTGAACAGCAACAAGCCGCCCGATCCTTACCTGATCCCTTTGCGGCTCACTTGGGAGTCCGGACCGATCACAGCCGCCGAAATAGTCTACCCCAAGCCGGATTTCCGCAAGGTGGACTTCTTCGCGGGTTCGCTGCCGGTGTTCTCCGGGCGCTTTGAACTGTTGACGCGCTTCAAGATTCCGGCATCGGTACCGCCCGGCCTCGTCAACATCGCGGGGAAACTTCGCTACCAGGCCTGCAACGATCGTATGTGCCTTCCGCCCAAAACCATCGACGTAACTCTGCCGGTCAGTGTCAGCCGATAAACGACGCCTGCTCATTCGGCCGGGAGCCATTGGCGACGTCATTCTTTCCCTTCCTGCCCTGGAAGAGGCCTGCGCCGAGTACACCGAAGTATGGGCGCCTCGCCCGATGCTTCCCCTGATTCGCTTTGCAGACCGCACCCGCGCAATTGCCGATACCGGCCTGGATTTGGTGGGCGTCGTGGAAGGCGCCCGCGTCCCAGAGCTGGAAACGTTCGACTCGATCTATTGCTGGTACGGGACCCATCGTCCTGAGTTTCGAGATGCTCTGCGCCATCTCCCGTTCACGTTCTTTCCGGCTCTGCCGCCGCCCGCCGAAGGAATCCCACACATCACCGTTCCATCTGCGCCCAAGCAGAACTTTGCCATCATCCATCCCTTTGCAAGCAGACGCGATAAACGCTGGGCGCTCGAAAACTTCCGTGAAGTCGCCGCGACACTGGATACTCCCGTGAAGTGGTGCGCGGGCCCCGAGGAGCACCTGGATAGGGCGATAAGAATGGACGATTTATACGACTTGGCCTGCTGGATCTCGACGGCTTCGGTCTACATCGGTAACGACTCGGGCATTGCCCACCTGGCGGCCGCCGTCGGCACGCCCGTGGTCGCGATCTTCCTCGCTAGCGATCCGCGCATCTGGGCTCCCCGCGGTCCACACGTCATTGTCTTGGAGCATCCCGGAATTGCCGACGTCGTCGCTGCCGCCCGCGCGGCTCTGCGATAACACGCGAGTGGCTTGTTCCAGCATCCCGATTCCCAGTCCCTGCAAGTCCATCCCGTGGACTTTCCGCAGATTCAGATGGACGGTCTTACCGAAACGGTTGGCTGCCTCTAAGCTTCTCTCGGTCCCCAGATCGATGGCCGCGTTGATCACTGCCGATTCCGCCATAAGCAAATCCACATACGCCTTCGGTTTCTTCTTCACCGCTACCAGAACATCCTGGTGCCACACCGGCGCGTAGCGGTGCGCTAGCTCGATCATCCCCGCCTCAGTCAGTCGCAGTTCGATACGCCTCAGAACGGCCTGGATCGCCCGTCCGGTGAGCTTCCAGGACGAAATCAGAGTGGTGCAGCATTCCGGATAATCCCGCAGATCATACGTGAATTCGGTGCGCGGATGCCCATGGCACAAGCGGCTGGCTTGATACACAATGACCGGATACGCAGCTTGACGATTCTCGAGATGCGACAGGTCCTCGAAATAGGCACCGGCCACGCCGTCTCTGAGCGAGCGCTGCAATGCCAGGGAGACTCGTTGCCACACGCGGAAATATCCTGGATTTCGCTCGGTCGGCGCGTCGCGCCACTGTGGATCGCTAAGCGTCGCGGCCGCGGCGGGTCTGGACAAATGGAAGGGGTGATCAGTCATCGCGGACTGATTGTACAGCCGTGACGCAAGCGCTTCATCCCGGCCTTCCGACGTAAACCATTGCTAAGAAAAGTAGGTCTCGCCTACAGGCCTGGTGTGACTGGACGTTCGAGGCTTGCACGATCCCACTGCGCCAGCTTTGCACCCGCCTCGTATGCGCTTTGGCAGAAATCGAGGATCGCCTGATCGGGGGAACCGGCGTGGCGCGCATCTTCGTACTGAAAGATAAACTCGCCCAGTTGCGGGTTCCATCCGGCCGCTGCAGGACGAATGGGCTCCTTCTCCAAACCTTGCGGAACGGGCGCACTGTATGCGTAAAACGCGGAATGCGGAAAAATCCGGTTACCCGGCCAGAATCCGCAACTCGTTACCTCATGCGAATACGCCTCGCGGGTCATGGCATCGATGCCCTCGCGTTCGGGGGCGCGGCGGCCTGAGAATCGCGTCACCGCGAGATCGAACGATCCCCAGAAAAAATGGACGGGACTGGATTTGCCCAGGAACCGCGACCGGAACTGCTTCAAAAGCCGATCGGAGTTCACCAGAACATGGCGAAACCGTTCAACGTACTCGGTATCGTAAGACGCGTGATGCTGATCCTGGTCAAACGGAGTGACATCGTCAAATTCTACCGGGACCTTGTAGATCTTCACTTCGATCCCCAGCGACTTCAGGGCCGCCACATACTCCGCGTAGAAATCGGCCACCGATCGCGGGAACAGCCGCATGCAGTGCTGTACGCCTGCGCTGGTATGGAACAAGAATTGGTGCGCCACCAGGTCGAATTCCATGGAGAACGAGCCATTCTTCCACGGAACGGCCGAAGTGCCGAGACCGCGCGGCGTGACGTACAGAGGCACGTTCCACCAGTGGTTCTCGAGCGGCGCCAGGGCCATCCGCGTCTTGCCGACGATCTGCGTCCACATGTGCAGCGTGTCGCACGTCTTCTCCCACTCGGCAAATGGCAGCGCCGGCCAGTCAGGCGGATTCAAGCATGACCTCATCTACATAACACCAGGCCCAATCCTCGCCCGGCTCGATGGACCGCACGATGGGGTGCTTGGTGGCATGAAAATGCTTGGTAGCGTGTTTATTCTTGGACGAATCGCAGCAACCCACGTGGCCGCAGATCAGGCAGAGCCGCAAATGGACCCAGGTGTCGCCCATTTTCAGGCATTCCTCGCATCCGCGAGTGTGAGGCTTGACGTTTTTGATCTGATCGAGATGAGAACAGTCAGGCATGTCCTCATTTTAGAACGCGTGCGTCATCGCGATCCTCCTGCCAGCTTCGGCCACTCCTCGATTTTCACCCGCGCTACTACGCCGCTCTTACCAAAAATCACGGCCTCGCCATCCGCCAAATTCGCGGTGGATTCAGGAAACGACCGCGACATATTCGGCATATGAGTGACGATGAGCGTATTCGTCCCCGTCGGCAACTCCGTCACCTTCTTTCGCAGCCACGTGGCCTGCGCCTCGGTCCCGCCGCTCATGCTTTGACCGTTGTCGCCCAATTCCGGAAACGCTTCGGGATTGCCGAACTGCGCGTAGCGGATGGTTTCAAGCGCGCGATACGTCGGGCTGGTGAGGACTCTCCCGATGGGAATCTTCAGATCGCGCAGTGCTTTCCCCATGGCCGCAGCGCTGGCCCGGCCTTCCGGATCCAGCTGACGCTCGGGTTTGACGTTATCGGGATTAGCTGCAGCCTTGCCGGGCGCATCGGGCGGTGAACTGGCGTGGCGCATCACGATGACGTAGCCGCCCCGGCGCAGGGCTTTAACGAGGGCATCACCCTGGAGTTGCTGCGCGTTTGCTGTACCTGACAGGACTAGAGCTAGAAAGGCGAGTGTCCGTATCACACGGACATTGTACTGCTAGTGAATGGTCTGTTTAGCCCGCATCCCGAAGGGGGCGATTTCGATATCGAACGGCTCCCCGCCGGGGCGAACCATTTGATACGTGCCTCGCATCACGCCGGTGGGCGTCGGAAGCGGGCACCAGGAGGAATACTTGAAGGATTCGCCTGGCGCTAGGATCGGTTGCTCACCTACCACGCCCGGCCCCTTCACTTCTTCGACGTGCTCCAGGCCGTCCGTAATGATCCAGTGGCGGCTGACCAGCTGAACTGTTTCATCGCTCTGATTGGTGATGCGGACGGTGTACTGAAAGATCCATTCACGGTGCAACGGCCGTGAGTTCTCAGGTGCATATCGGCACAACACCTCGACGCGGATGCCGTGGGTCACGGCTTCGGACATCGGTGCGGTTTCCGAATTTATATTCGGCATATTGAAACCACCAGGATAGCAGGGCCGTCGTATTAGCGATAATGAAAGCCGATATGCGTCCTGTACTCGTCCTCTTGTTCGCTGCAATGATCAGCGTTGCACAGGTGGAGACGGGTGAAGTTCGCGGCCGTGTGGTCAGCTCGCGCGACAATGAGCCGCTAAGCTTGGCGCAGGTGCAAATCCAGGATTCATCGACAAATGCAAATACGCCCTTGCGCGCAGTGACTGGCGCGGATGGCACGTTCAGCATCACCGGAGTTCCCCCCGGAAATTACGTGCTGCAGACGACCACCGTCGGATACTATCTCGTCCACCAGGAATTTACGATCGCCGCCGGAGAATCCAAGAATTTCGATGTTGCACTGACCTCTTCGATGGATCAGCGCAAGGACAGTGTGGTGGTGTCGGGAGGCGCATTCGGCGTTGCTCCCGTAACTGCTGCTTCGTCCATCACGCTGCAGGGTGAGGAACGCAAGAACCTAGCCAGCGTACTTGCGGACGATCCGTTGCGAGCCGTGCAGAGCCTGCCCGGGGTCACATCCAACAACGATTTCGACTCGGAGTTCTCACTGCGCGGCGCGCCTTTCGACCGCATCGGTCTGTACCTGGACGGTGTTTTATTGCACTCGCCCTTCCACACCACCGACGGGCAATCCGGCGATGGCTCGCTGACCATCTTTAACGGCGACATGACGGATGACTTGACCTTGTATGAGGGCGCGTGGCCGGTCCGCTATTCCGATCGCACGGCGGGAATTCTGGCCGTCGACACCCGGGAAGGCAATCGCCAGCAGTTACAGGGACGGTTGGAGGCCAGCGCTTCGAACGCTGGCGCGCTTTTTGAAGGACCGTTGGGAAAGAAGCAGCGGGGTTCCTGGATCGTATCGTTCCGCAAGAGTTATCTGGACTACATCCTCAATCGGATCGATTTCGGCGATCAGCCGCCCTTGACGTTCGGTTTCACCGACGGGGAAGCCCGGCTCACTTACGACCTGACCGCCAAGCACACCATTAGCCTGAGCGATGTGGAGGGCGCCTCAGGCGTCGACCGCACCTCCTTCCGAAGCGAGCTAGGCTTGAACACCGTGATGACCAGCGGATTTCGCTTCAGTCTTCTCAACCTGGGTTCGCGTTACGCTCCCAACGAACGCGTGCTGATCACCAACCATCTGGCGTGGTCCCGTGAACGGGGCGATGTGGAAAATCGCGATAATGCGCTGCTAAACCGTCAGTCCTACGGTGAATGGACCTGGCACGGCGACGTCAGCCTCTCGTGGTTGTCCGATAAACCCGGAAAGAATACGCTGGACTTCGGCGGCCTGTTCCGGCAGTTGCGGCAGGAAGGCTCCACGCTCCAGTTCGTATTCACGCCGGTGCAAGTGCCATCACAGGATGTCTTTCGCGGCTCCGGGAATCGCGCTGGCGGGTATGTGCAGCAATCCTATGGTCTCGCTACCGACCGGATCCATCTGACCGCGGGCGTGCGTCAGGACGAATTCAGCCAGAGCGCGGTACAGGTTACGTCTCCCTACGCCAGCGCGTCGTTTGCTCCGTTGAAAAGAATGCATGTACAACTGGACTGGGGCCAGTACGCTCAGTTTCCGGAATTGAACCAGATCTTCTCTACTTTCACCCACACGCCGCTCTCACCAGAACGTTCCACGCATTATGAAGCCGTGGTGGAGCAGACTCTCGACGAGCGCACGCGGCTGCGGGTCGAGTTCTATGATCGGCAGGATCGTGATCTTCTGGCCCGCCCGTTGCTCGATCCGCGCCTCCTGCTGGATGGAAGCATCTTCAACGCAGTGCCGAACGCCCCGTTGCGTAATTCCGAGCGCGGCTATTCCCGTGGCGCGCAAGTATTTCTTCAGCGGCGGACCGCCAACGGATTCACCGGATGGATTTCCTACGCCTACGGACACGCGGAAATCCGCGACGGCGATTTGGGCATACGCTTTCCGTCCGACTATGACCAGCGGCACACGTTCAATGCCTACGTCAGCCGCCGTCTGCGCCCCACTGTCAACGTCAGTGCGCGTTTTACCTATGGCAGTGGCATGCCCTTGCCCGGCTTCTATCGCGACGTTCAAGGTAACGGGACGGCTTACTTTCTTGCTACGAACCGCAACGGTTTGCGCGCTCCGAACTATGAGCGCACAGACCTTCGTCTGAACAAAGCCTATGTGCACAAGAAGTCTAAAGCGACGCTTTTTGCCGAGGTGATTAATCTGACCAATCACCACAATCGCGATTTTGATTCGCCGGGTCCTTACGATAGTGTCACGACCCAGACCTATCCCAACTTCTTCAGCATGTTTCCGATTCTGCCGTCAGCCGGCGTGTTGTTTGAGTTCTGAATCCTTCGAGAGTGTGAAACAATAATAAGCCGTTGGAGGCGGGTATGCTGACCTTCCTTTTAGTGTTGTGCATGGCCTCTGCCGGCATGATTTCCGTAAGCGGCCAGGCAGCCGGGAATCCTTTCGTCGGCAATTGGGAGAACGTCGATCCGGCGACTGCCGGGATTGCCCGGCTCTCCGTCACCGCGACGCTGGGCGGTCTTCAAGTGCATGCGACAGGCAAGTGCCCGCCGGCGGACTGCGATTGGGGAACGGCGACAATGAATCCCATAGGTTTCAGCACGGAGGATCGGAATCCTTCTTGGGCCATGGCCACTTGGGACTTGGGCTTCGGCTCAACTTACCTAATTGCTCACCTGGAAAGCAGCGAAATGCTGGCTGAAACATACACCATCTTCAAGGACAAAAGTGGCCGCACCAACTATCGCTCTTCAATCCGCCTGAGAAAACAGGGCGGTCTGACAGAACAGTTGCTTCCAACCTCTCCGGTGCAACCAACGGATACCAGCCGCGTTTATCGTGTGGGAGCAGGAGTCTCCGCGCCAAACGTGATCTATCAGGAGCAGCCACGCTACACTGCCACGGCAAGTAAGGCTGGCATCGACGGAAGCGTGCTGATCTCGCTGGTCGTCGGCGAGGACGGAGTACCTAGAGATCTTCGAGTGACTCGTCCCCTGGACCCCGGATTGGACCAGAATGCGCTGGATGCGGTGAGGAAATGGCGATTTCGCCCCGCTCAAAAGGATGGGCAGCCAGTCGCGGTGCAGTCTACCATTGAGGTTAGCTTTCACCTGCTCAAGAATCAGCGCTAGAACGATCACCCGGCGAGAGATCCCATGCTCACAGCTCTAGTGTCATTGTCCGTAGTCACGTTGTTGTGCCAGGTTCCCGCTGGGGGATCGAAGCCGGCTGTGGGAGAGAAGGCTCACGCACTAGAAGTGCTGAAGAACGGCGCTATCGACCGTGATCCGGATACCCGGCGTCAGGTAGCTGTCGCTCTCAGCTTGGGCCGCGCATCCGATCCGGTAAATACGATTGTGGCGTCGCTGATCAAGGATGGAGACAGCTATGTACGTCAGGCCGCGCTCGACACCGCGGGCGAACTAGGAGATAAGAAGCTGGCGCCAGCCGCCGAAGCGGCGCTCAACGATGACGTCGCCGAAGTTGTATTCGCCGCTGCGCGAGCCTTGTATCGTTTGCATGATCCGGCGGGAAAATCGACGCTGATCGCGGTCGTCGAAAAAGAGCAAAAGGCGGAGTCTAACCCCATGCGCGTCAAACTGCGGAATATGATTCGCCGGATGAAGACACCTCGATCGGCGCTTTTCTTTGCTGTCGAGCAGGGATCGGGTTTTATCCCTGTCCCCGGCGTGGGTGCAGGTATCTCGGCCATGAGCGCACTCCTCAACGATGAAAACTTTTCCCCGAGAGCCACGGCGCTCTTATTGCTGGCGGCGGATAGATCGGCTGACGTACGAGCGCTGATCGAGCAGGCGTTTTCGGACGACGACTGGTCCATGCGGGCGGCCGCGGTGCAATTGGTTGCGCGGCCGCAAAACGTGCGGTGGCAGCCACGATTGATTCCGGCCCTCGACGACACCAACAAGAAAGTTCGCTATCGCGCAGCAGTGATCTACCTGCGGGTCAATCGTTGATTCCCAGGGACGATCTCTATTCCTGACGCAAAGTCGAGGCGGGATCTACGCGGACGGCGCGAAACGCAGGTGCGGCCGCGGCAGCAGTTCCGATCCCGAGGAGTAAAACGAGGGCCGCACTGGCCGACCAGGGGTCGAAAGGTTGCACGCCGTAGAGGAGGCTCCGGATCCATGTGCTCGCAAGCCAAAATAGAGCCGCGCCGGCGACTATACCGGTCGCTAACGCCGGAACCACGTGGCGGCTGACCAGTCAGATCACCTGACGCGATTCCGCGCCGAGCGCCATGCGCAACCCAATTTCCCGCCGCCGGGCGGATACGAAATACGCCAGAATTCCATAGAGTCCAATGGCTGAGAGTGTCAGCGCGAATACACCGAAGCAGGTAGCCAGCGCGACTAACAACCGCTCCTGCCACAAGGAACGGTCGACTTCCTCGGAAAGTGTTGCGACCTGGTAGAACGGCAGGGTCGAATCTATCGATCGGAGCAGCTGGCGCATGGGCTGGATGATGGCGCGAGGATCGCCGTGGGTACGGACATGAAGGATGAATGTGTTCGGATAACGTTTGGGTCCGAACTCATACTCATAATAGATCGGTGGCGGAATTTCACGCAGCGAACGATATTTGGTGTCGTTAACCACACCCACGATTTCGTACTGCGGCTTTTCGAAGGTTTTTCCGATTGCGAACTGCTGGCCGATCGGGCTTTGACCGTTGAAGAATTTGCGCACAAAAGCTTCATTCACGATTACATGCGCGAGCGGACTTCCGTCCACCGCGTCGCCGGTAGTGAAGTCCCGGCCCGCGACGACGTGCATGCCCATCACATTGAAGTACTCGGGACCCACGGCATTCATGCTGGTATTGATGACGCCGTCCCCTCTTTGTCCGGGAAAAACAATCGAGCTTCCCAAGCCAATCCCGCGCATGAGAGCCCGGCCTGCGAGCGCGGCGGCCTCTACGCCTGGAAGGGCGCGTGCACCATCTAGTAGGCGCTGCTGGAGTGACCAGTTTTGCTGGCTGGTAAAGCCACGAACGTTCGGATCGACTGAAAAAATAACAACGTGATCGCGATCGAAGCCGGTGTTCTGATTGCGCAGGTTGGTCAGGCTGCGCGCCATCAGGCCGGCAGACATCAGCAGTACGGTGCAGAGAGCCACCTGAAGCGCGCACAACGCAGATTGAAACCGGCGGTGCCGCTTATCGCTCATGGTGGTTTTGAGGGCGGCATAGAGATCCTGGCTCGATGATCGCCAGGCAGGAGCGAAAGCCGACAGCATCGCTGTCAGCGCGCAAACTGCGATGGCGAATGCCGCGACGCTGAAATCGGGATAGAGGTCGATGGACAGCGTTCGAAGTTCAGCCGGATCGATGCCAATACCGCGGGCGGGCGGCAGCCAACGCACAAGCAGTGGCATCGTCGCATACGCGGCCGCGATGCCGGCTCCGCCACCGACGGCAGTCAGGAGCAGACTCTCGGTCAGCCATTGGCGAATGATCCTTCCACGGCTGGCTCCCACGGCAAGCCGGACCGCAGTCTCCTTTTCCCGCGCTGTGGCCCGAGCCAACAGAAGCCCGCCGACATTGGCACACACCATCAGCAGAAGCAATCCGGTACCCGCCAACAGCAGCACCAAGGCCGTGCGGGATTGGTCGCGAATCGGTGACAGTCCATTGGAGATTGACCGCACTTCCAGTTTGCTGTCGAGATGATCCAGGTAATTTTTGGGTTCGCGCTTGGCCGCGTCCTCCATATAGCGGGTCCAGATCGCGGCAGTTTCCTGTTGGGAAAGTTCGCGCGATATGCCGGGGCGCCGACGAGCGATGATCTCAATCAGAAAGTCGTCGAGCTTTGGATTGGGGACTCTCGAAAAGTCAGGAAAGTCCGAGAAGGGGATCCACAAATCCGGACCACTATCCACGATGGTGCCGTCAAACTGCTCCGCCGCTATGCCCACGATTTGGAATGGGTGGCCTTTGAGCCGAACGACCTGTCCTACGGCCTTGGGATCCCGTCCGAAGCTGCGGACCCAGTACCCGTAAGAAAGGACGACGACATGGTCGTCACCATTGCTTAAGACCCGGCCCATCAGGGGCGGTACGCCGAGATCGCTAAAGAAATTATCGGTCACGCCGTACACGTGACTGCGCTCAGTATTCGCGCTCCGCTCCAGGGGAAGGATCCATTCCATCTGGCCTGCCACCTGGAACAGCGTGGAGGATTTGTTGGCGAGTTCCTTGTACAGCGGATAGTCGAAATACGGGTATGCCGGCAGTTTGGATCGAATCTCGAAGAGCTGGACCAGATTCTGAGGATCGCGAACCGGGAGGGGCCGCAGCAAAAG
>Ga0105245_10002994_pt1 | contig 15145 bp, 13 predicted proteins | sample KBSM54metaG_FD_81523 | JGI IMG/M metagenome (GOLD analysis project Ga0105245, IMG submission 81523) | Miscanthus rhizosphere microbial communities from Kellogg Biological Station, Michigan, USA - KBS M5-4 metaG | ecosystem: Host-associated > Plants > Roots > Rhizosphere > Soil | place... | reverse complement strand
CGGCCCGGCCTGACGTCGCGAAACCGAGAGGTGATTGGGCCTCTGACGCGGGTGCGGGGCATGCGGTGGGTGCCTGTTGCCGGGTAGCGTGATGGTTGTGCGAGCGACTGGTGAAGCGAGCGATGTGCGGCGGTTTGACGCGTTAGCAGAAGCTGCCAGGATGGATGTTGGCGCCCGGGCGCGGCTGTTGGAGGAGTTGGCACCTTGGCTGCGGCGCTGGACGCGCCGCTATCAGGGCCGCGGGGTTGGTACCGATGATCTGCTGCAGGATGCTGTTGTGGGGGTGCTTCGTGCCGTTGCTGGGTTTGACGCGGAACGAGGGCCGTTTCTGGCCTGGGCGCGGCTGTGGGTGCGCCAGGCTCTTCAGCAGGCCGTCGCGGAGTCGGCGCGCGCGTTTCGTCTGCCGACGCATGTGCTGTGGGATATGCACGAGTTGAAGGAGGTTCGTGAGCGTTTGGCGGGACGCCTTGGCAGGCAGCCGAAGCTGATCGAGTTGGCCGATGAGTTGGGGTGGAGTGTTGACCGGCTGGGGGATGTGCTGCGGGCCGAGCGGCCGGCCGACAGCTTGGACGGCGTCGACCTGGTTTCGTATGACGAGTCCGGTGACGAGTTTGAGCGCGTGGTGGAGCGGCTTGCGACCAGCCAACTGCAGCCGCTGTTGCTGCGCTTATCTGAGCGGGAGCGGGAGATTCTTCGTGCACGATCGCGAGGCGAGTCGTTGCGGACGGTTGGTCGCCTGCTCGGCGTCTCGGGTGAGCGTGTGCGCACGATCGAAGAGCGCGCGCTGGCGCGGCTTCGGGTGGCGGCCGATTTGGGGGTTGACATCTCGCCGCGGTTGCTTACCCAGGTCGGTGACCACAGAGAAGACAAGGAGGTGGATTGATGAACTCAATCAATCGTCGTGACCCGCTGCTGGCAGAGCTGGACGCAATGACCGACAGCTTCGAGCGGATGTTTGGGCTGCGAGCCGCGCCGGGTGGCACACGGGGCTTCTTGCCCCCCGTAGACATCTGGGAGGAGGAGCAATCGGTGGTGATCGAACTGGACGTTCCCGGCTGTGATCCCGAGAACCTCTCAGCCGAGGCGGTGGAGGGTCAGCTCGTGGTGACGGGCGAGCGCACCCCAAGCGATGGTGCGATTCGGCGTTATCGAAGCGAGCGCTGGCAAGGACGGTTCGTCCGCTCGTTCACGCTTCCCCAAAACGTCGACGGCGACACGATCGAAGCCGCATACGAGGAGGGCGTGCTGAGGATCAAGCTGCCCAAACCAGAGGAGGCGAAGCCAAAGCGCATCAATATCGGGCATCAGTCGAAGACGATCGAAGTGGCCGGCTCCGGCACCAACAACTGATCGGTGACGCCCGCTCCAGCGGCCGCCCCCGGCCAGACTGGCCACCCGCCCTTCTCCTCGTCGAGGGCGGCACGCTGAAGCGGATCGAAGAGTGCCTCTTGCGTGGTTTCTCAGCCCGGGGGGACGTGACATGAATGACGCAAACCGGATCGATTCGGCTCAGCTTGACGAGTCGCTCTGGCTCATCGAGCTCCTCGGCGAGCATGACCTTTCAACCGCGGAAAAGCTTGACGTCGTCCTGGCCGAAGTCGCCGCGACCGGCACTACCGTCGTGGTCGATCTTTCGACGACGACCTTCATCGACTCCACCATTGTCAGCCGACTCGTCCGCTTCCAGCAATCCGGCGAACGCGTACTGCTCGTCACGCCTCACGAGCCCGCCATCGTTCGCATCGTTGACATGCTCGGACTGGCCGAGCTATTCCCGTTCTTTGAAAGCCAGACAGCTGCGCTGGTCGAAGCGCAGTTGGAATGCGAGATCTGAGCACGCCGACCACGTGAGGCGCGGCAGGCGTGAGCTGCCGTTCGCGGCGCTTCCGCAGGCGGCAACAGAGCAGCCGGACATGCTGGTGGGCGTGATGCGCGAGCACGATGCGATCCCTGCCAGCGGGACAGGCGCCGGCGGAGCGTGACAGTCCCCGCTGCTACATCCACCCGGTCAGCCGGATAGGGTGGCGTGCCAGGTGTCACAGGAGCTCCGAAGGTCGAATCCCCGCGCCCCGTAGCCCTGCTCTGCGGGAAGCACGGACAGGCCCGTGCCGCAGCCAAGGTCGATGATGTCAGCCGGCGGCGGCGGTAACAGCCGGCGCAGCAGCTGTGACCACGCAAGCCGAACCGGCGGGGCGGCGAGGCCGTGATCGGGCTCCTCGTCGACCGTCGCGACCTGCTCGTCCCAGTAACGCTGAACATCTTCTTCCATCACAACCGCGGCAGCATAGTCCCGCCTCCCCACGGGCGTTGAGCGCGTATCAGCGCTCGCGCCGCTCCCGCTTCACGCGACGATCGTCAGTGACAGGTGCCGGAGAACGCGTCCTCCGCAACGCCAACCCGGTCAATGAACTGGGCGTCGTACCCGGTGGGGTGCAGCACCATGCGCAGGTAGCCGTAGGTCTTCAGCCGCACCTGCGGGAACGGCACCGGGTTGGTGGTGCCGCCGCCGACCGACGCGCCGCCGGTGCCGACGACCACCTCGCGCACCCCGTTCGGGTCAGCCGTCCCGGACGGATTCAGGTAGCCGAAGCGCATGTAGACATGCATGTGACCGTTCAAAACGACGTCGGCGTGGTTCTGGTAGAGCAGGGACCACCACGCGGCCGTGGTCGTGCTCTGGGTGGACTGGCCGGTCCAGCGAGGCTGGTGCCAGTACGCCAGAACGCACGGTTGCGTATTGGCGGCCAGATCGGCAGCGAGCCACTTGGTCTGCGGGCTGGTGGCGCTGCAGCCCCCAACGCCGCTCTTCGGGCAGTTCGCATTCAGTGAGATCAGGTGCCAGCTACCCAGGTTGAACGAATAGTGGCCGCCCGACTCTGGGTGCGCGGCCGCTCCGAAGTACGAGAAGTAGATGCCGGCCGTCGTATTGCTCGCCGGGCATGTGCCTCCCGCACCGTCGGAGCCTGTCTGGTACTCGTGATTACCGGCGGCCGGATGAGCGATCGCGTCGAGCCGCCCCCAACTCAGGTCGTAACTGAGCGGGAAGTCCTCAGGCTGATCGCACACGTACTGGTAATCACCTAGACCGAGGAATGCGTCGACGGTTGGGTCGCTCACAGCGCCGTTGCTCGTCGACAACTGCTTGCAGGCCGTCGAGCTTCCGTTCCCGCCTCTGAAGTTCGTGTTGCTGGGATCGCACGCCATGTCTCCCACCGCCACGATGACGGGGTCGCCCGAAGCCGGGTCGGAGGCGCGGCTCTCAGGTGTCGGCCATGCCACGAGCACGACACCCCCTAGAGCTATCAAGGCCAGCACCACCACAGCAACGCGCAGACGGATCACGACGCCACCTCCCGCGACGACTGTACACGAATTAGGAGAACATGTCATGCTTAATTCGGTCCAGCCATGCAACGTGTCGAACGCGGGCACGGGCGTCCGATGTGAACGATCATGGTCACCGGGTCAAGGACATGACCCTTCACGCCGACACGGATCGCACCGTGCGCCCCGAAGACCTCGCCGAAGACGACATCCGAAACCTGCGACTCACCTTCCGCCTGATCAGGCGCGGCACGTACCTGCTGGCGTCCGCCGCGGTGGCGGCGACGCTTCTGGCGGCCTGCGACGGCGGAACGTCGAAGCGCTCTGCCCCGCCGCCACGGATCTCACCGCCGATGTCATTGGGTGGCGCGGCTCGATCGGCGCCGGCGCGGATGCGCGCAGGAATCCTGTTCGTCTCGCGGGGGATCGCCGTCGACGGAATCGCCGCGGATCCTCACCATCTCGTCTGGGAGACCGGGCCGTTCGAGGACGAGAGCACACCGACAGTGCTCCATCAACGACCGCTGGCGGGCGGTCCCACCCGAACGCTGGCCACTGCCGTCGTCCCCAACCTGGGAGTGGCGTCGACATCGAGCTGGGTGGTGTACGCCGTTGCGAGAGGTACCACGTCATCGCTGATGGCGGTGCACCACGACGGCAGCGGCGCCCACCGGATCGCGACCGGATTGGTGGCCCCGCTGGCGCAACGGGGGGCGCTCGTGGCGTGGGCCGAGGAGCGAGCAGGCACCCAGCGGGTGGTCGTTGGCGATCTCGATGCGAACCGGACGTGGGTGGCCGCCGCCATGCCCCGCTGCGTTCGCGGCCGGTGCTATCGCATCGACGCGGTGACGCTCTCCGACTCGGGAGTGGTGTTCGACCGCGGCGCGATCGGCCCACAACCTTCACTCGTCGTCAGGCGGGCGTTCACGGCGGCACAGCCGGTCAGCGTGAGACTTGACGGCGACCCGCAGCCGTACCTGGTCGGCTCGTCCTCCGGGGCAGCCTATCGCTGGGCCGGGCACGGCTGGTACCTGTGGGACTTCGGCCAGACGGCGCCGCGGCCGGCCACCGACATCGCCGCAACCGAGACGGCCATTGCCTACGAGCGAGGTCGCTGGCTGCTGCTCGCAGGCGACCGCTGCAGGCCGGGGCTGGTCGCCCAGGGCGGAGGCCGTCCGCCCCACACGGTGGTCCCGGCCGCGACGCTCGACGGCCTGGTCGATCACGAGTCGGACGTGTGTTTCGAACAGGACGGCCTCGCTCTGGCCGGCACACGCATACTGACGACGTGGGCATTGGTCCCCCGGCACACGGCGGCCGAGCATTCCGACGAGGGCCTGCTCGGCGTCGCACTTTCCGGCGCGGCGCGGTAGCGGTCGCTCGTCAGCTCGCAGGGGCAAGGTCAAGCGCGCCCCGGGTGACCAGGTACTTCACGCACTCGTCCACGTCCTGCTGCCCGCCCAGCCGATCGCGCAGCTCCGCCCAGGTCGTGCTTCCGTCCACCGCCTGCAGCACGGCAAACTGGCCGTCGGTAAGCCCGAAGGGCTCCTCGCCCCAGACGTTGGCCTCGTACACCTGGACGCCCGGCTGACGCGCATAGACCCGAGCCGCCTTGTCGAACCGGCGGCCGTGCACCGGCTTGAGGCTGTCACGGTCGCCGTTGGCCGAGGCCAGCAGCCCGAGGCTCCGCTCCCGCACGGTTGGGGTACTGGGGTCTTCCCCGAGGGGATCGCAGTTGAAATCGTTGAACTTGCAGTACAGGTTCACTGCCCCTGCCGACCGCCGGCGCAGGTGCCAGGTCGAGGATCCCGGGAAGGCAACGATGTCGCCGGCCTCGTCGGCCAACTCAACTTCGCGCGCGGTCTTCAGCGCCACGTCGGGCTGCTCGTGAGGCTGCAGGCTGGCGCGAAACGCGACGCTCGAGTTGAACGGGTTCAGCGAGCGGTGGTCGTGGGGGTACAGCACCAGCCGCGACACCTCAGGGATCGCGACCGAGAAGCCCATCGACACCTGCGAGCCATACCGATCCTTGTGAGCAGCCGGTTCCGGATCGGCGTTCCGGTCATATACCTGGAAGTGACGCTCAGACAGGGTGATGCTGTCGCGGTCGAGGCCACAGAGCACGGACACAAAGTCGTAGAGCTCTCCGGGATAGTCCGCGAAGTCGGAGGCGAAGTCGTAGACGATCTGCTCCTTCTTGCCCTGGAAGGCGAAGCGCTCGTCACCACGCCCACCGTTCATGGCGCGGGCGACGAAGTCGTTCAACGCCGCCAGGAACTCGGGGGTCATGCCGTTCTTGATGTGAATCCAGCCTTGCCGCTCATACTCGTCTCGATGGTCGGCAGGGTCGACCGCGAAGATCCTCACGATTGCGTCCTCTCTTCCAGCGCGAGCATCGGAGCCAGCGCCCGTAAACAGGTCAGAGTGCCAGTTTGCGAGGTTAACCGGACCACGTCAAGGCGCGCGTCCGGGCTGATCAGGTCTGATCGAACTTCGGCTCGCCTGGGCGGAGCTGCGACATGGGCGCCGGAGACGTGGGCCGCGTGACCGTCTCTTCGGATTGCGCGGTAAACGACTCCTGCGACTGGGGTGTCGCGGCGTAGCCGTACCCGCCGCCGTAGCCGTACCCGCCGGCGTCGTGTTCCGAGCCGGTCAGAACGAAGCCCAGCTTCGGTGTCGGAAGCTCGAGCAGCGTCCGGTGAAGTTCGGTCAGCATCGGGCGGGTGACCACCTCGGAGCGCACCACAACCACCACACCCTCCACCTTCCCGCCGAGCACGACGCTGTCGCTGACGGGAAGCATCGGTGCGGAATCGATGATCACGATATCCACCCGATCGGCGATCTCGTCGAGCAGCTCCGTGGTCGCGTCCGCCTCGAGCAGCGGCGAAGGGTTGGGCGGCAACGGCCCCGCCGTCATGACCAGCAGGCTTCCATCGCTCGGCCCGGCCACACCGGCCGGCAAAGGCACAGCGCGCAGCGCCTGGTCGACGGTCGCCTCTCCCAGCATCACGCTTGTCGCACCCACACGATCGGGCAAGCCGAAGAAGGTCGCGATCATCGGCCGGCGGAGGTCGAGGTCGACCAGCGCGACCCGTCTGCCGGCTCCCGCCATGGCCAGCGCCAGGTTGCCGGCAGTCGTGGACTTACCCTCCTGCTCGACCGCGCTCGTCACCATCAGCGTGCGCGCCCGGGTCTTCACATTGGCGAAGTCGAGGCTCACCCGCAGCCGGTGAAACACCTCGGCGAAGTGACCGGCATCGTCGCTGAGCAGCCCCAGCTGGCCCGGCTTGCGCAGGCCACGGGGAGGCGTGGGAACGCGGCCGAGCAGGTGCAGGCCCAGGCGGCGCTGGATCTCGTCCGAATCGCGCACACGACGGTCGGCCGCCTCGACCAGCGACATCATGGCCAAGCCGAAGAAGACCCCGAGCCCCAGGCCCAGCAGCACGTTCCGTGTGACCTTGGGCGACACCTTCGTGGCCGAGTTGGCGCCCTGGGCGACCTGTGTGCTGTTCTGCTGCTGCTGACGCGCCAACTGGAGCGCCGAGATCGTGCCCAGCGCCTGGTGGTACTGCGCCACCAGGTCTGCCTGAAAGCCCCCCGCCGCGCGAATTTTCGCGGCGAGCTTGTGTGCCTCCGAGCGCAGTGGCTTCAGCGTCTGCTCGATGAGCGTAACGCCCGACTTATTAGCGAACGTGGCGTAGGCGCGAGCATACGATGTGGCCAGTAGCTTCGCCCGAACCGGCGAGCGGTCGGTCACCGAGAAATCGAGGAAATTGCTGGTTGTGCTGGCGGTGATGGTCGAGCGGCTCAGCAGCTGCTGCGGCGTCATATCCTTCACCTTCGCCTGCTTCAACGCGAGCCGTGCGACCGGGGCGGTCGCGGCAGCCTGCGCCTGCGTGGCCGCGTCCCGCTCGGCGGTGGTGGTGTTGCCCTGCTGCTTGAGGATGCTGGCCAGCGGAAGATTGGACAGCCGAACCTCGGCGGACGCTTGATACTTGGGAGTCTCGAGCCGAGAAACCAGAAGCGCCGACCCGGTTGCCAGCGCGATCACCAACAGGGCGATCCACCAGCGGCGCCGGACGACGCCGAGATAGTCAGTCAGAGTGCTGGGAGCAGCTGCATCCATTGAACGCGCCTCGCAGTTATGTCAAGCGAGGCACGTTACGGCTCGCCTCGACGTTTGGACTTCTCCTGAGATACGACGACTACCGTTCGCTGTCAAGGGCCACAACGGTGCCGGCAGCCTCCGCACCTCGAATGACTCGATTGTACGCGTTTTCAAGTCCGATGACCGCCTGCTCCGGACTGAACCGTCTCTGCCACTCACGGTGAGCTCCTGCGCCCAGCAACAGCGCCGTGTCGTCGTCGAGCAGACGGTTCGCCGCATCGACCCACCCGCGCGGGTCGCCTGGGGATACAAGCAGTCCGGAGCCCTCACGGACGACGCCGGGCAGCCCTCCCAGCGCGTTTGCGATCACCGGCACACCCGCCGCGAAAGCCTCCACCACTGTTCTGGGTGCGCCCTCGTAACAGATCGACGGCAGCACCAGCGCCCGCGCGCGGCCAAGCAGCCCGCTGACACGCGACGGATCGACGGCCCCGCGGAACTCGACGTCGCCACGCGCCAGCTCGCCGAGACGGTCACGCTCCTCCCCTTCGCCGACCACGATCAGCTTTGCCGGTACGTCGCCCCACTGGGGCAGCAGCCGATCCAGCCCCTTCTCGTGGGACAGCCTGCCCAGGAACAGGAAGTACTCGCCCGGGCCGCTCCGTCGCTCCATGGGCTGTACGAAGTTGGGCTGCACCACGATCCGATCGGGATCGAATCCGGCCTGGATGTGCTTCTCACGAACGAACTCGCTGACAGCCAGGAAGGTGCCGACGCGATCGAAGCTGCCGGCCCGGCGATGCAGAGCAAGCGACGTCCCCAGCGCGGCGCTGCCCAGCGCCGACCCTCGGTAGCAGCGATGCACGACACCGCGCCACGGCAGCTTGCCGACGCAGTCCTCGCACACGACTCCGTCACGAAGCAGCACCGCAGGCAGGCACAGCATCCGGTAGTTGTGCAGGGTCACGACCGTGGGAATGTCGAGCCGCAGCACGGCCGGCGAGACGGCGGGAAACAGGTTGTGGACGTGCAGCACTTCGGGGGAGGTGTCACGGATCAGCGCGGTGACCGAAGCGACAGCAGCCCTGTTCCACACGGCGCCAGCCGCGGCGCCGGCGCGCTGCCGAAACGTCACGGTCGCGGGCTCGGGGGACCACAACTCGACGTGATGCCCCGCCGCTCGCAGGAGTGCGACCTCGTCCTCGACGACGCGGTTCTCCCCCGACGAGGATCCGCTGGCGTAGTGGGAGTGCACGACGAGGATCCGCAGCGTGCGCCGATCCAGGTCGACGCCCACCGCGTCCTCAGAACGGGCGACGGAGAGCATGCACCGCCGATCGGGTGTATCGGCGGGCCATCACGGCCACTGCACGACCGAGGAACTCGGTGTTGGTCTTGAGATAGCGCGCGGCCAATCGCCGCGGCTCGTGTAGCAGACGGTGCAGCCATTCGAGACCCGCTCGCTGCATCCATTGGGGAGCCCGGGGCTTGGTACCCGCGAGGAACTCGAACGCCGCACCCACACCCAACGCGAGCGCCGGGGTGTACGCCGTGCGGTTGTTCCACATCCATTCGTCCTGCTTGGGCAGACCCAGCCCAACCCACACGATGTGCGGCCGCGCCGCATTGATCTCGGCCGTCAGCTCCGCCTCCTCCTGGCTGCTGAGGCTCCTGAACGGCGGAGAGATGGCACCGACGATCAGCGCTTCGGGGAAGCGCTCGCGAAGGCTTGCCTGCAGCCGCTCCAGCACCTCCGGCGTCGAGCCGAACAGCAGGTGGCGAAGACCGTGCTCCTGACCGGCCTCGATCACCCGCGGCATCAGGTCGGGCCCTGCCACCCGGTGGGCGCCTGGATGGCCGACGCGCCTCAGCAACCATGCCACCGGCGCACCGTCGGGGAAGTTCACCCACGCGTCGCGCATCGCGCGCATCAACGACTCTCGATGCTGCGCCGTGATGATGCCGTGAACACCGCATAGACACGAGAAGCCGGCTCGCCCGGAGAGGGCTCGGCTCACGACCAGCTCCGTCGCCGAACCGAGGTCGCCGACGTAGTACTCGACTCCCAGGATGTCAGCGAGCGGGGTTTCGCCGTTGTCTCGTCCGACCCCGTTCCGCGCTTCGCCGACCGTCCGTTGCGGAGCGCACGGTTGACCGTCGGCCGGCGGAGTACGTAGTGATCGATTCATCAGTGAGCCCCCAGGCGCGAATGACCCGTTCTCGCGCCTCGCAAGAGGATCCGTCACCACCCGGCCGATGTCAAGCGCCCAGCATCACCGAAGTGGCGGGCCGGAACCTCCGAGGGAGGCACCGACCCGCCGTATTTGCCCTGCTCGCGACGTCGGCGAAGCAACGCCGCCCCAGCGTCAGCCGAGCAGCACGGCCCCGGTATACGGAGCCATCGTCAGGCTGCTGACCTTGGTGCCGCTCGGGGTGGTCATGGTCGCGCCAAGGTTCACCGTCACCGTCGACGCGGAGGGGTTCACCAGCACGCGCCCGTGGGTGAACGTGCGCTGGTACACGCCACCCAGGAGGTACTGATCGGTCGTGGTGAACGTCTCGGTGGGCGTCCCGATCGGGGCGTTCATTAACGGCGTGTCGAGCTGCCATGCCTGCGGGCCACCGCTGGCAGACGACTCGAACTGGATCCAGACGTGTCCGTTGTTTCCGAGCAACATCGTCGCGACGTTGAAGGCCTGCCACTGGTCGAGGTTGGTCGACATATCCTCGAAGTTGGCGAGGACGCCATGCCCGTGCGCCTGGCTGTCCAGCAGCATCTGGACGTCCATCTTCCACTTCGAGAGCGTCTGAGCGTCGCGCGGCTGAGTCGCGCCCATCCAGTGCTCGGCCTCGAACATTCCCATTTGCGACTGGTCGACGATGTTGTCCGAATTGACGTAGTAGCGGTTGCCGGACTCGTAGGAGTTGCCGATGATCGGAGCCTTGGCAGCCGCGGCGTTCCCCACGATGTTGACGGCATTCATGTAGTTCGTCATCGTGAACAGCTTCCCGGTGCGCGGGTCGACCGGAAGGCTGGTCACGAAGTCCGTGTTCCCGGCCGACGACATCTGGTCGAGGAAGCACCCGCTGGCCAGCGGGGCCTGGGCGATCTTGCTGGCACATCGGTGGGCCACGTAGGCCCCCCATCCAGCATCCCCGCCGGAGACCGCCGTCGAGAACGGGTTCATCAGGTAGTTCTTGTTGGACTTGGACTGAATCTTCGCCCCCGTCAGGCTGTGGAGATACCACGATGACGGAAACGCGTTCGCCTGATCAGCCCCGGCCAGCATCCCGTTCTGGTAGACGTAGAACCGGATGGCGGGATTCACCGCCCGCAGCGCGGGCCCGTACTTGTTGACCTGGATCGGCAGAGCGACCACGATGTCGTTCTGCGCTCCGATCGCATTCAGCTCGGCCGCCGTGAACGTGTGACCCACCTGGGTCTGGATGCCGACAAAGCGATGGATGTTCGCCGCCGTCGACGTGAACGCCGCGGCCGGCGACGCCGAAGCGGGCACTGCCGCCAGCAGAGCGGCTGCGGAGATGGCTGCAAGGGCTGTAGCACGAGCCAGGCATGATCGTCCCCGATCCATGGTCGTGCGTCGCGCATGGTCGATGTGCATGGGTAGTGACCCCTTTCACGAGTGCGAGTCTGATCCGGCGGTGATCGGTGTCCCGAACTGCACTGCGGTTCTGCCCTCTCCGCCGTGTCACACAGGCGATACCGGATCCGTGCCCGGATCCTCAACATGACATCGGCGCCAGACCCCAAACTCTCTGTGAAGAATCGGTAAAACCTGCCATCCGCCTTGCATACAGTTGCCCTCGAGAACCCGGGTGTCCCGCATCGCGAGGCGCCTGGACGGCGGTGCCGGCGGTTGCGGCAGCGCCGCTGGCAACGGGGTAACCTCAGTCGTCGAGCCAAGCGGGAGGCGCGGCGCAAGCTTGACAGGCCGAGCGGCCGGCCGGATAGTTGGCCCGTGGGATCGGCCTCCCTGGGGTCAGCCCGGAGGGCGACCCGAACTCGCAACCACGGCGTCGGGGGTCCGAGATCGACATGAGTGATGTAGAGCGCGACGATCTGCCAGGAACCACCCTGCGAACAGCCCGTGCAACAGGGCGTTAGCCAGTTGGCCCGCGACATCAGCTCACCCAGGTACCGGACGCTTCCGAATCGCGCTCAATCGCTGGTCCTGATCTCGGGGTGCGTGCTGGCAGCGGCGGTCGGTCCGATCGTCGCCAACTCGCCGTCGCTGGCCTACGGGCTTGCAGCCATCCTGCTGCTGGTCACCGCGCTCAGTCGCACAGCCACACGCCCCATCGGGAGCATCTTGATCGTCGCGGTGATCACCGCGAGTGCGCTGATCGACCTCCCCCAGCACATCCGCACCGGCCCAACCTCGGGACAGGGTGCCGAGTCGTTCGCCCTGGCAGCGCTGGTCGTGTTCCTCTGTCTGAACGGCTATGTGCGGGCCGAGATACCCGACGTTCGCAGGCTGTGGCCGCTGCCGCTGTTTCTGGGTTGGGCGGTCATCTCGTTCAGCTGGGGCCATCTCACCCAGCAGGGCGTGCAGAACGTGCTGGTCTATACGTGCTTCGTGGGCATGGTGTTCGTCGGCGCGACGCTCGGCCGCGCCAAGCCGCTGCATACCTACCACGTGCTCAACCGCGGATTCCAGTTCGCCGCGGCCGTGGGAATGGGGCTCTACGCCGTCAGCTTCCTGATCGCCGGCCACGGCAACCGTCTGGTCGTCTCGCCCCGGCCGTTCGGCCTGTTCGGCGTGCTGGTGGTGTCGTGGTTCATGGCCGCGCACGTGAACGGCGTCAGGTATGCCAAGTACGTGGTGATGGCAGCCGTGCTGCTGACGTTGCTCTCGCTGTCGAGGTCGGCGCTGGCCGCCCAGTTCGCGGTGATCGTGCTGGCGCAGCTCGCCACCACCCGCGACTTCCGCAGCACGGTGCGGACGCTCGCAGTGGTGGTGGTGGTGGCCACCACCGCGCTGGCAGCGGTCATCCTGTACGCCCCGCTGAACCAGCGATTCTTCGGCGGCGACACCAAGCAGATCGGCGGAATATCGCTCAACGTGACCGGGCGCGACGCGCTCTGGTCCGCAAACTGGGCGTGGTTCAAGGAGCGCCCGGTGATCGGCTGGGGTGCCGGGTCGTCTGACCAGATGACGTCGGCCCTCCCCGGGGCGTTCTCGGGTCACCCCCACAACGACTACCTGCGCCTGCTGGTCGACTTCGGGGTGGTCGGCCTGGCGATCTGGATCGTCGGGTACTTCAGGCTGCTGAGAAGGACATGGCAGCTGTGGCGACGCACGGTGCTCTGGCGCAGTCCGGAGTCCCATGTATGCGGCGCGGCGTTCCTCGGCTTGATGGGAATCGCCATGTCGATGCTGGTCGACAATCCGCTGATCGAGGTCGGCAAGATGGCCCCTCTGGGGGCTCTCGCCGGGGTCGCGATCGGGATGTGCGCCGCGACGGCGGCGGCTCCGGCGGCCCCGGCGGTCGGCCCGCTTGCGGACTCCCGGGCAGAGGGTGAGCCCGCCGTCTCATGAGGCCGTCCGCGCTTCCGCGGGCGAACCTCCTCGCACCACTCCCGACGATGGCGATTGCCGGCGCGCCGGTGGTCGCTCTCTCGTTCGCATCCGGCGGGGGCTATCCAACCGCGTGGAACCTGCTGACCATCTCGATGGTTGTGACGGGCACGGCGGTGGCGTTGGTTCGCAGGCCGTCGCTCGGGCGTTATGAGCTGGCTGCGATCGGGCTGCTGGTCGCTCTCACGTCGTACTCCGCACTGTCCTACGCGTGGTCCGCCGACCCGCCGGCCACCGCCGCGGAGGCGCAGCGCTGGCTGGCGCTGACGGCCACGCTGGCCTGCCTGGCGCTGACGGCGCGTAGCGGTGGCCACCGGGCGGTCGGCGCAGGCGTGGCCGGGGCTGCCATGGCCGTATGCTCGTACGCGCTCGCGACACGGTTGCTGCCCGACCTGGTGTCAACTCCGCATGCCTCCGGCGTCAACCGTCTATACGAACCGATCGGCTACTGGAACGGCCTCGGCGAGCTGGCAGCCATCGGCATCGTCCTCAGCCTCGGCCTGGTGGCCCAGGCCAGCGTTCCCGGGCGGATGGTCGCGGCCGCGGGCATCGTGCCGCTATCGGGGACGCTCTACCTGACCTTCAGCCGCGGCGCGGTGCTTGCGGTGATCGTCGGGATCACCGTCGCGGCGGCCTTCGAGGTGAACCGGCTCGAGTGGATCGTGCGCGCTTTGGTGCTGGCACCGGCGGGGTTGATGGCGGTGGTCGTGCTGCACTCATTTCCCGCACTGACCACGGCCTTCCCATCGCACTCCGCAGAGGTGCGGCAGGGCGGGCTTGCGCTGGTCGCGCTGGGGCTAGTCGTGGTCGCGAGCGTCGCCCTCGCATACCGTTGGGCGGCTGTCACCAACCGCTGCTTGCGCAGCGACCGGGCGCGGCGTAACGCGGTCCGGGGGATGGTGATAACGGCGGTGTTGGCCGGCGTGCTGGTAGTGGCGGCCGCGGGCGGGCCAAAGACGTTCGTCAACGCCCTGGGCACCAGCGGCCAGTCGGCACCGCGCTTCAAGCACGGCGATCTCAACCTGCGGCTGCTCAGCCTGTCGCCGAATGGGCGCAGTGAGATCTGGCGGGTGGCCTGGCACGACCTGCGCGCCCACCCCGTGCTCGGATCGGGAGACGGCAGCTTCGCGCAGCTCTGGCTGACCGCACGCACCGACGATCTCCCCGCCGTCGCGGCCCACAGCCTCTACCTGGAGACGGCGGCCGAGCTCGGCATCGTGGGCCTGCTCTGCCTGATCACGTTCCTGGTGCTGCCGTTGATCGCTGCCGGTCTCGTTCGGGACGCGCCGATGGCACCCGCCCTGGCCGGGGCGTTTGCGGGGGCGCTGGTACAGCAGGCGTTCGACTGGACATGGGACGTGACCGCCGTCACCGTCGCGATCCTGGGATGCATGGCCGGGTTGCTCGCGGCGGCGGATCGACGCAGCGGATCGCGCGTCGTCCACGGTGTGGGAGCCCTGGTGGTGGGAGGTGTCCTGGCCCTGGCGATAGCGGTGATCGGGCTGGCCGCAAGCGTGCAGCTCTCGCGCGCTTACGAGGCGGTGAATGCCGGCGACTACGCCGTCGCCCGCCAACGCGCCACGCTGGCCGCCCGGCTGGCACCGTGGGCGTCGGCCCCGTGGCGGATCGCCAGCTACGCGGACGGCAAGCTGGGCAAGACGAATAGGGCACGTGCCGACGCGCGAAGGGGCCTCACCCACGCCACCGGTGACTGGTGGTTCTGGTTCCGCCTCGCCTGTCTCACGAAGCATGGTGCGCGGGAGGCCAACCTGGCCCGCGTTCGATCGCTGAACCCGTTGGCACCAGAGCTGCGGCATTTTCCGGTGCGGTGTGGGGAACCGCTGCCCTAGTCGTTGCCGGCGGCCCCGGCCTGTGCGGCGGCTGCATCCGCGAGCGCCGTGACGACGTCGCCGGCGGCAGGGGGCTGCGGTCGGCCACCCAGGTCGGCGATCTGCGCGAGTGACGCCATCCAACGCAGCCGACTCTCGGCGGCGGCCGTCATGGTCGGCTCTAGCCCGGAACGCTCGACTTCGGCAGATGCGTTCGCGAGCTCGTCGGCTCGCCGCCCGGCGTGCCGGACAAGCGCCGGCATGACACGCTCGACCAACTG
>Ga0105245_10002993_pt1 | contig 15147 bp, 9 predicted proteins | sample KBSM54metaG_FD_81523 | JGI IMG/M metagenome (GOLD analysis project Ga0105245, IMG submission 81523) | Miscanthus rhizosphere microbial communities from Kellogg Biological Station, Michigan, USA - KBS M5-4 metaG | ecosystem: Host-associated > Plants > Roots > Rhizosphere > Soil | place: Michigan... | reverse complement strand
GCCATCTCCGCCTTGGCCACCACGTCCTGGTACCACTTGGGGAAGTCCTCGGACTGGGGGGTGAGCACCGGCGCCTTTGCCATCGTGGGGAGGGTAGTGGCCTACCGTGGCCGCTATGAGCGACACCAGGGTGCGGTTCGCCCCCGCTCCCACCGGGTTCCTGCACGTCGGCAGCGCCCGGGCCGCGCTCTTCAACTGGCTCTACGCCCGCCACGTGGGCGGGACGTTCGTCCTGCGCATCGAGGACACCGACCCCGAGCGCTCCCGCGACGACCTTGTCGACGGCATCGAGCGGTCGTTGAAGTGGCTCGGCGTCGACTGGGACGAGGGTCCGTACCGCCAGTCGCAGCGCATGCACCTCTACCGGGAGGCGGCCGAGCGGCTGGTGGCGGGCAGGGCCGCCTACTACTGCGACTGCACCAAGGACGACATCGCCGCCCGCAACCCACCCGGCGGGTACGACGGGTTCTGCCGCGACCGCGGCCTCGGGCCGGGTCCGGGCCGGGCCCTCCGTTTCCGCACCCCCGGCGAGGGGGAGACCGTGGTGCACGACGTCATCCGGGGCGATGTGGTCTTCGACAACGCCAACCTGGAGGACTTCGTGATCCTCCGGGCGGGGGGCGAGCCCATGTTCATCCTGGCCAACGCGGTGGACGACGCCGACATGCGGATCACCCACGTCCTGCGGGGCGAGGACCTGCTGTCGTCGACGCCCAAGGTCCTCCTCCTCCGCCACGCCCTCGGCTACCCCTCCGCCGACGACCCCCTGTACGGCCACCTGCCGGTGATCGTCAACGAGAAGCGCCAGAAGCTCTCCAAGCGGCGCGACGACGTGGCCCTGGAGGAGTTCCGGGAGCGCGGCTACCTGCCCCAGGCCATGCGCAACTACCTGGCCCTGCTCGGATGGGGCCCGTCCAGCGGCAAGGAGATCATGTCCCTCGCCGAGATGGTGGCCGAGTTCCGGCTGGAGGACGTGAAGCCCTCAACCGCCTTCTTCGAGGTCGAGAAGCTCGACCAAGTCAACGCCGAGTACATGCGAGCCCTCCACGTGACGACCTTCGTGCGGGACTCGCTGCCGTGGCTGGAGGACGACCCGCCGTGGCCGCCGGAGAACTTCGACCTGGCCGCCTTCGAGGCCATGGCACCGTTCGTGCAGGAGCGGGTGCGGAAGCTCTCCGACGTGCCGGGCCTGGTCGACTTCCTCTTCCTCGACGAGCCGACGATCGACCCCCAGTCGTGGGAGAAGGGCGTCCTCGGGGTGAAGGACGGGCCCGCCCTCGTGGCTGAGGCGGCCGCCGCCTACGGGGCCCTCCCGGAGTGGACGGCGGCCGCCCTCCACGACGCCACCCTCGCCCTCGGCGAGGCCCATGGCCTGAAGCTGGGGAAGGCCCAGGCGCCCATCCGGGTGGCCGTCACCGGGCGCACCGTCGGCCCGCCGCTGTTCGAGTCGTTGACCGTCCTCGGCCGCGAGCGCACACTCCGGCGAGTGCAGGCTGCTCTCGTCAGGCTCGACGGGCCGTGATCCTGGCCTACCCGGCGGTGAAGCTGGCCTTGAAGGTGCTGGCGGGGGCGGTCCTCGTCGTGATCCTCTACCTCGCCGTCACCTTCGCCCAGGTGTGGTGGGTGTCCCGCCGGGACGAGGCCCAGCCGGCGCAGGCGATCGTCGTGTTCGGCACCGCCCAGTACGACGGTGAGCCGTCGCCCGTGCTGGCCGCCCGCCTCGACCACGCCATCGACCTCTACCGGCGCAAGCTGGCGCCGGTGGTGGTCGTCACCGGCGGCAACCAGCCCGGCGACCGCTTCACCGAGGCCACCGCCTCGGCCAACTACCTGCTCGCCCATGGCGTCCCCGACGAGGACGTGCTCCGGGAGGTCTCGGGCACGTCGTCGTGGCAGTCGCTGGCGGCGGTGTCGGAGTTCCTCGCCGAGCGGGACATCAACGAGGTCCTCCTCGTGTCCGACCCCTTCCACTCGCTGCGCATCTCGGCCATGGCCAAGGAGCTCGGCCTCGAGGGCCACGCCTCGCCCACCCGCACCAGCCCCATCGTTGGGGTGACGGAGGTGGAGTACATGGCCCGGGAGACGGTGGCGGTGGCCGTCGGCCGCATCATCGGGTTCCGGCGCCAGGCCGACGTCGAGCGGGTGGTGCGGTCCAAGTCGTGAGGTAGGCTCGTGCTGCCTTTCGGGGGTGGTGTAATCGGCAACACAACAGGTTCTGGCCCTGTCATTGGGGGTTCGAGTCCTCCCCCCCGAGCCAAGCTGGCGCACCGCCTCGTGCGCCGGCCCAGGCCCCATCGTCTAGAGGCCTAGGACAGGACCCTCTCAAGGTTCAGACACGGGTTCGAATCCCGTTGGGGCTGCTCCCTCGAAATCCCTGCTCGCGGGGTTTTCGCCGACCGCCGTTCGGTAGTGGTCGCGGTGAGGGCGAAAGGTGCTCGAGTGACAAGCTCCGGCGAACAACCCGTCGAGCCGGTCCCGGCAGGTCTCGTCGTCCTCGACCCGGTCACCTTGTGTGGGCTTACCGTGATGGCGTGGCACCACCTACCTCGAATCTGCCCGGTTCCGACCCGGTGGAGGGCGGACCGATCGACCTCACGGAGAGTCGCCGTAGTGTCGCCGCGCTCTTGGCGCCGATGGGGGGCCGAGCGTGCGGGAGCTGGGCTTCGACGTCCGCTCGCCGATCGAGGACGCCAAGCGCGCCGCCCACGACCTCCTGGCGGCCGAGAACGCCGAGATGCCACGGGCGCGACAACGCTCTCATCCGCGGCCTCGTCGCCTTCGAGCACGCTGCCGCGCGCTCCCGCTAGGCCCGACTTCTCGTGGAGGACGACCTGGCGGACGAGGCGCTTGCGCAGTGGGTCGCCGAGACCCGGGCGTGTCCGTCTCCCGGACCGCCGCTCGATCTGGTCGCGCTCCGCCGTCCCCGGCGGCGGCTGGCGGGGCCGAGCCTGCCAGCGGTCGACGACTTCGAGGTTCCGGGCAACCCGCCGGTGCCTGCTCGCTTGTACAGACCGGCCGACGAACCCCTTCCCTTGGTCGTCTACGTCCATGGTGGCGGGTTCGTCGCCGGCGACCTGGACTCGCACGACCGCACCTGCCGGCGCCTGGCGGTCGAGGCTCGGACCTCGGTGCTCGCGGTCGATCACCGCCTTGCGCCGGAACATCCGGCGCCCGCCGCGATCGACGACGTGGTCAGCGTCGTCAGGTGGGCGTGCACTCGGCCGGACGTCCTCGGGGCGGTGGTGGGTCGGCCCGGCCTCGCCGGCGACAGCTCCGGGGCCGCCATCGCGCTGCTCGCGGCCCGGGCGCTGGTTGTCGGCGCAACGCCGGCGATCGCCCTGCTCCTGGTGTGCCCAAACGCCGATCTGACCCTCGCCGAGCCGAGTGTCCGGGAGAAGGGGACCGGCTGGGGACTCAGCGCAGCGGCCTTGGAATGGTTCGTTCAGCAATGGGTACCGACCCTCGACGAGCCTTCGCTGCGGCGCTTCAGCCCTCTCCACGCCGACCTGGCCGACCTCCCGCCGACGATCGTCGCCACGGCCGAGCACGACCCACTGCACGACGAAGGCACAGCCCTGGTCGACCGGCTCGTGTCGTTCGGGGTCGAGGCGCACCATGTTCCGCACCCCGGCCTGGTCCACGGCTTCCTCGGCCTCGACGACGTCTCACCGGCGGCGCGCGACGCCGGCACGGCCTTGCTGCGCCGTTTCGGTGAACTGCTGCCGCGTCGGTAGACAGGCGCGGCAGGCCAGGTATGGCCAGACCGATGCGACCGCGCCGCTTCCTCGTCATACCGAACCGCCCTGGCTCTGATGGAGACTCGGGCTACTGGATTCCAAGCGGCTCGCTGGTCGCGAGCTGACGGGTAGATAGGCGGCCTCGAACTCGGCCGGGGGACGTCGCCGAGGGTGACTCTCAAGGTTCAGACTCGGGTTCGAATCCCGTTGGGGCTGCCAAACTCATCTCGGTACCCCTCGGGCGGGGTGTGCCCGAATCTCGACCGGGGTGGCCACCCGACGCGGGCACGGAACGTTGTGCCATGCTTCGGCGCGGGGGTGGGCCATGGCGGCGATGGGCTGGAGTCCAGCGGGATCCACCGATGGGCGTCGTGCGAGGTTCGTCGCCTGGATGAAGGCCGCCTGGAAGGTGGCGAAGGCGATCTTCATCCCCGGGTTGGCTGTCGGGGTCGCGGTCGTCGTCCTCGTCTTCTTCCACAAGGTCGTGGACGCCGAGCCGACGCTCACACTGACGAATCCGGCGTGTCGTACCCACGACAAGCTGAGCGACCTGGTGAACAGGAACGGCGCCGGGATAACCAATCAGCTTCGCCGTTGGCACGACTGCGACGACCCCGTCAAGAAGCGGGCGCGGGACACCCTCCCCTGGGATGTGGGCCTGATCGTCGTCATCGCCGTCGCCTTGACCTGGTCCGTCGTCGCCCTCATCCGCCGACGAAAGGATCGTTGGCGCCTCGCCGGCGCTTTCGGGGCGCTCTTCGCGGCGACGTATGTCTTTGCCGACTACTGGGAGGATTTCGTCCTTTCCCACGTCCTGGACGAGAGCGGGACTCACCACCACCTGCCTTGGCAGCCGCCGATCCTCATCGCGGGCGCCGCCCTGCTCGTGCTCGCGGGGTACCAGATCGGGAAACGGCGGTGGAAGCACGGGGCGTGGGCGGGCGCCCTCGTCGTTGTCATGGCGGCCATCGCCCTGCTGGGGGACGACTTCGTTCGTTCGCAGGTCTCGAGCACCAAGGGTCTCGGAGCGGTCTCGTGGCTGGCCGCGGTGAAGATCGGAAGCCTCTTCGCGGCGCTGCCACTCGTCGTGGTGGCGATCCTGCTCGTCGCGGCTGAGGCGAACACGGCCGACTCGCCGCCTGCGGGAGGGTTGCCGCCGGTGGTGCCCGCGCCAGGGCCGGCGCCGGCGCCGGCGCTGACCGGGGGAGGGATGGGGTCGCCGCCGGATCCGCCGGACCCGGCTGCCCCCCTGCCGGACGCGCCGGCGGTGCCGGCGGCTCCCGATCCAGACCCGCCTGATCCGCCGGATCCGCCGGACCCGGCTGCCCCCCTGCCGGACGCGCCGGCGGTGCCGGCGGCTCCCGATCCAGACCCGCCTGCTACGCCGGATCCGCCGGACCCGGCTGCTGCCGTGCCGGACGCGCCAGTGGGGCCGGCGCCTCCCGATCCGCCACGGTCGAACCCGAGCCCGCCGCGCCCTCGGACGTCGCTCGGTCGGCTCCTCCGTCGGCGGAGCCTCGCACCGATGCAGACGCGCGTTCCCGAGGAGGCGACGAAGCCGGTCGGCACGAAGGGAGGCCCGCCCCCGGCGGAGGAGGACATCGCCGGAGTCGCCTGCTCCGGCGGCGGAATCCGGTCGGCGGCGTTCACCCTGGGCGCCCTCCAGGCGCTGGACGAGGCCGACGTCACGAGTGACGACCCGGGCGGCGCCGAGGCCGTCCCCGGCACGGGAGGGAACACTCGGAAGACCGAGCTCTCGCTGTGCCGGTGGCTGTGCTCTGTCTCCGGCGGCTCGTACATGGCCGCGGCATGGGTCACCGCCCGTGCCAGCTACAAAGGGACCGACGCTCCGCTGCCCTGGGTGCGCAGGTCACCCGAGGAGGACTACCTCCGGCGGCACTCGTCGTACATGGCGCCCGGATTCGCCGGGAAGCTGTGGGCGCTCGTGTGGTTCCTCCTCGGGCTCTTGCTCAACGTCGGGCTGATCGTGCTCACCCTCGGCGTCGTCATGCTGCCGTATGGCTGGCTGACAAGTGTCGGGCAACACCATCGCCCGGTCGGGAGCGGCGTCGTCTCCCTTCCGAGCGGCGGTTGTCTGTCGCTCACGAACGGCGGGTGGCTGATCGCCGCCGACGGGACGCAGCTCAATCTCGATTCCGGCGCGAGGGTGTCGGTCGCAGAGACGGCCCTGGTCCAGCCGCCGAAGGAAGCTGATGGCGGCAAGGCCACGGCCACCGCCGACGGCTCGCCGGCGATCGCGGTGGCCATCGCCGGAGCGATCACGACGACGACGACGACCTCCCCGACGTCCGTTCCGACCTCCTCGACCTGTTCGACCGGGCCCGACCAGTCCCAGCCGGTCGCCATCCCGGCGACCGCCGCCGGCAAGGCCTTCCCGAAGGGATCCGGGATTCCCGTCACGACGGACCGATCCCTCGAGGTCCACGGGAAGGCCGTCAGCGGTTGCGTCTTCGCACCGTCCTCCATCCCGCCCTCGGTCGGTTGTCTCTCGGCTGACGTGAAGGTCGTGGGCGTCCCTGAGGGGACCTACGTCTTCAAGGCGCCCGTCGCCCTCCTGAAGCTCGACGTGGCCGCGGCCGTCGATCGGAGCGGTCGGCGCCTGGTCGAGGACTGTGGCGATACGCCCTGCGAGCGCTTGGTGCTGCCCGGTTGGCTCTCGTGGCCCGTGGCCATCCCTGTTGGATTGTTCCTGGCCATGGGCCTCGCCATGGTGGCAGTCCCCGCCCTCAGTGAAGAGCATCGCAAGGGCCGGGAGCGGCGGGTCAAATGGGTGGCGCTCGTCGCCGGCCTCAGCCTCCTGGTCGTCGTGGTCCTACCGTGGACGATCACGTGGCTCGAGCACGCGCGGCGAATGCTCGAGCAACGACTGCATCTGGCCACCGGCGCCAGCGGCGGCACGATCGTCGTCGCCCTGCTCGCTCAGTTGCGGGCCGGATCGGGCCGACCGTCTGCGGACACGAAGGAGGGAGCGCCCAGCGCCCTGCTCCAACGGCTCGGCGGCCGGCTGCGAAAATTCCTGACCGGGCTGGCCGCCTGGGTCGCCGGTCCAGTGCTCCTGCTGGCGGCCGCCCTCACGTTCGCGGTCCTCGGCGCGTCGCACGGACTGGAGCCCGATCAGCTACGGCTGCTCCTGATCATGATCGGCCTGCTCCTCGTGATCGGGTCGGGCGCCGATCTGAACGAGTGGTCGCTACATCCGTACTACCGGGACCATCTGCGAAGTGCCTTCGGCAAGGATCTTCGCAGCCAGGACAAGCGGGAGCTGCCGGACCTCCCCGACCGGCTGAAGGACCTCCCGGGCATCGGGAACGGGCCGGAGCTCGTCCTCTGCGCCACGGCCAACATCGCCGACGCGTCGATCACGGCGCCCGGCCGACCCGCGATCCCGTGGACGTTCACTCGAGGTGAGATCGGCAGCATGGAAATCAAGGCGGTCACGGGCCAAGGGACCTACGCGCCCGCTGAGCTCGACGAGAGCTTCAAGGAGTTGGACTCCATTTGGACGGCGGTGGCGGTCTCTGGTGCCGCGTTCTCGCCGGGAATGGGCAAGATGAACCGTCCCGAGCGCTGTCTGTTCGCGCTGGGCAACCTTCGGCTCGGTGTCTGGTACCCGAACCCCACCTATTTCCCCGCAGCCGCCTCCGGCGCCGACTCGTTCGACCCCGACTACTACCAGACCCATCGGCCCCGACCCTGGTACCTGGCCAAAGAGGCGTTCGGCCTCCACAAGCTCCACGATCCCTGGGTGTACGTCACCGACGGAGGCCACTACGAGAACCTTGGCCTGGTGGAGCTGCTGCGTCGCGGGTGCACCCAGATCTACTGCTTCGACGCCAGCGGCGACAGGCCGGACACGTTCGGCACGGTCGCCGACGCGATGCGCCTGGCACGGGAGGAGCTGGGCGTCGAGATCGACCTCCGGCCGGAGCCGATGAAGCCGAACGGCTCGGGCATCTCCCGGATGGGGGTGTGGGCCGGAACCGTGACGTACCCGAAGCCGAGCACCGCCCCCCCGGGGTCGGAGCCCAAGGTGGGGTGGCTGGTCATCGCCAAGTTGGCGGTCCCCCGAACCGCGCCCTTCGACGTCATCGACCTGGCCCGGAGCCTGCCGTCCTTCCCCAATCATCCGACCGCCGACCAGCTCTACACCGACCAGAAGTTCGAGGCCTACCGGGCGCTCGGTCACCATCTGTCCGAGGAGGCGGTGGCGACCGGCCGACGCATCAAGCGGCGAATCATCGAGGGATGCTCGACGGAAAAGGCGGTGAGCGAGGCGAACGAATGGCTCTGCGGCCGTCCGAATCCGGCCACGTGCCTTGAAGAGGCAACGAAGCCCGACGCCTCGAAGAAGCCGTCGGGGCAGGACTCCGACGCCTGAACCCCGCCGTCGGACCTACGCCGCGGGCTTGACCTCGGCAGCGGCGCCCGGGAAGGGGACGCGGGTGGCGGCCAGGCGTGCGTCCCTCTCGGCGACTTCGTGCCTGGCCATCTGGCGGCTGAGGGGGAGCACCCCTCCGAAGAAGATGCCGCTCAGGAAGCACGGGAGGATCGAAACCGCCAACGCGTTGCCCAGGCCGGTGCCGGCCACGAGGCACATCCCGAGGAGGATGAGGTAGATGACGGGAGTCCCGACGAGAAAGCCGAACAGGATGTCGGCTCCCAGCTCCCCGTCGGAGACGGCGTCGCCGCTCGAGAGCGTGGAGGCGTGAACTGGTGTGGCCACGGCGGTCATCGACATCGGGGAACCTCTCGTCGAGAGGAATGTCGAGAAGGGCCGAATCGCGAGCGAGAGCGAGACCGCCGGACAACGAACGTCCTCGGGGACGCCCAGCATAGGCGTCAGAGAGGCGGCCCGGACCACGCGCCCGGGTGACGGGCAGGCCCGAGGCCCGTTCGAGGCGGTGGGGGGAAGCCATCGCGACGTGCCCGGCGGCGGGGCCGGCCCGGGTGGCGTCGCCGACGGCGTCGATCGGCCGGGCGTCGCCCACCTCCCCGTCGACGTCGGCCTCGATCGCCCGCAGCTGCGCCAGCCGTCGCCGAGATGGCGGCCGGCGATGGCACCGCCCCGCCCTCGGTCCACGTGGGGAGGTGCCGGGTGTGGCGCTAGGAGACCGGAACCTCGCCCGTCTCCGCCAGCCGCTCGTAGATGTCGTCGGGGTCGTCCACGAGGGGCGGCGGGGGCAGTCGGGCCGGAGGCGACGTCGGTCGGTGGCGCCGCCGACGCCGGAGAAACCCGGCCCCGGCCGACACCCACCCGACGATCCTCACCGCCCCGATCACGGCCACGTCCCGTTGTGGACGTAGAAGCCGCGGCCGGTCTTGCGGCCGAGGAGGCCGGCCTCGACCATCCGCGACAGGAGCGGCGGCGGTGCGAACAACGGCTCCTTGAACTCCTCGTACATCGACTCGGCCGCGGCCATGGTCGTGTCGAGGCCGATGAAGTCGGCCAGGGCCAGGGGGCCCATGGGGTGGTTGCAGCCGAGCACCATCCCCGAGTCGATGTCCTCGGCGGTGGCGAAGCCCGACTCGAGCATCCGGATGGCCGAGATCAGGTACGGGATGAGCAGGGCGTTGACGATGAACCCGGCCCGGTCCTTGGCCCGGATGACCCGCTTGCCGAGCACGTCCTCGGCGAAGGCCTGGGTGGCGGTGGCCGTCGCCTCGCTGGTCAGCAGGGACGACACCAGCTCCACCAGGGTCAGCACCGGCACCGGGCTGAAGAAGTGCAGGCCCACCACCTGCTCCGGCCGCCCGGTGGCCATGGCCAGCTTCATGATGGGGATGGCCGACGTGTTCGAGGCCAGGATGGCGTCGTCGGCCACGACCTTGTCGAGTGTCGAGAACACCTCCAGCTTCAGCGGCTCCGACTCCGACACCGCCTCCAGCACCAGCTGGCGGTCGGCCAGGTCGGCGAAGTCGGTGGTGAAGCGGATGCGGGCCAGGGCGGCGGCGGCATGGGCGTCGGACAGCTTGCCCTTGCGGGTGGCCCGGGCCAGGGACTTGTCGATGCGGGCCTTCCCGGCCGTCACCGAGTCGGCGTCGACCTCCCGCACGATCACGTCGAGTCCGGCCCGGGCGCACACCTCGGCGATGCCCGACCCCATGAGGCCGCAGCCGACCACGCCGACCCGCTCGATCCTGCCGGGCCCGGTCACGCCACCCTCGGCTCGAGGCCGTCGGGGTCGAGCCCGTAGTGGGTGATGGCGTCGGCCACCTCCTCCGGCTTGGCGTCGTCGGTGTCGGCCAGGGCGGCGAGGACGGCCACGACGACATGGGCGGTGTCGGTCTCGAAGTGGCGGCGGAGGGCGGCCCGGGAGTCCGAGCGCCCGTAGCCGTCGGTGCCGAGGGTGATCACGTGGCCCGGGATCCACCGGGCGATCTGGTCGGGCAGCGCCTTCATGAAGTCGGTCACGGCCACGAACGGGCCCTGGGTTCCGGACAGGGCCTCGGTGACGTACGGCACCCGGGACAGCTCCGTCGGGTGCAGCCGGTTCCACCGCACCGCGGCCAGCGCGTCCTCCCGCAGGGCCTTGTAGGACGTGACGCTCCAAAGCTCGGCGGCCACGTCGTGCTCGTCGGCCAGGATCCGCTGGGCGTCGCGGGCCGCGCCCTGGGCGGTGCCGCTGAACAGGATCACCGCCGGCCGCGTCGGTCCCTCGGGGGCGGGCGCGAACCGGTAGAGCCCCCGCAGGATCCCCTCTCCGGACCCGGGCGGCATCGCCGGCATGGGGTAGTTCTCGTTGTAGAGGGTCAGGTAGTAGAAGACGTCCTCCGGCGTGTCGCCGTACATGCGGGCCATGCCGTGGCGCACGATCGTGGCCACCTCGTAGGCGAAGGCGGGGTCGTAGGCGGCCAGGTTCGGGACGGTGGACGCCAGCAGCAGGCTGTGCCCGTCCTGGTGCTGCAGGCCCTCGCCGTTGAGCGTCGTCCGCCCCGCGGTGGCGCCCAGGACGAAGCCCCGGCCCCGCATGTCGCCGAACGCCCACAGCATGTCGCCCACCCGCTGGAAGCCGAACATCGAGTAGAAGACGTAGAAGGGGATCATGGGCTCGCCCCACGTGGCGTAGGCGGTACCGGCGGCGGTGAACGACGCCATCGCCCCCGCCTCGGAGATGCCCTCCTCCAGGATCTGGCCCTGCTGGCTCTCCCGGTAGGCGAGCTGCATGCCGCCATCGACGGGCTCGTAGCGCTGGCCGCCCGGGGCGTAGATGCCGACCTCGCCGAACAGCGAGTCGAGCCCGAAGGTGCGGGCCTCGTCGGGAACGATGGGCACGATCCGCCGGCCCACCGTGGGGTCACGCAGGAGGGAGCGCAGCAGGCGGGCGAAGGCCATGGTGGTGGACACTCCCCGGTCGCCGGTGCCGGTGAGCAGGTCGTCGAACACGGCCGGGGCCGGCTGCCCGGTCGACGGGGCACCCGCCACCACCCGGCGGGGCACGGCGCCGCCCAGGGCGCGGCGCTGCCGGTGCAGGTACTCGTCCTCGGGCGAGCCTTCGGGCAGGCGCAGGTACGGGGGGAGGCCCGCGGAGAGGGCCTCGTCGGACACCTGGTCGGTGAGGCCGAGCCGGTCGCGGAGGGCGACCAGTTGGAACCGGCCGAGCTTCTTCATCTGGTGGGCCGCGTTGCGGGCCTCGATCTCGGGACCGAGGCCGGCGCCCTTCACCGTCTTGGCCAGGATCACCGTGGGCCGGCCCTGGTGGGCGACGGCGGCGGCGTAGGCGGCGTAAAGCTTCTGCCGGTCGTGGCCGCCCCGGGGGAGGCGGAGCAGGGGCGCGTCGTCGGCCAGGCCCTCGACCATGCGCAGCAGGCGGGGGTCGGGGCCGAAGAAGTGCTCCCGGGCGTAGGCCCCGCCCTCCACCGCGTATTTCTGGAACTCGCCGTCGAGGGTGGCGTCCATGCGCTCGACCAGGGCGCCGTCGGTGTCGGCGGCCAGCAGCGGGTCCCAGCCCGATCCCCAGACGACCTTGACCACGTTCCATCCCGCACCCCGGAACACCGACTCCAGCTCCTGGATGACCTTCCCGTTCCCCCGCACCGGACCGTCGAGGCGCTGCAGGTTGCAGTTGACGACGAAGACGAGGTTGTCGAGGCCCTCCCGGGCCGCGATCGACAGCGCCCCGAGGGATTCGGGCTCGTCGCACTCGCCGTCGCCCAGGAAGCACCACACGTGCGACCGGCTGGTGTCGGCGATGCCCCGGTGGGCCAGGTAGCGGTTGAAGCGGGCCTGGTAGATGGCGTTGATCGGCCCCAGCCCCATCGACACCGTCGGGAACTCCCAGAAGTCCGGCATCAGCCGGGGATGGGGATAGCTCGAAAGCCCGCCGCCGCCGATCTCCCGCCGGAAGCGGTCGAGCTCGTCCTCGCCCAGCCGTCCCTCCAGGAAGGCCCGGGCGTAGATGCCGGGGGTGGCGTGGCCCTGGAAGAAGACCTGGTCGCCGGGCTCGCCGCCGTCCCGTCCCCGGAAGAAGTGGTTGTAGCCCATCTCGTAGAGGCTGGTGGCCGACGCCGGCGTCGACAGGTGGCCGCCGATGCCGTCCGAGCGGAGGTTCGCCCTGGTCACCATGGCCGCCGCGTTCCACCGCACCAGGGCCTCGATGCGGGCCTCGGCCGCGACGTCGCCGGGATAGGTGGGCTCGTCGGCAGCCGGGATCGTGTTCACGTAGGGCGTTGACACCTCCCGTCCCCCGGCCCGCTCCGTGAGCCGGGAGACGAGAACGCGGGCCGCGCCCGGGCCGTGGGCGTCGACGACGTCGTCGAGGGAGTCGAGCCACTCCTGGCTGAGGCCGGGGTCGACCTGGGGGAGCTGGCGGGTCCAGCTCATCCGGCGACCACGACCAGCGCGGCCTCGCCCTGGCCGCCGCCGCCGCACAAGGCCGCCGCCCCCAGACCGCCGCCGCCCCGGCGCAGCTCCTCGATCAGCGTCATCACCAGGCGGGTGCCCGACATGCCGATGGGGTGGCCGAGGGCGATGGCCCCGCCGTTGACGTTGACCACCTCGTCGCCGATGCCCAGGTCGTCGATGGAGGCGGCCGCCACCGCGGCGAAGGCCTCGTTGATCTCGAACAGGTCGACGTCGGCCACGGTGCGGCCGGTGCGTTCCAACGCCTGGGTGATGGCCCGGGACGGCTGGGTGAGCAGCGACGGGTCGGGCCCCGCCACCAGCCCGAACCCGGCCAGCTCGGCCAGCACCGGCAGGCCCAGTTCCTCGGCCTTGGCCCGGCTCATGACGATCACGGCCGCGGCCCCGTCGGAGATCTGGGACGCGTTGCCGGCGGTGATGGTGCCGTCGGGGGCGAAGGCGGGTCGGAGGCGGGCCAGCCCGTCGACGGACGTGTCGGAGCGGATCCCCTCGTCGGCGTCGACCACCAGCTCCTCCTTGCGCGAGCGGATCTTGACCGGGACGATCTCCTCCGCCAGCCGGCCCTCCTTGGTGGCCAGGCAGGCCCGCTCGTGACTCCTGGCCGCGAGCTGGTCCTGGCGGGCGCGGGAGATGCCGGCGGCCCTGGTGTAGGCCTCGGTGGCGGCGCCCATGTGGACGTCGTCGAACGCGCACCACAGCCCGTCGCGGATCATGGCGTCGACCGCGGTCACGTCGCCCAGGCGGAACCCGGCCCGGGCGCCGGGCAGGAGGTAGGGGGCCTGGCTCATCGACTCCATGCCGCCGGCCACCACCACGTCGGCCTCGCCCGACCGGATGAGCTGGTCGGCCAGGTGGATGGCGTGGATGCCCGACAGGCACACCGCGTTGACGGTGACGGCGGGGACGTCCATGGGCACGCCGCCCTTGGCCGCCGCCTGGCGGGCCGGGTTCTGGCCCTGGCCGGCCTGGAGGACGTGGCCCATGACGACCCGGTCGACGACCGCGGCGGGCACGCCCGCCCGTGCCAGGGCGGCGGCGATGGCCAGCCCCCCGAGCTCGGCCGCCGACAACGACGAGAGTGAGCCGGAGAGCTTGCCGATCGGAGTGCGGGCGGACCCCACGATGACGGTGCCGCTCGAAGTCATGGTCAACCTGCCTTCGGGTAGTGGTAGAAGCCCTGACCGGCCTTGCGCCCCAGGTGCCGGGCCGTCACCATCCGCTTGAGGAGCGGCGCCGGCGTGCAGGCGGCTTCGTGGCGCTCGTCGTCGAGGGCCTGGAGGATCGACAGGCTGGTGTCGAGGCCGACCAGGTCGAGCAGCTCCAGCGGCCCCATGGGGTAGCCGCAGCCGCCCCGCATGGCGGCGTCGATGTCCTCCTTGGTGGCGATCGAGCTCTCCAGCATCCGCACCGCGCTGTTCAGGTAGGGGAAGAGCAGGGCGTTGACGATGAAGCCGGCGTTGTCCTTCACCGTCACCGGCTCCTTCCCGCAGTCGAGGGCGAACTGGCGGGCGGTGGCCACGGTGGCATCGGAGGTAGTGAGCGCGGGCACAAGCTCCACCAGCGGCATGCGGGGCGCGGGGTTGAAGAAGTGCAGGCCCACCACCCGGTCCGGGCGGTGGGTGCTCATGGCCAGGTCGACGACCGCGAGCGTCGACGTGTTGGTGGCGAGGATGGTCTCCTCCACGCACAGCAGGTCGAGCTCCCGGAACAGCTGGCGCTTGGTCTCCAGGTCCTCGACCACGGTCTCGACCACCAGGCCGCACAGCTCCAGGTCCTCGAGGTCGGTGGTGGCGCGGATCCGGCCCCGGGCCTGCTCGGCGTCGTCCGCCGTCATCTTGTTCTTGCCGACCTGGAACTCGAACGACTTGGCCAGCCGGCCCAGGGCGGCGTCGGCGCTGGCCTGCGACCGGCCCCGCACGATCACCTCGAAGCCGGCCTTGGCCGCCACTTCGGCGATGCCGGCCGCCATCATCCCGGAGCCGGCGATGCCTACCTGCTTGATCCTCGTGTCGTTCACGTTCGGCCTCCTACGTAGGTTCCGGGTGCGTCGGCGAGTGCTGGGTGCGTGGTGCTTCCGGTCGGGGGTGGGGGGCGCCGGCCACCGGCGCGGGCGTCGATCCAGGCGGCCCAGTCGTCCCACCACGTACCCGGGTTCTCGACCGCCCCCGCTCGCCAGGCGTCGGGGTCGAGGGGCAGGTCGTCGTTGGTCCAGTGGACCCGCTTGGGGCCGGGGGGGTTGACGATGCCGGCGATGTGGCCGGCCGAGCTGAGCACGAAGCGGATGGGGGAGGGGAGCAGCCCGACGGTGGCGTAGGACGACTTCCACGGCGTGATGTGGTCCTCGCTGGCGGCCAGGACGTAGATGTCGGACTCGATGTCGTCGAGGGAGAGGCGGCGGCCGCCGATCGTCATCTGCCCCGTGGCCAGCCGGTTCTCGAGGTAGAACGCCCGCAGGTAGGCGGAGTGGGTGGCGGCCGGGATGCGGGTGGAGTCGGCGTTCCAGGCCAGGATGTCGAAGGCGGGCGGGGT
>Ga0105245_10002992_pt1 | contig 15150 bp, 14 predicted proteins | sample KBSM54metaG_FD_81523 | JGI IMG/M metagenome (GOLD analysis project Ga0105245, IMG submission 81523) | Miscanthus rhizosphere microbial communities from Kellogg Biological Station, Michigan, USA - KBS M5-4 metaG | ecosystem: Host-associated > Plants > Roots > Rhizosphere > Soil | place... | reverse complement strand
TCTCCGACGGCCTTCGCGCGGTCCCGCCCCGCTGGATCGAGGGCTCGCTGGCGATGGGCGTCAACCGCTGGCGGACCTTCTGGAAGATCGCCGTCCGGACCGCCCGCCCGGCGATCGTCGCCGGCACCGTGCTGGCGACCGCCCGCGCGCTCGGCGAGGCGGTCATGCTCGCGATGGTTTCGGGATCGGTCAGCTGGTCCCCCAACCCGGCCGACGGTCTCATCTTCGTCTACGAGCCCTCGAAGCCGCTCGCGCCGACGATCATCAAGAGCATCGACGACCTGGCGTCGAAGCCGGCCAACGAGACCCTGTTCGCAATCGCGGCCGTCCTCCTGTTCTCGGCCGCGATGCTCTCGTTCGGCGGCTGGGTGGCGAAGCGCTCGATGCGCCGTTACGCGGGGGTCGCCTGATGGAGACCTCGGTCGCGACGCCGCCGGTCTCCTCGCCGCCGCCGCAGCCCGGCCCGCCGGGTCCCCCTCGCCCCGCGGACGGGCGCCGGAGCGCCGCGTGGCGCCTTTCCGACAAGGCGGGGCTCGTCGTCTGCTGGGGGATGGGCCTCCTCTTCTGCGCAATTGCGGTGGCCATCGTCATGTACTTCCTGATCAAGGGGCTCGGGTACGTGCGCCCGTGGATGTTCGTCACCCCCGCGAGCACCGGCTTCACGCAGAGTCAGACCGGCGGCTTCTCGGATGCGCTGATCGGGACCGGGATCGTCGCCGTCATCGGCATCGCGATCGCGCTTCCCCTCGGCGTCGCTATCGCCGTCTGGCTTTCGGAGTTCGGGCGCCCGGCCGGGCTCGCACGCTTGGTGGAGTCGACGATCGAGGCAATCGCGGGTACCCCCTCGATCGTCCTGGCGCTCTTCGGGACGATCATCTTCGCCAGTCCGGCGCTGGGGTTCCTCAGTCGCTCGACGAGCGGCATCGTGTTCGGGCGCTCGTTCTTCGCCGCCGGCGCGATGCTCTCGCTGGTCGCGCTGCCTCTGGTGGTCGGAAGCACGCGGGAGGGCCTGCAGGCGATCCCGCAGCATGTGCGCGAGGCCTCCTACGCGGTCGGCAAGACCAAGATGGCGACCACGCGGCGGATCCTGCTCCCCGCAAGCCGCCCACAGGTCGCCACCGGCGCGATGCTGGGGCTGGGCCGGATCATCGGCGACACGGCGATCATCGTCGTGCTGCTCGGGGCGACCCTCAACTTCGACCCCGTGGGCGGGACGCCGGTGCTCAGCTACCTGAAGGGCACCGGGACGACCCTCACCAACTACGTCTTCCAGAACGCGCCGACCGGGGAGCTCAACAACCCGGAGAAAGCCTACGCGGCGGCGTTTGTGCTGCTCGTGATCGTGCTCATCCTCAACGCGGCCGTCGACGTCATCCACCGTCGCGCGAGAAAGGTTGGAACTTGGACCACGTAACTCCGCCCCCGCCGGTTCGCCGTCTCGACCCCCACGAACCCTTCGGGGCCAGCGAGGCCCCGGCAACCACCAACGGAAACGGAGCGGTCGCCACCGAGAGCTCGACCTTCGCCCGGCATCGTCGGGCGGCCCCGTCGCAGCTCTCGATCGACCGTATGCAGGTGGAGAGCCTCTCGGTGGCCTACTCGGGGAAACCCGCGGTCAAATCCGTCTCCCTGCCGATCCGCCAGGGCGAGGTGCTCGCGCTGATAGGGCCATCGGGCTGCGGGAAGACGACGCTGCTTCGTTCACTCAACCGCCTGACCGAGCTGACCCGCACCGCGTCGTTCGACGGCCGGGTCACGCTCGACGGGATGGACATCATGGGCATGGAGCCGACGGCCCTTCGGCGCCGGGTGACGATGGTCTTCCAGCAGCCGAACCCGTTCCCGATGAGCATCTTCGACAACCTCGCGTACGTCCTGCGCGAGCAGGGCTCGCGCCGCGGGCGGAAGAGCACGCTGGCGCCGGCGGTGCGCAGCGGCCTGGAGCGCGCGGGCCTATGGGCGGAGGTCGGGGACAACCTCAAGCACCCCGCCCTGAAGCTCTCCGGTGGGCAGCAGCAGCGCCTGTGCATCGCGCGGGCGCTCGTCGCTCAGCCGGAGGTGCTCCTGCTGGACGAGCCTTGCTCGGCACTGGATCCGCAGTCGACCCAGGTGATCGAGGACCTGATCGTGAAGCTTCGCGAGGAGGTTGCGGTCGTGATCGTCACCCACAACCTCCAGCAGGCGTATCGGGTCGCGGACTACGTCGGGTTCATGTACCTCGGCGATCTCGTCGAGTACGGCAGTGCGACCTCGGTCTTCAACTCGCCGCGCGAGGAGCGCACGAAGGAGTACGTGAGCGGTGCGTTCGGGTAGCGCCAAGAGGATCGCTTTGGCTCTCTGCCCGGTGCTGGTCCTGGGCTTCGCCGCATGCGAGACGACCCAGGACAAAGCGGCGCGGCTCGCGGTCCGCTCGGATCGCCAGAGCGACCGCAAGCCGATCCAGGTCCACCGCGTCGACCACCAGGTGAAGGTGGTGCGGGCATCCCTGGTACGCGGCTCGGGCGGGGCCGCCGTCGCCGTCACGCTGCGAAACACCGGGTCGACTCCCGTGAACGACCTCCCGATCCTCGTCGGGGTCAAGACCGCCGCCGGGGGGGACCAGCCGCTCAACGGCGACGGGCACCTGCCGTACTTCCAGGCCCACGCGCCGGCGATCGCCCCGGGCGAGGCGGCCACCTGGGTCTTCACTACCCAGGATGACCTGGCGTCGGCCGAGTCGGCGTACGCCAAGGTCGGCGAGCCTTCGCCGTCTCCGGTGACCACGGCCAGCCGGGTCCCGGCCCTGGGCGTCCACACCGACTCCCACTCGACCGGCGGCGACACGGTGCAGGCAACGGTGAGCAACGACACCGGCCTGCCCCAGTACGACGTCGCGGTCTACGCATGGGCCGACAGGGACGGCCAGCTAGTAGCCGCCGGCCACGCCCAGATCTCCGACCTGAACGAGGGCGACACGAGCACGGTCAAGGTCGCACTGATCGGGAATCCCGAGGGGGCGGACGTCCACGTGGCGGCCCCGCCGACGATCTTCCAATGAGACAAGGAGAGACGATGAATCAGCCACAGGCAACGATCGCAACAGCGGAGTCTCAGGTCTCGACGTCCGCGAACGGCCACTACGCGCCATGCCAGGAGTGCGGCGCTCCGCTCGACCGCGACCAGCGCTACTGCATCAGCTGCGGGGCGCGACGCGGCGACGCGGCGAACCCCACCTCCCGGTACTTCGCCGCCGCGAGCCGGCAGCGGCGGGCGCTCGCCACGCGCAAGCCCGGAACGCGCAGCGCGACCAGCCGCGCGGCGGTCGTGGGGTTTTTCGTGCTCCTGCCAGTGGCGGTTGCCGCGGGTGTTCTCGTCGGTCGCAGCGGGATGAACAACGACAACGGAGCCGTCCAGCAGGCCCTCGAGGCGCTTCGCAACCAGCCGGCGACCGCAGTGGCCGCAACGGGCTCCGGGACGAGCACACCGGTCGCCGACACGTCGAAGCTCCTGCCGAGCGATTGGTCCATGGACCAGGGCTACACGGTGAAGCTGGGTCTGCTTCCGATCGACACCACGGACCAGCAGGCAGCCTCCAAGGCCAAGAGCGATGCCGAGTCGAAGGGGGCCAAGGACGTCGGCATCATCAGTCCGAAGGACTTCGCGACGACCCCCGACCAGGGGTCGAAGGACTACGTCCTGTACTCGGGCGAGTTCAAGTCGAAGGCCGATGCGACCAAGGCCCTGGGCGGCCTGAGGAAGGACTTTTCGCAGGCCCAGGTGGTCGAGGTCCAAGCCGCCGGGAGCGGCGGCGGTTCCGTGAACTCCAAGGTGGTCGCACACACGAGCCACGGCGTCGTCCACCAGGTCAGCGGCTTCCACCCGAGCCAGCAGGAGATCCAGAAGGACACCCAGACGGTCCAGAACCTGGCGCATCAGACCGGCAAGAACTACATCAACAGCCAGAAGACCCTGCCCGACATCACGGTGGTCGGCGGCGATCCGAACAGCGCACCGCCGCTTCCGACCGGCGGAGGTGACTGATCGTGGGGCTCGCTCACCTACCCGGATTCCGGCCCCGCGGCGAGGGCGCCAGGCGGCGCGCCCAGGCCGCGGGGGAACGCCGAGACTCCAAGCCGACGTCCACTACGACGCGGTCCACGAACGGGACGTCGCCCGATCGGGCGCCGGACAGGGAGCTCGTCGCGGAGCGCGACCGGCTCCTGGAGCGGTTCACGATCATGCAGGCCGACCTGGGCGGCGCCTTCTACGAGATGGCGATCCGCGACCACGTGCGGCTGGACGTCCTCACGCGCAGAGCCGCAGAGTTGCAGCGCGTGGACGCCGAGCTCGCCGAGGTCGAGCGCAGGCTGGAGATCGAGCGCTCCGATGCGGCGGGCAAGTGCCAGGCCTGTGGTGCGCCGTACGGCCACGGCATGCGCTTCTGCCCGCAGTGCGGAGGCTCGGTGACCGCGACTGCGACCCCGGCGGTGTCGTGAGGCCCCGTTGGCGAACAGTCGTCACGACGGCCGGCAACGTGACCGGCCGTCGCTTCGGCTTCCTGGCGGCCTCGTCGATCATGGCGACGTCCGTGATCGTCGCGGCGGCGCTGACGGCGGGAAGCGGGGACGGCGCGCTTGCTGCGCTCCTGAGCAGCCTCGGGGCTCCCGGCGCCTCGAGCACGGGCGGGGATGCCGCGCTCGCCAGTGCCGGGGGCGGACCGCCCTCCTTCACGCCTGCCAAGGCGGGCTCTTCGCAGCAGGTGACGCGCTCCGTGTTCACGAAGCCGTCGGCGCCCCCGCCCTCCGCGCCGGCCCCGGCGCCCGCAGCGTCGGCGCCCACGACGCCGCCCCCCACGACCACGACGCCCGCGCCGCCACCGCCGACGCCCCATGCCGGGCGCATCAAGCACGTCTTCGTCATCACGCTCGCCAGCCCCGGCTACGACCAGACTTTCGGGGATCAGTCCGAGATGCCCTACCTGAACTCCACGCTCGTCCCCGAAGGTGAGCTGCTCACCAACTATTCGCTCCTCACGACCAGCGAGATGCCGAACTACATCGCGATGGTCAGCGGCCAGCCGCCCAACGCGCTGACGAAGGAGGGCTGTCCCAAGTACAGGGAGTTCCCCTCCAACCCTAAGTACGACAAGTACGGGCGGGTCGAAGGAGACGGCTGCGTGTATCCGGCCCAGACGCTCACGGTCGCCGACCAACTCGCCAGCGGCGGCTTCACCTGGCGGGCGTACATGGAGGACATGGCGGACGACAGCGGCCCCCACAACTGCGTTCATCCCGACACCGGGGCCGGGTACGACCCCGCGACTGGGGGCTACGACCCGCACCTCAACCCGTTCGCGTACTTCCACTCGCTTTTGGACCTCGGCTCCTGCGCGCTCAACGATGTGCCGCTCACCGGGCTCCAGACCGACCTCGAGGAGAAGTCGACCACGCCCAACTACTCGTTCATCTCGCCGAACCTGTGCCACGTGGGCGTTCCGGGACAGTGCCCGGGCAACGGCCCGGACGGGGCCGCTGCCGCCGACGAGTGGCTGTCGCAGATCATCCCGGAGATCCAGGACTCCCCGGCCTACAAGAAGGACGGGGTGATCATCATCAGCTTCGGCCAGGTCGCCGCCGGGCAGCAAGCGAAGAGCTCCTCAGCGGATCCGAAGCAGGTCGGGATGGTCCTGCTCTCGCCGTTCATCACCGGCGGCGAGACGGATTCGAACGACTACACCCCCGATTCGCTCATGCGGACGACGGATGAGCTGTTCGGGATCACTCCGATCGCCGACGCGGCATCGGTGGAGACATACTCGTTCTCGGGTCCGCTGCTCGGAACCGGCAGCTGAGACCCGTCTAGCAGCGCGGGCCTGTGGGGTAGTCGGGCGCGCTCTTCGCCTTGCTGACGACCTCGGCGCCGAGCTCGTTCAGGAAGCGGGCCATCTCCCTGCCGGAGTGGGTCTTCATGCCCTCGCTGTAGCAGGACGCGGCGCGCGTCTCGCCGCGCTTGTTGGCCCAGCCCATCTCGATTCCGGTACCGCTCGGCAGCGCCTTGGCGATCGTCTCACCGGGGGCCACCTTCGTGCCGGCCGGGACGAGCTTCTTCAGCGTCTCAGCGACGTAGATGATGTCGCCCTTGTGGTCGCCCCGGAGCAGCTTGTACCAGAGGAAGTGTCCGCCCGGCCAGCCCGAGTGGCTGTCGGAGCCGAGGATCTTCGCCTTGCCGATCGCACGCACCGGGTAGCGGTGGTTGGGCATGTAGTCGACGCCCATGTCGATCCGTCCCGCGTACCAGGACTGGTGCTTGAACGGGTTGACGTACTTGCCGCTCTTGCAGCTCGAGCCGGAGCCCGTCGCGCCAGTGCCGCCGGAGCCGCTGTCGCTGCCGCAGACACCCGAGGCAGCGTCTCCGGCGGGGGCGAGGGCCCCGATGGCGATCACAGATAGGGCCGCCGCCGTAGCGATCCCTGCCTTGGTGCGCATGGAAGTCAAGCCGGGTCTCCTTCGTCGGCCGACGGGGTTAGCTGTCGGGCTGGCGCTGAAGAAGCAGCGCTCCCCCGGAGGGGTTCGCCCCGAACTGTCTGGTTCCCCCGCTCCCGAGCTCGAAGGCTCGGGATTAGGCGTTTACCGGGTCTGAAGTTTCGCGGCAGTCTAGAGCATGCCGTGGACGTTCGCTAACACAACCCTCACAAAACCACGGAGGCAGCGGCTTGGCAGCGGCTACTGCAGGCGGCGGTACTTGCGCACGCAGAGCGGGACGAAGACGAGCAAGATGCCCGCTGTCCAGGCCAGCACCTGCCACAGCGAGCTGCCCATGGTGCCCCCGATCGCCAGAACGCGCGCCGCGTCGGCGGCCGCAGTGACCGGGCTCACGTTAGCGATGGTCTGAAGCCACGACGGCATGGTGTCGATCGGGACGAAGATCGAGCTCGCGAACACGAGCGGGAAGATCGCGATGAAGCCGGCAGACTGGGCCGCCTCCGGCCCCTTCGACACCAGCCCGACGTAGGCGAAGATCCAGCTGAGCGAGAAGCCGAACATGGCGACAACGAGGATCGACGCGACGGCCGCCGGGACGCCTTCACCGAACCGGAAACCGATCGCGTAGCCGACGGCAGCCATCAGCAGGATCACGAAGAGGTTGCGAACCAGATCCGCGAGCGTGCGCCCCGCCAGCACGGCGGACCGCGCCATCGGCATCGAGCGGAAGCGGTCGATGACCCCACGTTGCATGTCCTCGGACAGCCCGATCGCCGTCTGCGTGGCCCGAAACGCGGTGGACTGGATGAAGATCCCCGGCAGCAGGAAGTCCTTGTAGCTGACGCCCGCGGGCAGCGAGCCGCCGATCGCGCCGCCGAAGACGAAGGCGAACAGCAGCACGAACATGATCGGCTGGATGGTCGAGAACAGCAGCAGCTGCGGCTGACGGATGAAGTGGCGCATGTTGCGGCCGGCGACGATGTAGCCGTCGCGAACGGTCGAGCCAAGACGCTTGATCATCAGCGCGGAGCCCCCGCCGTCTCGCGCTCGCCGGCCGGGTACTCGTCCGTCTGTTGGTCGCCGTCCTCCGAGGCGGGCACACCGGTCAGGGTGAGGAAGACGTCGTCGAGCGTGGGCCGGCGAAGGCCGAGATCGCTGACAGCGATGTTCGCCTCCCTGAGGGCACGAGCCGCGAACTCGATCGTGGTGATCCCGTCCTGCGGCGCCGGCAGCGTCAGCTCGCGATCCGACGCGGACGGCTCGGGGGTCCCGCAGCCGAGCTGGGTGAGAGCCTCGATCGCCCGGGGGCGGTCCGCTGCATTGGCCAGGCGGGCCTCGATCATCTGACCGCCCACCGAGTCCTTCAGCTCGTCGCCGGTCCCCTCGGCGATCACCCCGCCATGGTCGATCACCGCGATCCGGTCGGCGAGCTGATCCGCCTCCTCCAGGTACTGCGTGGTGAGCAGCAGGGTCGTCCCCTGGCGCACGAGGTCCCTGATCGAGTCCCAGATCTGATTGCGGCTGCGCGGGTCGAGGCCGGTCGTCGGCTCGTCGAGGAAGAGCATCCGGGGCCGAGTCAGGAGGCTCGAGGCCAGGTCGAGCCGCCGTCGCATGCCTCCCGAATACGTCTTCGCGACCCGGTCACCGGCATCCGCCAGGTCGAACTGCTCGAGCAGGTCGTCCGCGCGCCGGCCCGCCTCCTGGCGGCTCAGGCGAAACAGCTGGCCGAACATGCGCAGATTCTCGCGGCCCGTCAGGAGCTCATCGATCGCCGCGAACTGGCCGGTGAGCGCGATTACCTCGCGCACCTGGCTCGCCTGGTGGACAACGTCGAGCCCGAAGACGGAAGCGCTGCCGGAGTCGGGCTGGAGCAGCGTGGCGAGCACCCTCACCATCGTGGTCTTGCCGGCTCCGTTCGGCCCAAGCAGGCCCTGAACGGTGCCCTCCTCGACGGCGAGGTCCACGCCGCCCAGCGCGACGGTCTCGCCGAAGCGCTTGACGATGCCCTCGGCCTCGACGGCCCGTTCAGCCATGTAGGTAGTTAAGCGACTGCGGCGATCTCAGTCGGCGCCGGCTCGAGCGCGTGCTCCAGCACCTCGTCGATCGTCATGACGGGGTGGAACTGCATCTGCTCGCGGACGTCCTCGGGCACGTCCTCCAGGTCGCCGCGATTGCGCTCCGGGAGGATCACCTCAGAGAGTCCGGCGGCGTGCGCCGCCAGGACCTTCTGCTTCAAGCCGCCGATCGGCAGCACCCGGCCCTGGAGCGTGATCTCACCGGTCATCCCCACGTCGTGCTTGACGGGCCGGCCGCTCAGGAGCGACGCGAATGCCGTGGTCATGGTGATCCCGGCGCTGGGGCCGTCCTTCGGGATCGCCCCGGCGGGGACGTGTACGTGGAACTGGCGGTCGGCGAACTCGTCCTCGTCGATGCCCAACTCCTCGGCGCGGCTGCGCACGAAGGACAGCGCGATCCGCGCGGACTCCTTCATGACGTCGCCGAGCTGTCCGGTCAGGACCAGGTCGTCCTTGCCGGGCATGGCGGTCGCCTCGATGAAGAGGACATCGCCACCGGCGTTGGTCACGGAGAGACCGGTGGCGACTCCCGGCACGGCCGTCCGGTCAGCCGCCTCCTGGAAGAACCTCTGCCTTCCAAGCGCCTCGCGGATCGCGGGGACGTCGACCTGAACGGGTGCGGTCGCCTCCCCGGACGCGATCCGGGTCGCGATCTTCCGAAGTGCCTTGCCGAGCTCGCGCTCGAGGTTACGGACGCCCGCCTCGCGGGTGTACTCGGTGATCACGGTGCGGATCGCCTCGGCGTCCATCTCGACCTCATCGGGACGCAGCCCGTTGCGCTCGCGCTGCCGCGGCCACAGGTAGCCCTTGGCGATGGCGACCTTCTCGTCGGTCGTGTAGCCGTCGAACCTCACGACCTCCATGCGGTCGAGCAGGGGGGCCGGGATCGTCTCGGCGATGTTCGCCGTCGCGATGAACAGCACCCCGGAGAGGTCGAGCTCGACGTCCAGGTAGTGGTCGCGGAAGCTGTGGTTCTGCGCGGGGTCGAGGACCTCGAGCAGCGCGGCCGACGGGTCGCCGCGCCAATCGGCGCCGACCTTGTCGACCTCGTCCAGCATGATCACCGGGTTCATCGTCCCGGCGTCACGAAGCGCGCGGACCAGGCGGCCCGGCAGGGCGCCGATGTAGGTGCGGCGATGGCCGCGGATCTCGGCCTCGTCGCGAACGCCGCCCAGCGACATGCGGACGAACTCGCGCCCGGTCGCGCGGGCGATCGACTCGCCAATCGAGGTCTTGCCGGTTCCGGGCGGCCCGATCAGGGTCAGGATCGCGCCGGATCCACGCTCGTCGGAGATCTCGCGGTCGCGCCGGAGCTTCCGGACGGCGATGTATTCGGTGATCCGGTCCTTGACGTCCTCGAGGCCGGCGTGGTCCGCGTCCAGCACTTCACGTGCGTGCGCGGGATCCAGGCGCTCCTCGGATCGCTCGCCCCAGGGCACTGATAGGAGCCAGTCGAGGTAGGTGCGGATCATGGAACCCTCGCCGCCGCCCTCACCCATCCGCTCGAAGCGGTCGAGCTCGCGCTCGGCCTGCTCACGCACCGCGTCGGGCATGCCGGCGTCGTCGATCTTCTTACGGAAGTCGTCGACCACCGATGTCTCGTCCTCGCCGAGCTCCTTGCGGATCGACTCCATCTGCTTGCGCAGGAAGTACTCCCGCTGCTGCTCCTGGGCGCCTGACTCCACGTCGTCGCGAATGCGCTTGCGGACCTGAAGCTCGGCGAGCCGCTCGCGCTGGGCGGCTACGGCCTTCTCGAGCCGGGCCGTGACATCCAGCGTCTCCAGCAGCTCGCGCTTCTGATCGAAGTTCAAATCGGGCGAGTAGCCGGCGGTGTCGGCGAGCTGCCCCGGCTCGGCGATCGAGCGCAGGAAGGCCTGGATCCGCGGATCGGCTTCCCTGACCTCCAGGATCTCGTCGACCACGGCGCGGTACTCGCGCTCGAGCTCGCGGGTGTGCTCGTCGGTGGGAGAGTCGTCGTGGTGCTCGGTCACGTCGACGCGAAGCCGCCCGTCCGTCCCGGTGGCGGCAGCCCCGGCGACGCCGCGGTAGAGCCCCTCAAAGGCGATCGCCTCGACGCCGCCCGGGATCTTCATGCGGTCGGCGACCTGGGCGACGGTGCCGACGGAGCCGAACTCCTCGCCGTGACGCGGGACCAGGAACACGCGCTCCGCATCGCCGACTTCGAGCGCCAGCGTGACGGTCATGCCGGGGAAGACGACAGAGTCCTCGATTGGGATCAGGGGAAGGTTTTCCATGGTTTGGGCTCCTGTTCTCTAAGCTTCGACCGAACGAGTATAGCCACCAACGATTATAAGCTATAACTATCTGTGACGTGAATCCGGTCTCGGCCACATCCGCCCCGTCAGCGCCCGACATCGGGGACGCGACGCTGGGCTCGGGCTGCGGCCTGCTGCTCCTCCGGCTCGCTCGGGCCTCGGCCTGGCGGCTGAGTCGCAGCCTGGCCGACAGCGGCCTGCGGTGGACGGAGTTCGCCGTCCTCCATCACCTCGAGGCACAGGGCCCCGCGTCCCAGCGGGACCTGGCGCTGGCGCTTCGCATCCAGCCCTCCAACATCGTCGGCCTGCTCGACGAGCTCGAAGGCCGCGGGCTGCTGACGCGCACGCCCGATCCGAGGGACCGGCGCCGGCACCGGGTGCAGCTGACCGCCCGAGGGCTACGCGCCGTGACCCTGGCCCGGGAGGCGACCCAGCGCGCGGAGGCAGACGTGCTCGCACCGCTCAGCCCGGCCGAGAGGCGAGACTTTCACGATCTCCTGGTGCGCCTCACCGCCCATACCTGCGACCGGGGCGGCTTCGGCGGCTCGGGTTGCTAGCCGGGCTCGAAACAAGCCGCGCCCGTTCCCGACGGGCGCCCGGGCTGGTTTCTCACGCGTTCGCCGTCCTGGCTTACTCGACCACGAAGGCGACTTCGTCCACGTAGCACCAGGACCAGTCCTCGCCCGGCTCGAGCGAGGTGACGATCGGGTGGTCGGTGGCCGCGGCGTGCTTCGACGCGTGCTGGTTGGGAGACGAGTCGCAGCAGCCCACGTGACCGCAGGTACGGCAGACCCGCAAGTGAACCCATTGGCCGCCGATGCGCAGGCAGTCCTCGCACCCGGGGAACTCCTCGGGGACGTCCACCTGGATCTGATCGAGGTGAGTGCAGGTCGCCATGTGTCGAGTGTGGCAGGTGCGTCAAGCGCGAATCCCTAGGCTGGTGTCTGGAATGGGACGAACCGCCGCGAACCTGCTCGTCGAGTGCCTCGAGGCCGAGGGCGTCGAGCACGTCTTCGGCATCCCCGGCGAGGAGACCCTCGACCTGAACGAGGCGCTGGCGGACTCTGCGATCGAGTTCGTTCCGGTTCGCCACGAGCAGGGGGGCGCCTACATCGCGGACGTATACGGCCGCCTGACGGGCAGGGCGGGCGTCTGCCTCGGGACACTCGGGCCGGGGGCCACCAACCTGGTCACCGCCGTCGCCGACGCGTTCCTGGATCGCGCCCCGCTGGTGGCGCTCACCGGACAGGCGGATCTCGAGCGTCAGCACAAAGAGTCCCACCAGCACATCGACGTCGCCGAGATGATGCGCCCGATCACCAAGTGGAACGCTCGGCTCTCGGATCCTGAGATCGTCGCCGAGGTCGTCCGCAAGGCGTTCAAGGTCGCCGAGTCGGAGAAGCCGGGCTCGACCCACATCGAGCTCCCGGAGGACGTGATGGCGGCCGAGGTCCCCGACGACGCCCATCCACTCCACCGGCGCCCGGTCCCGGCGTCCGAGCCCCCGGCCCGGGTGCTCATGGAGGCCACCGCCCTGATCAACGGCGCGGAGAACGCCGTCTGCCTTGCCGGCAACGGCGTCGTCCGTGCCGGCGCCGCCCCTGCTCTGCGGGAGTTCGCCCGCGCCACGGGGATCCCGGTCGCGGTGACCTTCATGGGGAAGGGGCTGATCGAGTCGGACTCGGACCTCGCGCTCGGCGCCGTCGGCCTCCAGGCCGGCGATTTCTCGATGGCGGGCTTCGACGACGCGGATGTGGTCATCACCGTGGGCTACGACCTGGTGGAGCACTCCCCGGCGCTGTGGAACCCGAACGGCGACAAGCGGGTCGTCTGCATCGACTCGCTCCCGGCCGAGATCGATGAGAACTTCATGCCCGAGGTGGAGCTGGTCGGTGACGTCTACGCCATCCTCCTGCGCCTCGCGCAGGAGTGCCGGGACCTGCCGTCCCCGGGCGGGTCCCCGCGACTGCGGCACGCCGTCGCCGGCATCCTCGACGCGGCATCGACCGCCGACTCCTTCCCGGCGCTGCCGCCGCGCGCGCTGCTCGAGATCCGCGAGGCGATCGACCGCGAGGACATCCTGGTGTCCGACGTCGGCCTGCACAAGCTCTGGATCGGGCGGGCCTTCCCCTCCTTCGAGCCCAACACGGTGCTGATCGCCAACGGCCTGGCCGGGATGGGCTTCGCGGTGCCGGCTGCGATCGCCGCGAAGCTCGTGCACCCGAGCCGCAAGGTGGTGGCGGTATCAGGCGACGGCGGGTTCCTCATGAACTGCCAGGAGCTCGAGACCGCGACGCGACTGAAGACCGCGTTCGTGAACGTCATCTGGGAGAACCGCCAGTACGGGTCGATCGTCTGGAAGCAGGAGAAGCGCTTCGGCCGTCACTTCGGGACGGACTTCCAGAACCCCGACTTCGTCCAGCTCGCCGAGTCGTTTGGAATGCCGGCCTGGCGGTGCGAGTCGATCGACGACTACCGGGCGCGGCTGCGGGAGGCGCTCGACCTCGACGTCCCCTCTCTGATCGCCCTGCCGATTGACTACTCGGCAGTCGACGTGGCGATCGCGACCGAGCTCGGCACCGAGACGACGCGGATCTGATGATCTGCGTCAGTGAGCTGCTTTAGCCCCGAAACTGGCTGGTGCTGTTAATGGTGTTGGCTATGTGCGCCATGTCACATCTGAGCTTTCGCGACGGTCGATACCGTGCCTGAGGAGGAGATGACGCAGCGTTCCCAGCTTCCCCCGGGCCCGCGATACCCCGTCGCGCTGCAGACGGTGGGCTGGTGGGCGCGGCCGGTCGCGTTCATGGAGGGCGCGCGAGCCCGGTACGGGAAGCGGTTCACGATCCGCCTGCTGGCGGCCCCGCCCTTCGTGATCCTCACCGAGCCGGATCAGCTGAAGGAGCTGTTCGCCGCTCCACCCGACGTGCTGCACCCCGGCGAGGGCGCCGGCATCCTCGAGCCCGTCGTCGGCAAGAAGTCGCTGATCCTCCTCGACGAGGGGGAGCATCTGGAGCAGCGCAAGCTGATGACCCCCGCCTTCCACGGCGAGAAGATGCAGGCCCTCTCCGGATTGATGGCCGACGTCGCCGAGCGCGAGATCGCGGGTTGGCCTCGCGATCAGGCGACCCCGCTGCACCCACTCTTCCAGGGGCTGACTATGGAGATCATCCTTCGGGCCGTCTTCGGCCTCGACCCCGGCCGCCGCCTGAACGAGCTCCGCGAGCTGCTCACGGCGATCCTCGAATTCAGCTCCAAGCCCGCCTCGATCATCCCCCAGCTGCAGCGCGGCTACTTCGGCCGCGGCCCGTGGGTCCGCTTCGCGCGGATGCGCGAGCGGGCCGACCAGCTTCTCTACGAGCTGATCGACGAGCGCCGAGACGGCGACGAGGAGCGCGACGACATCCTGGCCCTCCTGCTGTCCGCCCGTCACGAGGACGGCTCGCCGATGACCAACACGGAGCTCCGCGACGAACTGATGACGCTGCTCGTCGCCGGCCACGAGACGACCGCATCCGAGTTGGCGTGGGTGTTCGAGCGGCTGGCGCGCGAGCCGGCGGTGCTCGACCGCCTCGTGAGCGAGATCGACGCCGACGACGGCGACGCTTACCTGGCGGCCACGATCCAGGAGACCCTGCGCCGCCGCCCGGTTCTCCCCAACGCCGAGCCCAGGCTCGTGAAGAAGCCGGTGGAGATCGGAGGCTGGGAGTACCAGCCAGGCCCCTGCCTGATCGCCAACGCCTACCTTCTGCACCACGATCCGGACATCTATCCCGATCCGTACGCCTTCAAGCCCGAGCGCTTCCTCGATACCCAGCCGGGCACCTTCACCTGGATCCCGTTCGGCGGCGGCCGCCGCCGCTGCATCGGCGCGAGCTTCGCGACGCTCGAGATGAAGATCGTCCTGAGAGCTGCGCTTTCGGCCTACTCGGTCGAGCCGGCGGCGGAGGGCGCCGAGCTGACCCGGCGGCGCAGCATCACGCTGAGCCCGAAGCTCGGCGCGCCGACGGTGCTCCGGGAGCGGGATCCGGTGCCCGCCCCGCAGTCGGCTGAGCCGGCTGCCGTCGTTTCCGCCTCCTGACGCGTGCCGTCACGCGGGCGCCGTAGGGCGAGTAGGGCAGCGCCCGGGCGGAGATCGGCGGGTCAACGCAATCCGCGTCCGACAGGTGGATGAAGAGGGGCACTCGAAGAGGGCGATCCTGCCACCGCGCGCAGTCCTCGATGTTTCCAGATCGTTACGCCCCCCGGCCGGATTCGGCATACGATTGGCACGTCGTCATGGCGTGGTGGTGGAACACGGGGAAGGTCGAGGTGAATCTCGACTCGGTGCGGCTGGAC